>LWDU01043044.1_pt1 | contig 90687 bp, 70 predicted proteins | sample 727161 | NCBI WGS metagenome assembly LWDU01 (sample SAMN04566230, study PRJNA314399) | hydrothermal vent metagenome | isolation source: deep sea hydrothermal plume seawater | place: Mexico: Gulf of California, Guaymas Basin | collected 2004-07-11 | reverse complement strand
TTTTGAGCAGTTATCTGAAATTGATCCGAGGTCTTCTGATGTTTTTCTTCAGAGGATAACAGAGTTTCCAAGTGGTTCAGAAATTCTTCAGTGTTTTCCCTAAAGACAAGATGTCCTGCATCAAAATCGCTAAGTAATTCTTTATATTTGTGGGACCAGCCAACGGCCATGGCGGGGGTGCCTGTTGATAAAGCACTCACGAGCCCATGGAACCGGGCCGTGACGGTGACATAAGAATGCTTAATACAGTTTTTAATGTCTCTTGCATCCTCCAGTTCAATGACTAAGTCCTTATCTTCCTTAGGTTCATGAAGCAGAACCTGCGGTGATACTCCATGCTTTTGCATGTGCTTTCCTGACGCGGTGAATAAATCCAGTAGATCATTTTTTTGCATGGTACTTGAGCTGACCAATTTGTTGTTAACGATCAAACAACCATAAGGTGAATGTTTAATATTAGGGACGGTTCGATCCTTGGTGTTCAGAGCAAATGTGATATCAGGAAATAGCTCAGCATTTTCGAGTCCCAGATTTTTGAGGTGAGCAAGTGAAACCGAGTCCCGAGCGCATAACAATGAAGCATTGGATCCTATCAATTTCATTTCACGTTGCAATTCAGGATCAGTGAAAGGGCCAAACGCTTGTGGCAAAAGGTAATAATGCTTTCCTTCGCGGTTGAGTTTTTTAACCTTTTTACCGAGACGCTTTCGTGCTTTTTTTACTCCCCATGGGTCACCATAAGCGAACCCAGAAATATCGATGTAATGGGTGATCTGAGAATCAGTGACCGTTCCTTGATCCTGGGGGTCTCTGCAGAAAATTTTATCTAATATAGGATTACTAGAAGGGGCGCATTTCTGTAATTTCTTGAAACGTGATTCTGACAGGAACGGTTCATTGGATTGGATTGCGAACGAAGCACCTTCTAAACGCTCATCGAGTTCTTGGCGAACGGTATGCAGCATGAGTTCGGCCCCCTTATTTGGCAACCAAACACCCAGAAGCTCAATGAGCGGTTTTTTTGACATGGTGCAGGGCATCGTCGACGGAGCGTTTAGATGAATAGGCGATCATTGTGTCCGGATCAGGAACGCCCAGTCCGACAAGCATGATAGGAACCTGCCAAGGTTTCAGATTTAGTAATTCTCTCATCTGCTGGTGCTTTTCAGGTATGTCAGGCCAGTTGATAGGTACGGAGCCAAGCCCAGATGAGGTCAGTGCTAGCATCAGCGTCATGGTTGCCAAGGCCGCATCAATATAGATGAGATGATGGTCACGGGTCTCATCATAGCAACCAAGATTGCCGACAACGACAATCAGAGCCGGTAGCTGATCACCGTAACCCCGAACCCCGAGCGGTAATTTGCAGATTTCTTGGATCATTTCTGATTCTGTTGCCATGTAGTAGTCGAAGGGCTGACGGTTACATGCACTCGGTGATTCCAGTGCTACGGTGATGGCATGACGGATAGTTTCTAGTGGCACCGGTTCATTTTTGAAGTGTCGGTGCGATCTTCGGCTCCGGCACAGTTCATGGAATTGGTCGAGGGCTGCTATTCCCGAAGGTTCAAAACGTTTCGCATAAGAAGGAATATCTATTTCCTTATAAGGAGAAAATGTGTGCGTTTCAGAAGATTCTGCTGATGGCAGGGATATAAATTTTTTGTGAGCTTCTTCAATCTCGGGGACTTCATGATCTACCGCTTTGAAGTATTTGTTTAGAACGTCCGCCGCCCATTTAAGTTCAGATTTTGAAACTTTTGAATTGGCTAGGGCCTCAGAGTAAAGGTTCACCGCCGGTCCAATGAACTTTAAGCCAAATATTTTTTTCCGATTTGGAAAACATAACCCTTTTTCTAGCACGTGGATACTGCGTCTAAGATTAGGCACTGTTGTAATAGATCTAGAGAACTGAGCTTGTAGAGCTCTTAGGCCAGCCATTGTTGCTTTAGATTCCGCCCTGAGTGCTTTGGCCAGTTTGCGCCGTTGCTTAGAGTGACGGCTCAGAGGATTTATTCTGGAAAAGAATGAGCTCATCAGTTCCCGGTAGTCGTTGAGTAAAGACTGGATTTTGATCCTGTAATGGCTCCGGCCCTTCCGGCTATCCATCCTAATGCTCGCGCGAGGGTCATTAGGGTACGACCTGCTGTGATGGGTAAGGTTAATATGAGTCCAATCACAGCGATCAATTTAATTAAAATAGAAGTTACAAGGACCAGATTCAAACGAACAGTCCCATTATTTTTTCTTCGGAAGTTCGTATTCGACTGATCCCTGGCCCTTCGATATTGATAAAGAAAAGACAGCCTTTCTGGTGGAATGGTTTCATAAACGTAGGCATCTTGAACCCAGGCCGTTGGAAGATTTTGGGCAATTACTTCTGCGTAAAACTTGGAATCTGTTCCGCCCGTATGCCGCATGGACTCATCGAACCAAATATTATGTTCGGAGAAGAGTGAAGTGTCCGCTAGCCAGTTATTGGTTACAATCGTGACTCCCGAAGTTCCTTTGAGGGAAGCTCTGCGGGAGGCTCGCGCCTCTTTTTTTTTGTAGCGACTCTTTAAGTTATTAAACATGAGTCTCTGAAGAAGTGTCAGATTTTCTTCGGGTAGGCGCGCTCGGAGCGGGGCACCGATCAGCTTCGCCCCACTGTTCCTGTAACCTTGAATTATTTTCTTTAGCCAGTCCGTGGCCACTTCTTCATCATCATCAACAAAGAGTAAAAGGTCAGATTCCATTTTCAGAGATTCCCTAGCCGCACGGTTCCGGGCAAAAGGAATCCCAGGTTCAGTTTCAAGAGCATAGGCTAACTTAGAATCTTTGAATATGGGCTGAAGGGTCTTAATTAGATCCCGTGAGTGTTCTTCAGTATCGTTTTCAATGACGAGAAAAGTGATCTTCACTTTTTCAGGAATAATTAATGATGACCATGAGCACAAAAGTGCTTCGAGCATTTTAGGGCGTTGCCGTGTTAGTGTTGCGACGCAGGCCTGGAGTTGTTTGTTTTTGCGAGACACAGCCGAAATCAATTGGCAGGATTAAAAAGGATCTGTCAAGGATTGCCTAATGATTTTCCTTATAGGGGATCATGTTTTTTAGTAAAGGTGGTAAAGAAACTATCGTTATGTTATTAAAATTTAACAGAATGAGTTTACCCAGAGTCATCATAACGGATTTTATTAAAGACTCTCTTTCCATTGAGCGGAACGTACTGGACGGCTCTGCGGAAGTCATTGCACTTAATGCAATGAGTGAAGATGAACTGATTGGTAAGATCGAAGATGCTGAGGCAGTTCTTTGTTATCATTATTTATCCTTGAATAGAAAAATTATTGAGAGCCTTGAGAAATGCAAAGTAATTGTTAGGCCAGGCGTGGGCTATGATAATATTGACTGTGTTGCTGCGAGGGAGTGCGGAATTCCTGTTTGTAATGTGCCGGACTATGGGACCGAAGAAGTGGCGGATTCGGCAATGGCAATGTCTTTGATTTTGGTGAGAGGGACGCACTTCCTTCAGAGCCGATTGAGACGTGGCCTAGGAGAGTGGACCGTTGAGGAGGCTGCTCCTATCCCAAGGATCCGTGGCCGTGTCTTTGGTATTATTGGTTGTGGGCGCATCGGATCGGCAGTTGCCTTGCGCGCAAAGGCGTTTGGATTTAATGTCGTTTTTTATGATCCTTATGTTCCGGACGGTTTGGATAAGGCTCTCGCGATACGGAGGGTGGATACTCTGGAGGAATTACTTTCACAATCCTATGTCTTGAGTCTTCATTGTCCACTGACTGAGGACACAAAAAATATTATTGGTTCAAATGAAATTACCCTGATGAGTCAGGGCAGTTATGTGATTAACATGGCCAGAGGGGGCACCCTAGATACGGAGGCTGTCGTCGATGCGCTCGTTTCTGGGCATTTGCGCGGCGCAGGCATCGATGTGCTTGAGGTGGAACCTCCTGACCAGGAGTCCTTAGTCATCAAGGCCTGGCGTGATCCAAAGCACCCGGCACATGATCGGCTCCTGATTAATCCTCACGCAGCATTCTTTTGTGATGAGGGTGGCGAAGAGTTTCGCACTAAGGGGGCCAAGGAATGCCTTCGTGCGTTGAGAGGGGAGCCTTTAAGAAATGTCGTGAACTGACATTATATTTGAACTTTCCCAGGTTCACCTCCTGAGGCAAAAAAGGATTTCATGCGACCACGCAAGTCATCATAGAAGGTCTCAGCCATCTCATCCAGCATAGTTGAATGTCTGGAACCGGCCTCGCCTTTTTCGGAAAGCTTGAACCTTTCAGTTTCAATGCGTTCTTCGAAAGACCGTTCAAGTTCCATAAGGTTTTCCAGAAATTCTTTTGCAGCTCGGGACCGGTCAACACCCTCGATTAGAGCATTTTCAAGAGGCTTATTGTTTTTCGTGGCCAGTAGAAGTCCCCCATCTTCGAGCCCTTCCATGTATGTATCATAACTGTTTAGAAAAGCTTCCCGTTCTTTATCAAAACGTACCTCGTCACAGTCAACGAGCGAGTCGTACGGGCCAGGTTTAGTGAAAAATTTCACAATGAGCGGTATTGTATCTACCAGCATAAAGAGCCCTGCAAGAATTGCATATGCCATTAATGCGAAATGTCCTCCATCTTCACCGGCACGGAACAGTCCATGCAAGGCCAGTGTCTGTGTGAGGATGTCTCTGCGCGGTTCCGTGATAATTGTCTGTATCCGTCCACGTTCGTCCTCGGCCAGAACGGCAACCTCTGTCTGTAACCGTTTCATTTCGTCGGTCTTTGCAGTTATTTGTTCATCGATACCATCACGGACAGCTTTTTGCTGATCAATAAATAGATCTATTTGTCGTTCCTGAACTTTATTTTTAAGGGTCGTGACGCGTTCTTTTTCGATTTTTTCTGCATTTGCCTGAACCGCTACTGCTGAGAGAAAATCCTGAGTGATGGTATTTTCGATTGATGCGACCATGCCCCGAAGCTGTCCAAGTTCAGTAGTTAAGGACTTGAGTTGACCACTCATGCGTTTGGTTTCTGCTCGGCGCCATTCGAGCTGATCGTCTCGAATACTTCTTGCGCGCGGCCCGACACCAACGATGCCGCTCCTCTGTCCGTTAACTTCTCTTTCGAATTCACGCTGCCAGAAATCTAGTTCCCCTTGGAGTTTCTGGTAAGTGACCTGAAGAGTTTCGGTCTCTTTGGACGCCGCAGTGATCCGTGCAATTTGATTTGCAGTGGAAGAGTCTACCTTTTTGCGTAGAGTTATTTTTTGCTCTTCATTGAGCCCATCATTCAAATTGGATTTTTCTTTGTTCCCGTTTTCAACGATGAAGTTTGCCTCGTAGGTGCTGTCTCGGCGCGTTCTGAGTGCGTCTATTTGATTTTCAACGGCCAGCACTTTGGTTTCAACTACCTTTTTATTTTCAGTAAAATCATCACGCACCATTGTGATTTCAGCTTCTCTTTTCGTTTCTATGACAGAGTTCACGGTGTCCTTGAAGAGTAACAATGTTAGAGGGTGAGAAATTGTTAATCCCATGAGAATTGCAACGACCAGTCGCAATGAAAATTGGGAAATCTTTCTTAGAAATGGTTGGTAGGAGCGGTAAGTAGCGAGAAGGGCCCGGTCAATCGTCAATATAATGAATCCCCAGACAATGGCGACAGGCACAATGACTCGAGGATTGGAAGTCAGTGTTGACATGGCGTATGAGCTTGCCAGTATCGCGAACGCTGTAGGTACTAGGACCGTTGCACCAAAGGCAACATATTTACGCTGTTCCCATTCTGGGCATTTTTCCAAGGCATCCGTCGATGCACCTGATAGCCAGAAAAAGATTCTTTTTATAATTCGGTTTAAATGATTTGTTTGGGCCATTTTCTATGGAGTTTCAGTGATTATTTTAAAGAGAATAGCATCAGTCAAAAGAATTTAAGAGAACTAAAATATAAAGTCTACATTAGTTTTATTTAATGCATGGTTCTTAAAAGTTTTATAAACTTTTAAGAACTAAATGATGAGGCAACAGTCGCCATAGCTGAAAAAACGGAATTTTTCTAGAACTGCTTTTTTATAGGCTTCTTTCATAAGATCAGTTCCTGCCAGAGCACAGACTAACATGAAGAGAGTGCTCTTTGGTAAGTGAAAATTGGTTAGCAAAGCATCGGTACCAAGAAATTGATAACCCGGGTAAATAAAAATATTAGTCTGCCCTGATGCACTTTCTATTTCACCCATACTTTCCAGAGACAGGTGCTCTAGGACACGAGTCACGGTCGTGCCAACCGCAATCTTTCGTTTAGCTGAGTTTATAGCCAGTGCTGATTTCTCAGATAAATGAAATCTTTCACTGTGCATCTTATGGTCAATAATACGGTCCGCTCGTACAGGTTGGAAGGTTCCGACTCCGACGTGCAGAGTGATAAAAGTGTGGGGAATACTTTCAAGTAGTTGTGAGGTGAAATGTAAGCCCGCTGTGGGGGCAGCGATAGCACCGGGGCTCTTTGCATAGACTGTCTGATAACGCTTTTTATCAATTGGCTCGGCATCCCTTTTCATGTAGTGAGGCAAGGCAAGTTCACCATGTTTCTCGATATTAATTGGATTGCTAAAGCGGATCATACGTTCTCCGTCAGGAAGAATTTTTTCGACGGTACCATCGACTCCTGCAATATTAATTGGACTATCGACGCGCATTTTTTTCCCAGGTCTGACCAGACATTTCCAAACATTTGATTCAGGTTCCTCTAACCGGATGATTTCTATTTTCCCATCCTCATTAAAGAACCGGGAAGGAACTACCTTAGTGTCATTTAAAATACAAATATCGTCTTTGTTAATGTAGTTCTTAAAATCTTCAAATCTTCGAAAGTTGATTTCACTTGATGAGCGATCTATGACCATCATTCTAGAACCACTCCTGTCCTTTCTTGGCATTGAGGCGATAAGTTCCTCGGGCAGATCATAGTTAAAGTCTTCAGTTAGCAATTCTTTAGCCATAGGTTAATATCTCTTCTTGTAACTCTTAACTAGAAGCTTGAAAGTAATATAATGTCGAACTTCTCTTTTGGCTTATACATAGTCATTGCTGGAACATGCTGTCTTGCTTCGTGTAAGACTGTACGGGAAGTCACACACATTGAATCAAAAGGGATTAGTGACCCTCTATCAGACCGATTCATTGGCAGTTCGGTTTCGAAGTATGAAAGTGGAACGAGGCATTTCATGGATAGCCAACGGACCACGACTAAAAAGATATTTGGAGGAACACATAATAATTCTATGTTTGGAGGGACCTATGATAAGAAGCTTTTTCAGGGAAACAAAAAAAGTTCGTTAACAAATAATCAATTTAACCCTGGAAATTATTATTTTGCAAAAAAGCGTTCACTGAGCCGTAAGACATCTAATTTGTCTGATGATCAGTTTTCTTTAAGTCAAAAGAGAGCTAATGAAGGGACTAAAAATTGGTTCGGCCAGGGTAAGGGTTTTAAGAAGACCAGTTTTTTAGGTGCAAAGAAAAAGATTTCTCGTAAGCCCTTAAAGGCTGCTGTTGACGCACAGGAAAAGAACCGTAATACCGATTTAGAGATTATAAGCTCTCCAGGAATTGAAAGATCTCCTCAGGGAATGAGTATTGATGATGTTCGAAAGTTGCTTGGAAATTAGTGTCAACTTGATGCGGGGCAGATTTGGGGGCACTTTGAACTCTCTACCAAGTTATTACTAAAAGAAAACATGTCGCCCAAAGAACAATTAGAACAATTGACTCATGGAACGGCCACGGTCCTTAGCGAGAAGGAACTCTTAACCAAGTTAGAGAAAGGGAATCCTTTGCGCGCAAAGCTTGGAGTAGATCCCACGGCCCCTGACATTCATCTTGGTCACACCGTAGTATTGGAAAAATTGCGCCAGTTTCAGATTTTCGGTCATCAGGCCGTTCTCATCATTGGAGATTTTACGGCGACTGTAGGTGATCCGACCGGTCGTTCGTCTACCCGACCTTCCCTGACCCGCGAGGAGGTCCTGGCTAATGCGGAAACATATACGGATCAGGCTTTCAAGATTCTGGACAGGGAACTTACCGAAGTGGTTTATAACGGGGACTGGTTCCGCAAGATGAGTTATGAAGAAGTCCTAAAGCTCAATGCGCGGGTCACGATGCAGCAAATGCTTCAGAGGGAAGATTTCAAGACCCGATTAGATGGAGCGAAAGAGGTGCGGTTACATGAGATACAATACCCAATCATGCAGGGATGGGATTCGGTAGAAGTTCGTTCGGACGTTGAGTTGGGGGGAACTGATCAACTGTTTAATATTCTTGTAGGACGAGACATGCAGAAATCTGAAGGTATGGAAGCTCAGGTAGCAATGTGTTTACCAATTCTAGAGGGTACGGACGGAGTCAAAAAGATGTCGAAGAGTTACGGAAATTATGTCGGTGTGGATGAAGATCCGGACCAGATGTTCGGTAAGACAATGAGCGTTTCCGATGATCTAATGGACCGCTGGTATACTCTCTTATTAGGACAGGAAAGAAATGAGACATTGCATCCGATGGAAGCAAAGAAGCAACTCGCATTTTCTATTGTGGCACGGTATCATGGAGAAAAGAAAGCCAAGGAGGCGAGAGCTGATTTTGAGTCGAAGTTTGTAAAAAATGATGATGAAGCAGTGTGGCCAGAAGTTGACCTCGGTGATGAGAGGCGGCTCATCGCATCCGTTTCGACGGCTTTCCTTGAAGGATATGACGTGAAAAGGAGCGGCGGTGAAATTCGTCAATTAATTATGCAGGGAGCGGTTCAGATCGATGGTGAAAAGTTTACCGATGTGAAGGGAATATTGCCGCAGGATGTGAATGGAAAGTTATTGCGTCTTGATAAGAAACGCCGCGTTAGGTTGTTATAATACCAATAAATAAAATGAAAAATTTTCAAGATGGAAACTATATTTAAATTGTTCAGTTTTTATCTAAAATAAATTTATTAATCAAAAGTGTAAATGAGTATCCTTGGCCGAGCCGTTTTGAATTCCCTAGCTTATCTTGGGCAGTTAGGCAGGCTCCTCAGTGAGATTTTTGGATTCATCTTTAGGGGAAGGATCCGGTTCAAGCTGATGTGCCGGCAAATTGTGAACATAGGATTCAGTTCTCAGATGGTTGTCATTGTGACCGGTGCTTTTACGGGTGCTGTTTTTACAGCACAAACCTATTATCAGGCAACTAAGCTTGATCTTGAATCTGGGATTGGGGGCCTGGTCGCTATTGCTATTTGCCGGGAATTGGGCCCGGTTCTAGTTGGTCTAATGATTTCTGGTAGAGTAGGAGCTTCGATGGCAGCCGAGATAGGAACGATGAAGGTCACCGAACAGATTGATGCTTTGCGCTCGATGGGAGTGAGTCCGACAGGTTATGTGGTAGTGCCTAGATTCGTTGCAATTATGATATCCATGCCCCTCTTGATTGCTGAAGCGATCGTCTTTGGGATCATAGCTTCGTATTTTATTGCTGTGAAGTTTTATAATATCAATTCGGTCTGGTTCTTGAACCATCTTAACAGCTATACCGGCCTCGAGGATGTTGCTTTTGGAATGATTAAGGGGTTCATTTTCGGAATTTTGATATGTTTAATCTCATGTCACCAAGGATTGGTAGTTCGGGACGGTGCGGTTGGTGTGGGCAGGGGCACAACCCGGGCCGTTGTAATTTCGTCTTTAACGATACTGGTCTTCAATTTTTTTCTTACAATTATCCTCACGAAAATATTTCCGTTTGGAGCCGTGTAAGAAATTTTCCGTTTAAAGACCTTCTTTGCTAAGGACGTTCCGCAATTCGATTTGAAAGACTGCCAGATCCTTTTGCGTAGGGTTGTACCCTTCCTCGTCCGGATTCAGTCCCAATCTTCCGAGTTGATCAATGTACCATGCAGCTCCCTTGTCGTCACTGAAAGTCACCTTTCCACTGATGACGCATTGTGGCTGAGTGAGAGAATCGACCGTTAAATTAACATTGGTCGTTCGGGTTTCATTTTCATCACCCGCCTCCTCTTCAAGATCCTCCGGCAATGGCTCCTCCTCTTCAGATTTAGCTTCCGGTTCTTCTTCGTTCGATATTGCTGAGAGATCTTGTTCTTCTGAAATAGATTCCTCGGGATCTGTTTCTTCTTCCTCCTCCTCTTCTTCTTCTTGTCTGACTTCCAATCCGAGATCTCCTAATAGAAAACGTGTGTCTAGATAAGTCAGACTCAATCCAAATTCTTCTTTCAGATTTTGCTGTATCTTACTAAGATCAGCACCTGATTGGATCCATTCTCCAATGGCCTGTTTTTGATCTTCCGTCACTTGCATTGAAAGTCCTAGATTATAACCCTCCGGTCAGTCGATTGCTCTTTAATTTAATTTGTAAAAGTGGTGCGCGGGGACGGGATCGAACCGCCGACCAACTGGGTGTAAACCAGTTGCTCTACCGCTGAGCTACCCGCGCTCTAATAGGATTCATAGATTGATTTTCTATTGAGTCAACAAAGAAGAAACCAGCATTCAAATTTCTCAAATGTCAGTTAAGAGTTTAATTCCAAATTTAGGGCCATAACCGGTTGCTATATTCTATAGTTATGGATTGGCTGGCTCGCGGCTATTTTCTTTAACATAAGTAACATGTTTTTCACCTAGAGCTTTTAGATTCTTTACTATGTCCGGATATTTCCCGAACAGATTTGATTTTTGGCTAATATCCTTCTGCAAATCAAAAAGTGCTATATCAGTCTTTTTTTGTTGGTATTTTCCTGGGATCCCACCTACTCCCGGTTTTCCATTGAGGCTGCGGTAACTGTGGGGAAAGTGCAGGCTCCAATTGTCTTTTCTGACGGCATGAAGATTTTTCCCCCAATAAAAATAATAGGCTTCGTGAGGGCTCTTCGCATTTTTTTCACCTTTAATGAGTGGCCAGATATTTTTTCCATCAATTTTATGATTGGGCAGTTTGGCCCCAGTGATTTCCGCTAGCGTTGGCAAAATATCTATAGTCATTGCCGGTTCCGAACATACAGTCGAAGAAGGAATTTTTTCAGGCCAGCGCATAATACATGGAACCCGGACTCCTCCTTCCCATGCCGTGCCTTTACCTTCACGTAAGGGCTTAGCTGAACCTGCATGATCACCATAACTTAACCAAGGTCCATTGTCTGTTGTGAAGATAACAAGAGTATTTTTATCTATTTTATTTTCTTTAAGAGATTCGAGAATCTGACCCACGGACCAATCAATTTCCCACATCACATCTGCATATAACCCGTCCTTGGTTTTGTTATCATTTTCTTTAGAAACAAAGAGGGGCACATGAGGCATACTGTGCGCTAAGTAAAGAAAGAAAGGTTTGTCTTTGTGCCGATTAATGAAGTTAACAGCACGATTCGTGTAATCAGTAGTGAGAAGTGTCTGTTCTTTAGGTGTAACTTCTTTATCAATGATTTTGTCTCCTTCAATCATTGGCAAATTGGGCCATTTTTTTAGCCGTTCTTTTAATGGCAGGTGCCGGACTCCAGGATGGTGCGGCCACATATCATTCGAGTAAGGCAAGCCGTAATATTCATCGAATCCGTGATGAATGGGGAGTGAGGCTTTATGATGTCCTAAGTGCCACTTACCAAACATTCCAGTAGAGTATCCTTTGGTTTTAAGAAGTTCAGGGATCAACATCTCATTTGGATTAATGCCGTGCCTTGATTTTGGTCCTGGCGCTCCGAGCATTCCAATTCGGTTTGGATAACAGCCTGTGAGAAGTGCTGCTCGGGATGCTCCGCAAACGGCCTGAGCGACATAAAAGTCTGTAAATTTTCGACCCTCTGATGCCATACGGTCAATGTTAGGGGTCTTATGATTTTCAGCTCCGAAGCATCCAACATCTGCATAACCTTGATCATCCGTGAAGATGATTACTATGTTTGGCTTAGATAATGGATAAGCGTGAGAAGAAAAAATCAGAATAAAAAAAGCGACGAGATAATTAAATGAGCTCAAAGTGAAGTAATGATTTGAAGTGGAGTTCGCCGCCGATGCTTTGGTGGCCTTTATTTACCAGTCTCAATGACCCGCATCATTTTCCTGGCATTTCTTGATAGTGATAGAATTTCTTCTTGCGTCAGTACCTTAGGTTTCGGTTGGTTCTGATCCGTATTCTCTGTTTCAGGTTCATGACCGCCCAGTTCGGCTAGTAGACTTTCTAGTTCTTTAGTAAGATTCACAATGTGTATGCGTTGCCTTAACTTAGGTTCGAGCCCTTGGAGTGTTTCTAAAAAATATGCAATCACATCGGTCCTGGACAGTTTAGAGGCTTTGGCCTTGGAATAATTGATTGAGGTTGTTACGGCTGCAATTTCGAAGGCCCGTAACCAACCTCCAAGAGCGACTAAGTTGGCAATGTCAACATCACGGAGCATAACCATTTCTGCTTCTACATCTGCCTGGGTCTTGGAAAGCTCTTCTTTTAACTTGTTCCATTTTCCCAGAACACTGCTCTCAAGAATACTCTTGGTGTATTTGGTGACTCGTTTTCCAGCTCCTAATACTTGTGCCTGCTTGAGGACAGCTCTGCCAATATGTTCAAGCTCTTCAATTTGCTCAGATTGGACAATTAGGAAACCATCAGAGATGAGCGTGCCAAGCCCAAGGGCGACCAATGAGCGGTCCCTTGAGATAGTTTTAGGAAGTTCTCTTTTTAGTTTTGCATATGGGAGTTCACCAAGCTCATCGAGTTGTTCGAATAGTTTTTTAATGGAGGGGGTCGTGAATCGATTAACACCGAATTCTTCTCGGACATGCTCATCTCCGACAAGATCTTCTGGCACTTCTTGGGCACTGAGGATAGTAGAAAGGGGAAGGATAAGTAGGCTGATTCGAAGGAAAAGCATAGAGATTGGTTGGGGGTAATATCTAATTCTAAACGATTATTGTATTTTGGGTATGCATTTATATTGCTTTTTGTCAGGGTGATAATATTAGGAATTGATCCTTGATACCTTAGGATTTTCCAATGAATGTTGCTCAAATCTACTCATGGGGCATTTAGCGACCACAATCTGGATCTTTTGCTACTTTGGCGTTCTGCTGGGCCTGACCGGTTATGGACTTCATCGGTATTCGATGATTTATCTTTATTGGAAGCATTCACGCAAAAAACCTGAGCCTGATGGTCGCTTTGAACAATTGCCTCACGTCACGGTCCAGCTTCCTATCTTCAATGAGCTTTACGTGGTACGACGATTAATTGAAGCGGTTTCAAAAATTGATTACCCGAAAGAATTTTTGCAGATTCAGATCCTTGATGATTCGACAGATGAGACTCGGAAAATTTGTGCTGAGGAAGAATTCAAACTGAGAGAGGCTGGTTATGATGTTGAATTGATTCAGAGAGATGACCGGGTAGGGTTTAAGGCGGGCGCTCTGGAAAATGGGATGCATTCGGCAAAGGGGGAGTACATTTACATCTTAGATGCTGATTTTGTTCCCGGTCCTGAGATCCTTCATCAAATGATTCATTTTTTCACTGATGAAAAAGTTGGTATGATTCAGACCCGTTGGGGTCATATAAATAAAAAGTATTCTATTTTAACCCGTGTTCAGGCTCTCTTTCTTGATGGCCATCATGCCGTGGAACAAACCGCGAGGAGCCGGAGCGGTCGATTTTTTAATTTTAATGGCACGGCAGGAATCTGGCGTAAGAGTGCCATAATCGATTCAGGGGGTTGGGAGCACGACACTATTACTGAAGATTTAGATTTAAGTTACCGGGCACAAATGAAGGGCTGGAAATTTATTTATTTGGCTGATGTGGTTACCCCTGCAGAGCTTCCGCCTGACATGAACGGGTTCAAGACTCAACAGCACCGTTGGGCCAAAGGTTCAATTCAAACTTGTCGTAAGATACTGGGAAGGGTCTGGAGGAGTGACCTTCCGTGGGTTATAAAGTTTGAAGCGGTTGCGCATTTAACTGCGAATTTTGCTTACTTATTATTGATATTGCTTTGCGTTTTAGTTAATCCCGCCATGCATCCAGAATCTGGTTGGGTCAGGACTGTGCTTCTTGATATTCCTATCTTCTGCGCTACAACCATTTCGGTCGGGCTATTTTATGTGACTGCGCAAATTGCTATTAATCCAAGTCCGCGGAAATGGATTAAGGAGGTACTCTATTTGCCGGTGCTCTTGGCACTTGGCATTGGTATGTCGATTAATAATGGAAAAGCTGTCATTGAAGCGATACTCGGCAAGGAATCTGATTTTGTTAGAACTCCAAAGTACGGGATAGAGAAAACAGATAAGGTCGTCAGTAAATCAAAGTACAGGGCATTAAAATCCGTTGCTCCTTTATTTGAGATACTTTTCTTTTTGTATTTTTCTTATTTGGTCATTGATGCTTGGGCCAATGAGAACTTGTTCGTATTACCTTTTCTTGTCTTATTCCAAATAGGCTTCTTCATTGTCGCTTACGGGTCCCTGCGGTATTTATTACCCGATTTTTTAATTGGTGAAGGGAAGTCCAAGGATAAGCCTCTTGAAATTTAATTTGATAGGAATGTTTTGTATTGGTTTTGCCTGTTATTCGGCATTTCAGCATCTTTAAATCTGTAAATTACTTTTGTGTCATCTGGTGGCAGTTGGTTTGACAGTCTTAACTATTAATACTAATATGGTAATTATAAGAAAGGCTACTGACTACAAAGATATTGGTATCCATAGCTGGCCCTTATGATTCTAAATGTCTGAAACCCGCATTCTATTGGTATTAGCTGGCGTGCTCACATTGTTGTGCAACTGCACTTCAACCAAACTTCGCGGCGATCGTATAGTAGTAAGCGTTTATGATCAGAGGCTCTCACTGATCGGGAAGGAAGGACCAGTCAAAACGTATCCTATATCCACATCTAAGTATGGTCTTGGCAGTCAGCCTAGGAGCTATAAGACGCCACTTGGAAAAATGTATGTTTGTAAGATGATTGGTGGAGGTGCTCGTTCCGGGACTGTTTTCAAAAGCCGGCGCCCGACAGGTGAAGTGGTCAGACCTAATTCACCAGGAAGGGACCCAATCATTAGTAGGATCATATGGCTCGAGGGCCTTGATCGATACAATCACAATACAAAAGAAAGACTGATATATATTCACGGTACACCTGAAGAGCGAACGATAGGTACCCCGTCCAGTTATGGTTGTATTCGAATGCGCTCTAGAGACGTTATCGATCTTTATTCAAGGATTCGTGTTGGGACAAGGGTATATGTTAAGCGTTCCCAGCTCACTATGATTGAAATGCCGTTAGCGACTCGTCTAATCACTGCATCCTTTAAAGGCATTCAAAGTGAGAGGTCAGGCAACATTGGTTTGCGCTAATGGCTAATAGCTTTTTTAATGCGTGAAACAAAGGTCATAGAGAGATCCGATGTGTGGTGATTCGGCCTAAAAACGATTAGCCCTATGGCTTGACAAGTTCTTGCGGTCGACTAAGTTCGCAACCCCCTAAGAAACTGACTAAAAACCTATTATTATGGCGAATTCCAAATCCGCAGAAAAAAGAGCCCGACAATCAGCTAAGCGTGCAATGGTAAATCGTGCGGTCAAAGCGCGTGTTAAGTCAGCTCGTAAAGCCGTTAATGAGGCTATTGCATCAGGGGCCAAAGATGATGCGACGTCTCAATTGCATGCCTTAGCTTCAGTAGCGGATAAAGCAGCAAAAAAAGGGGTTATTCATAAAAATTCAGCGGATCGCTTGAAGGGCCTTTATTCAAAGCGGGTTGCTGCTATTAGCTAATTTTATTTAGTTAATCATAGATTGCCTTGTTTTTTGGCAATAAAAGCAAATTAGAGTCGGCTTTTCCTTAAGTAAATTTTTGATTTGCTATCGTAATTGGTAAAATAGCGTTGTTACCATTTCATCGAAAATTTAAATTTAGTTATTAAAGAATAAAGTTTTCTTTTAGTTTGGTTGATTGAACGTTTCCTAACGATATAATGAATCTGTCTATGAATGAAGAGGAGAAGATACAAAATGACGCATTAAATGAACGCGCTAAGAGGGCAGATAAAATCATTAGAAATCCTAGAAAATATAAAATTTGTGCTGGCTGTGAATCGATTGTGGCCCAAAAAATCCATTTGTGCCCGAATTGTCACGCTTACCGGTTTGTAGAGAGTGAAAGTTTGGTAGTCGCTCAGGCTCAAGAACTTGGGCAAAGAGAGGCAAGATCTGTACTGGGCAGTGATTTTGAATAAATCAGTGATTTTTAGTTAATTTCCCTTAATTTTCTATATAGTGAAAATTATAGAAATTAAGTGTTGCACTCAATTATGAATGGGTTTTCATTAAAGGGTGTTCACCCATGAATTGGGTAAACTGTTTGAATGTATTAATCAACTAACTAACTAACAAACAAAAAATAAATATATGAAAATCCGTAACATTGCAGCAAAAACAGCCGCTGTTCTTGGATGCTCCGCCCTTCTCGCCCTGGTTCCTGCTATTGCAGGCGATGAGGCTGTTGCGGGTGAAGATCTTGGTGCAGAAATAAGCGTCGGTTATGACACCGACTATATATTCAGAGGTGCAAACCTTGGACAGGATCTCCTATGGAGCGACGTCAACGTTTCAACATCTCTTTCTGACGGCCTCGGCCTTAACATAGGTGCTTGGTACGCCAACCCAACAGACGCAGGCGACGATGAGCTTGATGTCTATGCAGGTATTTCAACCGATCTCGGTGGAATGTCTCTTGACGTTGGTACTACCTACTACTACTTCCCAGGTGCTACTGGCTCTAATACTCTTGAGGTTGGAGCAGCTCTTGGAACTAGTGTTGGTGCTTTTGACGTAAGCGCTGGCCTATACCACGACATCGATACTGACAACACTTACCTTGAACTTGGTGTCGGTACATCAGTTGACCTCACAGATAGCGTTTCACTTGATATCGGTGCTACTATCGGTAACAACCAGGACGAAGTAATTAGTGGTCAGGCTGATGGCCTTACAGCTCTTACAATCACAGTTGGTGCTCCTATCGGACTTTCCGATAATGCTTCATTGACTCCTTACGTTGGTATCAACGCTGGTCTTGATGACAACGAAGGTGGTGGTGATGAGATCTTCAGTGGAATCTCTCTTAGTGTAGGATTCTAATTTAGATTTAATCTAAGTAATTTCACAAACCCCCGGTCGAAAGGCCGGGGGTTTTTTTGTGCCTTTGCCAATCAATTCAAAAGGACTTATTCCAGTAAGTCTGAATTAGGCATATAATTTTTTAATGGAAATAAATTCCCCGAATCAGAAAAATTAAAGAATCAGATTAAAATAACCAAATTTATAGTAGGGCCAATTGTGCCAGGAGGGAGAAGTGGCAAAAATTTGATAAAGAATGCATTAATTTTACCTATATAATAGCAAGCGGGACACAATTGAATTGTTTAGCCACAAAAAACGGGTAATATAAAAAGATAATTCAAAAGAACCCCAAATAAATAGTTAATTCAAAGATCCCAAATTGTAACTATGAGAAACCACCATTTCCTTTCAATCAAATCAAAGCGACAAAAGTCTTCAGCTTTTACTCTCATTGAGCTTCTGATCGTTATTGTAATCATCGCTATCTTGGCTTCCGTTGCTTTTCCGGTAACAGCATTGGTGATGGAGCAGGCCCGTAGATCAGAGGCTAACAATGAAGTTACTCAAATAAAAAATGCGATAGGTGCTTATGAGCTTGAATATTCAAAGCTTCCTTTTCCTCCTGGGAATGGTGGAGAAGGAGATCTTAGAATGGATACGTTCCAGGATAATATCATCAGTATCCTTTCTGGTTATAATGTGGATGGCTTGAATCCACGTAAGAAACCATTTTATCAAGGCAAAAGAGCTAAAGATGCGAAGAGATCCAAGAAGCCGAAGGGTGGTGTTTTTGGAACTGATGAGCAATTACAACTCTCGGACCCTTGGGGAAGGGAATATTACATCGTGATTGATTCAAACTATGACAACATTCTGGAAGATCTCCCAGGAGCTGAGGATGAAGAGATCAGGGCATCGGTTGCGGTATGGACAAAAGGTAAGCAGAAAGATGGTGAAGATTTGCCCAAAAATAAGTGGATAATGTCTTGGTAATTAAAAGCGCAGGAAATTTTCAGCGTATCATTTTTTTAAATTGAAAAGTCATGAGTCCCCGGTCGAAAGGCCGGGGATTTTTATGTATAGATGATATTCATAATTTATTGAGGTGATGAGAGTAATAAGTAGTAACCCATTGGAATATAGATTTCATGGATCTATAGGATTTAATTGTATTATTCTTAAAGGGTTTCGAATGCATTAAAGTTTTTGATGATTCCTACAGCAAGAGTTCTAGTTGATGGGTCTTCAGGATTGGAGTTTGATTATTCAATTCCGGAAGACTTAAATGCGTTGGTCGTTGTAGGTAGCCGAGTGAAGGTCCATTTGAGGAACCGTCCATCAACAGGAACAGTAGTGGACCTATGCTCCGCCGAGGAAGGAACTGATAATGCCACTTATCTCAAGCCGATCGCGGGACTTATCACGGACAAGCCGATTTTAACCTCAGCGCTGATTGAACTGGGAAGATGGATATCAAATTATTATGTGGCGTCAATGGAATCAGTGATGCGCAGTTTGATTCCGGAATCAGTTAGGGGCGAACGGCATGATTTTAAGCGGCTCCTCTTTGCGAAATTAATCAAGGTACCAACTGGACAGGAATTAGAAGAAATAAAAAAGCGAGCCAAGCGCCAAGCCAAAATTCTATCAGAATTAATTGAGGCTAAGGCTCCGCTTCAGATTAGTCGTCTGGGCGCAGGGGCACGTGGTGCCGTGGACGGTTTAGTTAATAAGGGGTTCATTGAAGTATCGTATGAGATCGTTGAAAGGGATCCTCATGCGGATGAAGAGTTCATGCCTTCACAGCCGCTAAAGCTTACCGAGGCTCAAGGCCTTTGCCTTTCTTCCATTTTAAAAGCAACTGGAGAACCTGCCAAAGCCAAGCCACTGTTGCTTCATGGGGTCACAGGAAGTGGAAAGACCGAAGTGTACTTACAAGCGATTGCCGCTACAATTGCTAGTGGAAAGACTGCGCTTATCCTGGTCCCTGAAATTTCGTTAACACCACAGACGGTAGCGCGTTTCAAGAGGCGCTTTGCGGAGATCCAGCAAAAAGTTGCAGTATTGCATAGTCATTTGAGCGGGGGTGAACGTTTTGATGAGTGGCATAAGATAGTAGAGGGGAATGCCAAGATTGTAATTGGTGCGAGGAGTGCTCTCTTCGCGCCATTACAAAATTTAGGACTGATCGTTGTAGATGAGGAACATGAGGGCAGTTATAAACAGGACACTGCACCACGATATCATGCGCGTGACGTGGCCGTGGTCCGGGCAAAGATTGAGGGTTGTGTGGTTGTATTGGGTAGTGCGACACCGTCTCTGGAGTCAATCCATAATACTCGGGTAGGGAAGTATCAGCTCATAGAATTAAAAGAACGGGTCGATGACTGCAGTTTACCTTTGGTTCGGATCATAGATTTAAAGAAAGAGGCACGCAATTTATCAAAGTCAGGAGGCCCTGCCATTATATCTGAGCGATTGCGAAGCGCCGTTGATGAAAGGCTGGCCAAAGGTGAACAGATCATTTTGTTTTTAAACCGAAGAGGTTTTGCCACTTCTCTTAGTTGTCCTGCCTGTGGTCATGTGTGCGGCTGTTCTCATTGTAGTGTTTCACTTACATTTCACCGGAAACAAGAGAAGCTTGTATGCCATATGTGTGGTTATCAGAGAATCGCGCCTCGTAAGTGTCCGGAATGTAATGATCCTTCCATCCGTTTCGCTGGTTATGGTACTGAGAAAGTCGAAGAAATTTTAAGAAAGGTATTTCCTGTTGCTCGTTTGGCGAGAGTGGACACGGATACGATGTCCCGTAAAGGTGCTTTGAGGAAAACTTTGAATGATTTTAAAGCCGCCAAACTTGACATGCTAATTGGAACCCAGATGATCGCGAAAGGTTTGCACTTTCCGAATGTTACATTGGTAGGAATTTTGAACGCCGACATAGGTCTGCACGTTCCAGACTTCCGTGCAGGGGAGAGAACAGTTCAACTTCTTACGCAGGTAGCTGGTAGGGCCGGAAGAGGTGAGATGGAAGGAGAAGTAATGATTCAGACATTCACACCGCAGAGTCCATCTGTTCAGTTTGCCCGCCACCATGATTATATTGGTTTCTCTGATCAGGAACTGGAATTCCGAAAGAGTTTTTCTTACCCACCCTATTGTCACTGTTTGATTATCACGGTCCGATCGAAGCATGCTAGGATGGCTGAATTTACTTTGCAGACTTTACACAAGAAGCTCTTAAAACAACTACCTAAGACAATCATTATGGGTGAACCGATCGAGTCTCCATTAGCCAAGGCAGCGGATCAGTTTAGATTTCAAGTCATGCTTCGTTCTCCTAATCCTAGGGCAATGACTAATTATGTTAGGTCGATCATGGATGAGTTGACAGTCCCTGATGAGGTAGTGATCGCTGTAGATGTAGATCCTCTCTTTTTATCTTAAAAAAGATAATAGTAATTTTGGATCAAACTTAACAGTCACTATTTGTGATGTTAATTATATTTCCATGAACGAGGGCTAAGGACAACATTGCTAGTGACGGTAACTGAATGAATAGTGTCTTGGCGGTGGGCACACTCTCCTATGATGGCGGTGACGGGGTGCTTGATAATAATATTCGTATTGAACGACAGGGTATGTTGGTCTGCTATTGTATCTGTAAAGTGGTGTTGGTACATATCCGTTTTCCTGATCCGTGGCATTACCTAGTGCTGACCCTGCAGCAGCACCTATTAATCCTCCGATTGCTGCTCCTTCGAGTGGTCTTCCTGATTGATTGCCAACGATGGCCCCAAAAGCTGCCCCAGTAAGTCCTCCGGCAATAGAACCTCTCTGTGATGAAGGACCGGATCCATACATGTCTGAGGTGCATGAAGTGCTCATTAACGCCATGACGGCTGATCCAATGATTAATAAAGAAGATTTTAGAGTTTTCATGAAACGTTGGACTTTTCACTTAGAGAAATATTCAAATTAAATACAAAAAAATACCGTTCCCATGCGGAAACGGTATTTTTTAAAAGGTTAAATAATAAAATAGGATGCTTTAATAACGTTTATTTTGCTTATTTGCGTTTTGATTACGTTGCTGCTGTTGAGCATTTTGTTTGTCCTTTTTATCTCCAAGGAATGCGCCTGTTCCTGCGCCGAGGGCACCTCCGAGTAGGGCTCCTTTGGCCGCATCACCTGACTGGTTGCCAATAATTGCGCCTGTTCCTGCGCCGATGAGGCCACCCAGTACAGCACTGCTTTGGGAATTTGGTCCACATGAAGTAGAAAAGAAAGCGAGTCCGAGAGTCGCGGTAGCTATAAGTAGGAATCGATAGAGTTTCATAGTTAATTATTAATATATCTAAAATAGACTCATTTGACGTTTTTCGCGAATGATCTATTCAATTAAATGTTGTTTTCATAATAGAAAACGTTCATTTAAAGCGATTCTTTCAAAAAAAATCCCTAACCCTAAAAAAATAGGGCTTGGGATCTTGTGAATTTTTATGATTTGAGAATTCTATTATTACGAAATCTCAGATCTGGATTGACCTCTTTCTTCAAGGACGGCCTGAGCAGCAGCCAATTTTGCAATAGGAATTCGGAAAGGACTGCAGCTAACATAATTGAGTCCTGACCGGTGGCAGAATTTTACAGAGGCCGGATCTCCTCCATGCTCTCCACAAATACCAATCTTAAGATTTTTCTTTGTCTTACGACCTCCCTTGACCCCCATTTCTACGAGCTGGCCGACTCCGGTCTGGTCAAGGCTGGCAAATGGGTTGTTGCTCAGTACTTCGGCGTCTTGGTAAGCGGGAAGGAATGAACTCGAGTCATCACGGCTCAGTCCGAGGCAGGTCTGCGTCAGGTCATTGGTTCCAAAGCTGAAGAATTCCGCATGCACTGCGACTTCACTTGCAGTGAGTGCTGCTCTTGGAATTTCAATCATCGTGCCAACGACATATTTGAGCTGGTTTGCTTTGAGCCCATGCTTTTGACGCACTTCTTTGGCAGCTTCATCAATGACAGCCTTTTGCAGTTCAAGCTCTTTTGAATAGCTGACCAGAGGTACCATAATTTCAGGCAGTACTTTTATCTTCTTCTTCTGGACTTCAATGGCCGCCTCGAAGATGGCAGTTGCCTGCATCTTGGTTATTTCAGGATAAACGATTCCGAGTCGGCAACCGCGGTGACCAAGCATGGGGTTCTCTTCATGAAGCTCATGGATTCGCCTCTTAATGTAAGCAGGGCTCACTTTAATTTTCTTCGCGAGGGCAGTGATTTGCTTGGGAGTCATGGTCCCAATGAACTCATGGAGTGGTGGATCCAGGAGCCTGATCGTTGCGGGCCTACCGTCCAGTGCTGTAAAGATTCCCGAGAAGTCTTTCTTCTGATAAGGGAGAAGTTTTTTGAGGGCCTTTGCTCGTCCCTTGTCATCTTCAGCAAGGATCATCTGCCTTACAGCATCAATGCGGTTACCTTCAAAGAACATGTGTTCGGTACGAGTCAGTCCTATGCCTTCGGCTCCGAAAGAGATGGCATTTTTGACCTGACCAGGAGTGTCGGAGTTAGTTCGGACTCCGAGCTTCCGGAGCTTGTCTGCCCATCCCATGAGCTGGATAAACTTCTTGTAAGTTGGACTTTTCTTTGCAGATGCCTTGTTCTCAAGGAGCGCCTGAATGACTTCCGAAGGAGCCGTCTTAAGCTCACCTGCGTAGATGTTTCCGACGAAACCATTCAGAGAAATGTAATCACCTTCCTTCAATGTGACACCGTTTCCGCTGAGTGTTTTCTTGCCGTAGTCAATGTCCATGTCATGGGCTCCACAAACGCAAATTTTACCCATTTGACGGGCAACGAGTGCGGCGTGGGAAGAAGCACCTCCACGAGTTGTGAGGATACCTTCGGCCGCGATCATTCCTCTCAAATCTTCAGGTGAAGTTTCCTGACGAGTCAGAATGACTTTTTGTCCTTTAGCGGCTGCTTCTACAGCACTTTCGGCAGTAAAGTAAATCCTTCCACTGGCCGCGCCTGGGCCGGCTGGAAGACCCGCGCCAATTTTCTTGGCTTTCCTTTCCGTGGCTGAGTCGAAGATAGGTGCTAGTAAGTGGCTCAGATCTTCGGCTGGTATCCGAAGAATAGCTTCTTCTTTACTGATTAAGCGCTCCCTGACCATGTCGAGTGCGATATTAACTGCGGCGAATCCTGTCCTCTTTCCATTTCTGGTCTGGAGCATCCATAGATTTCCTTCTTCGATAGTAAATTCAACGTCCTGCACATCGCGGAAATGCTTTTCCAAGATTTTTCTGATCTTAAGTAGTTCCTTATATGAGGACGGCAGATCCTTCGCCATTTTGGCTACTGGTTTTGGAGTCCGGACACCAGCAACAACGTCCTCGCCCTGAGCATCAATCAGATACTCACCATAGAATACGTTTTCACCGGTCGCGGGATCTCTAGTGAAAGCGACTCCGGTCCCGGACCCTTTACCCGTGTTTCCGAATACCATGGCTTGCACGTTGACTGCAGTTCCCCAAGAAGCTGGTATCCCATACTTTTGGCGATAAACTTTTGCCCTGTCATTGTTCCAGGAGTTAAAGACCGCATTGATTGAACCATAGAGCTGAGCCATCGGGTCTTCAGGGAATGCTTTACCCGATCGTTTCTTAATGAGCTTTTTAAACTCGGCGACGACCCATCTTAAATCGGACTCTTCAAGACCCGAATCGTCAGCGACTTTAGCTTTAGCTTTGGCCTTGTCCAGGATCACTTCATAGGGGTCATGGTGTTCTCCTTCATGCGCTTCTACACCCATGACGACACTACCATACATTTGCAGGAACCGGCGATAACTGTCCCAGGCAAATTTTGAGTTTCCGGTCTTAGCGGATAGTGACTCAACGATCTCATCATTAATTCCTAGGTTCAGGATAGTATCCATCATTCCAGGCATGGATTCACGTGCACCGGAGCGGACAGAAAGAAGAAGAGGGTTCTTGAGGTCACCAAACTTCTTGCCCATGACTTTCTCGATCTTGGCAATGTTTACCTTGATCTCGTTCTCCAGGGTCTTTGGGTACGTTTTTTTATTGGCGTAGTAGTAAGTACAGACTTCGGTAGTGATGGCCATCCCTGCTGGAACCGGCAGACCAATCCGTGACATCTCTGAGAGGTTCGCCCCTTTGCCTCCGAGGAGTGCTTTCTGGGATCCGTCCCCGTCCGCCTTGTTCCCTCCAAAAAAGTAAACGTGTTGTTTTGCTTTGCTCTTATTGACCTTCTTACGGGCCGGACTCTTTTTCTTTGGTGTTGCCTTCCTGGAGGCAGTTTTCTTTTTAGCCATGAATGCTTTGTGGTATGATGTTTTTGAAATTGCTTTCTTTCCTAGTAAACTAATTAACAAAGGCCCTCATTTATTAGGGCGAGCGGAACTCTATCAGAGCGTTTTAGCGTGTCAATTAGGCGTTTTTTAATATCTCTTATGATTAGTAGATTTGAGGATAATTTAAGAGATTACGGATTCACCCCTGGCCTCGCGTTCGATCTGCTCTTCGATCCAAGCGTAAGTTTTTGCTAGGCCCGTTTTGAGATCGATTTCGGGTTCCCATTTGAGCTTGTCTAAGATCAATGAATTATCGCTGCTTCGGCCCCGGACACCCTGAGGTGCGTCTAAATTATGTTCACGTTCCACTTCGACTCCTGCAATTTCAGATATGATATCTATGAGCTGGTTGATGGAAACGAGTTCGGACCTACCAAGATTGATAGGGTCACTGAAATCTGATTTCATGAGTTTGTCGAGTCCAGAGATGCAATCATCAATGTACATGAAGGTACGAGTCTGTTCACCATCTCCCCAGACCTCTATTTTCAAGTTACCAGATTTTTTTGCTTCGATGATTTTCCTGCTCAGTGCCGCTGGTGCTTTTTCTCGGCCCCCTCTCCACGTTCCGTCCGGTCCGTAGACGTTGTGAAAACGAACGACTCTAACCTCCATGCCGAAGTCCTCTTCAAAGTGTTTGCACATACGTTCACTGAAGAGTTTTTCCCAACCATAACCATCCTCCGGCATAGCTGGATAAGCGTCCGCTTCTTTCAATGCGATGACTGTGGCATCTGTCTGTTTGTCAGCAGCATAAACACAAGCGCTTGATGAATAGAGATATTTTTTGATTTGAAATTCTTTTGCAGCCATTAGTAGGTGAGTATTAATGAGGATACTGAGCATGCAGAGTGCCTTATTGTTCTCAATGAAACCCATGCCCCCCATGTTGCAGGCTAGGTTATAAACCTCATCACAACCCTCACTCGCCGAGAAGCAGGCATCTTTCTCTTCCAAATTGGCAACAATATTTTCTGCCCCTTCAATCCTTTGATACCATTGATCAAGTGGTTTTACATCGGCGACACGGACATCATGGCCTCGATTCACTAAAGAATTAGCTAGATGGCCGCCGATGAATCCACCGCCGCCAGCGATAAGAATTTTTTTGCTCATTTTTATTCAGAGTTCGTTAATTCCTCCACTTTTCGATGGAGTTATAAAATCCGAGTCAATTTTATTGTATCTTTCCTAAGTGTCAAACTTGAGATTGCAGATGAATTTTTAATTATCCACAATTTTAAAATCCACTAAACGCTGATCAAGGTCAACTCTATCAACCGTTACGAGTATTTCCTGCCCTGCTTCGAAGATTCGCTTTGGCTTTGAACCTACGAACCGGCTCATTGATCCGTCGAACCAGTACCCGCCACGGCAATGAGGCAAGGCATGTTCCGGTACAAGCCCCTTGATAAAGTGATCCGTCAATTCAATGAAGAGTCCCTTGCGGCGTACATTATGAATTATTGCCGGATGAGTTGGTGTTGGCGAGTCCCCAGAGCCCTTAGTTTCAAGCCATAGGAATTCAAGCTGCTTGAGTTTTTGAGATTCCATTTCAGCACTCGCGGAATTCCTTTCCGTGTCTGAGAGATGTTTTGAGATTCCATTAAGTTCTGTAAGCTTAGGTGTTTTGGTCGAGATTGCCCCAGTCACGGAGGCCAATACTCTGTGGACGATTAGGTCAGCGTATCTTCTTATAGGACTCGTGAAATGAGTGTAGTTTGTCTTTGATAGTCCATAGTGGCCGATCGGTTCTTCACTGTAGGTGGCTCTTTTCATACTCTTCAAGAGTCCTACTTTGATGGCATGTTCTTCGGGCCGTCCTTGAACGGATTTGAGCAAGGATTGGATTGCATTAGGTGAGTCCAGGTCACCCACTTTGAATCCATAATTAAGGACGAGTTGTCTGAATTCAAAGAGCTTGTCTGAGTCCGGATCCTCGTGGATACGATAGACTGATGGCTTCATTTTTTCTTTGATGTGTTTTGCGACTGCCTCGTTAGCAGCGAGCATGAATTCCTCAATGAGTTGGTGGCTCTCATCATTTTCTGTTTTTTCAAGCCTTATAGTTTTACCGTTCTTGTCCAATACGGCTCTGACTTCAGGCATATCGAGCTCTAGGGCCCCCGATTTGAAACGACGCTCACGAAGTTTCTTAGCGAGTTCCCATGCCGTGGATAGTCTCTGACTGAAAGGATTTTGAGGATCAGGTTTTTGCATCAGTGCGTACGCTTCCTTATAAGTGAACCGTCTGGCACTATTAATCACTGCTTTGCAGAAACGTACGGACTTAGGTGTGCCGTTTTTATTGAACTGCATGACGGCTGCATGCGTGAGGCGGTCTTTTTCAGGAACAAGTGAACATAATCCATTACTCAATTTTTCAGGCAGCATGGGAATGACCCTGTCGGCAAGATAGGTGCTGTTTCCTCGGTAATAAGCTTCTTTATCAAGTAGGCTCTTCGGTCTAACATAGTGGGCAACATCTGCAATGTGGACTGCCAGTTCCCAGTTCCCATCCTTTGTCTTTTCAACTAGGATAGCATCATCAAAGTCGCGGGCATCATCCGGATCAATTGTAAATACTGGACGCTTCCGCCAGTCCTCTCTGGACTGAATATCCTCTTCTGAAATACGATCTGAGAAATTATTAGCTTCTTTCGTCACTTCTTCAGGAAATTTTAATGAAAGTTTGTGGGCATAAATAATTTGCAGGATGTCTATTCCGGGTGTGTCTAGCGGCCCAAGATCTTTGACAATGTGGCCCCTCGGATTGGCTTTTCTAGAGATCCAATCAGTGATAGCAATTACGACTTTGTTTCTAGGCTCCGGAAGCTTTGCAGGGAGCTTCTCAGGATCCAGCTCAATGGTTGCTGGTAATAACGGGTTATCTGGTTGGGCATATACGAATTTTCCTTTTCTTTGGTACGTTGCGATGATTGCCCCATTCTTTCTTTCTAGAACCTTTATGACTTGACCCTCAGGTAACTTGCCACTGTCTGAAAAACGTTGTTCAAGGCGTTCTTTTGTTTGCGTATTTTTGATGTTTTTTGTCGATTGAGGAGAGCGGATCTGGGTCATTATTTTGGCTACGACTTTGTCTCCGTGAAGGGCCGTTCCCGTCGCATCTTTTGGTATAAATAGGCTACTATCCTTATTGGAATTTTCGGGATCGACGAAAGCGTTCCCATGGGTATGGAACTGGATGATGCCAATCATTTCAGCTCCTCCTCTCTTAACGTATCGTCCCTTTTTAATTTTTCGGATTGTGCCTTCCGATTCCATGTCTGCGATGATTTGACGCAATTGTTGCCGACGCTTTGGAGTGACCTCGAGCGCTCTCGCCAATTCCGATTTATTCAGTGGGCGATAACTCGGATCATTCAAAAACTTGAGGAGTTGTTCCTTCAGTTTTTCATTCTTTCTTCCACCGGTGGAGGAGGAATTCTTCTTTTTTTGATTCGGCGTAATTGAAATATAGAGATGAATTATGTGAAGGGAAAGGCCCATTCACCGGTATAATTCTTTGGTTAATAGATTTTAAGAGTATCTTTGAACTTATTAGGACTCAACTTTGAAGATTTAATAATCCTCATTTAAGGCTTTTACCTTCCTCGTCCGAATAGCATGGTGTAGCCGGTCTTGATAATGATTGTCAGATCCATGACCAATGAAAAGTACCTGACGTAATAAAGGTCATATTTGAGCTTATTTATAGTGTCTTCAAGATTGGCCCCGTAAGGGTAATTGACCTGTGCCCATCCAGTGATTCCGGGTTTAACGATATGACGCAGATGATAATACGGGATTTCCTTTTCATAGTTTTTCACCAGTTTTTCCCATTCAGCTCTCGGGCCGATGAGGCTCATCTCTCCTCTGATTACATTAATGAGTTGAGGTAATTCATCTAATCTTGATTTTCTTAAGAAGTTCCCGATCGGAGTGATTCGGGGATCATCAACGCTCGTGTAATCGCCTTTGGCATCGGAGCCGATCTGCATTGTTCTTAATTTGATCAGGGTAAAGGGCACCTCGCTTGCGCCGATTCGTTGTTGTCTGAAGAAGATAGGTCCCTCACTCGTTAATTTTACAGCGAGCATTGCGGCGGCCAGAACTGGACTGGCCAGAATCAGGACCAAGGTGGAAAGGAAGAGGTCAATTATTCGTTTTCCCTGTGAGTAAGCAACATTTTTAGTTATCCGAAAGCCGTGAGAGAATGGCCAATCTTCATTAATGAGTTTTATTGGGACATATTCAAATTCTGATAGGAAAAATTTTTCCAATGAAACGATATCATTTTGTTTGAGGTGACGGTTCAGTAGTTGGCGTTTTAAATTTTCATCCAATGCCAATTGATTCATGGAGTCGGCCAGTATGATCTTATTAATCTTCATACCATTAATGGATTGAGCCCCCGAGTCGAACTGATCAGAACTCAATACGTCGATACCAATTGAGCTAAATTTTTCGGTCAGTTTCTTATCTAAGTCATTGCTCATGACGTAAATTGTTTCAGTGAAATTCTGATCCGTAATGTCTTTAATAAATTCATAGGTATCATCCGAGGGGCCGATGAAGATAATACATTTATTTCTTTTTCTTTTTGCCCTGATATTTCCTATTAGGGATCGATATAGTATTGAAAAAGGTGTGAATAATATGAAAGTTCCCAGTAGCGAAGTTCTGTTCGTTCCGACTCTGTCAGCGTAGGCCACAAAGAGGAGAATAATGAACAGTGATAAAGCGGCACCAATGACGGAGACGATGAGGTGTTCACTGATGAAACGCGCGCTCCGCTCTATTTTTTGGTATTCATAAGCACCTATCAAGTACAGAGAGAGGGCATTGCAAATGACCATACTGAAAAGAATTTGATCATTACTAAAGAAGGATTCCGAGTTGCCCGTTCTCAAATAAGTGATGACAAAGTAAATTAGGTAAAAAGCGGCAGTATCAATTGCCAACAATATTGCCGGGAAAACTTTCCTTATGAAATTTATGAACATTGTTAATTAGTAAGACATCCAATTAGCGCTTTCTCCGCAATATCAATGCCAAACCTAATAAATTAAGATAATAGTTTATAAAATTAAATCCTAAAGTAATGTTAATTTTAAAATTTATCCCTTATTATCAACCTGATTCCCGAGCAAGTGCTAAAAAAACTACGAAAGTTACTGATTTCTTTCCTTCTTTTATGGATTGTCGCAAATCATAGTAAACTTGCGGCCGATGACTTGATCGACTCCGCCACCTTCACGGATTCTCAAACAAGTTCCTCGAATTCGGCCTTCAATTCTCTTTCTTTTTTACAGGACCGGGTCAGTGCTCAAGTTACGACGAGGTACCTCCAGGATTCAAATGTTTTCCTTAGGAACTATGAGACTGAGGCCAGTATACTTAATGAATCAGTATTGCTCGGAGTCAAGGGAGGGGGCCTACCTGATGAGCCCGGCCTCTCTTACAAACTATTGTATGGAGGAAATTATTTTTACTCAATGACAGATGATTTTGAGTATGAATCTCCCGCCGATCATTCTTTCTTGTCCGGGTTTGAGTTGAGGGGGGCTTTCACGACGCTAAGACTTGACGCTAACATTGAGGAGCAGGGCGGGTATTCACGGTCCGAGCCCTTTGCTGAAGGAATCTCTTCAACTTTTGGGGAAGCAAGAAATCTTGGATATCAGAGGAAGAGCTTGGGGCTTGGCGTTTCTAGAGAATTAAATTCCAGTGAACTAGGACTTAGGCTTTCTCTGGATCAGTACGAATATAATGTGGGTAATTTGATTACTAGGTCCTACGAGAGGGAAAAGTTCGCGGCTGATCTGTCATGGTTTTATGATCCGGTATTTCTTGCCAAGACACGCATCGGCATTGGTTTAACTGCCGGTAAAGAAGAAATCAATCAGAGTGTGCTAGGATCCCAGACTTTTATTGCCCCTTCAGTCAGGTTCCGATGGTCTTATTCGCCGAAAACAGCATTTGCCGGATGGTTCGGTTTCGATGAGCGGGTTCGTGATTCGGATGATTTCAGTGAGACTACCCCAGTCTATGGCCTAAAAGGTCTCTGGACGGCTCCGACAGACACTCAGTTCACCATTGATATCACGAAACAGGTCTATCCTTCCGTTTATGAAATTGATGATAATGTGGCCACAAAAAAATTCTCTGTAGGGGCCAGGCAGGCCTTCGACGGTGGCATTGAGATTGGACTGCGTTATTTCTATGAATTTTCAGATTATCAACCGACGCAAAATGCCGGGGCCCTACGGTTCCGCACGGAGGATCTCCAAAGTTTGCGCCTCAGTCTGGGGAAGTCCCTGAATCTGGGTACTTTTGATGATGCGCAAGTCGCGATCTTTTACAATCAGCTCGTTAACGAGTCCACTAAGGACTATTACGATTTTGAGAGGAACCAGTACGGGATTCAGCTCAAATTATCTCTTTAATATGATTGATTATAATGATTTTAAAGTTAGGACGGGGTGAGATTTACTTAATCAAGGCATTTAATTTAAGATCACTACAATTTTGACTTTTATTAATGTTAAGCTATCTCTCCGGTTCATTATTTATTCACATTCATCTGACATAAGTAGAAAATGGTTAATTCCTTCAAATATTTTTTCGTATTCAACCTGATTCTTGGGGCGCTCTTTCTTAGTGCTTCGCAGGGTCAGGAGGAGAAGAGCAATAACCTCATTTCTTCCGGTGACACATTGCTGCTGAACATTAATGGTGAGCCGCAAATTTCAGGTCAGTTCCTCGTCTCTATTGATGGAGACATCTCGCATTCTCTACTTGGTAAGATTGACGTTGAAGGAAAGGGCCCCAATGATTTTGCTCAAGAGCTCGTCGATTTACTCCAGGACGGTTATATCTTGAAGCCCGGAGTCAGTGTTTCCATCATCAATCAGAAGCCATATCAGATCCGGATGATCGGTGAAGTGACCAAGCCCGGTGAGATTCAATTCCCGAGGGAGAAGCCATTGGACATGGGTTCTGCAGTCGGTCTGGTCGGTAATTTGACGAAGGAAGCTGATGAGAATGAAATTACCCTTAACCGGGGCGGCAAGATTACCAAGGTTAACATATCAAGTCTTAGCACTATAATGCTTGAGGACGGTGACATTATCAACGTGGGTAAGCTTCCAGATCTTGAAACTTTCTCCATTTCGGGGGAAGTCATGAAGGCGGGCACTTACATGATCCCTCGTGAAAAAGAAAAAAAGCTGACTATCTTCGCAGCGATTAGCATGGCTGGCGGTCCGTCCAAAGTCGCAAAGCTCTCGAAGACCATCGTGACTAGGACCGATTCTGGTGGCAGGACCACCTCGACAACAATCGACGCTGCGGACCGGTCGAAGATTTTCTTGGTCCGCCCAGGAGACGAGATAGAGATCAAGGCCAGAATTTTCTAATTAATTTAAAGATTATAAATTCCAACACCCTACCCGAGAGTGGATTACGAAAAATTAAATTCCATAGCAGAATCTGAGATCAGTGACAGTTCGGGCATTGCCCGGGGCCTGAAGGATTACATCTTCTGGGTCCGTAACAAGTTATGGTTAGTGATGCTCATTACAGTCGTGGGTATTGTTCTGGGTATCTTTGTGCACATGAAGAGTCCTCCCATTTACCAAGCCAATGCCAGTATCGAGGTGGAGCGGGTCGAGAGAGGAGATTCCCTAGAGCAGAAGCAGGGGAGTAACTTTAGGACAGAAGCTTATCTAGGAGGTGATGCGATTATCAATACAGTGACTCAGAAACTTCTGATCCCTGAAATATTGATTGCGATGGTGGAGGATACAAAACTTCATGAGAGAGAAGATATTATCAAATTAAGCTTCCTTAAAAATCTGAAGACCACGGATGAATCAGTGGTCCTGGAACCTAGGCAGCTCGTTAACATGATGCTGGGAGAAAGCTGGATCCGTGCCGTTCCTCGAAAGAAGAGCTATATTGTTGATATTATTGTTGATCATACGAGTGCGGAAGTCGCCCATCAGATTGCTAACGGTATCCTTGAAGCTTCAAAGAAAAATGTGGAGAACAAGATTAATGAGGAAACTAATGTGAATGTTAAGATGGCAAATCAAATGGTTTCAGGTGCCGAGAAAGAAATCCTTGAGCTGGGAGAAAGGTTATCTTTGTATAATGCCTGTTTCCTGAGAAAGACTTTGATCGATAAGGCTGAGGAGGAAGTGGTCGAACTCAAGAAGCGGTACGGACCGAAGTGGCCCACGTTAATTGAGGCTGAGAATAAGCTTAAATCTCACAAAGACAGTTTTGATACTGAGCTCAAGCAGGTCTCAGTCATATCCCCTGTTGAGAAGGAGTACTGGGATAATTTACCCGAAGAAATTGATAAGATAATTAATGTGCAGAACCGTGGTCAGTTCATTACTGCCGAATTAAAAAATAAGGAAGATCTTCGTAACGGTCTCCTCTCTAAAATTGATTCGTTGGTGGTTGGCAATAAGAATTCACGTGAATTTTCAATTGCGATGGAGGCTGTCTTACCGGAAGGCCCGATCGGCCCTTCTTTTGTTAAAACGTTTGGACTTTTCTTTGTCGGGGCATTGGCCTCTGGGATTGGCCTGGCCATCTTACTTGGGTTTCTTGACCCGTCCATTCGGACCGTCGCTGAGCTTGAGGAGTACACTGGTTTTCCGATCCTTGGGGCAATCCCTCAAGGTCAGCAAGCAGTTGAAAAGACTGTAAAAAAAGGTTCTAGGAGCCACGTGCTGTTATTTAATAGTGATAATCATTCTCCGACCGCTGAATCTATCCGTAACTTGAGGGCCGGGCTCAGTTTCTTAGGTGATAAGGAGGACCGTAGGACCTTCATGTTCACGAGTGCCGTGCCTGGTGAAGGGAAGTCCTTCGCGTCTGCGAACGTTGCCTATTCATTTGCTTCACAAAAGGAAAAGACTCTCCTAGTGGATCTGGACTTGCGGAAGCCGGTACAGCATAACATCCTCGAGACGAAACGGTCCCCCGGTTTCAGTGACTTCATCTCAAATCAATTGAGTTTTGAGGAAGTGGTCAAGCCGACCCAGAACGAGAATCTTTTCTTTATTAGCTCAGGGTCAAGGTCAGGTAACCCTTCCGAGCTCATGACTACCCAGAACATTAAAAAACTCCTCAGTTCAATTCCTGATGATTTTCAACGTGTTGTCTTTGATACTCCTCCCCTGATACCGGTCCGGGATTCCTTGCCCGTTTCCAAGTTAGTGGACTCAACTGTGATTTTGTATCGGATGGGCAGTACTCATCGGAAAGCCATTTCAAGGATCCTCAAATTACTCAATGAAAATAATGCGGATCCTGTGGGTATTGTTGCAAATGCCATGCCGGAAATGAAGAAATCGAGTGGTTACTACGGATACTACGGTAATTACTACTACGGTAATTACGCTTATAGTTATTACGGGAGCGGTTCTTATTACGGAGAAGAGGAAGAGCAGGAGAAAGAAAAATCGGGATAAATCTGTTCCCGCTTTCTTAGTTTCCTTGGGCTTGTCTTTCAGTTTTATAAAATGGACTTCATTGATCTTAAATCGCAACAGGCAAGGATCCGGGACGATATCGATGAGAGGATCAAAAGGGTCCTCGATCATGGACAATATATTCTGGGGCCTGAGATCGAGGAGATGGAAAAAATGCTGGCGAGTTATGTCGGGACCAAGCATTGCATCGGAGCTTCTAGTGGGACGGACACTCTGCTGATTGCATTGATGGCTCTGGGGATCGGCCTCGGAGATGAAGTCATTACAGTACCCTATACCTGGATTTCAACCGTTGAGATGATTACTCTCATTGGAGCGAGGCCGGTCCTTGTCGATATTGATGAGAGGACCATGAACATGGACCCTTCTCTAGTAGAAGCGGCGATCACGGACCGGACCAAGGCGATCATGCCGGTTGGAATTTACGGGCAAACGGCTCCGATGAATGAAATAGTTGCCATCGCCAAGAGGAACGGTTCAATTCCGGTCATTGAGGATGCGGCTCAATCGTTTGGCGCAACGCATCATGGAAAGAAGTCCTGCGCGCTCTCGGAAATCGGAAGCACTTCTTTTTTTCCTTCAAAGCCTCTCGGTTGTTATGGGGACGGTGGCGCTCTTTTCACTGATGACGATGATTTGGCTGAGCTCATGAAGCAGATCCGGGTACATGGCCAAATGAGAAAGCATCATCATCCTCGGCTCGGAATCAATGGTAGGCTCGACTCAATACAGGCGGCGATTGTCATGGCCAAGATGGCTATCTTTGATGAGGAAATAGTCAAGAGACAGGCCGTTGCGGATTCATATAATGCACGTTTAGAGAGGGATGGCATTGTCCTACCTCAGATTGATAGTGGGAACAGTTCTGTCTATGCACAGTATACCATTTTATGTGATGATAGGGACGCTATTCAAAATTCTTTGAAGGTATCCGGGATCCCGTCCGTTTCCTATTATGCGGTTCCCCTGCACCTGCAGCCGGTGTTCCATGACTTGGGCTATCAGAAAGGAGATTTTCCGGTCACAGAGAGAGTCTCTGAACGTTGCCTGAGCCTTCCTATGAATCCTTATCTTAAAGAAGATGAAGTGGATCAGGTCTGTAGGGCCCTACTAGGCTAAATTGCTATTCGGATCTTTGGACGCGGAAGACACTCTAGACAAAAATCGATTATGCTGGCTTCCTGAAGATCACTACTTATCTTCAGGCACTTACCACGGCAACGGCGGACCGAGAAATGACGCCTGACTATGTGAAGGTAAAAAAGTAACCGTGTTATTCTTTTCTCACTCTCCAGTAGTATCCGGAATTAGCCCGGGAAATAGAAAATATTTCCTGAACGGTATCTCCTTGCCCTATGATCAGTTTCTCGAGAGAGAGCCAGATCTTCATATCGTCTGAAGTCTGAACAGAGTAGAGCGTCCTCTTCTCTCCCGGAAAGAGCAGCTCCAGCCGATTACCTTCTAGCACGTTCATCTTTATCTTGAAGGCCGGAACACTCTTCGCATTATTCGGCGAACTTCTGAACAGAATTTCACAATCATCCGCATAACCATCACCGTCCGTGTCGACGTTAGTGTCACTGGTACCGTAAATGTCCTCCTCCTGGGACTGGGTCAACCCATCCCCATCTGCGTCCTCTTCACGGTCATCATTCAGGTTCACGGTAATTATTGCCTGGTCCGTTAGCTCGCCATCACTGACGGTTATCGTCACCTGTAATGCAGATTGTTTTTCAAAATCCAGGTCACCACTGTCATTGACTAGAAGCTTATTACCTTCAACGCGAAGCGCCTCGTTCCCATCCTGATCAGGATCCTTATTCTCGGTAATCGTGCAAATGAGAGTATCCTGATTGGCGTCGGTCGTGGCAATGGTTCCCACAATTGTGCCGTTCGCCGTATTTTCATCAACACTGAATGATTGGTTCGCAATGACTGGGGCCTCGTTCGGAAAACTGTTCGGATCAGCAGGGTCAACCTGGGCAGTGACCTCGGCCCCGTCCGCATAACCATCACCGTCCGTGTCGACGTTGGTGTCACTGGTACCGTAAATGTCCTCCTCCTGGGACTGGGTTAACCCGTCCCCATCCGCGTCCTCTTCACGGTCATCATTCAGGTTCACGGTAATTATTGCCTGGTCCGTTAGCTCGCCATCACTGACGGTTACCGTCACCTGTAATGCAGATTGTTTTTCAAAATCCAGGTCACCACTGTCATTGACCAGAAGCTGGTTATCGGCAATCCTTAATGCTGGGGTCCCATTCCCGTTAGGGTCAGCGTTTGAAGTAATTGAAAAGCTCAGCGTGTCCTCGTTCGGGTCAGTGGCAACGATGACGCGAATGATCCTGTCCTTCGGGGAATTTTCTTGAACCTCAAAAGTCTGGTCGGCGATGACAGGTTTTAGGTTTGTGTATGAGTTCTCAATTGTAACAGTTATTTCACTATCGATGAATTTAATTTTTTGATCCTCAGTTGAGAAACGAACGGAGAAAAATTCGTTCTCCTCATTCGAGGAGTCGTCCATAATGGGAACCTTTAAATTTGCACTGACCTGACCTGCGGGAATTATCAGTACCGCTTCAGAACTTTCGTAGTCCAGTCCGGCGATGGCTGAACCGTCCACTGTTTTGTATTTTATAACGACATCCTCATCGATGGGATCACAGATCGTTGCCAAGATGTTCACAAATTGATCGGATTCGGATACCGTCTCATCTTCAATGCCTACGTAAACGGAATTGTCGGTACTGAGTGCATAATTATCAAAGGCCATGTAGTTACTGCCGAATCCCGTCACGATTCCGTTCCCGTGAACCTTTGCGTCTGTCATGATCCAGTTCGCCGCTACGCCGGTCACTCTATTAGTGCTGCAGGCGGGAAGATTGAGAATTGCAAAGTTAATTTCTGAGATTGTATTCGATAGGTTGGCTGAGACTGATACATGTTCCCCGTTGGGAACCATCAAGACTTCGAGCTCATAGAGTTGCCGGATGTTGATTAGATGTTGCTCTTCCAAATTCACCTTGGCTCCATTTTCATTAAGGACGGTAATTTTTCTTGATTCAGGATCATTATCCGTGGGCTCAAAGGCAATCGAGAACATAGGATTATAAGTGTCGTCGAGGAAGGTCCAGGCGAACGTGTCCGACTCGGAATAAATTCCATTCGAATCTGAAGGTTGAATGAGTATGGAGACGGTGAATTTTAGCGTGGCCCCGATACCATTGATTTCAGGCCAGAGCATCACGTTGGTTCTTCCTGGCGGGTACGCTGCACGGTACGGGCCACCAATGTACGCCGCTCTGGAGGTCGCGCCGTCAGGGAGTACGAGTCTAGTCAGGCCGTCCGACTCTCCGGCCGGTTCTCCGGGTCCTTTAGGATCATTAGTTTTCCAGCCGTCTTGACCAGTGAGTGCTAATCCGGGATTCAATGAGTCAAAATTCGTTGAATAAACATCGACCGTTTGCGCGCTTACCATTTGAACGTGATTCGAAATGGTAAAGATTAGGAGAGCCGATAAAAGATGATTAAAGTAATATCGCATCAATTTTACAGTTAAAAGGTAACATCTATTTCAGCTTATGAGGCTTGATATTTAATCAGGATCAGTGATTTAGTTAGGATTTACAGATATGACTACCTTTGAATCTTGTTAGGGGTGAACAACATATGAAAACTAGAGGTTTTATTGATGAAATGTTATTTTTAGCAGATTTTAGCTCTAGACATCAGATGAAAAAACAGTAACATATGCACTTAGTTATCCCTTAATCAGTTTTTAATTTGTGAATAAATTTATTCTAGGAGCCATCAGCTCATTCATTTTGTTCTTCTGTGCGCAAGCAGAGGCACAAACATTCAGATCATATGAGACAACAACTCAGGAGATCACCTACACTTCTAGGACCCTGCAAGATGGTCGTACATTCGTTGAGACAGTTATCAATACCGTGGTCGTGAACCTGACTCCGAACCCGGTAACTTCTGAGAGCACTACTGCGACAGATGAAACAAATGAAACATTGTTTTTGACGCAAGCAGCCGCAACGGCCCTTCAGGCTGCGATTGCCACGGCAGAGGCTGCAGCGAATGCGAGCGATACAGTGATCAAAGAAACAGTAACGGCTGAAGTTGATACTGCTGACAAGGCTCAGGACGTTTCAGGTAATGTGCTAACTGGTATTACTTATGTCGTAATAGCTAATGGGCAAACCACATTTCCAACCAGTGATGCAGGAACCGTTACGGAAGCGACAGTAACAACCACAGCCAGAGCTGAATTTGACACCATTGTAGAAGTTGCAAAACCAATCGTATCACAGAATTAGAAAGCCAAAAAAGTGAACATTCGTACTCTCATAGTATTAATTGCTTCAGCCAGCCTCAGTAAGGCTGCCACGATTGATTTCGATTCAGCTGCCTACGCGATACCATCTGGACAACTGGCTGCAGACGCGAACGGAGTTGATGGTTGGGAAGTTTCATCTGGCGGTACTAATTCATACCTTGGTTTCGTTGTACCTTCACCTGGTATTGGTTCATCACAGGCCCTTGGCTTTGGACCTAAGTGGGTCTTGCCAGAAGAAGCGTCAATGTCCCTAAAGAGGGATGTAAATTTTGCACTGACGGGAAACACGACCGGAATCGCCTCACTGGGTAATCACGCTACTGGAACTTTCACCGCAGATATTTTAGTTAATCAACCAAACAACGCGGCTGGTAATGATGTGTTTGGTATTTCTCTCTATGGTGATGCCGGCAATGAAACGATCAGTTTTAGCTTTGATCCGGGAAATACAGTTTCAGGACTTGCCGGTGATCTTGGCGTTGGATTTTTCAATGCCTACTATAACTCTCAGTATCAGTTTAAGGTTTCATTTACTGGAACCAACGGTGACTTTCAAACCTATGCGGCAAGCATTATTGATTCTGATGGCAATGATTACACCAAATATGGTACGCTCACTTCAACTGAAATAACAAGTATCGGTCTCACCTATGCTTTGGCTGACTCTTCAGCGGCAATGTCAACCGCTTCAGACGGGTACATTGTTTTGGATAATGTTGTATTTTCAACGACCATTCCTGAGCCTAGCACTTCTCTTCTCTCCTTAATAGGGGCAGGGCTTTTGATTCTCAGAAGGAGAAGATAATTAATATTCCCTCTACTGTTTTTTAGCGGGTTTTAAGTTTAGGAGATCTCTTTTCCCAATACAATAACAGTTCATTTTTGGTGCCCTCTGAAAGAGCATCGCTTTTCATGATGAGAGGCATTTGACTGGCTAAGATTTTATTGCTAGCGAGGTCCATCCATTTTTTAATGAGAGAAGCTTGATTCTTATCAAGGACAAGTTTGTAAACTGATTTGAACTGAGAGGGATTTTGCTTTGCTTGACGGAGGATACTTGTCCAAGTCCTTCTCAGATAAGCCTCATTAATTGTGTCAGCTCTATTGAGAGCCTCTGCCCATAGTCGTCTCGTTTCTTTGGCATCAATAAATAGCCATACCTTGGCTTGCCGAAGAGGTGATCCTGCCCACTGTGGGTCCAAAGCAGATGCGATTGCGAAAGATTTTTTAATTTCAGAATCATATTCGGTTAATTGGCTGTAAAGCTTTCCTCTGACAAAATGAAATGTCGGGTCGAGCGGCATTTTTCTGATTGCACTTTCTGATAAATCTATGGCTGACAAGAGATATTTTTTCTGATCTTGGATCTGACCAGACATCGCAGAATCTTGGCTCTTTGTGTTTATTCTTTCGATTTTCTGAAGTACAGACCGGTTATCTGAGAAGAGGATCGATTTTTCATTGAACCATTGAGTATAAATTAAGGAGAGGCCCATTGAAAATATGCCGACAGCGAAGACCTGATAAATGAGGACGGTCCGCTTGGCAGCGTGCCTAGAATTGTTTGGGTTAGGCTTGAAAGTGATTCCCAAGAGAAGTGTTCCGGAGAGAGCAATACCAATTTTCTGACCAGGAACATCGACTATCCCATGGACAATGATGCAAAGGATTCCCAAAATGCATGCCAAACAGAGTTGCCAGGACCGGGACTTGCGGTTTTTTCTATAAGAAAAGACGAGAAGACTGATAATGGATAGTGCGAGTGCGATAGCACTCATCGGACCAGCTTCAGCGCTAAGGTCGAGCCAATTACTTTCAGGGTGCAGAACCTCACTATCATTGACAGAAGGGGTATGTATAATGGACTCCTTCTTATACTGAGGAAATATAAATTCAAAGCTGCCAGGGCCTGACCCTGTCCATGGTTCACTTTTTATCATCGAGTAGGTATCAGCATGGATAAATTTTCTTAAGCCGAGCACGGATTGATAGGGTTCTTTCTCAGCAGCGCCGATGTTGGAAGGTATTGATTTTTCCAAATCAACCATTTGTTTGAGGCGTTCTTCTAACTGGGTATCAGAGACGACGAATAGAATCGTACTCAGGATCACTAAAAGCAAAAATGAGGTGATAATTTTGGGATTTAATAATTTTCTCCCTAATAGCAAGAACCATGAAATTTGAAATACAGCGAACAGTAAGATACCTGCCCGGCTAATAGAGTGCCCTAATATTGCCCAGCATAGGATTCCCAGAGCCGTCGCTGACACGAAGCCTAAGAACCATTTTTTCTGGATGATGAATAACGATAATGTTCCCGTGCCGATGAGAGATCCTATCACCATCAGGGTTGCCATATGGTTTCGGTTAGCAAAAAATCCAAATTGGTTATTAGGATCCCATGACCATTCCCATTGATACTCGGTGAAGAGCATTGAGATTCCGGCATAGGTGACCACTAAGAGAAAAAAGAAAGATGCTACCTTTAAGAGCCTTTGCCTGCTCAATCGATGCCCAAGTGTGCAGAGGGCTGTGATTAAAACTGCTCCGATAATGAATAAAAATTCAATACTCTTGGCCGGATGAGGAGTGATTAATGTCCCAGTATCAAGGCCGAGGGATTCGAGGTGGATTCTCCAAATTTGTGTGCCGGCCAGTCCCCGAGGCAATAATGAAAGTGAAGAGGCAAGAAAAAATAATCCGGCACCCAATAGGATCCACTTAGGAATAGAGAATCGGGGCGGGAACAAGGCGATTAGTATTCCTATCGAGAGAAAAACTATTCCATAAAATCCCTGACGAGGTCCCCCTGAACTAACGCATGCGAATAATGCAATAACGACTAAACCGATAAAGAAATAGAATGATTTATCATCTGATTGAATTCTTCTGTCTTCGCTGGATCGATGGAGACGCCTCTTTTTTCTTCTGACCTTTGAATCTTCTTTCGTCATTAAGATGAAATTTTAACTCGTTCACTCAATAGAGCAAATACCATCTGGATCATAAATGAGTTATGCCAGTTCAATCCAAAATATTTTGTGTCTTTTGTTTTTAGTATTGTTTCGCGGTGTCTAGTTTTGAAATATCTTAAAATGCTTTAATAACGAATGATTTGTCTTTATTCATTCATTCATCAATTTGACAAATAGTCATCAATAATTGGTATGTTGATACAATTATTTGATGTAGATATCCTACTAATTGGATTATATGTATTATAATTGGCTCTATGTTTTGGAGTGATAGTTCACCCGAACACAAGATTGAGACATTAAAAAAATTATATGGGTTCTGACATTACCAAGAGAATTGAAGAGAGCGAATATACCGTGGGAGTTATTGGTTTGGGGTATGTCGGTATTCCTCTATCACTTGGTTTTGCTGGTAAGGGTATCAGGGTCATTGGTTTTGACATTGATGAGGGTAAGATAGCCTCATTGTCTGAAGGGAAGAGTTATCTAGAACACATACCATCAGATCATATTGCAAAGCATGTTAGGGGTGGATCTCTTCAACCAACGAGCAATTTTAAAAAAATCAGTGAAGTGGACGCCGTTATTTTGTGCGTTCCGACTCCTCTGAATGCGCATCTGGAACCGGATCTCTCCTACGTTGAAGCCACCTTAACACAGATTGTTCCTTATCTAAAGAATGGCCAAATCATTTCTCTTGAGAGCACAACATATCCTGGGACGACGACCGAAATCGTTCAGCCCATCATTGAATCTAACGGATTAGTGGTCGGTGAATCTTTGTCATTGGTATATTCACCGGAAAGAGAAGATCCGGGCAATGAGAGCTTCTCATCTACATCTATTCCAAAAATATTAGGAGGAGTAACTAAAAAATGCGTGGAGGAAGGATATGCTCTTTATTCATCTGTTTTTCCTGATGTTATCAAGGTCAGTTCGACTGCCGTTGCTGAATTTACGAAGTTGTTAGAAAATATTTACCGGTCCGTGAACATCGGGCTAGTCAATGAAATGAAGATAATTGCTTCCAAGATGGGTGTTGATATATGGGAGGTCATAGATGCTGCTAAAACAAAACCGTTCGGGTTTAAGGCCTTTTATCCGGGCCCCGGGCTCGGAGGTCACTGCATTCCTATCGATCCTTTTTATCTGACATGGAAAGCGAAAGAGTATGGGGTGAATACTAAATTTATTGAGCTCGCGGGTGAGATTAACAGGTCCATGCCCGAATACGTGGTCAGTTTGGCCATGCAAGCTTTGAACAGAAAGATGAAATCAATTAATGGTAGTAAGATTCTCATTATAGGATTGGCTTATAAGGCCAATGTCGATGATATGCGGGAGTCTCCTGCTTTTTACCTGATGGATTCACTCAAGTCGGAAGGGGCCGAACTTAGTTATTATGATCCGCACATTCCGAAAATCCCTACTACGAGGGAGCATAAGGAATGGACAGGACTGAAATCAATTAGTTGGGAAAAAGAAACTATTTCCCAATTTGATTGTGTCATCATTACTACGGCGCATGACAAGGTCAGTTTCTCTGATTTAGCAGGATGATTCCAACGACTCAAGGTCAAGTCACCAAAGCATGAACATTGCTGTTATAGGCGCAGGCCAGTGGGGGATAAATTTGGTTCGAAATTTACAAGCATTAGGCGTCCTGTCACATGTTGTAGAAAAGAATTCAGAAATTGTTGATGAAGTTTCGAAAGAGATTTCGGATGTTCAATTTCTTAATGATTATGACCCACTTTTGAGTTCAGATATTGATGCCGTTGCGATAGCTACACCCACTATTACTCATTATGAAATCGCTCTAAATTTTTTAAAAATTGGAAAAGATGTCTTCATCGAAAAGCCAATGACGATATCAACTAAGGAGGCAGAAGAACTTGTTAGGGTTGCTGAAGCTAATCAACGAATCCTTATGATTGGGCATATTTTATTATATCAACCAGCTATTGATTTTATTAAATCATATATAGATCAAGAACACCTTGGGAAAATATATCATTTGCACCAAGAACGACTCAAATTGGGACGGGTCAGGACTGTAGAAAATGTGGTATGGAGTTTAGGAATTCATGATATTGCTGTTCTTCTTTACTTGGTAGGATCTTCACCCAAAAAAGTAGATTTCGCTGGGCACTGTGGAGTCCAAAAGCAAATTGAGGATGATACTTATGTTCACATGAGGTTCGATGGAGGTATCATGGCTCATCTGCACAGCTCATGGATTTGGCCAGAAAACAAAAGATCCCTAAAGATTATAGGAGAAAAAGGGATGTTAGTTTATAATGAAATAGAACAGACTGTCGTTCTTCATAAAAAAAGAATCGGCAGTGATCTCGAGAACATTGATCAAGGCAAAGAGCAACTGTTTGAGGGATCTGATCAGCCTCTAAGACTTGAAATGGAACATTTTATTCAATGTATCAAATCACGAGAAGAGCCTATATCTAATGGGCGGAGCGGAGCAGAAGTTATTCGAGTCCTTGAATCATTAAATGAGAGCTGAGCAAATTGGTTTGATGAACGGATTAGTTGTATTTGCTTATAATTTTCCTCACCGGAAAACGCAGGACTTTCTTTTTCATCTTTTTGCGAGCGGAATTGAGGTGAATCATGTCTTTGCAGCGGATGCCGTTAAGCTTGATATTGCTCCTTCAGAAGTCAGAACAAAGATTCGTCATTGCACCCCGTTGCATCCTTCTGATGTGGCCAAATCTATAGGGGCTCAATACCATCAGGTTCCACATCGAGGGGCTCAGATTAATTCGTTAATTAAGGAAATTAATCCAGATATCGGAATCATTGCGGGAGCACGTATACTTCAGGCTGATGTGATCAGTGGCTTTAATAATGGGATCATTAATTTTCATCCAGGGCTCATCCCCGAGGCCCGTGGCTTGGATGCCTTGCTCTGGTCCATTCGAAACGATATTCCTCTAGGTGTGACATCTCATCTCATTGATGAGAGAGTGGACGCGGGAAAAATTCTTGAACGACGTACCATTGATTTGCATGAGGATGATACAATCTTTGATTTATCGGAAAGGTTGTATGAAATTCAGTTGGAAATGTTGCCTCTTGCCATTGATCGCGCACAGAAGTCGATGACTGAAGAAGTTGATTTTAAGTCTGGTACTTATAACTGCAAGATGAATGGCGACATGGAAAGAGAAACCGTTGCTATGTTGCCTAAGTATCTAGAACGAAAGCTTTCTTAAGCTTCATTTGGCTTCCCTATGGATCGTACTTTGAATCCAATTCCAGTTAATTTCTTGTGATCAAGAACGTTACGGCCATCAAAGATCCATGCCGGTTTCTGCATGGCCTGATGGGCGGCTTCATAATCAATATCTTTGAATTCATCCCATTCAGTGAGTACGACAATTGCCTGAGCCTTTTCAAAGGTTTGATTGGGATCCGAGCAAATAACGACATTGGAATTTTCTTCGTCTGTTTCTAAAGCATCATAAATTTTAGTCGGTTCGACTTTTGGATCATAGATTAACAGCGTTGCTTTTTCTTCGAGGAGACGCTTGCAAACATCAATGGCTGGCGATTTGCGTGTATCATTGGTGTCTTTTTTAAAAGCAAAACCGAGAATTGAAATGACTTTATCGGTGATCGTGTTAAAAAATGAATCAACGATTTGATCTGCGAATCGCTGTTTTTGCCAATCGTTCATCTGCAATACAGATTCCCAGTACTGGGCAGCTTCGGGCAGTCCGAAGTGTTCGCATAGATAAACGAGATTCAATATATCTTTTTCAAAGCATGATCCCCCAAACCCTATGGATGCATTCAAAAATTTAGGGCCGATTCTGGAATCTGCCCCAATGGCCTTCGCCACTTCATCCACGTCCGCTCCTGTCTTTTCACAAAGAGCTGAGATGCTATTAATCGAAGATACTCTCTGAGCCAAGAAAGCGTTTGCTACAAGTTTTGATAGCTCGGATGACCAGAGATTTGTTTTGATGATTCTTTCTTCAGGGATCCAGCGATTATAAATGTCAGCTAATTGATTGATTGCTTCTAGGCCGCCCGGGGTCTGCTCTCCTCCTATCAGGATCCTGTCCGGACTTTCGAGGTCTGAAATGGCGGTCCCTTCTGCCAAGAATTCCGGGTTCGATAAAACTTCGTGGTGATGTTGGGTTTCACTTGCATCGAAGACTGCTCTGATTGCTTCAGCAGTGCGCACAGGAATTGTGCTCTTCTCAACGACGATTTTAGGCTCTTCGGCATTCTCTGCAATGGTCCTTGAGACTGATTCAACATAACGCAAATCCGCGGCCCGGTGAGCTCCCTGACCATAAGTCTTGGTTGGTGTGTTCACCGAAATAAAGATAATGTCTGCTTCTCTGATGGCCCTTTCTGTTTCAGTGGAAAAGAAAAGATTGCGTCCCCTCGCCTCGGCTACCAGATCCGAAAGCCCAGGTTCGTAGATAGGCAATATTTCTGAGTTCCATTCAGCGATTCTCTTTTCATTGATATCAACCACATCGATTCGGATGTCTGGGCACTTATTGGCAATCATTGCCATGGTTGGGCCGCCGACGTAACCGGCTCCAACGCAACATATTTTATGTATTTTAGATGCCATTCCTTTAATGAAAATGGGTAAATTGATTTGATTATATGATTAATTACAAGCGGATTGAATGATTCTCAATGTGAATTGAGCTCTTCTTTAAAGTAATTGATTGTTTTCTGTAAACCTTCGTCAAGTTCGATCGTTGGTTCCCAGTCCAGCGCTTTTTTCGCCAATGCAATATCAGGCTGCCTCTGAAGCGGATCGTCCCCAGGAAGTGGATGAAAGGTGACCTTGGATTTACTCTGTGTTTTTTTCAGTACTTGTTCAGCTAGTTCAAGGATAGTGAATTCTCCCGGGTTACCTATATTAATGGGGCCTGTCTGATCGGTTTGATTCATGAGCCTGATGAGCCCTTCGACTAAATCATCGACGTAGCAGAAGGAACGGGTCTGTTCTCCGTTTCCATAGATGGTTATATTTTCTTCTTTTAGGGCCTGCACAATAAAATTAGAAACGACTCTACCATCATCCGGAAGCATTCGGGGGCCATAGGTGTTAAAGATCCTGGCTATCCGAATGTCGACTTTGTTTTCCCGGTAATAGTCAAAGAATAACGTTTCTGCGCATCGTTTTCCTTCATCATAGCAGGCCCGGATCCCGATAGGATTGACGCTTCCTTTATAAGTTTCGGGTTGAGGATGAATTTCAGGATCACCATAAACTTCTGATGTGGAAGCTTGCAAGACCCTAGCATTGACTCTTTTTGCCAGTCCCAGAGAGTTCATGGCTCCCATGATGGAGGTTTTAATGGTCCTTATCGGATTGAATTGATAATGAGGCGGTGAGGCGGGGCAGGCCAGATTATAGATCTGATCGACTTCAAATTCGAAAGGTTCGATCACATCATGCTCGATTAATTCAAATTTGGGATTTGGTACAAGATGGGCGATATTTTCCTTTCTGCCGGTAAAGAAATTATCCACGCAAATGACATCATCGCCATTGTCGATGAGTCGGTCGCAGAGATGTGAGCCTAAGAAACCGGCTCCTCCAGTGACAAGTATGCGCATGGGTAAAGGTTTGAGGTGCTTATTGTAGTCCTTTATTGAAAGGTTGGTAGGAGAAATAATCGGACAAAAAATCAGGATTTTCCTCTGAAAATTCTGAGTAATTAATGGCCTTAATGCATGATATGTCCATATTTGAGCGTCGAATTGTCATTACAATTTAAGGGATGAGCATGATTTGTGATTTTCCTTAAGATTTCTCTGCATTTCACATTCCCTAAAAAGAGTAAAAAATTATGTAAATTGGCTTTGAAAAAAAATTGATAAGTGATTTAATGCGACCGCATCCGTGGTTTGGATATGGCTTGCCATTTCATTTATAAGGCAAAAGTCCTGTGCTGGACCATAGATGTACGCAATCAAATGATTAAAGTTGTGCCAGACTCATCTAGCCTATTCGATCCAAGCTCATTTTCCCTGCTTGGAGAAGTTTCGATGACGGCAGAGTCTTTCTTGCCTTTCTTGCCTTTTATAACCAATTCACTCTTTGTGGCCACTATTGTCGTGTTACTTGTGCTGTGGGCAGCTCGCAAGGCAACAAAAAAAGTGGAGCGGGTCCCATCCGGATTTCAGAATTTTTTTGAGTTCATTGTCGAGTTCCTTTATGATCAGGTCGAGCAGATCGTTGGTCCTAAAGTGGCTCCTAAGTGCTTTGGTCTATTAGCGACTATCTTTATTTACGTCTTAGTTGCGAACTGGTTTGGTTTGTTACCTGGCGTTGGAACGATAGGGTTCGAGGACTCTTCAGGACATTTTAAACCGATTCTTCGTCCGGCCACGGCCGATGTGAATCAAACTTTGGGAATGGCTATCTGTTTCATGCTTCTGTGGTTTTACCTTACCATTAAAGAGACTGGAGTCTGGGGATTCATCAAACACACGTTCGCGGCGCCTAGTGATGTGATTGGGGCAATGCGCTATGTTCTGGCTCCAATATTTATGTTTGTTGGAGCGATTGAAATAGTTTCAATTTGTTTGAGACCGGTATCACTTTCTTTGAGGCTCTTTGGTAATGTTTTTGCAGGTGAGAACCTGCTCCATTTGATGGGTTCTATGGGAGAAAAATTTGGAATGGGTCCTGTCGTTGAGTTTATTTGTGCCATCATCTTACCTTTACCGTTTTATTTTATGGAACTTCTGGTAGGTATCTTGCAGGCCATGGTCTTTGCACTTCTTTGTGCTGTTTATATTCAACTTTCAACCAGTCATGGGGAGGAAGATCACTAAATTGTAAATCGATTTTGGCGTTGTGACCATGCGTGTCAGTGGGTAGCGTTCAAAAATAATAAAAATAAGTAACAAATAATAAAAAATGACAATGGAACTATTACCACTATTAGCAGAGCTGACAGGCTCAGTGAGTTTGGGTTTAGCAGGAACGGGTGCCGGAATTGGTGTTGGTCTTGTGGGGCTCGGTGCAGCGCAAGCGGTAGGACGTAATCCAGGTGCATTCGGTAAGATTTTAACCATTTCAATTGTTGGAATGGCTCTTGCGGAAGCGATTGCGATTTACGGTTTGATCCTTGCTTTCCAAGGCAATTAAAATCTGTATTTTAATTAGGTCCGCTGCGCTTTAAAGTGCGGCGGACCGGATACAAGAACTAAGGAAATTAAAACTATTAACCTGACCTTGCGATGAACTTTATTAATCAGTCCATAGTAATGCTCGCTTCTGCCGAAGGATCGGAAGAAGGTTCTGGGAGTATTCTGGAAACTTTAGGTGTGCATTGGACGAAATTATTTGCCCAGGTCATTCTTTTTCTAATTGTCTTTTCCGTTCTGAGAAAATTTGCCTTTGGCCCTGTTCGTCAGATCCTAGATGAGCGCAAAGCACGGATCGCGGAGGGTGAGGAGAATCTGAAGAAAATTTCTAAGGACCTTGAAGACGCTGAGGTGAAAAAAGGAGAAGTCATTTCCGAGGCAAATTCCAAGGCTGAGCTCTTGATTGGTGAGGCCAGAGAAAGTGCTGAGGTCTTAGCTGAAAAGAAAAGAGAAGAAGCCACTAAGGAAGCTTCCGCCATCGTTGCCAAGGCTCATGAGGCAGGCGCCTTGGAACAACAGCAATTGCGAGCTGAATTAAAGCGTGACGTGGGTAGGCTCATCATTGATACGACTACCAAGGTCACAGGAAAGATCCTTAATGATGATGATCAGGCGAAAATTAACGAAGAAACATCTTCGCAGATTTCATTATAAAACATTTATTATCTATTTTAATTACTAAGCAATGAAGGTCACCAAAGATGCAGCTCGCTCCGCGCGACAGCTTCTCCGTCTCAGCCACAAGGACGGAATCTTGGATTATGATCGGATCAAAGAGATTACTACTAAGGTTTCTGAGGCAAAGCCCCGCGGCTATCTTGCCATTCTTCAAGAATTTGGTAGGCTCGTTCGTCTGGACGTCGAACGGCGTCAGGCCGTTATTGAAACTGCGACTGAACTCGGAGCGCAGGCAGGCAATACCGTGGTAGAAGATTTACGCCGCAAGTATGGCAGTACGTTAACTGCTGAGTTCAAGGTCAATCCGGACCTCCTCGGTGGAATGAGAGTCAAGGTCGGGAGTGATGTCTGGGACGGTAGTGTCAAGGCTCGGCTCACGGAACTTAAAAATAAACTTTAACTAATTCAAAAGAACTAAACAAAGAGGAAACTCAAATGAGCAATATCCTACAGGAACTCGAAACACAAATTGCCGAACTTAAAACGGCAGTCACTAAATCAAATGTCGGAGTCGTGCGCCAAATCGGTGACGGGGTCGCCAAAGTCGAAGGGCTCAGTGATGTCATGCTCAATGAGATGATTGAATTTCCCGGCGGTCTTTATGGTCTGGCTCTGAACCTGGAGGAAACTGAAGTCGGTTGTATTCTCATCGGTGAGGGTCTTGACATTAAGGAAGGCGATGAGGTAAAGACCACAGGGAAACTCTTGCAGGTTCCTGTAGGTAAGGAGCTATTGGGTCGTGTCGTGGATGCTTTGGGTCAGCCCATAGACGGTAAAGGAGACATTGCATCCAAGGAAAATTACCCAGTGGAGAAGATTGCTCCTGGAATCATTCCCCGTAAATCAGTCAGTCAGCCACTACAGACAGGAATTGCGGCTATTGATGCGATGATTCCGATAGGCAGAGGTCAGAGAGAGCTTATCATTGGGGACCGTCAGACAGGCAAGACAACCATTGCGATCGATACGATCATTTCTCAGGCCAAACAGAACAAAGCTGCCGAAGAAAACAATACGAAGGACTTTCGTCCGGTTTACTCAATCTATGTAGCCATTGGTCAGAAGCGGTCCAGTGTTGCTCGTATCATTTCTACATTAGAAGCTGCCGGAGCTCTTGAATATACAATAATCGTTGTAGCATCTGCATCTGATTCAGCAACGAACCAGTTTCTTTCTGCATATGCCGGAGCTTCCATGGGTGAGTGGTTTATGGACAACGGGATGGACGCTCTCATTGTTTTTGATGATCTTTCCAAACACGCTGTGGCATATCGACAAGTTTCTCTCGTCTTGCGTCGCCCGTCCGGACGTGAAGCCTATCCTGGTGACGTGTTTTATTTGCATAGTCGTCTACTTGAGCGTTCTGCTCGACTCAATGAGAAGAACGGCGACGGGTCACTGACAGCATTGCCAATCATTGAGACTCAGGCCGGTGACGTTTCTGCCTATATCCCGACGAACGTTATTTCCATTACGGATGGCCAGATTTTCCTTGAGACGGATCTCTTCCTTCAGGGAATACGGCCAGCCATTTCTGTTGGCTTGTCCGTGTCCAGGGTCGGTTCTGCAGCGCAGACAAAGGCCATGAAAAAAGTTTCCGGAACTATTAAACTTGATTTGGCTCAGTTCCGGGAAAAGCAGGCATTCGCTCAGTTCGGTTCGGATCTTGATGAACAGACAAAGACACTCCTTGACCGCGGTAACAGAATCGTGGAGCTCTTCAAGCAGAAGCTCTCTGCACCTCAATCCCTTGAAGCTCAGGTCGCGACGCTCTTTGCTATGCAAAATGGTTACATTGATGATATCCCAGTGGATAAGGCCAAAGACTTTCAGACGAAGATGGAGGAATATCTGACGACTCGTAAGGAATCTGTAATGACGAAGATCCGTGAGGAGCAGGTACTTACAGATGAAATCGTTGATGAACTCAAGTCCGCCATCGAAGACTTTAAAACCACATACAGCCCATAAAACCACATACAGCCCATAAAACCAATTGAACCTTTAAATTGTGGCCAATACCCGTGACATCCGCCGACGCATTAAGTCGGTAAAAAGCACTGCTCAAATCACCAAGGCGATGGAATTGGTGGCTTCTTCCAAAATGAAGAAGGCACAGAATCAGGCTCTATCCGGGAGACGTTATGCTGAGGAGTTGAACAAGATCTTGATTCACTTGGCACAGGATGAGGGAGAACTGGATGCCAGTCCTTTAATGAATGTTCGCAAAGTTAATCGTGAACTATTCATTGTGATTTCTACCGACAAGGGTCTGTGCGGAGGATTAAATACGAACCTCATGAGGCTCGTAATGGAAGAAGAATCAGAGATCACTTCTTATGTAACTATTGGTAATAAGGGTAAGGGAACCTTGGCCCGTTCGAAAAAGGATCTGCTGGCCGATTTTACAGTCAGTGATCCAGTCATTTTCAAGGAAGTCAAAGCAGTATCCAACTTTGTTATCAGGAAGTTCGAATCGGGCGAAGTGGATCGGGTCAAAGTTGCCTTTACGAATTTCATTAATACGATCAGTCAGAAGCCTTGGGTGAAGACATTATTACCAGTCGATCCTTCGAGTATCACGGAGAAGCAGAACTATGAAGGAATGGGCGGGGGTGATGATTTAACTGATGTGTACGATCAGGTCCCTGAAGCAGGGTACATCTTTGAGCCGAGTGCGGAAAAAGTTTTTAGCATGATATTACCGCATTATCTCAATTATCAATTATACCAAATGGTCCTTGAAGCCCGCGCTTCGGAGCACTCTTCAAGAATGGTTGCTATGAAAAGCGCAACCGATAATGCAAAGGAAATGATTGATGATTTGACTCTTCTTTATAACAAAGTTCGCCAAGCTGCGATCACAAGTGAACTGCTTGAAATTACCACAGCGCAGATGGCCCTTGAATAATTTAACAACAGCTATAGACAACAAATAAATTTATATAAAATGAGCGATAATACCGGAACCATCGTCCAAGTCATTGGCCCCGTCATCGATGCCGATTTTTCTAAGGCTGAGGGCTTACCTAAAATCTATAATGCATTGGAGATTAATTACGAAGTATATGGAAAACCGAACAGACTGATTCTGGAGGTTCAGCAGCACTTAGGTGATGGATGGGTTCGTGCAGTTGCCATGTCTTCTTCGGAAGGCCTTAAAAGGGGAATGGAAATTAAAGATACCGGAGCTCCAATCTCGGTTCCTGTCGGGGACGAGGTTCTTGGCCGCATTTTTAATGTGACGGGTGACCCAGTAGACGAGCGTGGAGACGTGAAGACGGAAAAACGTTATCCGATTCACCGTCCGGCTCCGGCACTCACTGAGCAGGACACATCGGCGACGATTTTGGAAACCGGAATCAAGGTCATTGATCTCATTTGTCCCTTCACTAAGGGTGGCAAGGTCGGAGCGTTCGGAGGGGCAGGCGTTGGTAAAACCGTTGTTATCATGGAACTCATTAACAACATTGCTAAGAATCATGGAGGATACTCTATCTTTGCAGGCGTTGGTGAGCGGACCCGTGAAGGAAATGACCTTTATTGGGAAATGTCTGAGGCTGGCGTCATTAATCAGGATAATCTTGCTGAATCGAAAGTTGCTCTGGTCTATGGCCAGATGAACGAGCCTCCAGGGGCCCGACTCCGTGTTGCTCTCTCTGCTCTGGCCATGGCGGAATTTTTCCGCGATGAGCAGGGGCAGGACGTTCTTCTCTTTGTGGATAATGTTTTCCGTTTTTCTCAGGCAGGCTCAGAAGTTTCTGCTCTGCTGGGCAGGACTCCCTCGGCGGTCGGTTATCAGCCGACACTCGCAGCTGAAATGGCTCAACTCCAGGAACGTATCACATCAACGACGAAAGGATCTATCACGTCCTTCCAGGCAGTCTATGTGCCGGCCGATGACCTGACGGACCCAGCACCAGCAAATACCTTTGCTCACCTAGATGCTACCGTGGTTCTTGAACGTAAGCTGGCTGAGCTTGGAATTTATCCTGCCGTTGATCCACTCTCTTCAACTTCATTGGCTCTTGCGCCGGAAATTGTTGGTGAAGAGCACTACGAAGTGGCACGCGGAGTTCAGCAGGTCCTTCAGAAATACAATGATTTGCAAGACATTATTGCTATTCTTGGTATGGATGAATTGAGTCCCGAAGATAAACTTACTGTTGCCCGGGCCCGTAAGGTTCAGAAGTTTTTATCGCAGCCGTTCCATGTTGCTGAGGTCTTTACAGGGACCCCGGGAGTTTATGTTTCTGTTGATGATACAGTCAAAGGCTTCAAGGAAATATTAGATGGTGACCATGATAATGTGCATGAGGATAACTTCTACATGAAGGCCGGAATCGATTCTGTCGATAAAGGTTAAGCTGATCATCGAATATAAAAACTCATTTTCATGAAACTTGAAATAATTACTCCAGAGAAGGAATACTTTTCCGGTGAAGTGGAATATGTTGACATTCCAGGAGACCAAGGACATATGGGGCCTTTGCCGGGACATGCTCCTCTGGTCACAATGATTAAGGATGAGTGGGATGATGATCTGATATATAGAGTTGATAAGAACAGCAAGTCGATTGAATTGGCCCTCGGTCCAGGATATGTGGAAATTGCTCAGGATAAGATTTCTGTTCTTACTGATTGGATCGTTTCTGAGGAGGATGATATTGACGTGGACGCAGCTGAGGAAGCGATGCAACGTGCTAAGGATGCACTTGAAAATGTTACTGAAGAGGATGGGCAATATGATGCTCTTCAGGCTGTAGTAGCTAGATCCTTAGCGCAGATTAGCGTTAAGACCCGCCGGAAGAATCTCTAATTCGTTCTATAGTTCCCTTTTTTATTGATTGTAAAGTAAGCTCTTTTCAATTTACAAGCTCGTAGCTTTCAGGAACTTTAAGTAATGCGTTCATTAAAGTTAGTTGATATTAAAAAATCATTTCAGCTCTTATTGTTTTTAAGCTTTTCAATTCTTTGTGCTTCCATAGCACATTCAGCTGAAACGACCAGCTTGTGGAAAGTGACTGGGGATGATTCTGGCTCATCCATTTATATTGCAGGTTCCATACACATACTGAGTGAAGATGACCATCCGTTGCATCCTGCCTTTGAGGCTGCTTATAGGGCCTCAGATGATCTGGTATTGGAAATAGCGACGAATGAGGATCCTGGATCGGACACCTTAGCTCTCGAGAAGGGCATGTACGGGAAAGATAGAAAGATCAGCGACGATTTATCCCCTGAGATGTATGCAGAACTTGGAAAGTATCTCAAGGGCGCAGGGTTACCACCTACCGCGATGGATGGGTTCAGACCCTGGATGGCTGGTATGACAATATCAATCACAGAAATTATGAAAATGGGTGGAAGACCAGAACTGGGAGTTGATACTTTTTTTGAAGAGCGCGCAATGAAGGATGGGAAGACTGTGAGAGGTTTGGAAACGACCGAGTTCCAGATCGGTCTTTTTGCCAAGCTTAACAAGGAAGAGCAGGAAAAAATGCTGGGCTCTACATTGAAAGATATGGCCACAGTTGAAACGGATTTTCCAAAGATGGTGAAAGCTTGGAGGGAAGGTGATGATGCGATCGTTGAAAAGATGATTGATGATTCAATGTCAGATTCACCCCAGTTTCGCAAGGAATTGCTGGATAATCGAAATGAGAATTGGGCTAAGAAGATTAACGAGTATCTGAAAGGAGACAAAGACATTATGGTCATCGTTGGTGCCGCTCACTTGGTGGGCGAGAAGGGTCTCATTAAACTTTTGAAAGGATCGGGGCTACGTGTTGAACGCTGGAGTGCAGAGAAAAAAAATAAGAAAAAGAAACCTTCCAAGAAAAAATCTAGATTCATACCAGTTTAAATCTGAGTAGGATTCATTTTTTGACTCATGTGAAATTACTGATTACAGGGGGTTCAGGATTTATAGGATCAGCTCTGGTCCGAAACGCGATTGGTTTGCGTCATTCTGTCATCAATGTTGATGCTATGACATATGCAGGGAATCCGGATAATCTTTCCGGCATATCTGATAATCCTTTATACTTCTTTGAAAGGGCTGACATTAGGGACGGAGAAAGATTATGCGAGATATTAGAAACGCATCAGCCTGACGTCGTCATTCATTTGGCGGCAGAGACTCACGTTGACCGATCCATTAAATTCCCGAGTGAATTTATTACGACGAACGTGAATGGAACGTATTCGCTTTTAGAGTCAGTGCTTCATTATTGGGAAAAGAGAGGAAATGATGAGAAATTTAGGTTCCTTCACGTTTCCACTGATGAAGTGTATGGTCAGCTTGATGATACGGGATCCTTTAGTGAGGATTCACCTTACAGGCCAAGTAGTCCTTATTCTGCATCAAAAGCAGCCAGTGATCACTTGGTGAATGCTTGGCATATAACTTATGGGCTCCCGGCCCTGACGACAAACTGTTCCAATGTATATGGGGAGTACCAATTCCCTGAAAAACTTATTCCAAAAGCGATTATTAATGGAGCGAGAAAAAAAATGATTCCTATTTACGGGAACGGACAGAACATCCGCGAATGGCTTCACATTAATGATTTAGTTGATGCTTTGATGAGAGTCTTGTCTGATGGCGAAGTTGGCCACGCTTATAACATTGGCAGCGGACAAGAAATTGCGAATCTTCCTCTAGTTCAGATGATATGTGAAATATTGGATTCTAAGTTTCCTGACCGCTCTACACATTCCGAACAAATTCAATTTGTTAATGACAGAGCCGGTCATGATTTTCGCTACAGTTTAAATTCATCAAAGATTCGCAACGAACTTGGTTGGAATCCTTCTATTGATCTAGATGAGGGCTTAACCGAAACGGTGAACTGGTACTTGGCGAATAATAATTGGTGGAAACCCTTATGTGAAAATTCTCAATGATATAAACAAGAGACTAATCTGTCAGTTCACCTCCAGATTTTTTCCATGCTAAAATTCCACCATCAAGATGGTAAACTTCTTTGAATCCTAACTCTTGCATTTTTTTGAGAGCTCCTCTGCTCCTGCCTCCAGACTGACAATGCAGAAGATAGGCTTTATTCTTATCGAGTTCCTTGAGCTTCTTTTCGAAATTGGGTCCGAAGAAGTTGATTAACTTGGCTTTTGGAAAGTGTTCTTTATCGTATTCTTCCTTCGTTCGAACATCTATGATGAGAAGGGTTTTCTTTTCTTTTGTAAATTTGGCAATAATCGCCTTGGTCTTGACGGCATCTAAGTTTCTATAAACAGCTTTAGGTTCATCTGCCAGACAGGTAACTAATGATTGGATGGAATAGATTAGAACGAGTGAAAATAATTTCATTTAGATAGAATAGAGATTGATGAGATAGAGCATATTTTGCCATCTCAATACATCCTTTTCTTTCATGAAACAAAAGTAATTAGTTTTTTTAGGTGTTTGCGAATTAGAGATTAAAGTAGATATACAGAATCTTTTTCCTATCAACTGATGTTTAAGAGACTTGAAATCAGATTTTTTTTACCTTCAAAGGCATTGGGGATCCTTTACGTTTTTGGAATGGGGTCGATCTGTTCATGGTCAGCTCAAGTTAAGGATACGAAGTTTAGCGTGGATAGGGGATTCTTTGTAGAACCTTTTGTTTTGAATATTTCCTCGACTACTCCTCGAGCCCAAATTCGTTATACGACAGATGGGAGTCATCCAAGTCCAGTTAATGGAAAAGATTATACGGGCCCTTTGATATTGAAAAAGACGACGGTCATTCGTGCTGCGGCTTTTAAGGATGGCTATGATCCGACAGATGTGGATACCCATACCTACATTTTTCTTGAAGATGTAATTCGTCAGACTGGAAAAGGTATGCCGTTAAGCTGGGGTCCATTCGGACGTTTTGATACTGTTCCTGGAGATTTAAAGCCCGGACCCTATGCTGGTGATTATGGAATGGATCAGGACGTTGTGAATGATCCAAGGTATGTGAATACCATAAAAGAGGACATGCGATCCATTCCTACTCTTGCAGTTTCCTTGAATCCTGAAGATTTATTTTCTTCAACACCAGTTCAGATCGATGCTGATAATAATGTGATCCAGACCCGTGGCATATATCCTATTGGTAAGGGGTTTGAGAGGGCCGCGTCTGCTGAATTGATTCTTCCTAACGGATCAACGGGATTTCAAATTGATTGTTCCCTGGAAATTCAGGGGGCGACGAGTACGGACCGATGGAAAACAGACAAGCTTTCCATGAGGCTAAAATTTAAACCTCCTTATGGCCCCCCTCAGTTGGATTATTCTCTCTTTGGTGATGAGGCAACTGATAATATTAATACCGTCATTCTTGATGCAACTAACCAGCAGTCTTGGACTCATCCTAATCCTGATCAGCAATTGCGTGCACAATACATTCGTGATCAGCTTGTTGGTGACCTTCAGAATGCTGCAGGAGGAATTGCACCAAGAGGTAATTATGCTCATCTTTACCTCAACGGATTGTATTGGGGAATGTATTGGTTGCATGAATTTGTAGATGAGGAATTTGTGGTTGCCTATCGTGGTGGAAAGAAAAGTCACTATGACATTTTGAGGCACCGATCTAATAATGTTGTTGCTGGTAACAACAAGAGTTATGAGGATCTTCTCAATGCCATTGGCACTGACCTCAGCATTGAAAATAATTATAAGGCTGTTCTCAGATTACTCGATCTTGATCAGTTCATTGATTATATGCTCATTAATTTTTATGCTGGCAATGCGGACTGGGCTTACCAGAACTGGAACGCTAGTTATAATCGCGACGATCCGGAAAAGTCATGGATCTTTCATAACTGGGATGCAGAAAAGACATTTCAGCAGGTCACTGATGATGTGACTGGTGCAAATGATCAAGGATCACCGACACAGATTCATCAGCGGCTCCGAGCAAATAGCGAATATCGTCTTAAGTTTGCCGATAGAGCCCATTATTTGATGTTTAATGATGGGGTCCTTACTCCTGAAGTGGCTTCTTCTATTTATGAATTGCGCTACATGGAAATTGATCGAGCCATTGTTGCCGAGTCAGCCCGTTGGGGAGATAACCGTAATCCTGATAAGATCCCATACACTCGCTTGACATGGATCATGGAAAGGGATCGGTTGTTAACGGATTTTTTTCCCGGACGGACCGGGATCCTTCTTTCCCAATTGAAACGTGAGAGCCTTTATCCAACGATTGAGGTTCCTGTCTTTTCACAATATGGAGGAAATGTTGAATCTGGTTTCATTTTAACATTCAGTGAACCCTCTGGCATTGGTCGGATTTTTTATACTGATGACGGGACTGATCCAAGAGTAGTGGGAGGAGGAGTTTCAGTGAATGCGATGGAAGACAATCAACGTAAGATTACTAGTAGTGTGAATATTAAGGCCAGAGTCTTCAATGAGATAGATGATGTTTGGAGTGCTTTAACGGACGCAGTTTTCTCTGTAGAGGATGGGGCTGAGGATCTCCGTATCACCGAAATGATGTATCATCCATATTTATTATCTGTGGATGAAAAACGTGAAGGTTATGAAGATAGAGATGTTTTTGAGTATATTGAATTGACCAATGTAGGGCCCAATGATGTTAAATTGAGTGGTGTCAAATTTACAAAAGGGATTCAATTCACTTTTGAATCTGAAGTTCTGAATCCAGGTAAATCTCTCATCATTGTCAATGATCTTGAAGCCTTCGGTATACGTTATGGATCTGATGGTATCAACGTTGCTGGTCAGTACAATGGAACTCTCAGTAATTCAGGAGAGACGATTATCTTGTCTGGTCAGTATGGAAATATAATACAAGAATTTGAGTATGACGATTCATGGCATCCTCCTACTGATGGTAAAGGGAGATCACTTGTTGCGGTCGATTATGATGCTCCACTACTGGACTGGAGTCTTTCTGAAGGTTGGCGTTCCAGTAAATTGTCAGGAGGTTCTCCTGGATATTTTGAGACGCCATTGCCTCTCTTAAGAATTTCAGAAATCCATTTTAACCCAAATGAACCGACTGAAAATGAACGGCTCGAAGGATTTAATAATAATGATTCTTTTGAGTTCATTGAGTTTCAAAATGTGGGCCAGTTACCGATTCAATTAGAGGGATATCGTGTTTCTGATGCCATTGAGTTTATCTTTGGTCAGCATTTATTAGGTTCAGGTGAATATGCGGTAGTGGCTGCTGATTCAAGGGCATTTACTTTGCGTTATGGAGAAGGATTGGATTTAACTGGTCTTTTTGAAAGCGGTAAGCTCGATGATTCTGGTGAGAGGATTCGATTATATAGTAACGAAGAAGAGCTCATTCATGACTTTCGATATTCTTCAGATTGGTTCCCTGAATCAGACGGGATAGGGTCATCCATTGAAACAACGAATAACTTTGAACAATTGTTTCGATGGCGGCAGTCCTCACATTGGAAACCAAGCCCTGAACGGGGTGGGTCTCCTGGAAGAGTAGGTCGCTCATTGCCGATTTCACCAATTCGTATTAGTGAATTGATGTTTAATCCTGGGCCTCCAACAGAAGAAGAAAAGGCTGCTGGATTTATTGAGAATGATGATTTTGAATTTATCGAACTCCTTAATATATCCTCAGAGGTTCACAATCTTTCTAATTACGAATTGTTGGGTGCTGTACGGATCCGATTTAATAATTTTTCCATTCAGCCAGGACAGAGTGTTGTTGTTGTAAAAAGAATACGCGCTTTCAGGGCCCGGTATGGCGATTCTGTTCAAGTCATTGGAGAATACAGTGGCAATCTCAATAATAACTATGAAGAATTAATCTTAAGAGATTCTTCTGATCAGACGATTTTAGATTTTAACTATTTTGGCAATTGGTATGAATCGACAGACGGTAAAGGTCATTCCCTTAACATTGTGGATACGAATAGAGGTCCTGTATTTTGGAGCGCAAAAGATGGCTGGAGACCCAGTAAGAGTATTCATGGTTCCCCTGGTAAAAATTCAGACCCATACTTCAGTTGGGTATGGGATAATTTTTCTGATTCTGCAGCGATTGATTCTAGTATTTCTGGAGAATTGGAGGATCCGGACAATGACAATTTAGCTAACATTGCCGAATATGCTCTTGGCACTGATCCAACATCTCATGATCAGGGATACTTTCATTCGGTAGCTGATGAGGATGATAAAAAATTTATGGTCTTAACCCATACAATGAACGGCTCGGCCACTGATGTGGAAATGGTATTAGAGAGGAGTTCTGATCTTAAGACCTGGAATACTGTCGATCCTTTGTCTGAGAATTATATATATACAGAATTAAAGAATGGGACTCAGCAAAGGACGACCATTGATAATATTCCTATTTCATTAGGAGTCCGTCGATTCTATCGATTAGTGGTTCGGCGATAAGAGCGGTTTTTCTTATTTCCCAGAAAATTTCAGATTAACCCTTAATTTTTAAGTTCAACTAGTTTGGATTTAATGCCTTCAAAGTCTGGGACTTTGGCCGGATCATCGCTGCTCTCCGCGTACTGAATGGTGCCATTCGCATCAATCACAAATGCTGATCTTTTGGGAACTCCTCCCATCGTCAGATTTTTTTCAGGAAGAAAACTTTCGTATGCGATACCGTATTCTTTGGCGACATTATGTTCGTAGTCACTGGCAAGTGTAAGTTTAATACCTTCTTTTTCTGCCCATGCTGCTTGAGCAAAAGGACTGTCACCACTGATGGCAATGATTTTGGCATCGAGGCTCTCGTATTCTGATATTTCCTCTGTCACGCTACATAGTTCTTTGGTGCATACGCTCGTAAATGCCATAGGGACAAAGAGAAGGACCGTAGGTTGCCCAAGATTTTCAGATAAAGTGATGTGTTTGGGCCCTTCTTCTCCTAAAGTAGTAAGTTTGAAATCGGGTGCGGTTTCTCCAACTGTGAGCATTTTTATTTTTTTGGTTGTGGTTGTTAAATCGGTTAATTATATGAAGTTAAATTTATATTTAATTTTAAAATGATATCCAAGACTTTTCCTATTACTGAAATTATTCGACACCGTCGTACAGTCAAGCCGGCCATGATGGATTCTGATCTTGATATCCCAATGGAGCTGATTGACGAACTCCTAGAGAATGCAAATTGGGCACCTACGCATGGTTTTACAGAGCCTTGGAGATTTAAGATTTTTTCTGGTAATTCCCGAAAATCTCTTGGGAAAAAATTACAGGATCTGTATTCTGCCCATACTCCTGATGATCAGTTCCGACAGGACAAGCTGAATAAGTTAGGTAAAAATCCGATTCTTGCCCCAATCGTTATGGCTATATGTATGGAACGTGGTGATAACCCAAAGATTCCTGAACTTGAGGAAATTGAGGCCGTGGCTTGTGCAATACAAAATATGCATCTGACTGCGGCCGCAGCGGGCCTCGGTGCTTTCTGGTCCTCTCCACCCATATTAGGTACTGATGGGATGCGTGAATTCTTAAGTTTGCGTGAGATTGATCGGTGTCTTGGCCTATTTTATCTTGGTTGGTTAAAAGAAGGTGAGAATTGGCCAAAAAGTAGTCGTGGGCCGGTATCTAATAAAATCGAATGGGTCGATAAGTCATAAGAATGATTATTTGAACATTGATTAAGATCCACGATAATATCTACTGAAGTGCCTGAGACAGTCGCTCACTGATTAACTCATTGAGAGGAAAGTCCGGACACCTTAAGGCAGTGCCGCCGCACGAAAGTGCGGGAAGCTGATAGCGAAAGCTCCAGCTTACGGAAAGTGTCACAGAAAATATACCGCCTGAACGAGTTTTACTTGGTTAGGTAAGGGTGAAATGGCGAGTTAAGAGCTCACCGCCCCGAGGGTAACTGAGGGGGCATGACAAACCCCGTGCGGTGCAAGACAGAACAGGGAAAACGGGTAGCCTGCCCGGCCTCTTCGGAGATGATCCTGGGTAATAGTCGCAGCATGGTTCGCCCAGCTCCTGTCATATGACAGGAAGATAAATGGCTGTCACCTGTCTCGCTTCGGTGAGACAGGACACAGAATCCGGCTTATGAGGGTACTTCCCACTAAAAAATGTCCTGGTCGCGTGAATCGCGACCAGGACAAACCTTCTTTAACAAAAACTTGGAACGTATTCCTAATTGTTCTACTGGTGAACTAAGTTTATCTATATAGGATCATGATTATTTCTCCGAAAATCCGCGGATTTATTTGTACAACGGCTCATCCCGAAGGCTGTGAGGCTCATGTCCGGGATCAAATCGATTATGTGCGTTCGCAACCGCCCATAGAAAATTGTCCGAAGAAAGTTTTAGTCATAGGTTCATCGACAGGTTATGGGCTCGCTTCGCGGATCGTTCCTGCCTTTGCGGGTAAGGCAGACACTTTGGGTATTTTTTTTGAGAGACCCCCTTCAGAGAATAAGTCTGCTAGTGCTGGTTGGTATAATAGTGTTGCATTTGAATCAGCGGCCAAGGCTGAAGGGTTATATGCCAGGAGCATTAACGGGGACGCATACTCAGATGGAATAAAGGCTCTGACTGTGAATGAAATAAAGGCTTCGATGGGGCAGGTGGATTGTGTCGTTTACTCTTTAGCTTCGCCGCGGAGAGTCGACCCGGAGAATGGTCAGGTATATAAGTCCTGCTTAAAACCAATACATACCACTTATTCGCAAAAGACAGTCAATACTGATAAAGCTGAAGTCGAAGAGGTTGTCATAGAGCCGGCGACTGAAGATGAAATTACTCAAACAGTCAAGGTCATGGGAGGAGAGGACTGGGAACGTTGGATAGATGCACTTTCAAGCGGAGGTGTCCTTGCCCCATCCGCCATTACGACTGCATATTCCTATATTGGTCCGGAGTTGACATGGTCCGTATATAAGGATGGCACTATTGGTCAGGCAAAGATTCATTTGCAGGAAACATGTGAACGTATCCATGAAAAGATTTCGCCATCTGGTGGAAGGGCATACATATCAGTCAATAAGGCCGTAGTGACTCAGGCCAGTTCTGCGATTCCGGTCGTTCCACTATACATCAGTGTTTTATTTAAGAAGATGAAAGAGGAAGGAATTCACGAGGATTGTATCGAACAGATCAGAAGGCTCTTCGGTGATCACTTCATGGGCGTACCATCTTTGGACGAATCTAGACGCATTAGGATCGATGACTGGGAGATGAGAGATGATATTCAGGATCATGTGGCAGAGGTATGGAAACAGATAGGCACTGATAATTTGAAGGATTTATCTGATTTTGAAGGTTACCAGAAAGATTTCATGAAGCTCTTTGGCTTCGGTCTTCAAGGGGTTGATTATGAAGCGGAGACAGACCCTGTCCGGTCAATTGATCTTGTGGAGTGAATTTCATAAGCATGCCGAAGGGATGCAAAAAGATAATAGCGATTCATGAGATCATTTTACTATGCATTTAGGGGTCTCTTACTCCTTTTCCGTTCACAGAAAAATGCACGGATTCATCTGTTCTTTTTTTTCTTAGCCATATGCAGTGGTTTTCTTTTTAAGATCACTGCTCTCGAGTGGAGTTTGATTTTAATCTGTTCGGGGCTCGTCATAGCAGCAGAAGCTGTTAATACAGCCTTAGAGCGATTCGCTGATACGGTTCATCCAAACCATCATGCCGGAATCGGTGAGTTCAAGGACATTGCGGCTTCAGCCGTATTAATTACTGCGATTGCAGCATTTTCAGTAGGACTTATAATATTTATTCCTAAGTTTGTTTCATGGACCATCCCCAATTAGTAGAATCACTCATAGCCTTGGTTGGTGCCGATAAGGTTTCAAATAAGGAATCAGATATTGAGGAGCATAGCATTGATAAATGGTTAGTAGGACACTCGCCTGATGTGGTCGTTTTTGCTGAATCGACCGAAGACGTTGTGGCTGTCATGAAATTTTCCGATCAGGAAGGGGTTCCGGTCACGACGCGAGGTTCTGGGGTCGGGTACGTTGGAGGAGCAGTGCCTGTTCAGGGTGGCATTGTTTTATCAGTGGCACGCATGAATGATATTAAGGAGATTAATGTAGAGGACGGCGTTGCAGTCGTTGAGTCAGGTCTTATTACAGGCACCCTTCAAGATGCTGTGCGTGACCTTGGATGGTTTTATCCTCCTGACCCTGCCAGTCTAAAAGAGTGTAGCATAGGTGGGAACGTTGCCACGAATGCTGGCGGGCCCCGTTGCCTTAAGTATGGGGTTACCCGTAATTATGTTCTTGGATTGGAGGTGGTCCTTGCTGATGGGACAGTAGCTAGATTGGGCGGACGCTGTCACAAAAATAAGACAGGATTTGATTTGATAGGAATGTTTGTTGGGTCAGAAGGTCTTTTGGGTGTTGTTACCGAGGTGACTTGCCGCTTAATTCCTTACCCCCCAGCCAGGGCAATGGTTTCGGCGACCTTTGAAAGCTTTGCTGATGCTGCTCTAGCGGTTCAGAAAATTTTGAGTGCTGGTTTTCTTCCTGCCGCTCTTGAAATTGCAGACAAGTTCACCCTTTCTGCTGCTCGAGATCATGTCGGCTCAGAGATGATTCCACAAGGCGAAGCCTTTTTACTGGTTGAACTTGATGGTCAGAAAGGATCCGTGTCACAGGAAACAGAGTCAGTTTCGAGCTTGATAAGTGAACAGAAGGCTTTGACCATTGAAACGGCAGCGGACGAATCGGGATGTGAGGATATTTGGGAGATCCGCAGAGCTTTCAGCTATAGTTTACGTGCGACCGGTCTCACTAAGCTCAATGAGGACATCGTCGTTCCGCGTGGTAAGCTCGTTGAATTGGTCGATTTTTGCGAAGGATTGCAGCAAGAATGTGGCATGCCTATCGCCTGTTTTGGCCATGCGGGGGACGGTAACATACATGTAAACATTATGGTCGAAGACATTGAAATTGAAGAGAATCGAAAACGTTCAGATGAAGCTTTGGACCAGCTTTTTAAGAAAGTTTTGAGCATGGGCGGTGTAGTGAGTGGAGAACACGGTATCGGCATTGCCAAGAAAAGATGGTTTGAAGATGCTCTGGATGAGGGTTCATTGGATTTACACAAGAGACTCAAATCAGCACTGGATCCGGAATCTAATCTTAACCCAGGGAAGTTCGTTTAGTTTAATATTAATAAAATCACAGCATTTAATCATGAGAAAAATATTAGTCCTTCTGATTCTTTTAGGAGTGAACGCGTTCGCTGATCCTATTGAAATTGATGCGCTCTCTTTCAATATCCGATATGATAATCCAAAGGACGGGGACAATGCCTGGCCGAAAAGGAAAGACATGGTGGGGAATTGGCTGAAGGCCCAATCCCTTGACGTCGTTGGTCTTCAAGAAGCAAAGCGTCATCAGATTGATGATATAAGAAAGAGAGCATCAATCTATGCAGAGTACGGGGTCGGTAGAGATGACGGCAAGAAGTTAGGTGAGCACTGCACTATATTATACTTAAAGAAAAGATTCGCTCTTGATAAGAAAGACTGCGGTACTTTCTGGTTAAGTGATACGCCAGAGAAGATTGCATCGAAGTCCTGGGGCAATGAGATCCCCAGAATTTGCACCTGGGCCAGACTCATAGAAAAGGATTCTGAACGGGCTTTTTATGTTTATAATGTTCACTGGGATCATCAGAGTCAGCCGAGCCGAGTCCGTGCTGCTCAATTAATCATTCAAAGAATTGCGAAAAGAAAAAATCCTAAAGACCCGATCATTCTTATGGGAGACTTTAATGCTTCAGAAACGAACCCGGCAATTATAGCTTTTAAGGAGAAACCTTTAAAGTTGGTTGATACGTATAGGAAAGTGAAACCCAAAGAAGAATTGGTAAAAACTTTCCATGGTTTCCGGGGAGGATCATTTACCGGAGGAAAGATTGACCACGTTTTTGTTTTGCCCGGCCCGGCTTCTGTAAAATCTGCGGCTATTATTAGGTATAATGAAAAGGGCAGATACTTATCCGACCATTATCCAGTCCGTGCTAAAATTTCATTTTAGATTCCTTAAATTTCTAGGCTTAAGCAGCTCAATCCTTTTTTTTGTCAATAATCCAAAAGTTGGCATGGACATTGCTATTAAAAGGTATTGAGGCACAAAAGTGTCCTTCTCAACCTATAAAATACTGAAAATGAATAAATTATTTAAGCCCCTATGGGCACTTTTGTTGTTGGCGCTTTCTGCGCCTTTAGCCGTCGCACAGGAAGCTGAAGCTGTCGCATCTAATATTGATTCGGGAGACACTGCCTGGATGCTCACGGCCACTGTCCTCGTCCTATTAATGACGATTCCCGGCCTGTCCCTCTTTTATGGAGGCTTAGTCAAATCAAAGAATATTCTGTCTGTGCTCATGCAGTGTTTTTTCATCACAGCGGTGATGTCGATCCTATGGGTTATTTGCGGATATAGCCTTGCTGCAGGAACGGGTAATAATTATTGGGGTGATTTAAAAAATACTTTTCTGCAGCTTTTGAGTGCTGATTCGGAAAGTGGCACGATTCCAGAAAGTGTGTTTGTTACTTTCCAGATGACCTTCATCATCATTACTCCGGCCCTGATCGTCGGTGCTTTCGCGGAGCGGATGAAGTTTTCCGCGGTTCTTATTTTTACAACCTTGTGGGCAATTCTTTCCTATTGTCCGATCTGGCACATGGCTTGGGGCGGAGGACTTTTCAGTGGTGGAGATGAAGGTAATTGGCTCATGGCGGCAGGCACAGGTGCAATTGATTTTGCCGGCGGAACGGTCGTCCATATTAATGCCGGTGTTGCTGGTTTGGTTGCATGCATCATGCTCCGCAAGCGTAAGGGCTATCCTAATACTTTAAGTCCTCCAAGCAGTGTGCCGTTCACCATTATTGGTGCGGCTCTTCTCTGGGTCGGTTGGTTCGGATTTAATGCTGGTAGCGCTGTGAGTGCTGGAGCGGATGCAGGATACGCTATGCTGACCACACAAATTGCTACCGCTGCCGCAGTCATTGGATGGGTCGCAATTGAGACTTTTAGTACTGGCAAGCCGACTGCGGTTGGTGCTGCTACCGGTGCCGTTGCAGGACTCGTTGCGATCACTCCTGCTTCCGGAAGTTCCACAGTGGTGGGCGCAATAATCATTGGTCTCGCTTCAGGAATCATCTGTTTCTATGGAGCGACTAAGCTCAAGCAGGCCTTCGGATACGATGATAGTCTGGACGTCTTTGGAGTGCATGGTATTGGAGGTATTGTTGGTGCGTTATTGACCGGAGTCTTTATCCGTGAAGGAGCAGGTGAAGCCGGTATGACTCAGGTCATCATTCAGGCAAAGGCGGTTGGGGTTACGATTGTATGGAGTGGGGTTGCCTCAGTCATTGCACTGACAGTGGCCAAATTTACGGTTGGTCTTCGCGTGGATGAAGAGGATGAGGAAACTGGCCTGGACCAAAGTTCTCATGGAGAGAGTGCTTATAGCTAATTAATAATCTTAAATAATAGTTTATATTATTTTATCAAGGAGCCTCAGTGGATTCACCACTGAGGCTCTTTTTTGTTTAATCCTGTTAATTTGAATTGAACAAAAAATCTCTGTATTTATAAAATAAAACGTACAAGAGTGTCTTGGTCTTTTTAACTCTATAACCCTATTTCTCCAAGAGGTACTATTAAGGTTCTTTATGAGCACAGTGAAGGAAATGAAAGACGCGGCGAAGGAACTAAGTTCCTCCGTCTCAGGGCTCGAATTTTCCTTACCCGTTTCATGTGTTTATAATCCTCTGGAATATGCTTGGGACTCGCATGAACAATACTTGGAAAGGTTTTCCTTTTCCAAGAAAAAGGTTCTATTCCTTGGAATGAATCCTGGTCCCTGGGGAATGGCACAGACCGGCATCCCGTTCGGAGAAATACCCGCTGTCCGTGACTGGATGCGCATTGATTGTGAAGTGAAGAGGCCCGAACCTGAGCATCCAAAGCGGCCAGTTGAGGGGTTCAACTGTTCTCGGTCCGAAGTAAGTGGCCGCCGTTTATGGGGTTTATTTGCCGAAAGGTTTGGAACAGCGGAAGATTTTTTTGAAGACCATTTCGTTGCTAATTATTGTCCTCTAGTTTTCATGGAGGAGTCAGGAAAGAACCGGACCCCTGACAAGTTACCGCCTAATGAAAAGAAGAAACTGGATGCGGTCTGTGATGATCACCTTGAGAAGATACTGAATATCTTGAAACCTGAGTGGGCCGTTGGTGTTGGAGCTTTTGCAGAGTCTAAGATTTCTACTGTTTCAGAAAAATTAAGTTTTCCTATGAATGTGTCTAGGGTATTGCATCCGAGCCCAGCCAGTCCGGCGGCGAACCGGGACTGGAGCGGGACTGCTCAAAAGCAATTAAAAGAGTCTGGGATTTGGAGATGAACTTTTTTGTTTTTCCTAGAATGCGAATTGCCAGCCTGCAATGACCGTATAATCGCGATCCATGCCGACTCCGTTCGTGTCCTGATCGAGAGGAAAGATTCCTTCAATTGAGAATCTGTGCCCCTTGAGTGCACCTTTCTTGAATTGCCAGTTTAAGCCAATTCCACCTTCCAGAAAGTTTCCTCCATAATTAGCCTGTAGGAATGTGGGTGAATTATGATTGTGCGCGTTGTGAAAGAGTCCTTCGATAGGATCCGACTTTGTATAGCTGAGCCGTAGAGAAGCACTGAGTTCATTCGTCAATTGTTGGGCCAGCCATGCAGTTGTATCGAGACGGTCTCCGAGCGCGTAACCGGCTTCATTTTCATCCTCGAGTCGGATCGTTGCCATGACCTGTGCTCCATAACTGAACGAACCTGATTGTCCTAGCCAAGTGATTCCAGGCTTAAGATCCCAGGTCCCGGAACCGAGTTGCATTCCGTAAGGTAATAGCATTCCATGTTCACTTTCCTCTACCCCAGCAGTTGGAAGGATCACGCTAAGATTCAAGTGTGCACGTTGATTTTTTTTATCATAGAACTTGTATAAGCCACCAATTGATATGTCTCCAATTCCTGATGATCTGTGGCTCATTTTTTCGCCATGATGATGCATGTCCATACCGTCTCCCATGTCCATGCCGCCACCCATGCGCATTTCACCTGGCTTGTGCAACATATTCATGGAATTTTCGACAACATTAATCATGCCCATCAATGTGATTTCATCAGAAGGGGCATGCATGAATCCGAACATGTGCATGTTCATGCTCATGTCCAAAGCCGCGATGTCATAGTCTAAGTCGAACACGTCTGCTGATGAGAGTGAATGACTGCCTTGCCTGTGCCCGTTCATCTCCATTGACATGAAACGGTAAGAGAGCATGTATTCATTGGCTCCGTGAGTGTGTTCACCCATAACTCCTATAGGAGCATGGCTGTCTGGACGTCCGGGATTCCATTTGGATTTGTCTGATGAATGAGATTCGTCCGCGAATGTAATTGAAGAATTGAGAGTGAGGCCACAGAGGATTGTGACAATAAGCATAAAGTTTTTCATTTTGATGTTTATAGTTAAAAGAGTGGTAAAAAATGTTAGTAATTAATTTTTCAAGTCCCCTTTAATTATTTTATTTAGAGGAACAGGAAAATTTGTCTCGTGCATGAAAGTCCAGTACTGGAATCCCGAGACATTTTGAAAGCTGATTGGATTAGCAGTTTCGAGGAGGCCCCGTCGAGGGTTCTGAACTGATACCTCTAAGTGAAGTAGATTGATGCTCTATCAATGCAATGATTTGAGGATAATAGATTAAATTGATTTCGAACACGGTTTCGGGAACCATTTGATTTTTAACGTTGGCTGAAGATTGAGGGTCCTTCTTTTCTTTGCCGTGTTCTTCTGAGATCTTAATGCAGAGCTCGCAGGAGTCTGAAAACATCGCTCCAATGAAGCTAATATTATTTCCCTGACTGGCCATTTCAGACCAAGCGATCACCTGCATCATTCCCCAATGGCCTCCGGCCACAGTGAAAATAAATATGCAGATAAGCAAAGTTTTGATTTTATTCAGCACGAAGCAATGATGCAATTGTAAGAAAAAAAATCAATCATAAATCGACGAATAATAAACTGTTAGTAATTTTCTTATTTAGACGTCCTTGAAATGAATTGAACTAATTTGAATAACTCATCTATAGATTTATTGAGGATTTCCACAAATCTGTGATTATAGTAATCAGTATGCATATGAGCCCTTTAAGGATCATCTACTTAGGAGCCTTGCTCCTGATGTCAGTGTCTTCTTTCGGACAAGATGCGACGTTAACTGCAAAGTGGAAAAGTTTTGATGGGGCTCATTTTCCATATTCTAAATGGATTGCTAAGAATGGGGACACTCCTCGTGCTGTAATAATTGGGGTCCATGGTATCAGTGGTGCCGCTTCTGATTTCAACAACTTAGGATCAGAACTCTCGCAAAAAGGAATATCAGTGTACGCGTATGAATTGCGTGGTCAGGGCAATGATCCTGATCCTGAGAGGATAGGTGATTTAAAAGATGTTCAGTTGTGGTTTTCTGATTTGAATTCATTCATCAGCTCAGTGCGTAAAGAAATTGGCACTGTCCCTATATTTTTGTATGGGGAGAGTATCGGGTCACTTATACTGATGCATGGGTTCTCAGCAATTTCCAAAGAGAATAAGGAGCAAGTCGAGGGAATTATTTATTCTTCTCCCTTGATTGCGTTGCCAGGAAAGTTGCCGCCGATCAAAAATTTATTAGTGCGTACGGCAATGTTTTTGTGGCCTAGTTACAGGGTTTCCTTGCGCAGTTTGTCTGGGGGCGGTGAAGCTAAGGTTTCCGAGGGTGAGAATCACTGGGAGCAAATGGCCAAGACTAAACACTATGTCCCCAAGTTTACTTTGAGGATTCTTGGAACCATTGAGCGCATGGTGTTTAGCAGTTCAGAGGCTGCATCGAAGATCAAGAAACCGACACTAGTCCTTCACCCAGGAAAAGATATTTTCACAAAGCCACACGAGGTCGATCAATTTTTCAATTCCTTAGAGGCCAAGGATAAATCAAAGAAGCTCTTTAAGGAAAGTCATCATCTTCTTGCTTTCGACAAAGAAAGAGATGAGCTATTTAAAATTGTCCTCGAATGGATCAAGGATCGATCGTAGACCATCTTGAGTTATTTAAATCAGCAACAATTACTCTCACCGCAGCAGTCTGAACCCGAACCGGTGACTTTGTAATCCATGCCTTTCGTTTCCTTTGGATTCCTGAGTCGTGTGATGCTACAATCAAATATCTTAGCTTCATTTATTGAGATCTCCTCTATCGGATCTATCAGCTCAAAGCAATCACTGTAGGGTTCATTTTTGTATATGTTATATACCTTATCACAGACAGCATAGCGTTTACCTCTTTCCATTGCGTTCCCATCATCATCAAGGACTTGCTTGAATGGGCCTTTATATATGACCGCTTGATTCCTTTCAAGGCATGTTCCTTCCTTACCCTTGAAGGCTTCAATCGTCATGCTTCGGAATTCTATTCCTTCGACCGTTTGCCATGGTTTTGTATCAAGTTTTAGCACGCGGACGCCATAGAATCCCGCCTCTTCGAATGCGGATAGGAATTCCTCTTCAAGGAAAGCGCCCGATATGCACCCGCTCCACAGTTCGTCATCATCTTGCATTTCTTGGGGGACAGGTTCATCCGAAACGATATCGGATATTACGGCCCTTCCTCCTCGTTTAAGGACACGGTAAATTTCATTGAACAGTTGTTTCTTTGAATTGTTATCTACTAAATTCAAGACACAGTTTGATACCACGACGTCAACAGATTCATTCGAGATCATTGGCTTTTCAGATCGTATCTGGGAGGCTAATTGCTCCGCCTTCAGGTAAGCCTCAGAACTATTTTCCTTCCCCTGAGCAAGTCCTTGGTCAAGCAGTTCTAGATCAAGAGCGAGATCCTGAATGCGTCCTTTACGGAACTCGACGTTCGCGTATCCGATCCTATCGGCAATAATTGGAGCGTTCCGACGTGCCACTTCAAGCATGTCATCAGTCATGTCGACACCAATGACTTTGCCTTTGGCCCCTACGACCTGACTCGCAATGAAACAGATTTTACCGGTCCCGCTCCCAAGATCTAATACTGTTTCTCCTTCCTTGAGGTACTGGCTCGGGTCACCGCAACCATAATCTTTTTCAATGACTTCCTCTGGTATAATATCCAAATATTTTGGATCATATTCGACAGGGCAGCAGAGCGCCTCTTCCTGGATATCTGCTCCGGCAGCGTATCTTTCTTTTACAGCGGATTCTTTATTCATTGTAGATTCTTCGGGTTTTATAACTCTTCGAGGATTTTGTCAAAGCCCAGATTGTGATAAAAAAGAATATTTTTCTGGATGCTTGGCAATATCTCAGTCACTTATCCGAATGGAACATCCATTTCTTGAAGGTGAATTTAAAATCCGCTGGTCTCAACTGAAGCCGGAAAATGTGGTATTTGATATTTCCGAAGCTATAAAAAGGGCCGAGGATAAGATTAGTACCTTATCTGGTGATGATTTTCCGGAAAGTGAACTAACCTTTGAAAATACATTATTGGCACTTGAGAGCGCTTATGAAACATTGAGTCGTCCTTGGGGATTGGTGGGTCATTTGGATTCTGTTTGTAACTCGGATCCTTTGCGTGAAGCGCAAAACACGATGCTGCCAAAGGTATCTGAATTTTTTGCTAAGATTCCGTTGAATGCTGGTCTTTGGAACCGAGTCAAATCCTACAGTGAGACCGATGAGGCTAATTCACTATCTTCGACAAAGAGAAGGTTCCTTGATGAGACAATTACTGATTTCCGGAACAGTGGGGCCGAGTTGTCCGACGAGAAGAAAGGAAGGCTCATGGAGTTGGAATCCGAACTTGCTCAGAAGACCCAAAAATACTCAGAGAATGTTCTCGATTCAACTAATGCCTGGGAAATGGTAATAGAGGAAGAGGATCATTTAGTGGGTTTGCCAGGCCTTGCCAAGTCGGCTGCTCTTGAAAGTGCAAAGTCCAAAGGCATTGCGACTGATGATGAGCCTAAGTGGAGATTTACTTTGCAGGCACCATCTTTTTTCCCTGTCCTTGAGCATGTTGAATCAGATTCGATACGTAAGCAGGTCTGGGAGGGGACATGTGCTATAGGAGCTAGCGGAGATTATGATAATACGGATCTCGTTTGGACAATACTGAGCCTTCGTCAGGAGAAGTCCGAAATTTTGGGAGAGAAGAACTTTGCTGATCAAGTTCTCCAGCGCCGAATGGCCAAGGATGGTAAAAGAGCATTAGGATTTGTTGAAGATTTACATAACAGGACAAAACCATTCTTTGATGTTGAAACGAAGGAACTCGAAGATTACAAGGCCCAGTCAGAAGGAAATCAAGGGGGTCCCTTAGAGCCATGGGCAATTGCTTATTGGGCAGAGAAGAGACGAAAAGAGGAATATGATTTTGATGATGAGGAATTGCGGCCGTATTTTTCAATAGGGAGCGTGATTGGAGGGATGTTTTCTATCGTAACGGAAATCTTTGGAGTGAAAATCACTGAACCTAATGAAAGGCCTGATGTCTGGCACGAATCGGTTAAATTTTATGAGATTCATGATGCAGAAAAGGGCAATCATCTCGGTTCCTTTTATGCCGATTGGTTTCCCCGTGAGTCCAAACGTAGCGGGGCATGGATGAATTATCTTATTACTGGAGAGCCTCAAGATACTGGAGAGAGGACTCCTCACCTTGGACTGATGTGCGGCAATATGACTCCTCCGGTTGGTAATCAACCAGCTCTTCTGAAGCATGATGAAGTGGAGACTGTATTTCATGAATTTGGGCATCTCTTACATCACCTCCTAGGTGAAGTGGACATCAAGTCACTCAATGGAGTCAACGTGGCTTGGGACTTTGTTGAATTGCCATCTCAAATTATGGAGAACTTTTGTTGGGCAAGAGAATCACTGAATCGTGTTGCTCGGCATTATGAAACGGGCGAGTTGATTCCAGATGATCTTTTTAACAAGATGTTAGCTGCACGCAATTATCGTTCGGCCACTGCTATGATGCGTCAGCTTAGCCTTGGTAAGCTTGATCTCGAACTGCACATTACTGAGGCTTCAAAAGCGGAGCCTGGGCGCGACCTCGATGCACTGACTGAAGAGCTTCTTGCTGAATATACTATTCCGACCCTGACCAAAGCTTCGACGATGGCTCGTCGTTTTGGCCATCTTTTTGCGAGTCCTACAGGATACGCTGCTGCTTATTATTCCTATAAGTGGGCAGAGGTCCTCGACGCAGATGCATTTACCCGGTTCCTTGAAGAAGGGATCATGAATCCTAAGGTTGGCCTCGAATTTCGTTCTAAGATTCTGAGTAAAGGCAATTCGGAAGATCCACAGAAACTTTTCCATGATTTCATGGGACGAGATCCTGATCCGGAAGCGTTACTGAAGAGGAGTGGTCTGTTTAGTTGAGTTCCTCAAATACGGGCAATAATTTCTGTGCAGATCTGCTCTGGATTATTATTGATTAAAACGCTAAATCCTTTTTCTCCTTCTTCGAGATCTTCGAGATCTTCAAATTGAGATTCTACCATCCGGGATTTCATAAAGTGTCTTTCTCTCTTTTGCATTCGTTCACTGATAAGCTCACGGTTTCCTTTCAGATGAATGAAATGGACATGACTTCCCTTGATCTCAGAATTTAATAGTTCCCTGTATTGACGTTTGAGTGCTGAGCAGCCGAAAAATAATGGCCAGGCACCAGTATGTGAGGTGATCGATTCGCTTATCGCGTTGAGCCAATCTTCTCTGTCCTTGTCATTCAGAGATGTTCCTGAGCTCATCTTTTGGACGTTTTTTTTTGGATGAAAAATATCACCGTCCTTAAAAATCCCTTGTGTTTTTTCAGCCAAAAGTGCGCCTATGGTGCTTTTTCCGCATCCACAGACCCCCATCAGAATGTAGGTGTTTTTATTCAAGGTAAAATAAGATGAACGTGGCGTTTGCTTATGATCGCAAGTTGAGTTCCTTTCTTTTTTGTTCATATCAATGACTTCCAAAGAGATTCGACGGTCCTTTTTAGATTTCTTTAAAGAGAAGGAACATAGTATCGTTCCGTCCTCATCATTATTACCTGAATCTCCTGGGCTCCTTTTCACTAATGCTGGCATGAATCAGTTCGTGCCTTTCTTTCTAGGAACGCAAAAGGCACCCTATGAACCTCCGAGGGCAGCTGATACGCAGAAGTGCATCAGGGCAGGAGGCAAGCATAATGACCTTGAAGATGTTGGATTTGATACATATCATCAGACGCTCTTCGAGATGCTGGGGAACTGGTCATTCGGTGATTACTTCAAAAAAGAGGCCATCGAATGGGCCTGGGAGCTTCTTGTTGATCGTTGGGGATTTCCTTCCTCTCGCCTCTTTGTAACTGTCTATATGCCGGGAGAAGGGGACCCGGCCGAGTTTGATGAGGAAGCTTATAAGCATTGGCATTTGGTTTTTGAGCGTGCCGGCCTTGATCCAGATGTGCACATAGTGCATGGGAACAAGAAAGATAATTTCTGGATGATGGGAGACACTGGTCCTTGCGGACCATGTTCTGAAATTCATGTGGATCTGACTCCTGAAGGAGATACTAAAGGAGAATTAGTAAATGCTGATGATGCGCGCTGCATTGAGCTTTGGAATCTTGTTTTCATCCAATACAATGCTGAGCCTGACGGAACCTTTAAGCCTCTTCCAGCCTGTCATGTTGATACGGGAATGGGTTTCGAGCGTGCCTGCTCTATGATTCAGGGAACGGCAGGATTCACTGATTTTTCAAAACCAATTTCTAATTATGAAACTGATGTTTTCAGGCCAATATTTGATGCCTTAGAAGAGGTAAGCGCTCAAACTTATGGGTGCACGCTTCCAATAAAGAAGGAAGGTCTAACGGACCAGGAGCAGACTGACATTGCGTTCCGGGTCATAGCAGACCATATACGTACCTTGAGTTTTGCTATTGCTGACGGGATCAGGCCAGGTAATGCGGGTCGCAATTACGTATTGAGAAGGATTTTGAGAAGAGCAGTCAAGTTTGGACGTTCATTGGGGTTAGGCAAGGATGGTCCATTTCTTAGTTCTTTAATTCCAACGTTGGTTTCTGAATTTGGTGATATTTTTCCTGAAATAAGAGCAAAAAAAGAGACAATCATTGAGTTGCTTAATAATGAGGAATTGCTTTTTGGGCAAACCATTGATCGTGGGATGAAACTCTTCGAAATGGAACAGAAAAGGACAGGCGGCGATATATTTTCAGGGAAGACGGCTTTTGATCTGGAATCGACTTATGGATTTCCCATTGATCTTACAGAACTGATGGCTTCTGAATGTGGGTTACGCGTGGATATGAAGGATTACTCCAATTGTTTCGAGGAGCATCAAAAAATCAGTAAAGGTAACGCACAATCTGAAGTCATTGCTGCTTTGGACTTTAAGTCCGAAGTTGAGACAGAATTTACCGGATTTGATGAGGATGAATCGGCGGCTCGTGTCATCGAATATCTTGAGCGTGATGGTGAGTATTACGCGATTGTGGATAGGTGTCCTCTATATGCTGAGAAGGGCGGTCAAGTCAGTGACCATGGTCAATTAGTGGTTGGTGATGAAAACTTTTTGATATTGGATGTGACTCAGGTCGGTGCAGCTTTTTGCCTTCACATTGATGAGCGGATCAGTTCGTGGGAAGGGAGCCCCATCGATGTGACATTGAAGGTCGATTCTGAACGTAGAAGAATGATTGAAACGCACCATACTGCGACTCATTTAATGCACTGGGCGTTGCATGAGGTCGTTGGTTCTGAGGTGGCTCAGCAGGGATCCTTAGTGGATAACGGAAGACTCCGTTTTGATTTTAACAGTGAGGCTTTGCAACCTGATCAGGTGTCTGCGGTAGAAAAATTAGTAAATGAAAAGGTCTCGGACAATGATCCAGTTTATTGGGGTGAGGTGGAACATTCAAATATTAGGGAGAGAAAGGACATCATGCAGTTCTTTGGTGATAAGTATGGTGACATGGTCAGGGTCGTTCAGATAGGTGGCTCCGAATCGGATTTGAACGGTTATTCAATGGAACTGTGCGGTGGAACGCATCTCAGCAATACGGGCGACATCGGATTATTTAAGATTAAAAGTGAGGGGGCCATTTCTGCTGGTGTCCGACGCATTGAGGCGGTCTGTGGTATCGCGGCTCAGCATTTTGTTGAGGAAAGAATTTCTGCTCTCAAAGAGGAATCCCATGGATTACAGAAGAAGCTTGAATCGGCTCTCCAATCTCTCGGTGATGATAGTCAAGGCATGCCTGCGATGACGGGTAACGATTCCGAGATTGAAACTTGGATACTATTCAGGGATTCTCTTAGGGATGCCTTAGTTAATGCGGATAAGACTCTCAAGAAAAGACAATCAGCAAATGCAGCAGCGGAGGCAGATTCAATGCTCTCTAGTTTAATTTCAGATGCTCAGGGCGAGGTGCCTCTCATAGTTCATAGTTTTGAAGGAACGCCCGCACTATTGCAGGAACTTTTAAACGGACTGAAGAAAAAACAATTTTCGGGTGTCGGAGTCTTAACTATTATCGATTCAGATAAAGTTCACCTCGGAGTCTCAGTCTCTTCCGAATTTACAGATCGGTTTCATGCTGGAGACCTCATTTCGAAGTTGGCTCCGATCATTGGAGGAAAGGGCGGAGGAAAGCCTGAAATGGCTAGAGGCGCAGGCAATGATGCAGCGGCCGTCGAATCCATGATGACAGAGGCAAAGACAATTATAAAATAGGTGTGATATCTAGATTGCCTTCCCAAGGCATCTATTTTCCTCTGTTGCAATTTTCTTAGAATTAGTGTCAAAATTGCTTAATGAAACGATTCTTACGGTCATATCCCACTTTTATTAGCCTTTTTATTTGGGTTACTATTTTAAATTCTTCTTATTGTTTGTCAGCTGATAAGCAGTCCAGCCGCATTTGGATGGATGCGGACAAAGCAGCCGCAGAGGATCCTGACTATTTATTGCAAGGGGAATATGTTTCTAAGGGTGTTGGTGTGCAGGCAGCGGCACTGGGAAAGGGAACATTTTATGTGAGTAAGTTTGAGGGTGGTCTTCCTGGACAAGGATGGAACAAGTCGAACCCTCATGTTGAGTTGATTAATGCCGAGTCTTTGAAGAAAAGAATTAATGGCATGAAAAGGACGGAACGTGTCAGCCCGACTCTCGGAGCAAAGGCACCCGAAGGAGCAACCATTTTATTTGATGGAAAGAAAACTAAACATATTAATGGTCAAATTAAAGATGGCTTGCTCATGGCTGGAGCACAAACAACAGGCAATTATGGCGATTTTACGCTTCACTTGGAGTTCAGGCTTCCATACAAACCGGACTCACCACTAAGCAGTCAGGACCGTGGCAATAGTGGTATCTATTTACAGAACCGTTATGAGACTCAGATCCTTGATAGCTTTGGCTTGGTTTATGATAGGGATCAGGTGAAGGTTCCTCTCAAATCCGACCCTAAGCAGTGGTGTGGATGTTTCTATAAATTTAAAGCTGCAGATATTCCGATGTGCTTCCCTCCGCTCCGTTGGCAAACTTATGACATTGATTTTATTGCTCCAAAGTTTGACGGTGGGAAAAAAATTAGTGATGCCACTATCACAGTGAAACACAATGGCGTTATTATACATGATAAGGCCAAGTTACCTAAAGGAACAGGCGCTGGTGGCGGCCGTAAGGAAGTGTCCGAAGGGCCTATCATTTTCCAAGGGCACGGTAATCCCGTAACTTTTAAAAACGTTTGGATATTACCCCGTTAATTAGATTTCAGATAACGTTCATATAATCCTAACCTCATAATCTCAATTCCCATGACAAGAATAAGTCCATTCATACTGCTCCTATTTTTTTCGGCATTGAATTTTTCAACTAATCAATCCAATGCTGCAGAGAGACCAAATATTGTTTTTATTTTTTCAGACGATCATGCTCCGCATGCTATCGGTTCATACAATGGTTGGTTGAAGTCCATTGATCCGACTCCGAGGATAGATCAATTAGCTGCGCAGGGAATGCTCTTTGAGAACAGCTTCTGCACTAATTCGATTTGCGGCCCTAGCCGCGCTGTAATAATGACTGGAAAGCACAGTCACAAGAACGGTTTCATGAATAATGGAAATTCCTTCAATTGGAACCAGCAAACCTTTCCCAAAATTCTCAGGAAGGCCGGATACACAACTGCTCTGTATGGGAAATCGCATCTGAAGGGTAAGCCCCAAGGCTTTGATGACTGGAAAGTACTACCTGGACAGGGACTTTATTATAATCCTGATCTGATTACTCCAAAGGGCCGTGTCCGCATTGATGGACATTGTACTGATATCGTTACTGACCTTGCCGTGGACTGGATTAAAGAAGAGCGTGACAAGTCGAAGCCGTTCATGATTATGGTTCAGCATAAGGCGCCTCACCGTAATTGGATGCCGGCACTGAGGCACTTGCCTCTTTACAAGGATGTGACAATACCTGAACCGAAGACACTCTTTGATAAGTGGGAGGACAACGCACCTCCTGCAAGGCATCAGGAACTTGAGATCGATCGGCACATGGATATTAACTATGACTTGTTCGTTGACCTGACGGCGGATTATGAAGGGACCCCCTCACAGAAGCGGCAAGACAGATCGGCTTGGTGGAACATGAAGCGAATGAGTAAAGAGCAGCTCAAGTCATGGAGAGAATATTATGCCCCTCTGGATAAAAAATTTCATGAATCCAAGCTCTCTGGGAAGGACCTTGTCCGTTGGAAGTTTCAGCGATATGCAAAGAATTATCTGCGTTGCGTTCGTGGAGTAGATGATAGTGTGGGTAAGATTCAGGATGTCCTCAAGGAGTTAAAATTGGATAAGAATACGGTCGTAATTTATTCTTCAGATCAGGGATTTTATATTGGTGATCATGGATGGTATGACAAGCGATGGATGTATGAGGAATCACTTAAGATGCCGCTCATTGTTAAGTGGCCTGGGGTCACGAAGCCGGGTTCTAGGATAACTCAGATGGTTCAGAACCTTGACTATGCTGAGACTTTTATTGAAATGGCTGGGGCAAAGATACCTCAAAATATGCAGGGAATGTCCTTGGTTCCAATCTTAAAGAATGGAAGAGCTGAGAACTGGAGAAAGAGTATTTATTACCATTACTATGAGTTTCCGAGCGTGCACATGATTCCACGCCATTATGGGATACGGACCGAGAGATATAAGTTGATGCATTTTTATCAGTTCGGCAATGAGTGGGAAATGTATGATCTTCAAGAGGATCCTGATGAGTTGCAGAATATTTACGGGAAAACCGGTAAAGAAAAATTACAAGAGGACATGAAAAAGCAACTCGTCGCGATACGTAAATATTACGACGATAATACGGATGTTGCTGAAAAGCCTGCCGATTGGAAGAAGAAGATGCGCCTGTAGAGGATATCAGGAAAGGATTCCACGGACGATCTTTCCGTGGACATCGGTGAGGCGGTAATCGCGTCCTTGGAACCGGTAGGTGAGCTGCTCGTGATCAATTCCAAGGCAGTGCAGTATGGTGGCGTGGAAGTCATGCACGTGCACCGGATCCACTTCTACATTGTAACAATAATCATCGGTTTGCCCATAAGCGATGCCTGGTTTGATGCCGCCGCCGGCCATCCAGATGGAAAAGCACCTCGGATGGTGATCACGGCCAAAGGAATTGGGATTACCCTGGGCATAAACAGTGCGACCAAACTCACCTCCCCAGATGACGAGTGTCTCGTCGAGCATGTCCCGTCTTTTTAGATCTGCAATTAGGGCTGCTGATCCCTGGTCGGTTTCCCGAGCAAGGGTTGGCAAGTAGCGCTGAACGTTGCTGTGATGATCCCAGCCACGGTGGAATAGCTGGATAAATCTTACACCTCGTTCAGCTAGTCGTCGTGCTAATAGGCAATTGGCAGCATGGGAGCCAGGCTCTTTTGCCTCTTGCCCATAGAGTTTGAAGGTGCTTTCCGGCTCGTCTGAAATATCTGCTAGTCCTGGAACCGATGCCTGCATGCGGTAGGCCATCTCATATTGCGCAATTCTGGTAGTGATTTCCGGGTCACCTATTTCTTTTTCGCGTATTTGGTTGAGTTTGGCAAGGCGATCAAGCATTGCTCGTCTGCTTTTTGCTCCGCTACTGGCGGGATCGTTTAGATAGAGGACGGGATCACCTTGACTACGGAACTTTACTCCCTGATATTTTGAAGGAAGAAAGCCACTGCCCCAGAGGCGGTCATAGAGTGGCTGAGCCTGATGGAAGGTGTTCTTGCTAAGCAGCACGACAAAAGACGGCAGGTTTTCCGTTTCGCTGCCTAGGCCATAGCTCAGCCAGGATCCGATACTTGGCCTGCCGGGCTGCTGATGACCGGACTGGAAGAAAGTGACAGCGGGATCGTGGTTGATGGCTTCCGTATGCATTGAGCGGACAACACAGATGTCATCGACTACCTCTGCCATGTGTGGCAGCAGGTCGCTGAGCCAGGTTCCGGATTTGCCGTGCTGCCTGAACTTCCATGGCGACTTAATCACGGGAAAACTTTTTTGTCCCGCCGTCATACCCGTTAGCCGCTGCCCATCACGGATTTCCTCGGGCAGTTGCTGCATGTGTAGTTTCTCAAGTGAGGGTTTGTAGTCGAGCAGATCGACCTGCGATGGGGCTCCTGATTGAAGTAGATAGATGACTCTCTTGGCTTTAGGCGCAAAATGAGGGATACCCTTGAGACCGCCGAAGCGGGCGCCGTCATTGGTCCGTTTTCTCGCGCAGAGTTCACCACTCAACAGTGATGAGAGTGCCGCGACCCCGATGCCAGCACTGGATTGCCCGAAGAACTGTCGACGGTTCTGGATTAGACTGGATTCAAGGAGAAGGTCATGCATATAAGTTATCCTTTCGTGATTGTTTCATTAAGGTTGAAGAGCAGACGGGCAACGCTGGTCATTGCCGCCAGTTTAGAGATGTTCAAGCTTGTATTATAAGGTGAATCGCCAACCTGCAGCAGTTTATGGGCTGCCGATTTGTCTGCTCCGAAGAGCTGCAGGTTTTCCGTATAGGAGGAACGCAGCAATGCAAGTTCGGATTGCACGGGGACCCGAGCTGTCACAAGACGGAAGCCATAGGTGATACGTTCGTTTAATGTCTCCCCCCCCTCGCTTAACATGCGTTCTGCTAGGTGTCGTGCAGCTTCGACGAACTGCGGTCCATTCAGCAGCGCTAGTGCCTGCATAGGGGTGTTGGTTCGTGAGCGCCTAGTGGTGCAGAACTCGCGTTCCGGGGCATCAAATGTCTTGAGCATTGGAGAAGGGACCGTTCGTTTCCAGAAAATGTAAATGCTGCGGCGGTAAAGGTCATTGCCCTTGCCTTGCTGGTATTCTTTTGAGTAACCGGGCCGGTTATTGAGTTCCATCCAGAGTCCCTTTGGTTGGTAGGGATAGACGCTCCTGCCACCGAGCTTTTTAACCAGCAGGCCGCTGCTAGCAAGACAGGAATCACGAATTTCCTCGGCATCCAGCCGCATTCGTGGACCGCGGGTAAGAAACCTGTTTTCCGGATCGTTCCGATAGGCAGCCGCTCCGGCATGAGAAGTTTGCCGATAAGTCGCCGAATTGAGTAATAGGCTGTACATATGTTTGGTATCCCAACCGCTTCGGATAAACTCAAGGGCGAGCCAGTCGAGTAGCTTAGGGTGAGAGGGTAATTCTCCCTGAATACCGAAGTCCTCAGCGGTTTTTACCAACCCGATACCGAAGAGTTGCTGCCAATACCTGTTTACTGCGACCCGAGCGGTCAGTGGATGGTCTGGATCCATTAACCATTGTGCAAAACCAAGACGGTTCGACTGGTTCTCCTTCATTGCCGGAAAAATGGTGGGCACACCTGCGGATACTATTTCCCCGGGTTCATTGTATTGTCCCCGGTGAAGCACGTGCGTTGCTCTTGGCTTTGCCCTGTCCTGCATTATCATCGTTTCGGGGAAAGAGGCTGTCTGTTGTTTTTCAATTGCCGCGATACGTTTCTTAAGCTTCTTGTTCGGGTTGTGATGCGTCAGGAAATATTTCTTCAGGCGATCGGATTGAGACTTTGTTCTTTTTTGAGTAATGATGGCAGCAATTTCGCGGATGCCGGCGGGGATGCCCTGTAGTTGCAGGGAACTAGCCGGATCGGCAGTGACCGAGAGTCTCGGACGGCCCATGCCATGTGCGGCGAAATCGGCTTCATGCCGAAGCCGGAAACGCAGTAACGTGCCACCCTCATAACCGAAAGGTAATGCGGCAATGAAAATGGCTGTGGCAGGTTCTTTGCGGGTAGGCCCATCAACTGCCCAGCCGTTGGAATTGGCTGTAGTGCCGTCGATGGCCCTAGAGACTTCATACCCTGCCTGTGAATAGTCGGCAATGGCACTTGCGAATTTGACGGCTTGGCTTTGTGAGGGTTTTTTAATGGAGATCGCAGTCAATTCAAATTCACTGAGGACAAAGTTCGAATTGCTGTGTCGTCCGGGTCCGCCGCCGGGGAGCGTTTTGTGTGTCAGGGCTTCGAGCCTGATCGCGGTCATTTTCCCCGCTGTCGTCTTAGCGGTGAACTCATAAATCTCCTTTTGCGAGTTTGCGCCTCCAGCGAGTATGCTGTTGTCAGCGAGCTTGCTTAACGTGGCGCCTCCCGTGGATTTCATTGTTTCGGGGGAAAGGATTGCCCATCCCTCTTTTGGCTGCAGAGCGATCTGTGAGGCCCATTGATCCAGAAGAGCATCTAGATTTACAGGTTTTTCCAGTTCTTTCATTAACTGTGCCAATTTCTTCTCATTTTCCGCCTTCTTGGCGGCTGCGAGAGGGGATGCAAGGCGCTGTTTCGGCGCGAACCCGTTGGCGCCGCGTTCCGGAACCTGATTAAAAAAGTGGAAAACCTGATAGAACTCCTTCTGAGAGATGGCATCAAATTTGTGATCATGACACCGCGCACAACCCATGGTCAATGCCATCCATACCTGACTAGTTGTTACTACCCGGTCCATAACATATTCAGTGCGGTATTCCTCGTCAATGATTCCCCCCTCGATGGTGATGCCGTGGTTCCGGTTGAAGCCCGTGGCAAGTCGTTGATGCTCGGTGGCCTGGGGCAGTAGATCACCAGCCAGTTGCTCAATGGTGAATTCATTGAACGGCTTGTTACTGTTGTAAGCATTAATCACCCAGTCACGCCACACCCACTGCTGCCGCTCAGTATCATACTGGTAGCCGTTGGAGTCGGCATAGCGGGCAAGGTCCAGCCAATGTCTGGCCATGTGTTCACCGTATGCCGGTGAATTGAGGTAACGAGTGACCATGTCGTTGTAAGCGCCCGGTGCTTTGTCAGCAAGGAACGTGTCGATTTCCTCGAGTGTTGGCGGTAGGCCAGTAAGGCTGAAACTTACCCTGCGGATCAACGTTTCGCGTCTTGCTTCGGCGGCAGGTTCCAATTCTTCAAGCTTTAGGCGGGTCAGAACGAAGCGGTCGATATTGTTTTTAACTCTAGGTCCATTGGCGATTTCTGGAATCTCTGGTTTTTCGGGCCTGACAAAGGCCCAATGATCCCGATAATCGGCACCTGAGATAATCCATTTACGCAGGACCTCTTTTTGTTCGTGAGTCAGGTGTTTTTTTGTTTTGGGTGGAGGCATGATTTCCTCAGGATCATCGGAGAGGATGCGCTTCATTAGTTCGCTCTCAGTGGGTTGACCCGGGGACACTGCGCGGTATCCCCCAAGGTCCCTAGTGGCACCTTCCTTTTGATCCAGTCTAAGCTTTGCCTTGCGGGCTTTTACATCTGGGCCATGGCACTGGAAACAATTATCTGCGAGGATAGGCCTCACATCGCGATTAAACTCAATTTTTTCAGCAGCCTTTGATGCGGTCACCAAAATTACTCCCGCAGCTATGAGTAGGGGGCATAAATTATTTTGGGCGAGGTGCCGAATTGGATTAGTGATTAGCATATGACGCTTCTGAATCAATGTTGAATTATTATTTTTATTTTATTGTTAGCCAAGCCTTGATTGCTTTAAAATCATCAGCAACTGCTGAGGGTTATATTATTTTATTTTAATATGCCAATGGAACTGATTACTTCGCGCCAATGGAACTGATTATTTCGCGCCAATTGAGTCTGTCGGAAATTGGGGAAATGAACATCATATTAACGGTAAGAACTCTAAAATTGTTTAATAATTATAAGAGTGAATAAAAGGTGTTTTTTTTAAGTTTGCTCAATGCTTAGACTTCTAGCACTCTATAGTGTAATAAATATGAATTTTGGGTAGTTATTAAGAGATTCAGTAATTTATTTTAATTTTATTTTTATGATCAGAACCATGATGAACCCTTTTCGGTTTTTTCCATTTAGTTTCATTTTTTATCTTTCTTTGATCGTTCCGGTTGCCGTCGCGCAAGAACCAAAGGAATTATCAGTTCCCAAAAAAGAATCAACGACCAAGAAAGATCCTGCCCTTGACCAATACTATGTGGCGAATGCGGCCTTTAATAGAAAGCTTTATCCTGTTGCAGTGAGTCAGTTTGAGGCTTTCCTCGAGAAAAATCCTGATCACTCCAAAGCTGACCTTGCTGGGCAGGGACTTGCTCTTAGTCTTTATGCTCTCAAACAGTATGAAAAGGCGATGACTCACCTCGATGCTCTTCTTAAGAAAGAGAAACTTGATCCTAAAGTGAGCCGGGAGCGGCTCGTCATGCTTCATGGTCAGTGCCTGATGATTTCAGGAAAGCGAGTCGATGCGAAGGTATTGTTTCTTGCCGAAATTAAAGAGCTAACGGATAAATCCTATCGTGGCGCTGCACTGGCTGCGATCTGTGATGTTAGCTTCAGTGAGAAGAAATGGCTAGATGTGGAAAAGTGGGCTGTTGGCCTCATCGCTTCTAAGCCGGGACCTGAAGGACTTGCTCGGGTCCTCTATCAGCAGGGCTACGCTAAATATCAACTCAAAAAACCTCAGGAGGCCGTCCAGTCATTGGTTGGTATTGCCGCATTGGAGGCAAATAAACTTTGGTCAACGAGGGCAAATTATATTCTTGGAGAGTGCTATAATTTACTCAAGGAGTATGGCAAAGCAGAGCAGTCTTTCTTAGCTGCATTGCCTAGTCTTGGGCCTCCCGAATCTACTGAATGTCATTACAGGTTGGGCATCACTCGATTCACTTTAAAGAAGTATTCGGATAGCATTGAGGATCTTGGAAAATACATTAAAGATGCGCCTGAGGGTAAGCACATAGCAGAAGCCACCTTTTATATTGCAAGAGCGCACCTTGAAGAAAAAAACTTTGAGGAGGCAGGCGCTGCCTTCGCTTCTCTGGGTGCTGGAAAAGGAGCAATAGCGGCGAGAGCAAGTCTATGGAATGCACGAGTCTTTGCCCGTAACGGTAAGGATTATGATAAGGCTTCAGAGATTCTGGAGGATGCAACTGTTCGTTTCGCAGAATTAAAAATCATCACCGATCTTCGTTTCGATTATGCGAATGCGTTAATGGGAAAAAAAGCACCTGACTGGAAGTCAGCACTTGCTCTACTTGGCGAAGTTCAAAAAGATGAAAAATTCGCGCAGCTAGCAGATCTATTGATCCAGAAATCCGTGTGCCAACAGAATCTTGCCGATTATGAAAATAGTCTTAGCTCTATTGATGAATTTATTTCTTCATTTCCTGAACACCCACTGAGAGGGATCGCTCTGTTTTCGAAAGCGGAAAATTTATTTTTACTTAATAAAATTACGGAAGCGGCTCCTGCATATGCTAATTTCATGAGCAATTTTCCAGAGCATCCGAACCAATTAATTGCTCAGTTTCGAGTCGTACAGATTAATCATGGACAAGGTCAGTGGGAAGAATGCCTGGAAGCCTCAGCATCTCTCCTCAAAAAGGACCTTAAAGGGCCGCTATTTGCTCAATTATATTTTATCATTGGCGACTGTTCTTTCCGTTTAGAGAAATGGGAAGATGCTATTACGCATTTGGAAAACTTTTCAGCTTCGAATACTTCAGAAGGCAAGGTAACTGCGATTAAAAATTTAGATACTGCCCTGATGCAGTTAGCAGTGGCGCATTCTCGTCAGGGAGATGATGCTAAGTCCTTATCGAAACTCAAGGCCCTCGTCGACTCTTATTCTGGATCCACTCCTCACCTTCCACTAGCCTTAGCGGAACAGGGTCGCATTGCTTTTGAGTTAGGCGATTTTAAAGCTGCTCGTACTGCGTTAGAAGGGTTCCTTGAGGAGGACAAGAAAATGTTGAAGCCGTTTTCAGATGGCGCTGAAGGTCAGCGGCCCAGAGTAATGTATTATCTTGGTTGGGTCGATTCCTCCGAAGCTAAATATGAGTCCGCTGCTGTAAATTTTGGAAAAGTTTTGGACCTTGATGCAAAGCACCCGCTCGCTTCTGATGCTGCGTTGCAACGAGGTGTTTCTTTGGTCAATGTCGGAGATTTCAAGTCCTCCAGTAAGCACTTATTAGATGTAATCGAAAATTATCCAAAACATGCCAAGCTTTCCAGAGTCATTTATTATGCTGGAATTTCTTTTGCCAGGCAAAGTCAGTGGGATTCAGCCGCGGTGCAGTTCAGCTCCTTGATTGAAAATTATCCTAGTTCTGATTTTACTGACCGGGCCCTTTATGAATTGGCTTGGTGTAATCGAAGTTCCGAGAAGATTGAGGAAGCGGTGGAACTTTATCAGAAACTCTTAAAGGAACATCCTAAAAGTTCACTCGCAGCTAAAGTCCAGAGTGAATTGGCAGAGATGAATTTAAAAGGAGGTAATATTGAGGAAGTCATCGCTCAGCTAACCGATGCTCTTGAAGGTGTAAAGAATGAGAAGCTTCGCGCTGATATCCGTTACCAGTTAGCAAGCGCTCATCTCAAGGCAGCTAATTATAAAATTGCGGCAGTCCAATTCGAAGGGATGCTTAAGGATTATCCTGAATCAAAGTTAATGGATCGTATCTTGTTTAATGCTGGTGAGTGTCGGCTAAAACTTGGTGAGATGGAATCTGCAAGCATACATTTTACTGCTGCAGCTGGAGTCGAAGGGAGTCCGGAGGCGCTTTCTGAATCAGTCATGATGCGGCTCGGTGAAACTCAGGCTGCTACAGGAAAACATAGCGAAGCTAAAATTACATATGCAGCTTTTCTTGAGCGCTTTAAGGAGAGTCGTTGGAGAAGGAATGCTTCTTTCGGACTAGCATATGCAACTGACCTTAGCGGGAACTCTGCCGAGGCAATTCCTCTTTACAAGGCATTAGTTTCTTTTGATAACGTTGATCTGTGGACTGTGCGTTCCCGGTATCAGGTTGGGCTATGTTATTTTAATTTAAAGAAATACGAAGAAGCTCTTGTCGAATTTGTGAACCTCGAGATCAATTATCCGCAATACCCTAACTGGCAGGCGAAGTCAGTGCTGGGCGTGGGTCGTATTCTTTTGGAACAGAAGAAAACTGATCAGGCTATCGAACAGTTCAAGGAAGTCTTGAGCCGATACAAGGATGAGGAGGCCATTGGTCTTGCTCGAAATTATCTAGAAAAAATTGAGTCAGAATAGACTCTGAGGAAGCTCAAAATGAGCTATTATAACAGGCTTGCTAAACTCATCTCGGCAATGCGGATACCGCGTTGTTCTTGGCGCTCTATCTTACGAGCTGTTAAGAGTTTGAAGTGGTCAGATATCAAGCGATGGTCAGGCCCGGCAGTAGCATTGTTGGTTGTGTTGATCATTCTGTGGAATCTTGGAGGTAAGGCGCGAAGAGAAGTCTGGGCTTACTATACTGACGGAGAGGATATTCGTATCAGTGCTCAGGAAAACAAAGCCCGTTCTGTTTTGTGGGAACCCCCTTCTCCGACCATTTTATCCAAAGGAGAAGAAAAGGAAAAATTGAAGGAGGGTCCGTCCGGAAATTTTGAAGCTGCGTTTTCTGCAGATGGTAGGCAAATGGCCCTAGTCCTTGAACGAGAGAAAGGCTCTGATATTTTCATTTCATCTTGGGACGGTAGGGTCTGGTCAGCGCCTGAACTCATTACCAATATCAATACAGATTCTAATGAGAGAGGGCCTGCATTTTCGGCTTCCGGTAATTATTTGTATTTTAGCTCTGACCGGAAAGGTGGACACGGAGGTTATGATATTTATGCGGCTCTTTGGAATGGAACCGAATGGGCTAGCGTAAAGGGTCTAGGTTCAAGCATTAATGGACCAGATAATGAAACGGGACCTGCTCCTTCATCGGATGATTCGATATTATATTTTTCATCGGATCGGAACGGTATCGAGGACCAGGACATTTATGCAGCCGTACAGACGGCAGAATCAGCCCCACTCCAGTTCGCGGACTCTATTCCGGTGAAGGACCTTAATTCTCGATCCAATGATATTCAGGCAGCACTCACTAAGAAAGGGTCTCATGTATTTCTTTCTTCGGACCGTGAAGATGATTCAGTTTTTGGTGTTTATATGAGTCGCGTAATTGGCGATGAAGTTCAATCTCCTGAACGTGTAGACCTTTACATCAAAGAAGATAATGTTACGGATCCGGCAGTGCGAATGGATGGATTTGATCTGCTCTTTAGCACAGATTATGGTTCTTCTGCGGGCGATGAAAAAAGTAATTATCGATTATATAAGTCAACTACACGCGAAGTCTTTGGCTATCGAGATTCTAGCCGATGGGAAGAATATAAAAATGCTTTAGGAAAATTAAAGTGGTGGTTAATCGCGGCACTGTTAGCTCTCCTCGCTCTTATCTATTTATTAGAAACGTGGCAGGACATTACGAGTCTATTACATAAGTGCATAGCTGCATCGATGGCCTTGCACTTGCTGCTTTTATTGCTAGCGACGGCCTGGTTCATTACTCAGGAATTTGAACAGCAGAGCGAAAATTTATCGAGTGAAATTGCTATCAGTTTAGATGCCCTTTCGCAGGAAGAATTGGCTATGGAAAGTGCTCCTGAAGAGGCAGAGATATCTGATCCTAGTATCCAGATATCGATCGAGAAGGCCGAGAGTGATTTCAATATCCCGGAACTAAAGCCACAAGAATTAGTTGAGAATGTACCTGAGGTGGAAGCACAATTTCAGGAATCTATGGATATTGAAATTAAGACTTCACAGGCGGAGGTCCAAGAAGATTCAATGGCTCAGAAAGTGAATGAATCGAGCCTCATAGCTGAGCTCTCTGAACCTGTTTTGCCTGAGATTGAGGAAGCTTTGTTGGAGGAGGATCGGAACCGAACGACTCAGGACAAAAAAATGGCTGAATCGAATAATGTTTTTGAGCCTGAGATTGAAAGTACTGAATTATCAAAGGCAGAGATGGATGCGGTTTCTGACAGTGCCGTTGAGAGTGAGACTGGAAGTGAGTCCGTAGCGTCCGGGAGTCTGGTAGCTGAGGCGACGCAGGCCGAGAGTCAATTA
>LWDU01040123.1_pt2 | contig 91112 bp, 83 predicted proteins | sample 727161 | NCBI WGS metagenome assembly LWDU01 (sample SAMN04566230, study PRJNA314399) | hydrothermal vent metagenome | isolation source: deep sea hydrothermal plume seawater | place: Mexico: Gulf of California, Guaymas Basin | collected 2004-07-11 | reverse complement strand
CGCCCGGATAAGTAATCCGCTCCAGGTCACCCACCACAACGTATTTCACGTTGTATTGTTTGAGCAGTAGAACGGCGCGTTTCTCATCAGAGGTTTCGTACATCTCGCGGACGTCCTCAACGCGGTCTTGGACAGCAAAGGCGTAATCCGTTCGCTGCTGTATCTGGTGCCAAGGCCAGCCAATCACCGTGGGTAATCCAGTGTAGTTGGCAAAGCGTGCTCCCCAACGGTACTGGCTCAGATGCGCTTCCAGAATCACCGGAGAGCCCTGTACGTTGTCCTGAATCCACTCGATAGCTTCCTGGTCCCATTTCAGCTCAAACGGCTGATCCTGCTCCCAGTGTACCGCCCCAGCCATGTATGCCGTGCCGTCCAGCGTTGATGGCCCGTCGGTAAATCGGTCAGACACTCTGGCCCTGCTCCCCAACGCTGTGTAGATCAAACTGGAACCGATCAGCACCACCAGCACAGCCAACCAGACGCCGGAACGCCAGTTCAATTTGCACTGTAGGAAACCTGACTCCCCCAGGTGCCAGAGCATGTAGGCCGAGACCACACTGAGCAGCACCCAGATCTCAAGATAGTACTTGAAGAAGGTGTTCATCCGGCCAATATCACCTTCAACTCGGACCAGATCGACTCCGATGCCAATCAAGAACGCCAATACCAGAAGGACCAACGGCACCACTGCGAAGGTACGTTCATCTTCCGATTCTTCATTAGTGAATGTCTTCCAGGCGGCTATAACGGCCAGCGTCACAAAGACTATCAGCAAGGCGACATTCCAGAATCCTGCGGCCGCGAAGAATACGGCTACCAAAGCACCAACGGGAAACATGACCCGCAGCCATTTGAATCCCGCCACTGGCGCATCAAGTTCTTGGCGTCTGAGACTACGCAGTAGGTTTCTGAATATGTCCCGCGCTTGGTGTAACAAGGACGTAGCAATGACGAATAAGAAGAGGCCATGGATGCCCAGGAAGCGGTCCACCGGAGTGCGCCACTTTGAGACATCCAACCCACTATTGAACGTCTCATAAGTCTGATGGAATGGCAGGAACGCCAAAATGCTCAGTCCCACAACTCCAATCGCCAGCGCCGCCAACAAAGCTGACTTTTCGGTGAAAGTGCCTCGGGAAAAGTACACCCCCAAGGTCAATAATCCAACGGTGAGAATCAGATACGAAGGGAAGTCCCAACTGTTCACCACCCAAAGCGACCCCAGACCCAAGGCCAGTGCAGCGGCAGACACGATGGTCCACAACCAACCGCCGTCCCGCAATCCTATGACTAGGTTCAGACCTAGACCAATCACCAGTAGAGTGAACGGAATCACCATCATGTGGGCGTGCAAATCGGCAAACAAGAAGGTGAAAAACGGAAATTCTGTTATGTGGAACGAGATATCAGAGTACCCCGGCAATCTTTCTGGCACCCAGAACGCCAAGGGGTTGGGGTCGATATTCTCCAAGTTGGGCAGCATACGACTACTGCGCCAGAAATCGAACGCTGGGAAGGGTGTGCTATCAAAGACTCTATGCCAAGAGTTCTGGACCAGTTGTACCAGGCCATCCAAGTTACCGACCACCGCTGTGAACAACCCTGCGATCAATCCAGCGCCCACTGGACTCCAAACCCACTGCCGCCACTGGGCACGGGCGGCGCCGTGGGCTAACTCCGGTAATGAACCGATGCCCGGCAGTGCGATTGGATGGCCAACAATGGGACGGTTGGCTCGACGCTGCCGCACGCCCTCAGTCAGGTTGTAGGCCAGCGTGTAAGACCCGGTTACGGTCAAGGCAAAGAACAATGGCACCGCCAGGTTGAACGCTGTTGCTGGCAGGATGCCGGTAACCCGAATAACACTGGAGATCACGAAATAACCCCAGTAGTAGTAATTCAGGTAACCGCCGGCGAACCACGGGTCAAAAGGTGGCAAAGTGGTGGATCGTACCACGGCGGACAGGTACGCTAGCTCCATGGGCTTCTCGCCGCCACGGAAGGGGTGCCACAGGTCCGGATTGGCATGGCGCAACAAGACAAACGCCAGAAACGCCAACAAGAACAATGTCTCGCCAAAGACCAGCAACCGCCAGTGTTCTTTAAGGAAGTCTGTTATCTCTCGCCATCGGAAGGCCAGGGTGGTCAAAGATAATCCGGCAACGACGCCGAGGCCCAGGTAAACGGCGTAACGGGAGTAGTCCATCCATCCCAGCGACACTGCCAACCAGGCCACGTAGCTGACCGCCAGCAATCCAAATATGCGGGCTAAGATTATGCCTCGGTCTGGCAAGGGCCGGAAGATGAACATGGTTATCGGCAACGCCAGAAGGTAGATGATCTCCACCACCAGAATCCAGGCGAGTACCGGCAGTTTGTTGGTCCAGCCGTCACGATCCACTATGTCGGAGAAAGTGCCCCCTTTCTGCTGTGAGGTCAGGTCATCCGGCAATAACATGAGCCCGACTTCTCGGCCACTAAGTTGGGGAATGGACTTCAGCCGAATCCCAATGACGTCTTCAACCAAATGCCCAGTGTTTTTGAACAGCAACACGGTGGGATGGTCGTAGCCAACTACGTTGTCGTCGGCGTAACCAAGATTGAAGTTGATGGCCGACGTCTCTGACGGGTTCAGGGGTTCGGGATGGGGCAGTCCAGCCCGGGATATTGCATCATCGCGGAATGACACGCCGAGGAGCTCAGGGTAATTTGTGAAAGTCCGGTCTAGTTCGTAGCCTAGACTGCCGTCGAAAAGATTTTGGTAGTAGTTGTTGCTAAAGGGGAACCGGTCCGGGTCTCGGGCAGCGCTGGCGTAGGGACGGCTGCTGTAGAACACCACATATTTGGACGCCGCCAGTTTCTCAGACAGAGTGTCCATCTTCTCGATGGTGTCGTTTTCGTACACCGGGAACTGCCACAGGTCATAGCTGTACAGATTCGGTACAAACTCGTCCCAGTGATTATCACTGACGATTGCCGTGCCGTTGGGAACGTTGTCGTTAATCCATTCAGACGCTGTGACGGCTGGATGGTCTTTGGCGTAGACCTGCTGGAAAGCCAGGGCGTAGAAAGCGGTGGCACCCACCACAAATACCACCACGCCCACGGCGATACTCGGCATGAATCGGGCGAAGTCGGATATTTTCCAGACCAAGTGCATATCCAGTGGTCGGTAGGCAGTAACCATCCAGAGCAGCATCCGGGAGCCCATGATAATCATCACTGGCATCAACGGGAAGACGTACCGCAGAAAGTGGACTTCAAAAGTCTCTAAAAATACAAATCCCGGCACGACCCAGGCAAGCACAAACAAATCGGCGCGTCTGGTCCCAGTTCTGAACGCAGCTATTGCAGCGGTAAACGGAATCGACGCCCAGGCGACCACGCCCAATGGTATTCCCAAGCCCCAAACGGTCGATTGTTTGATCTGATAGATAAATGAAGGGGTGTCGATGTACTGGATGGTGAACGGCCACATACCGGCATTGCGGGCCATTCTGGTCTGAGCGCCCAGATCACCCAAAAACGCGCCGGCGTCCAGGAGTACGTAGGGTGAGGTCAGGAAGAATATCCCGGCAGCAATTCCGCCGGCCAGTAAGGCGTGCATGAATATACGCTGCACTAGTTCCGGTGTGATATCTGACCAATAGCCGTCAACCTCATCCAGTACCCGGTACCAATAGACTAGGAACATGGGCGCTAAGATGGGCAAAAGGCTCACTTTGGGAGCGATGGCTAGACCCAGCGTTAGACCCAAAATCGCTGAGTATTTGAGGTCCTTGCGTTCTACCATCCGCCACATGGCCCAGAAACTGAGCAGAGTGAAGAACACTGAGAACGTCTCTGGTCTGAAGAAATGGCTGTTTTGGATGTGGATCACCGACAGCGCAGTGAGTCCCGCCGCGAGTAGCCCCACGCCGTTGCCGTAGAATTTTCGACCCAGGATAAAGACCATGGCAACTGACCCAACATCCGCCAGCGCTGCCAGTGGCCGTCCCACATAGCGCATATCCAGCGAGTTCATATCGGTGAACAGTTCCACAATGGAACGGAAAAAAACCAACACATAGATCAGGATGCTACCCAGCGGGAACCAGTGGGGGTTCAACGGGCTACGGTCTTTGTCCAGTAGGGTGCCGATACCGGGTATTCCTGGCTCTGCGTCCGGTTCGGCCAAAACATAGCCGCATTGTGAAGCGTTTGGTGCATCTGTCAGCAAGTCATACATGCATCCGGAGCGCATGTAAATGTCACGCTCGTCTGGGTGAAACGCAAATCCCTGGTCCCAGTTGATGCCGTTCAGCCGCAGCCCAAGCGCCACCACCAAAATCAGCAGCAACACATAGAAAGTCCAGGAGACTCTTCCGCTCAAGCTGAGTAAATGTTGAGACCTAAACGCCAATGACAATCCTTAAAATTGGCGTTTAGCCAAATTATTCCAAAATTAGATTATGATGAACAATGTTAAACATTATATTTCGATTGCGGTCCGATTTGGGTATAAAAAAGCCCCCGTCCCCAAGTAAATTGAGAGCGAGGGCTTTTCTAAAATCTGTTAGAGCTTCTAGAAGCCACGTTTGAGTTTACGGACGCGCTGTGAACTTAGATGCCTTTTTCTGCGATCAAAGCAGCTAGGTCGGTGGTGCGGCAGGAGTAACCCCACTCATTGTCGTACCAGCCCATGACCTTGACCATTCTGTCGGCCATGACCATTGTGGACAACCCGTCGATGATGCAGCTGTGGGAGTTGCCCTTGTAGTCGGAGCTGACTAGGGGCTCGTCGTTGTACTCCAAGATACCCTTCATGGAGCCTTCAGAAGCCTTTTTATATGCCTCGTTGATTCCCTCAGCGGTCACGTCTCTGGAGACCTGGGCAGTGAAGTCGGTAATCGAGCCGGTGGAAGTTGGCACCCGGAAGGCCACACCGTTCAGTTTGCCATTCAGTTCGGGCAGAACCAGACCCACGGCACGGGCAGCGCCGGTGCTGGTGGGGATGATATTCTCTGCTGCGGCCCTGGCCCGGCGCAGGTCACCGTGGCGTTGGTCCAAAATCGCCTGGTCGTTGGTGTAGGAGTGAATGGTCGACATCAGACCGTGCTCAACACTGAATGCATCGTGCAACACTTTGACCATGGTGGCAAAGCAGTTGGTGGTGCAGGATGCGTTGGAGATGATGTGATGCTTGTCAGCGTCGTAGAGTTCGTTATTCACGCCGAGGACTATCGTCAGGTCCTCGCCACTGGCTGGGGCGGAAATGATAACTTTTTTAGCACCGCCCTTAAGGTGACCAGAGGCTTGGTCTGCATTAGTGAAGATGCCGGTGGACTCGATGACCAAGTCAACGCCCATCTCACCCCAGGGTATCTGCGCCGGGTCTCTTTCGGAGAAGACTTTGATGCTGCGACCGTTTACTACCAGGTCGTTATCTTTGGCTTCAACTGTTCCGGGAAACCGGCCATAGTTGGTGTCATACTTCAAAAGGTGGGCATTGGTTTTAGCGTCAGTCAGATCATTGACCGCCGCCACCTCAACCTTGCCAGCGTTGCGGTCTTCATTGGCCCGCAGCACCAATCTGCCAATCCTACCAAATCCATTGATCCCAATCCGTGTGACCATCTTCTACCTCCGGAGATTTCCCTGACTTTTGGTTCGGCGCAAAACGTCAATTATCTGTATGTTATGTCCATTAGCTACAAAATGCCGGGTTCATGATAACTGCTGGAGAGTGGGTTGGAAAGAGATTTTAGACCCCTTTCGCGCACATACTCCAGAAGACCAACTCAGCCTTTATACAAGTCTACTTTCGCAGTTCCAAATCTTTAGGAAGCACCCAGATAATCGAAAGCTGTTTGCCCGGCGTATACTGCCTTGTCGCCAAGCTCCGATTCGATGCGTAGTAGCCGGTTGTACTTGGCCACCCGCTCCGAGCGGGCCGGAGCGCCGGTCTTGATCTGGCGTACATCCCAGGCCACTGCCAGGTCGGCAATGGTGGTGTCTTCTGTCTCGCCAGACCGGTGACTCATCACTGCGCCCCATCCAGCGCCACGGGCCATCTTCAACGCCGAAAGAGTCTCAGACAACGACCCTATTTGGTTGGGTTTAAGCAAGATGGCATTGCTGGATTTCTGAGCGATGCTTTTCTCGATACGCTTGATGTTGGTAACCAGCAGGTCGTCGCCCAATATCTGAACATTGCTGCCGATCAAGGCATACAGGCCGGTCCAGCCAGCCCAGTCGTCTTCTGAAAGACCGTCTTCAATGGATATGATGGGGTATTCGCTGGCCCACTCTTGGTACAGCTGCACCATCTCATCAGCCGTCAGGCTCCTGCCTTCCCGTTCCAACTCGTACAGACTGCTACTCTCCTGATACAGCTCGGATGCAGCAACGTCCAAAGCAATGTGAATCTCTTTGCCCGGGGTGTAGCCAGCCTTCTCAACAGCTTTTAAGACCATCTCCAAAGCATCGCGGTTGGAAGGCAGACTGGGGGCGAAACCGCCCTCGTCGCCAACGTTGGTGTTGTGTCCGGCGCTGCTTAATAATGTCTTGAGGGCCTGGTAAATCTCTGCGCCGGCTCGCAGGCCGTCAGAGAAGCTATTCACTCCCACCGGCATGACCATGAATTCTTGGATGTCTGCAGAGTTTGAGGCGTGCTTGCCGCCGTTCAGTATGTTGAACATGGGCACAGGCAAGCTCACCGGCCCACCAGCGGACAGGTACTGCCACAACGACCCGGTGGGGTTGGCAACGGCCGCGCCAGCCTTGGCCACTGCCAGAGAAACTGCCAGCACAGCGTTGGCACCGAGTTTGCTTTTGTCATCGGTGCCATCTAGTTCATTCATTCCAGCGTCGATGGCTTCTTGGTTCATCGGAGAACGGCCAATCAACCAGGGGCCAATCACGTTATCCACGTTGGCCACGGCTTTCAGAACACCCTTGCCGTCAAAGCGGTTGGGGTCTTGGTCCCGCAACTCCAACGCCTCGTAACTGCCGGTGCTGGCACCGGACGGGACGATTGCGTGGACAGCAAGACCGGTTGAAAGGATGATCTCGGCTTCTACTGTGGGATTGCCTCGTGAGTCTAGGACCTCACGGCCACAAACAGAAGTGATGGTCACGCCGTTGCTAGCGCTGCTCATAAATACCTTTTTAGAGAGATTTGCCCAAAAGTTTATCGGTGTTTTGCGGGTGATTTAATGGTGGTTTCCTGTTGCCACGGCGACCAGGGCCTTGTCAACCGCGTCTGAAGGAGACTCCGCCTGGATGATAGAGCCGGTGATGTCTACGCCATCACCGTTGGCGGTCAGAGGCCAGGTTTTAAGACCGATGACAGGAATGCCGTCGCTGAGCGCGTGGGCTATTTCAGAAAGAGTACCAAACGCCCCGCCAACGGCAATGACCGCCTGGCCGGTGTGCACCACAATCACGTTCCGAGAGTAACCCATGCTGGTCACGATGGGAATGTCCACATAGCTGTTGGCTTCGGCGGCCGCTCGACCGGGCAAGATGCCAATGGTCGTGCCGCCCTCGGACTTGGCGCCGCGGCAGACAGCTTCCATGATTCCGCTGAGGCCACCGCAGACGACCATGATGTCTCGTCTGGCCAGTTCGCGTCCAACTTCTTCCGCCAATTCTACGTGCTCTCGGGTCGCGGGATTACTACTGCCTATCACTGAAATTATCATCGTTAATCAGCCTTAAATAAGGAAAAATATGCTGGGAGAGTGGTCGGTTTTAAGGGCACCAATTATATCAGAACACTCGTTTCGCCAGTCGTTGCCAGAATCTAAGATTGGCAACGATTAAGGCATCAACGCGCGGCTAGCTGCTTCGATGGCGTCAATCAGCGGCTTGGGGTAGACACCCAGCCAGATCATGGCGGCTGCGCCGGACGCCAACACTGTTATCAGCGACCAGGACGGTCGCTCGGCGAGCATCGGGTTTTCTTCCAGCCAATCGCCGCCGTTATCACCGGTCGGTGTGGGTTCGATATAGATCTGTCGTAGCACGTTTAGGTAGTAGTAGAGTCCAATCAAGCTGCTGAATATTGCTACGCCCGCCAGCCAAAGGAATCCCTCATTAGCAACAGCGGTGAAGAGATAGAACTTCATGGTAAACCCGGCGAATATGGGTAGTCCCGCCAGGGAAAATAGACCCATGCCCAAGCAAGCAGCCAAGAACGGTTGATGGTCGGCTAACCCGCCAAGGTCGGTGATCTCTTCTTTGCCGGTCATGTTGAAGAACGAGATCAATGCGGCGAAGACCACCAGGTTGGTGATGGAATAACCCACCAGATAGAACATGACTCCATTGGAGGGCAGGTCAGAAGTTGCCGAAAGCACTGTTATCCCAGCCAAGAGGAACCCGGCATGGCCGATGCTGGAATACGCCAAAAGACGTTTCAAATTCTTTTGTGCCAATGCCACCAGGTTACCCACCAGCATTGTAACCGTGGCCAGAACCGCAAAAACCAACTGCCATTGTTCCCAACGTTCTGCTGCTGGGACAAATCCTTCCAAGACAAACCGCAGTATCAACGCAAAAGCTGCCGCTTTGGACCCAATGGCCAAATAGGCAGTAACCGGGTAGGGTGCACCTTCATAAACGTCTGGGGCCCACATGTGGAAAGGCACGGCAGATATCTTGAACATCAGGCCGACCAATATCAGGCCAACCCCGACCCATAGCGCCGGACTAACGTTGGTAGCTTGAGCTAAACCGATGGCAATATCGTCGAACTTGGTCACGCCCAACGTGCTGTAGACCATGCTCACTCCGTAGAGGAGGATGGCCGACGACACTGCGCCGACGATGATGTATTTCAGCGCGCTTTCGTTAGACTTATCACTGTCCTTGGCGTAGGCCGCTAGGACGTAGAGGCTGAAGGTCAACAACTCTAATGCGATGTAGGCCGTCAGAAGTTCCCTGGATTGGGCCATCACGTTCATGCCCAAAATCGAGAACAGCAGCAGCCCATAGAACTCGCCTTGATGCTTGAGTCGGGTTTCCACAAAGTCCATAGACATTAGAATGATGGCGATTCCCATTCCTAGGAAGAAGACCTTAAAGAATAGGGCGAACGCGTCAACAGCAAGCAGGCCGTTATAAAGGGACTCTTCTTCGTCCCAGAGCATAACCAGCGATACTACGACCAATGCAATTAGACCGAATATGGAGACAAACGCCAATAGTCGCTTCTTGCCTTCGGGCAGGAAAAGATCCAAGGCAAAGACCAAGAACGCCAAGCCCGTCAGAGCGAACTCAGGTGTAAGTAGTTCTAGGTTGTCGGAAAGAGGACTCACTACAGCCTAAACTCCCGGAATCGTCTGGACACCAACGTTGATGACTCGCAACAATGGGTCTGGCCAGACTCCGACAAAGATAATTATTGCAACAAAGGCCGCGCCCACGGACAATTCAACCGGACTGGAGTCAGTTAGGTCTGCCCAACGCTCGTCCGCCTCGCCCATAAACGTCCTCGCCAACAGGCGCAGGATATAGATTGCCGTCAAAGCCGCGCCAATAATCGCCAAGATACCCAATGGCATATAAGTACGGAACGTGCCTGTAAATACCATGAATTCGGCTATGAACCCACTGAGGCCTGGCAAACCTAATGATGCCAGACCCGCGATTGCGAAGAAGAACGTGTTCACCGGCATACGGCTGGCCAACCCGTTGAGGACGTTGATGTCGCGAGTGTGGGTCTTCTGATAAATCGAGCCGACCAGAAGGAACATTAGGGCGGTCATCAGACCATGAGCAAACATCTGGAGGATTGCGCCGGCCACACCAATATTATCGAGCGTAGCAATACCCATCAGCACGTAGCCCATATGGCTAACACTGGAATAACCAATGATGTACTTCAAGTCGTTCTGGGACATGGCCGACATTGCGCCGTAGATCACGTTTACGGAGCCCAGAGTGATTAAAACGAACATCCACGCATCTCCGCCCTCAGGAAGCAGAAACATGCCGACGCGAATGATGCCGTAAGCGCCCAATTTCATCAGGACGCCGGCGTGGAGCATGCTCACCGCAGTTGGCGCGGCCACGTGGCCGTCTGGCGACCAGGTATGGAATGGCCACAGTCCGGCCAATGCGCCAAAACCCACCATGAACAGGGGGAACACCCATTTCTGGAAATCGGCATCAATCTGACCTGATTCAGCCAGTTGACCTAGACCTTCCAGCGAGAATGTAGCGACTCCCAGGTCTGCCGATTCGGCGTACAGCGCCAGGATTCCAATCCAGACCAAAATGCTACCGGCCACCAAGAAGATCAGCAGCTTCATTGCCCCGTATTCTTTGGTGCGCAGGAAAGTGCCGAAGTCGGTGCTGCTGCCCCATACACCAATGAGTAGGTACATGGGTAGAACCGCCAGCTCGTAAAAGAAGAACAGGAAGAACAGGTCACGGGCGACGAACACGCCGTAAACGCCGGCCGCCAATGCGAATAGCAGAACAAAGAATTCTCGGGGGCGATAGTTAATCGTCTGCGAGACCAGAACCCCGCCTAACAGCACTATGCCATTCAGCAGAATCATGGGGGCGGAGATACCGTCCAGTCCCAGTGACAGATTGATATCTAACGGTCCAGGCAACCATTCGTAGCTGACGGTGTACTGGAACCCACCTTGGTTGTAGTCATAGTTGATAAAAATGACCAACGACAAAGCCAGGGAGACCGCCGCGATAAAGATGGCAAAGTACCAGGTCTCTTTGGTCTGACCGCCGGGCATGAACATCATTGATAGCGATCCGGCCAGGGGCACCACTATCAATAACAACATTGCTATATCATCGAAATCGTTCATGAACCACCGCCTTTAACCACAAAGGCGGTTTGGTATCCAAATGCCGTGTTGCGGACAACCATTGTTGGGAAAAAGAGAGTCATCTAGGCAACCCTCAGCCAAACAAAGATTGCCATTCCAATCGAGCCAATGGCCATGGCCAAGGTGTAGGTATAGACGTGACCGGTCACGTGGACGCGAATCGCGATGCCTAACTTTCTTGTTACATCGGCAGGACCGTTCACGATGATGTCGTTGACGATTGCGCGATCAAAGAAGGCGATGGATCTGGAGAAAACCAACACCACCCGGTCGATGGTCCACTGATAGACCTCGTCGAAGTAGTATTTATTCTCAATGACCTTCAATATCCCAAAGAAGTTTGAGCGTGTATTTTCCAGTGAGACACTTCGTTTTACATAAATCAGGTAGGCAGCGATAAAAGCTCCCACCGCCAAGACAATGGAAACAGCACCCAGCCAAATTTCAAAATGAAAGTCATGGGCGTGCTTGAAGTAAACAAATGTCCCGATTCCGCCGTAGCTGCCGGGCCAGTTGAAACTTATCAGTCCAAAACCAAGGGCCAAGACTCCCAGCAGAATCATTGGAACCACCATGGCGCCGGGTGATTCGTGGGCGTGTTCGTTCTGTGATTTGAGCGGCCCAAAGAAGACCAAGAACATTGCCCGGGCCATATAGAGGGCGCTCAGCATTGCCGTGAACAGGGTCAAAACGATGAACGTTACATTTCGGTTATCGCTCACCGCCACCAGTATCTCGTCTTTGCTCCAGAATCCGGCCAAAATCGGGATACCGCCCAAAGACAAAGCTCCAATCGAGAACACGATAGCCGTTATGGGCATCACTTTCCTGAGTCCGCCCATCTCACCAGTCTCTTGAAACTCGGTACTGTGCAGGACGCTGCCGGCCCCCAAGAACAAGAGGGCTTTGGAGAAGCCGTGGGCCATCATATGGAAGATGGCAGCCGTATAGCCAAACGCGCCAAGGGATAACATCATCAAGCCCAGATGGCTGATGGTGGAGTAAGCCAAAATCCGCTTCAGGTCGGTGGCCACCAAGGCAATGGTCGCGGCTACCAGCGCCGTGACCAACCCAACTATGGAAACGATAAGAAGCGGGTCGGCGTCATATGCTTCAAAGATGGGGAACGTCCGGGCCACCAAGAACACACCGGCAATAACCATGGTTGCAGCGTGAATTAGTGCGCTGACCGGTGTCGGACCTTCCATAGCGTCGGGGAGCCACACGTGGAAGGGTATCTGGGCAGACTTACCCATAGCACCCAAGAACAGCAGAATCGCGGCAGCGGTAGTAACACCTTCGCTCATGGCTCCGGTGCGAACCGCCTCAAAGGCGTCCAGCATACTGAAGGTTCCGACTTCACGGTAAATGAGCAAAATACCAATCAGCAGTCCAACGTCGCCGATTCTGGTGACAATGAACGCCTTCTTGGCTGCTTCTCTTGCGGCTGCTCGTTCGTGCCAGAATCCAATCAACAGGTAGGAGCAGATTCCTACCAATTCCCAGGCCACGTACAACAGCAGGAAGTTATCGGCCAACACCAGGGTGAGCATGGCAGCGGCGAACATGGAATGAATGGCAAAGTACCAGCCAAACCGAGGGTCGCCCTTCATGTAAGCCAGGGAGTAAATCTGGACCATCATCGCGACAAAGGTAACTAGACCCAGCACGGCGATGGTCAGCGGGTCAATCAGTATGCCCCAGTTAAGGGTCACACTGCCAACGTCGCCAATCCTTCCGGCGTTGAACCAACTCCGTTCGTAATCGCAGGTGAGCAAATGGGTGTTTTCGCTGGTAAAGCAGCCGCTAGTAGAGGGGTCGGCGCCCATCCAAGAGATGAGCACCACCCAGAAGCCACCGAACCCGGCGACAATTGCCAATATGGACAAGAACGCACCCTTGGAAGGCAGGTACTTGCCAAATAGCACGATTAGCGGCGCCGCGGCGAAGCTAAAGATCGGTATGAGCCAGGCCCACTCCATTAGACAAACACCTGGCAATCAGCAACTTGGGATAGCGCCATGTATTGGTTGGTTTCTACCATTTCATCAAGTTGATTTCATCGACGTTGACCGTCGATTTATTACGGTACATTCTAAGAATCACCGCCAGCGCCAAGCCGACTTCGGCCGCAGCCACGGTGATGATAAAGATGGCGATCAATTGGCCATCGAAGTTCGAGAATTTGCCCGTGCCTTCCATGTGGGAGGCCGCGGCAATCAGGTTGATATTCACTGCATTCAGCATCAGTTCTATGGACATCACGATCAGGACCGCAGAGCGGCGAGACATAACCCCGTAGAGGCCGATGACAAATAGAACTGCGCTGAGTAGTTGGAACCAGACTAAATCAACCATGGTTTAGCCCTCTTCCTCGTCGGAGCGAGCAATAATGATTGCTCCAATAAGGGCTACTAAGAGCACCAGAGACGCAATTTCGAAGGGGACTGCCCAGGTCGTGAACAGGGATTCACCGATACCTTCGAATGAGGCGTTTTGTGATTGGGTGTTCTCTACCCGGTCAATGACGAACGACGGCGCCAGCACTCCCAAGAATGCCAGCGAAGCCAGAGCAGCCAGCGGCCATTGTTTGTTATCGGTGATTCGTGGGTAGTCCGCGCTTCTGGTCAGCATGATGGCAAACATCAGAACAATGATGATTGCCCCGCCATAGATCAGCACCTGCACCAAGGCCAAAAATTCGGCGAATAGGACCAAATAGACACCAGCCACGGCAATTAATGAGACCAACAGCGCTAACGCGGCATGCACCACGTTACGAGTAACCACCACCCCCAACGCGCCACCAATGGTCAGTACGGCCAGTGCTATGAAAACAATCCAGGCCATCTAGGAGATTAAACCCTGCCTTTCAATTGTATTTCCGGTCATTATAATTGCCACTATTCCGGTCCTTCCCAATATTGAGCCACCAGATTGGCGGCTCCTCAATTTTTATCGATGCGAAGGTTTGGCTGATACTGGAACGCGCCAAACCGCTTTTACGTTCAGTGTGTGATTCTGCCAGTTCGTTGCAAGTTCACCAGGGCCCACTAAGGGGATTCAGCCTCCGCGGGGGTTTTTGACTCTTCCGCAGCGCCGCCCTTGGGAACCTTGACCCGTTTGGTCGGCGGTATCCAATCCGTGTCTTTTTGGAACTTAAACCCAATCTCCAACAGCGCCGGCAAATCCAAGCGATCTCCGTTGCGGTTGGAGGTACTCATTTCATGTTCGTGGCTCATGACTATCGCGTCGAAATTACACACCTCGACGCAAATCCCACAAAGTATACAACGGTTGAGATTGATCTCGAAGCTATCTACAATTTTTCTACGGGAGCTTTTTTCCTGTTCATGGAGGGGGTTATCCTTCATAACCGACGTCATACATTGTGTTGGGCAACCACGGATGCAGACCATACAACTGGTGCAAAACGGCTCGCCAACCTCATCGTCCCATGTCAGCGCCGGGAACCCCATGAAGCGGTCTTTGACTGGTGTGGGTTCGTCGCGCTTGCCCAGCAGATTTCCAGAGTCGGGATACTGGCGAGTTACCGGAGCACGTAGCCCGTTCATGGTGGAAACGAGTGTCACTACCAAACCTTTGAGGCTGTTGAACATCTAGTCTCCTCCGCCTGTAGCTGGCAGACGGCGTTGGGCTTCCAATGCCGCGCGCCTGGACCGAGTTTCTGCCACCAATTTTGATGGCGCGGTCATTTTCTTGTAGATGACAATTCCGACCACTACCAGCCCAGTGGTCGACATAGCCGTCAAAGACCATGCCGGCCATCCGTAGAACTGGTATACGGCAGTCATTACAATCGTCAGGAACGACATGGGTACCATGACCTTCCAGGCGAAGGCCATCAACTGGTCGATACGCAATCTCGGGAAGGTGCCACGTATCCAGAAGATAACCATGATTACGAGATAGACCTTTAACAAGAAATAGATGATTCCCCAGTCTCCGGTGAGTCCCGGTCCGGACCAACCACCAAAGAACAGAATCACTGTTAGTGCGGCAATGGCAAAGGTGTTGATATATTCAGCCAGGAAGAACACCGACCAGTGAGCGCCGCTGTACTCCACAAAAGGCCCGCCGACGATCTCAGACTCGGCAAAGTAGATGTCAAAGGGTGTGCGGCCAACTTCAGCTAGGCCAGCGATGAAGAACAGCGCCAGTCCAAGGGGCTGGATCAAGAAGTAGATGTAGTCGTCCTGCCCGTTTACTATCTCACGTAGGTCTAGAGATTGAGCCAGCATCGCCATTGATATGGCCACCATGATGATGGGAATTTCATAGCTGATGAGCTGGGCTGCAGCTCTCAGACCACCCAGGGTGCCATACTTATTGGCCGAACCCCAACCAGCCAAGACCAGCCCAAGTATCCCCACCACAGAGAAGGCGATGATATAGAACAGACCTAGATCCAGGTTCTGTATCACAGCATTTTGAGTGCCTGGTATGGTCACCCAAATCATGAAAGCGGAGATGACCACAATGATGGGCGCGACCCAGAAGAGGGCCTTCTCCGAGGACGCCGGGATGATGTCCTCTTTGAGAATCAGCTTCAAGGCGTCGGCGACCGGCTGCATCAGGCCCATTGGCCCGGTACGAGTCGGTCCTAATCGCAGTTGGAGTCTCCCAAGCACCTTTCGCTCCAGCCAGGTCAATGACAGCACCACGCCAGAGAGGGCGCTGAACATGATGAAAAGGGCGATTACCAGCCAAATAAAATCACCGAGGCTGATGGCCAGGAGAATCGTAGCTGGCATTAGCGGTCCACCTCGCCCAGCACGATGTCCAGCGCGCCCAGAATTACCACCGAGTCGGCAATCCAGGAGTCTTTCAGCATCTGTCGCAATGCCGACAGGTTGCAGAAAGATGGTGGTCGTACTTTGATGCGATAGGGTTTGTCCGACCCGTCACTGTTCAGGTAGACACCAATCTCGCCCCTGGGGTTTTCGCCACGGACGTAGACCTCACCGGCAGGCGGACGCAGCAGACGTCTTCCAAGAGAGGAAGTCACTTCTCCGTCAGGCAGTTGGTCCAGCGCCTGTTCGACGATTCGTATCGACTGGTAAACCTCTTGGACTCGTAGGTAATAGCGATCCCAACAGTCTCCATCCAAGCCGATTGGCACGTCGAAATCGAACCGGTCATAGACCGAGTATGGTGCTGCCTTTCTGACGTCGTAATCTACTCCGGAAGCTCGCAAACACGGCCCGGTCAGACCATAATCAATGGCGTCTTCAGCAGACATCACGGCTATGTTTTTCAGGCGGGCCAGGAAAATTTCATTGAAGCTGAGAAGTTTGTCCGACTCCTCAGTGTCTTTCTTAACCAGTTCAAGAACTTCCCGAACCTGCGCCACAAAGTCGTCAGGAACGTCTTCTTTCAATCCGCCAATCCGGAAATAGTTGTGCATCATCCGTGCGCCAGAGACCGATTCAAACAATCCTTGAATCCGTTCACGGCCTCGGAAGCAGAACATGGACGGTGTCATGGCGCCAGCGTCCAAGCCCATGGTCGCGATGAAAAGCATGTGGCTGGCGATTCGGTTTAGTTCGCACAGAATCACACGAATGTATTCGCTGCGTTCTGAAACTTCCATGCCCATCAACTTCTCAACGGCCCTTACGTAGACATGCTCGTTGTTGAAGTTAGCGATGTAATCCATACGGTCAAACAGAGTGATGACCTGGTTGTACTGCTCGCCTTCACACAATTTTTCCGAGCCACGGTGCAGGTAGCCAATGTGGGGCACAACGTCGACTATCTTTTCGCCGTCCACCCACAGAACCATGCGAAAGACACCATGGGTTGAGGGGTGCTGCGGTCCCATGTTCAGCAGCATCTCTACCGGTTCAGCGTTGGGCACTATATTTTCAGAAGTTTGAGTCATAATTTGACTATTCTATTAAATCTGTTAGACCGGTCTATTAAATCGATTCCAGGTCTTGTTCCGACGGAGTTCCAATAAAGCGTATCTTGGGCTCGCCCGGCGGTTCTACTGCCGCGCTCATCCAGACATCTCCATTGAAGTAAAACCCTGCATCAATCAAAGTCGCGTCCAGAACCTTTAACTTTTCGCAGTCCTCCAGGTATTCCACCACTTGGCGTCTCAGCGTGTTTTTTGCTTCTTCTGCCGTGTCACCAAACCCGCTGATTATCAGTTCAGGGCAGACCGCTTCGTGTCCTTCGCCAGCTCTGGATTCCTCAATCTGATACACGATCCGATCAAATGGCGGATATTCAGCAGTCTTTGGTTTTTTATCTTTAGATTTCTTTGGCACAGTTAATTACCGATTTAAAACAACGCGGGTTTAAGACAATGCGGCCTCGCCGAATTCAAGTTGTACTTCCGTTTCTTCATCCACATCCGGATAACCAGCGTCGGCTAGGGCGTCGCTCAGCGTGTCGGTACCGTCGTGAGATTCTATCCAGGCTCTCATAACCTGAATCAACTCGTCTTGGGCGGCTTCCAAAGTCGCGCCCTCGCCTTCCAACTCAAGTTCGTCAATTTTGGCGACGTACTTGTCTTCAATCATTTCAATTTTGGCCGAAATGACCACCGTTCCCATAATGCTCTAAAACTCCTGATATTCGTTAAATGGAAATTCTTTACGGCCCGGGAACCCTTCAAATTCGTCGTACAAGAGTAGTGGCGAGGGGTCCGGGTGGCCGTCAAAATCTACGCCAAAAAGGTCGTGGGCTTCTCGTTCGTACCAATCAGCCGCCTTCCAAACCGACGATACCGATGGAATCGTTGCATCGGAGTAGGGGATATTGGTGCGTAGGACTATGGTACGTTCCGGTTCCAAAGACTGCAGTACGTAGATGAGTTGGAAATATTCTGAGAAATCCACGCATGCTAGGCAAAGCAGCATCTGACCATTGATACGTGGATCGTCTTTCATCAACTGACACGCAGCCAAGGCGTGCTGTTTCTCGATAATTACCTGGGGAATGTCGTCCAGTGCGCTGGCCTCAGGAGAGAATTCCTTGAGCACATCCAGCGATGCGTCCAATAATTCTTTTCCAGAAGCCGATAGTTTTTCTAATGGGTCTGCCGGAGGTTCTTCTGCGCCGTGCGCCGCTGCCGGAGCGAGTTTCGGGGCCGGGGTAGAAGTCTCTGCAGCCTCCGCCGGAGCGGGTGTCTCGGCTGGTTGTTCCGCAGATTCCTGGTTCTCTCCTTCCTGAACCACTACTTTTTCGCGTCCCGCATAATCTTTTCTTGGAGCTTGATAATGCCGTACAGCAGGGCTTCAGGGCGGGGCGGACACCCAGGGACATAAACATCAACGGGGACGATATGGTCTACACCCATTACCACCGAATAAGAGCGGTAATAGGGACCGCCGTTGGTGGCGCAACTGCCCATAGCAATCACCCATTTGGGCTCAGGCATCTGTTCGTAGAGCAGCCGAATGGGTTCTGCCATTTTCTTGACCACGGTGCCAGACACGATCATGACGTCTGCCTGCCTAGGCGATGGCCAAGTAACCACGCCAAAGCGGTCAAAGTCGTAATGGGCCATGTAGGTGGACATCATTTCGATGGCGCAGCAGGCCAGTCCAAAGGACAGAGTCCATAGAGACGATTTGCGAGCCATGGCGAAGAGCTGGTCGGTAGAAGCAGTGATGATACCAGGCAGATTGTTCCCAATAGTGTCGTCAAACATGCTTGGGCCCGGCTGGTTACCGGGCCCGACGATTATTTCTGCCATTCAAGCACCCCTTTTTTCCAGGCGTAAATAATGGCGAAGGCGAGCACTCCCAAGAACATCATCATTGCGTAGAAAGGCATTACGTTGGCCTCGTTAATCTTTTCCTGCATGAAAATTACTGCCCAAGGGAAAAGAAAGACCGACTCAACATCGAATATCAAAAAAAGAATGGCAAAGATGTAGAAACGGACATTGATGTTCGACCACGTATACGGGGAGGGTGGAATTCCACACTCGTAAGTAGTGAACTTGGCCTCAGAGTGACGTCGGGCTGACAGCATCCTAGAGGCGCTGAACATGCCGCCAATTGCCATAGCAGCGACAACGGCGGCTAAGGCCACCGCAGTCCAGTTCTGCGTGAACAGTTCGGGGCTAAATGTATCAGGTGTCATCTTGGGGAGAAAAACAACCCACCTCAGAATCAGTAGTGCTGCCGGTGGGATGATTGATATAGACTCGAATTACGCTCGAAATATACCATCGGCCACCAAAGAGTGTCAACGAGATTTGACTCTATCCTAACCAATAATTAACTGCGCAACATAGACGTTGGACTTTTGGTTATACGTTACGCATATGGTTGAAGGTGTCTACTGGCTGGTTCTGAGTTGGGTGGAAGATATGTCTTCCCGAAACTGATCTTCTGTGATATCTCCGAACAAACCCTGAAATCCTTCGGGCACTGGAACGTCCTTCAGGGTTTTGAAGATGCCCTGATCCTGGCGGCCGGCCACTAAAAACCGAGTGCCAGCAGCCAGCATCTCCGCCAGCGCGATCATCATTTCGCCCGTGTCATCGCCGTAATACCGTGGCGCCACCAGTCGAATCGCAGTGTCCCAACCAACCAGAAACGTTCTACCAGGGAATAACCGCGCCTTTTTAAAAAATGTCTCCGCGCTGGTCAGCACGGCTGTTTCGTCGGCGGTGAACTGAGCCAAACGTTTCAGTATCTCGGTTTCTTCTAATGGAGGTTTGTCGACGTTGGTTACTGATAGCTCGAAACCCACACCAACGCCAAGTTTCGATTGCGCGGCTGCCATCATACCTCGGTGCCCTTGATGCACCGGGCTAAATGAACCTGGCAGGAGTGCGGCAGGGGCCTCACCCTCAACCTCTAACTGACCGCCACGAACGACGACCCAACGAGCCTCTCCCGAAAGAAGTTGGTCCAGGGGTGATGCGTGTTCTGTCCGTTCGATTTCCAGGGTGTCTCCCGGTGTGATACCCAGTTCTACATCTGACTCCAAACAGGAAAGTAACATCAGGGCGTGGACCAACAACCGGCTAACCACCTCTTCCTCCCCAGCCCGGTCACGTAGACCCTTGTGCAAGTTCAATGAATAGAGGGTGTTGCCATGTTGGTCCCAAGCGGAAACATAAGCGCGGTGATCGCCGCGCTTGGGACGGTCGGTGGCGATAGTCGCCGCACAGCTCAGGCCCACAGGCGGAGAGTCATCTTCAAGTTGGGATTTAGCCTTGCGGTAGCCAGCCTTGGCCATGTCTTTGGCTGTCTGGGCTGAGGCTGATTGCTCTGGCTCGAAGCCCAAGAATGAGTTCATTGACTCTCGACCGTAGGGCACCAACGCCTCCAGGATAGTGCGAGATGCACCGGCTACTCCCAGCAGCCAGGCGACTGCTTGTGTACCCGCGCCGGACACTGCCACTACCGATTTATGGGGAGTGTCATGAATTTTTTCAATGTGTGGGCGAATCTCATCCATATTATTGGTCGGCGCGATCAACGCCTGCATCCTAACCTTCTTTTTAAGAATACTCGGTCGACACTGTCAACGCCTCAATCTCAACCTTCTTTTTATAGCGAAGGGTTTTTCTTATTCGGGTGGTTGCCAGGGTGTGTAGCTAATCTGGTCCATGTTGGCACGAGAGGTAGCCACTTCAGACGATTGCTTGCTCTCCCAGCATTCCAGCCATTCCTGAGGAAGTTCGTGACGGGCGTCTCGCCACCAGAGTGGTTCGCCCTCAGCCAGGGTTTTTCCGCCAATCACGTCAGCCAAAAAGCAGGTCATATCTCCACCGTCCATCGCGTTGACCACTAGGCAGTCCAAGTAACCATAGCAGTTTGACAAAATTGGGCTTCCGGATTCGCCGGGCCTGGTATCAAATTCGGCAAGTTTCTCTTGGTCGCGGCCTGATACCAGGCCAAAATCGCCGATGAGGTTGGTTTGGTCTGGTTTGAGAAAGTTTAGAGCAAAAGCCCCGCCGGAGAGGACCATGTTGTGGCTATGGTTGGTTTTGTAGAGTTGGACCACGACCCTGGGTCGGTCAGGAACAATGGATGCAGCGGCGATGGCTACCGCGATCTGAACGTTGTCTTGACCTTGCCAATGGCTGGTGACTGCTGCAAGGGGTGACCAAAGTCGGGCCATAATCGGAGCAATTTCAGTGTAATCCATAGTGCCCTTCCCGTATCTAGCTAAATGGTTGCAGGCACCGCGAGTGTAGCACTTCTGAAAAGAGAGTTCTGGTCCAACTACCTACCAATCAGGGGAATGGTCTTCTGCATCATTGGTGGTCAGCCGACGCTGGTTGCCGCCTTCATTGTCCATGATGAAAATCTCGCCTGGTCCGTAGAGGTGCGAAACAAAAGCTAAATCGTTCCCATCTGGAGACCAGACCGGCTCCAAATCGTCGGCCTCGTTAGTGGTCAAACGAAGCTGTTTGGAACCATCAGCTTCCATTATGTATATCTCAGCGTTGCCATCACGGAACGAAACAAAGGCGATGGTATCGCTGTCTGGAGACCACACAGGGGCTTCGTCGGTACCTTCGTGTTGGGTCAATCTGGTCAGTTCAACGTCGTCCTGCCACGTGCCGTCTTTTAGGCGACTGGCCAGATATACGTCTTTGTTACCCTCTGTCTCGCGGACGAAAACTATGTGGTCTCCATTGGGGGACCAGTTGGCGTCGAAATCATTCTCGCCAGTGAGGTGAACCAGGTTCACGCCGTCGGGGTTCCGAAGCCACAGACCCTGCTCTTCCGCCGACCCACCACGGGAGAATACCAACCATTCGCTGTCGGGGGACCAATCGCCCATGCTGTCTTCTGGATCTTTAGCGGTGAGGCGGATGGGACGACCGCCCTCCGCCGGCATCAGGTAGACCTCAGCGTTGCCATCCTGATTTGATATGAAAGCCAGATTAGTGCCGTCAGGAGACCAGAGCGGAAATTTATCGTTTCCAGGGATATTGGTCAGACGAGCTATCTTGCCGCCTTTGGAATCAACCAGACTAATTTCCTGGTCGCCAGACCCGTCTGAAACGTACAGAACCTGTTTACCATCGGGAGACCAGACCGGATTGATGTCTTGGCTACGGTTGTCGGTCAGTGGTTCGGATAGACCAGATTCGGGGTCGATCACATAAATCTCGGCATCGCCGTCAACTTCGGATACAAACACAATCTTGCTTACGCCTGACCCACAGCCGATAACAAGTGCCATCAGAATCAGGGAAGCAAGAGTGAAAATTCTGCCCGTTAGCCTATGTCTCATCCGCCCATCCCAAGCAATCGGTATCTTTACGAGACGCATATTCGTCTATCCAGACGCAAGCTACGGCCCGCAACGAGTTGATTATAGCCAACCTCAGATAATCGTTGACTTCAAAAAGGTTGCCGGATTGAGGGAAAACAAGGACGTCTAAAAACCCTTGACACCAGCCCGCGGCTTGACTAGCATCAGGCCAACCTGGGGTAGTCCGCAGCCACAACTGACACTTAGCGAGGTAGGCCATGAAAGCGTTACTTGGAGCCGATTTAATTGACGGTACCGGCGCTCCGATACTGAAGGACTCGGCCATTTTGATCAACGGCGAGCGTATTACTGAGGTGGGACCAAGGGCGACCGTTACGCTGCCTCCCGGAACGGAAGAGATTGATCTAACCGGCCTAACCTTGCTTCCCGGGTTGATTGACACCCACGACCATCTGGCCAGCAAAAACTACAACCTGATGAGCCGGTGGGAGGTCGAAGAACCCAATTCGTTAAGTACTTTGAAGACAGCCAAGGCCATTGAGGCATCTTTGCTGGCCGGATATACCTGCATCCGTGACGCAGGCGGTCTGGACGCCGGGTTCAAATTCGCCGTGGATGAGGGCCTGCTCATAGGTCCCAGACTGTTGACCTCCGTGGCCATTGTTTCGCCTACCGGTGGAATCGGAGACCGCGTCTCTGCCTCAGGCCACAGGAATGTGTATATTACCGACCCTATGCGCCCGTCCGGTGTGGCCAACGGCCCGAACGATATCAGGGCCCTAGTCCGCGAACTGGTACGGGTTGGTGCCGACGTAATTAAGTTCGCAACCACTGGAGGTGCAAGCTCCCGCTCGGGCCATGGCCCCAAGGACATTGCCTTCGGCCCGGACGAGGTCAAAGCCTTGGTAGCAGAGGCAAAGTCTCAGGAGAAGTACACTATGTGCCACGCCGTAGGCGGCCCTGGCTTGCGTATGTGTATCGAAGCCGGTGTTGGCTCAGTGGAGCACGGCTGCTACATCGCCGATGACCCGGACTTGGTCAAGATGATGGCCGACCACAACACCTTCTTAACCCCGACTTTTGAGGTCTATGAGTTCCACTCTAGCGTGAGCGCACCCCACGTGATCGAACGGACCAAAATTCTGATGCAGGTTCATCAGGAGAGCACTCAGATGGCTCTGGCCGCCGGCGTGAAGATTACCGCGGGAACCGACGCTGGTGGATTCGTCCACGGCGACAATGCCCGGGAGATCGAGATCATGGTCGACCGGGGCCTGACCAACATGCAGGCCATTCAGACCGCCACCGGCTGGGCTGCTGAATGCATCGGTCGCGAGAAAGACTTCGGTACCGTGGCCAAAGGGAAATTCGCCGACTTTTTGGTCGTCGACGGCGACCCCCTGAAGGACATTGGTGTGTTCCGGGCCGAAAACAGCATCAAGATGGTAATGAAGGGTGGAGTTGCCTACGTAGACAACCTACCCGCGAAGAATACTCAAACCGTCTCGGTTTAAACACACACGCAGCTCTAGTTAAATAGACGACTGGGAATAAGCAAAACGCATCGGCCTGAAGTATCATTGACCGATGCGTTTTCACGTCCTGACATTGTTCCCAGCCGCCTTCCACGACCACTTGGAATACAGCATGTTGGCCAAAGCCCTACAGCGTGACTTGGTTTCCATTGAGGTCACCGACATCAGGGACTACACCAACGACCTGCACCACACGGCCGACGACTACCAGTTTGGCGGCGGTCACGGCATGATTATGAAGGCCGACCCCGTCTTTGAAGCCACCGAGGCGGCGCTATCGGGGTACTCAGAAGATGAACGGGCCAAGATTCCAATTATTTTCTTCACCCCTCAGGGTGAGACGCTGACCCAGAAATTGGTGGAAGAACTATCAGAAGCGCGGGCCTTGGCCATGATATGCGCCCATTACGCTGGAATTGACAACCGGGTGCCAGACTTCTTGGCCACCCGAGAAATCAGTCTGGGAGATTTTGTTCTCACTGGCGGAGAACTCCCAGCAATGGCCTTGATTGACGCAGTATCCCGACTAGTGTCAGGGGTTATCGGCTCTCCCGAAAACGTTACTGAGGATTCGATTTCTTCAGGGTTACTTCAACACCCGCTATACACTCGACCAGCAGAATTTCGAGACATGGGAGTCCCAGAAATATTGCTCTCTGGCCACCATGCCAACATTGAAAAGTGGCGTCGGGAGCAATCTTTGCAGCGCACACTGGAGCGTCGGCCTGACCTTCTTTTAACCGCCGACCTTAGCCCCGCCGATTTTAAGTACCTCAGAACGCTGGGCTACGAGCCACCCAGCAACACGGAGTAACTTCAAAGCCTATGGCACAGTCAGATTTCAGGTTTAAAACCCCAGTCCGCGTTCGTTGGATGGAGTGCGACGCTCAGGGCATCGTCTACAACGGCGCCTATCTCGGCTATCTCGAAGTTGGTCAAGCTGAGTATTACCGCAACCTAGGTTTTGCCATCTACACCATACCCGAAAGCGGATACATCGACTTTGCCGTGGTCAAAAGTACATTGGAGTTCAAGGCCCCCGCAAAGGTAGACGAAATTATTGACCTGTATGTCCGCGTCTCCAAGATAGGGAACACCAGCCTCACGCTAAACATGGAGATTTACCTTGAAGACAGTGACCGTTTACTGACCGAGATTGAGACAATCTACGTGGGGTACGACGCTACCACCGAGTCCAGCAAATCGGTACCGGACGACATTCGACGATTGATTACCCACTACGAGGACACGGGTGAAATTCTGCCTTTGGACCAGTTTCCCGATTTGTCCAAAGCCATCCGATTTAATCAGAAGTAACCCAGAAATAAGACCAACCAACGTTGACGATATCCGTAACGCTGGCTAGACTAAAACCCGTCCAAGTACCTCAAATCGCGGATGGCTATACGCTAACCGCTGAGAGCTGACCGCAATAAATGGCCCGATTATTTGACCTCCATATCCACACGACCAAAGGCAGCAGCGATAGCAGCCTAACCCCGGAAGATCTCATATTAGAATCAGACCGTCTGGGTCTTCGCGGTCTCTGTCTCACTGAACACTCCGGCCCTTGGGATCGTCATGAGTTCAAGCAGTTTGCCGCACTCCACAACGTGGTGCTGATTCGCGCCATGGAAGTGGAGACTGACTACGGTCATATGCTGGCATTCGGCTTAGATCGTTACCAGGCTGGCTTCAACAAAGCCGCCGAACTACGCAAGGCTGCCACGGCAGCCGGCGGGTTCGTAATTACGGCACACCCCTTTCGCGGCGTATTAAGCGGCGGACACCGCAGCAGGGCGCTGATCTACCAAGCCATTGACGACCCGCTGCCGGAAGAACCCGAAGATGCGCTGGAGCACCCGGTGTTCAAACTGGCCGATGCCATTGAAGTGGCCAACGGAGGAACTGTGGACAAAGAGAACGACTTTGCCTTGGCCGTTGCCAAACTGCTGAAAATGCCAAGCACTGGCGGAAGTGATGCCCACTCAACCCACGGCCTGGGCAAGTTCCTGACCGAGTTCGATGACGAGGTCAACACTGAGGCCGAATTCCTAAAAGCGCTTCATTCGAAGAAATACCACCCGGTAACCGGATTGAGACAGGGCAACCTGAAACCCTACGTTATAAAGTAACTGGATTAACCGCCGGTAAGTGCCTTAGAAATTAAAGACTACTGGGGAAACCCGGCAGTCTTTTTTGCGTCCATCGACGAGTTTAGTTTCGTTGACCGGTTTTTACTTCACCGATTTTAATTTAAGGGAGTCTCGTCTAATTCTGACTCGGGTATTTGCTGATTTCCATAGGATCCATTCTCGGTTTTACATCCCCATCGGTTAATAGAATCAAGGCTATATTTGCCTTTTTCCGACCAGCGAAGCATTTTTAGAATTGCGGCCTACGATTGCAGTCCTGTGGGGCCTCACTATTCGTTCCCAAAGACTGTCGCTTTGGGGTCGAACCCAAGCCGTTACCGTGCTAAACTGCCCCAGTCATGGTTGCGGGTTTACAGGTTATGACAACTTAGGCGTGTGTGAGGTTGTGACGGGAGCTTAATGGTACTTTTTGATACAGACATTTCCCCTTTTGAACAGGTCAACGTAGCGCTAGACCTAGAGACCACTGGCCTTGATTCCAACCGTCACCAGATCCTAGAGATTGGCGCTGTTCGTTTTCGCGGTGACGAGGTCATTGAGACCTACCAGACACTGGTTAACCCCGGTGTCCCTATTCCGGAGTTCATCCAGCGGCTGACTCATATCTCGCCGCAACAAGTGAAACGTGCGCCGTTCTTTTCATCTGTCGCCGCCGAGATTGAAGATTTCCTGGGCGCTGACCCAATCATTGGCCACAATATCCAGTTCGACATCGGGTTCTTAGCCACTAATGGCGTTCCGCTCAGCAACCCCTCCTATGACACCTGGGACCTGGCTTCTGTCTTCCTACCCAGTTCCCGCCAGTATTCTTTGAAATACCTGACCTCTTTCTTTGAGGTTGAACACAACGACGCCCACCGCGCCCTGGCCGACGCCATGGCCACAAAGAACGTGTATATCAAGTTGCTCCGATTGGCCGCTGAACAGGATTCTGGGCTATTGGGCTATCTCTCCAACCTGGCCGCCCGCAGTCGGTGGTCTATCAGCGGACTCCTGGCCGGACTGGAAGGTGAGAGTGAAGCCCGTTCTTCTTCTGTGGGACTAACAGGGCTGGACTTGGAGCAACTATCCATCCGTCTTGGGGCTCCTGAAAAACGCCGGTCAGATCCCTCATTAAGTGACCTGACCGAGGAGACCGTATCAGGACTCCTTTCCGTGAACGGCCCCTTTGCCAAGGCGTTCTCCGGATTTGAACATCGACCGGAACAAGAGCAAATGCTGGCCAGCGTGACCAAGGCCATGTATCACAGCGAGCACTTGGTTGTGGAAGGCGGCACTGGCGTGGGCAAATCCATGTCGTATCTACTGCCTTCCGCGCTCTTTTCCCTGTCCAAGGGCCAACGGGTGGTGATATCAACAAACACCATCAACCTACAAGAACAATTGATGAATAAAGACATCCCTGCTCTAACCCAGGTACTGGAGCAGTCGGGTGTGGTTGAGGAGGGTGTCATCAAGGCAGCGCTCCTCAAGGGACGCGCCAACTACCTGTGCTTGAGACGCTGGAATCACTTGGCCCGTAACGAATCGCCCACAATCGATGACGCCCGCCTTCTGTCTAAGACCTCGGTCTGGATGCAAACTACGGTCAGCGGAGACCGGGCGGAGATTAACCTATCCGGTCGTGATTTTGGGTCTTGGGGACACATATCCGCCGGCGAAAAGGGGTTCTGCCCTGGGTTGCGAGACGGTTCGCCATGTTTCCTGCGTTCTGCCAGGGAGCGGGCGGAACAGGCCCATATAGTAGTCGTGAACCATGCACTGCTGTTGTCTGATTTGGCCCGGGGCGGTGGGTTGATTCCCGATTACCAACACCTGGTAATTGACGAAGCCCACAACCTTGAAGACGAAGCCACCCGACAGCTGGGCTTCAGTGTGTCTCAGGACAAACTGGACGAAATCTGGGAACCACAAATCAGATTGACCACCCAAATCAGGCAGGCCGTCGCCACAGAAGGTCTGGCATCATCGATTAGGGACGGCGCCGAGACAGTAGTGTCTGGCGTGGAAGGTGAGGCAACCAAGATCAAACAGACTTGGGCTCGCCTTTGGACGGAACTAGAGCGTTTCCAAGCCAACCAGCGCGACTCCCAAGACAACGGCTCGCAAATGTTGATCACCCGCCAGATACGGACCAGCCAGAGCTGGGATGAATTGCACCTAGCCTGGGAAAATCTGGACGTTGGGTTACAGCAGACTGCCCAGAGCGTCGGTAAATTGCACCGGTTCTTGGATTCGACCAAACTCCCAGCCGCATCCGACCAGCCGGCTTTGATTATGGAAACATCCAACTTGATGGATGATGTGGAAACCCTGCGGGGCAACTTCAATTCCATCTTGGGCAGCCCAATCGATGAGGACATCCACTGGATCAGCAATGACCAGGTTCGCGGCAAGTCAACGGTCTCTGTGAACTCAGCGCCCCTGGACATCAGCAGCACCTTGGCTGCTGAATTGTTCCAGCACAAAGATAGTGTGGTGCTAACCAGCGCGACTCTCAGTACTGAGGGCAACTTTAAGTATTTCAAAAGCCGGGTAGGCGTGGACTCCGACAGCGAAGAACTACTTGTCGGTTCGCCTTTCGATTACGAGAAAGCGGCGTTGCTGCTGATTCCAGAAGACATGCCAGCCCCCAACTCGGATCGGTACGTGGATGCCATGGTCAAGGTACTGACCGACCTCGGCACCGGAATGAAAGGCCGAACCATGGCCCTCTTCACTTCTTATGCGTCACTTCGGGCCGTCGCCCAACGCCTCCGCGCCCCGCTCATGGGTGAGGAAATCCAGGTGCTGGCCCAAAGCATTGACGGCTCAGCCCAACAGTTGATGACACGATTCGCCGAGGAGCCAAATAGCGTGCTACTCGGTACGTCCAGCTTCTGGGAGGGTGTGGACATGCCTCCCGGCCTCTTAAAGGCGCTGGTGCTCACCCGCCTGCCCTTCCAGGTGCCCACAGACCCCATCGTCAGAGCACGGTCTAACCAGTACGAAGAACCGTTCAGCCAGTTCTCTGTCCCCCAGGCTGTCTTGCGGTTCCGGCAAGGCTTTGGCCGTCTAATACGCAACAAGGAAGACAAAGGTACGATCGTAATCATGGACAATCGGATCACCGCCAAGGGCTACGGCAAGTCATTCTTGCGGTCCATCCCTCCGTGCACAAACTTCCCCAGCAGTCTGGGCACAGTCGGCAAGCTGGCTGCGCAGTGGATTGCCCAGTAGATTTTTGAACATTTACCGCCAACGTCCGGATGAAGGAGTGTAGTGTGGAACTCGTTATAAACCAGCCATTTGACTTGGGGTCCAGCTTGGAAAGCGGCCAGGCCCACCGATGGAAGAAGTCAGACGATTGGTATTCTGGCGTGGTCCGAGGGGAGTTCATCCAGATACGCCAGAAAGGCCAGACGGTTGAATTCATGTCCGGTCCTTCACCTGAGGCGACCGCCGCATCCATGCTGCGGGATTACTTCCGGCTGGACGATGACCTAGACGCCATTTATCTGGACATCAACCGGGATGATCGCGTTGCCGACATGGTCAACAAGTATCCCGGCCTGCGTATCCTCCGCACGGAACCTTGGGAATGTCTGGTGGCCTTCATCTGCTCGGCCAACAACAACATCGCGCGCATCCATCAAATAATGGAGCGGATGTCCGAGGAGTTTGGCAATCCCGTAACGCTGAACGACGAGACCCGCTACACGTTCCCTACCCCAGCCGACTTGGTGGAAGCCGGCGAGATGGAACTGCGACGCCTAGGCCTTGGATTCAGGGCGCCTTACGTGGACCAAGCTGCCAAGGCGGTACTGGAAGGACGACTCGACCTTGCGGATTTAGTGCAGATGCCCTACCCGGAAGCAAAAGAAGCCCTCATGGAGATGAAAGGTATCGGCCCAAAGATAGCCGACTGTATCGCTATATTTTCTTTGGAGAAACTGGAAGCGTTTCCGATTGACGTTTGGATCCGGCGAGCATTGGCAGAATGGTATTTCCCTGACCAGAAAACCCCGCCGGACAAAATATTACTCGAATGGGCTCAAGACCATTTTGGCCGTTACGGTGGCTATGCCCAGCAGTACCTCTTCCACGGCCAGAGGCTGCGCAAGAAAGCTGACTAGCTCGTAACTTCTACTGGGTTAGAATCAGCTTGCCAAAGAAGCTGGTCTCGTCCATGTACTGATGGGCAGCGGCAGCCTCGGCCAACGGGAATGTCCGGTCAACAACCGGCTTAACTACGCCCTTGTTCAGAAGTTCCACGATTTCACGCATATCTTCTTTGTTGCCCATGAACGCACCGTAGATCTCTTTCTGTTGACTGAATAGCAGACCAAGATGCAGTTCCGTGCGCAGACCGGTGGTAGCGCCGCAGATGCCGTAGCGTCCACCGCTACGCAGTGAGGCGAAAGCCGGACCAAAGAAATCCGCACCAACGTGGTCGACTACACAGTCCACGCCCGCGCCGCCGGTAATCTCGCGCACCCGCTCTCTAATGTCTTCATCGGTGTAGTTAATTACCACATCAGCCCCCAAAGCCGTAGCCTTGGCAGCCTTCTCTGCGCTGCTGGTGGTGGCAATAACCTTGGCGCCAATCACATCTTTGGCAACCTGAATCGCAGCAGTGCCCACGCCGGCCGAGGCCGACAGCACCAACACGGTCTGCCAGGATTTAAGCTGCAGGCGGCGCACCAGCATGTTCCAGACCGGAAGATAGGTGGTCGGAGCGGCAGCGGCCTGTTCAAAGGACACGCTGTCGGCCAACTTGTGGGCGTTGGTGGCGGGGATGGAGATGAACTCGGCGTAGCTGCCGTTGATGGCGCTGCCCAAAAAGCGGGAGCGGCGGCAAAGGTCATCCTGTCCGGCCAAGCAGGGGGCGCATTGCATGCAGCTTAGCCGAGGGTTTACCACAACGCGGTCACCCACTTTAAGGGTGGACACCCCGTCGGAACACTCCACAACTTCGCCAGCACAGTCTCCGCCCAGGATTAAAGCCGGCGGAAATTCGCGTTCCAGACCACGCCCGCCGTCCCTCGTATACAGATCCAAACGGTTCAGGGCCGTGGCCTTGACTCTAATCTTGACCTCACCGGCCTGCACCTCGGGATCTGCTTGGTAACCGTAGGTCAGGACTTCAGTTCCGCCGTGGGCTTCGATATAGACCGCTTTCATGGCCGTGTTCTCCTTCGGGTATGAGCTGATATTTTACGCCGCCAGCCTTCGGTTTGTTGGTTTTGGTTTTAAGTCTGAGAAACAGGGCCGTTTAGGGGCGGCGTCCGTAGTAACAATCGTCGCAAAGAAATACGATGGCCAAGGCGTCCTCGTGGCTGCCAATTCGGCCGCACTGGGGCACACTTCCATCCTGACTCCACGGCTGATGGAACTTGCCGCCGCACATCTGGCAAGAAGTTTCTTGTATTCCGTCCAGAGCGTCACCACAGATGACGCAGGACTCCAATTCATTTTCAGGGGTTTCCAGGTTATCGGGTATGCCCGACTGTTCTGCCATCGTTATTCCGCCATTACCAAGGGGTCAACTCCCCCGCGAGATAATCTGATTCACCATGGCCCGTTCTTCCGTCTCACTGCTGATCAGGCCGTCCAGCTTCGCCGAGTGTAATTCCTGCAACACCTCGCCAATCTTGACGCCAGGAGTCAAGCCCATCCCCATCAGGTCATCACCGGTCAGAGCAGTCCTGACTAGTCGCCATTCGTCCAAATACCGGCGTAGTTTGGTTGCCAGTTGGGCATCCTGAGAGAATCGGGCCGACGCCGCAATTGATTCAGGATCCAGTCCGTCCAAGAGTCGGCAAATCGCCGAAATCTTGGACGCCGTTTCAAAAATCGTGGGCGTAATTTCTTTCAAAGCAATAGTATCACGTACCATGCGCGCCCAATCGATTGGCAAGTTTAACCGCTGCGAGACTGCATCCCCGTCATCAGGACTCAAATCACGTACCAATGCGGCCAGGTAATCGCAGGGACTCAGACCGGTCTCACCAATCAACGGAGCTAGACCAGCGTCATTGGAAAGGGCTGGGTGGATCGCCGGCAGAGTACCAATTTCAATGGCCCTGCTGAACATCTCAGACCCTCGGTCTTCGTCAAATATTTTCTGAAACTCCTGTCGCCACCGATCTCCGCTGACCGCCGGCACGCGGCCCTCGTTGATACTTTTTTTTAGCTCGGCCATGGTAGTCTCAAAAATTTGAAAACCCAGCCGCTGTTCATAGCGCACCGCCCGTAACATGCGTGTAGGGTCGTCGGTAAAACTGTCGGAATGCAGAATCGCGATTGAACCATTTGCCAGGTCGTGCAGCCCCCCGTGGGGGTCAATCACATTTGGACTTTCACCGGACAGCGGCAACGCCATCGCATTAATAGAGAAATCGCGCCGGGCCAAATCGTCATTGAGGTCACTGAAGGATACCTTGGGTAAAGAACCAGGAGAGGCGTACGCTTCTTTACGGGCGGTGACGATATCTACTCGGTCGCCATCAATCTCCACCGTCGCCGTGCCAAACCTTTGATGCACGGTGACCGTTCCACTGAGATTATTGGCCAGTTCGGTCGCCACTATCGTCGCGTTACCCACCACCACAAAATCAAGGTCACGGGTGGGGATACCCAACACGTAGTCACGTACCGCACCGCCCACCAAGTAGACGGGAACTTCCTCCTCAGAGGCAAGCTGGCGCAACGCACTCAAGACGGCTAGTTGCCCACCGCTAACAGCAGCAGCAATCTGGTCCAACGGAATGGAATGAGGTTGCAATTCAGGCGTGGTGAAGCCTCCTATGGCGGTTCTATGGAGCACAAGAATCTGAGCCGAAATTATAGCACGCAGGCACAAATTCCAAATGGCCTAGCAGCATTGTTTATGCGCCGCCAAGTTGTCCAAGAATCAACGAATCAACTGCCGTCTGTGCTTTGACAACCCGTGGGCGTGTGGATACAATCCATTCGTACGCCCAGTTCACGCATATCACAGTCGTGCATTGGGCAATCTATCTTGGCGAAATTTGGGAGGTAGCACTATGGCCGATGCCCAATTCACCACCTTTTACGACTTCCGTTGACCCTTCGTCTATAACGCAGCCGTGTGGCTGTCGAAAGTTGAAGAGTCTACCGGAGAGACGATTAAGGTTGATTGGCAACCCTTCTCTCTAGCCCAGGTCAACAGTGACAAGGAGTCGGACGTTAAGCTCTGGGAACTACCAGAAATGTCCGACGGTTCCGATAAGACATTCTTGGCCCACATGTCCGGTTTGGCCGCCAAGCGTCAGGGAGAAGAGCAATTCAAGTCCTTCTTCATGGCCCTTCTCCGCGCCCGACACGAAGACAAAAAAGACCTGTTGGACCCCGCAGTAATGGAAGAAGCCGCCCAGGCTGCAGGCCTAGACATGGCCCGCTTCCGCGAGGACGCCGCCGACCCCGAACTGCTGAAAGACATCGGAGAGTCTCATACCATCGCAGTGGAAGAGCACGGCGCATTTGGTGTGCCGACCTTCGTCTTTGGCGAGGGCAACGCTGCCTTCCTGAAGATGTTCATTCCTCCTGATGAACAGGCTGCGGAGATCTTCGAGACAATGACCAAAGCCATGAGTGAGTTCATCCACGTTGGTGAATTCAAGCGCCCCCAGCCCCCTTGGCCTCATGGGGTTATCTAGAAACCGCACCGCACCAACCAGGGCTAAAATCAAAGCCCTTGAAGCAACGCTGGGGTTCTCCTTCAAGGACCCCAGCATTTTGCATTTGGCGTTGGTGCATCGTTCCTATTGCAACGAGAACGGCATAGACCCCGCAGAGTGCTACGAACGTCTGGAATTCTTGGGGGACGCCGTCCTGGAATTAGCCGTTTCCACCGAACTCTACACTCGGTTCCCCGACGCTGACGAAGGGGAATTAACCAAGACACGTTCCTCCCTAGTCCGCCGTGAAACTCTGGCGAGCATTGCCCGCCGTATCGATTTGGGTAGTTACTTGTTCGTGGGCAAGGGTGTCGAGATTACCCATGGCCGTGAGCAGGACTCGGTTCTGGCGGCGGCGTTTGAAGCGTTGATCGCAGCCATCTACATCGACCAGGGCAACGAGTTCACTCGGCAGCTCATACTCAAACTAATCAACGTCGAACTTTCCCAAGCCGAAAAGTCCGACGGCCCTCCGGAGAACCCCAAGTCCCAGCTTCAAGAGATGGTCCAAGGCCAAGGCATGGACCCTCCCGTATACCAACTGGCGCGCAGCACCGGACCGGATCATGACCCCGTATTTACGGTGGAGGTGCTGGTAAACGGACAGGTGGTGGGCACTGGCACCGGCGGCAAGAAATCAGATGCCGAAGGCGCTGCCGCCCGGGCCGCCTATGCCGCACTTTCCGGCCAGGTTTAGTTCATAATTAAAAGGCCTGATGGACCTAACACCCTCGGCACGTCCATTTCCAATCAACCACAGGACTTTTAATGCTCAGATTCTTCAAACGGAACAAGAAAGAGAATATCGAACACACGCAGAACGCGGTTAAACCCAGCCGCGACCGGTGGTTTGGGCGCATTCTCAACGTACTCCGTTCATCGAAGCTAGACGATGCCCTTTGGGAAGAATTGGAAGAAATTCTCATTTCATCAGACGTGGGTGTGGAAACATCACTTCGCATCATTGAAGAACTTAAAGCCACTGTCAAAGAGAAGAAACTGGATTCCGGTGATGAGGTCTTTGAGTCGTTGAAAGAGTCTTTGGCAGCTGGGATGGAGCATGAAAACGCCGAATCTCTCTGGTTGGACGATACTGAGGTTAACGGCCCGTATGTGATACTGATGGTGGGCGTCAATGGGGTTGGCAAGACAACCAGTATCGCTAAGTTGGCACATCACTTCACCCAGGAAGGAAAAAGTGTCCTGCTGGGCGCCGGGGACACCTTCCGGGCTGCCGCTGCCGAGCAGTTGGAAATCCTTGGCAAGACGATTGGCGTAGATGTTATTAGGCACGAAGCTGGGGGCGATCCCGGCGCGGTGGCCTTTGACGCCTACCAGGCCGCCAAGGCGCGCGGTATAGACGTGTTAATCATTGACACTGCCGGCCGCTTGCACACCAAGTCTAACCTGATGGAAGAACTGCAGAAGGTTCACCGGGTTCTGACCCGACTGGAGCCCAGCGCACCCCACCAGGTGATCCTGACCATGGACGCCACCACCGGCCACAACGGCCTGGCCCAAGCCAAATCATTCAAGGAAGCAGTGGATTGTACCGGCGTATTCTTGGCCAAACTGGACGGAACCGCCCGGGGCGGCATTGTTCTTGCCATCAAGCAGGAACTCCAAGTGCCGATCCTGTTCATCGGCACGGGGGAAGGCGTCACCGACTTTGCACCATTCGATACGCGAGACTTCGTGGAATCGTTGCTGGCGCCCGTCTAACCGTCACTGCCACAAGCCACCTCTACTCCTCTCACACTTGTGCCCCAACACGATTGCATCCGGCAAATGCTAAGTAAGCCGTGTTAGACGCTCTTAGCTGGTACATAGCCGTCCAATTACTGGGATTCCTAGCATTTCCTGCGGGCTTTTTACTTTTCAAACGCCTGCCAGACCGGGGATTTACGCTAGCCAAACCCGCTGCAATGGTCTTCTTCTCCTACGTCCTCTGGATGCTAGGCCTGTCCCACATTGCGCCCAACACCCAATTCACCATCGTTGCGATTCTAGTCGTTGCCGCGATTCCTTCTGTTTTACTTTTCCGCAAAAACTTAAACGAAATTAAAGAATTTATTCGGCAGAATTGGCCGATGTTGGTGGCATCGGAGGTCTTGTTCCTGGGGTTCTTCCTCATGTGGCTGGGCATAATCTCCGAAGTACCAGCGATTAACCACACGGAAAAACCAATGGACTTTGGGTTCATGAACGCGGTGCTGCAGAGTCGGTTCTTCCCGCCTGAAGACCCGTGGTTATCTGGCAGTTCCATCAGCTACTACTACTTTGGCCATTTCATGATGGCCTTCCTGACCCAGATGACCGGCGTGGCCTCCAGCGTGGGTTACAACCTTGGCGTAGCTCTGGTGCCCGGTCTGGTGGCTATTGGCGCGCTCGGACTGGTCTATAACCTTGTCCGTCTGTCTGGCGGCAGTCTCAGAGCAGGGATGGTTTTTGGCGCGGTTGGTCCAGTGCTGATTCTGCTGGCTGGAAACCTGGAAGGCGTGGTGGAGTTTGTCCACCTGCAGAGCTGGGGTGGCAGTGGGTTCTGGGAGTGGGTCGGCATCAAGGGACTGGACGGGACGAATACCGGCTCCGGGATGTTCCCGGACAACCAATGGTGGTGGTTCAGGGCCAGCCGGGTGATAGACACTCTTTCCGGCGGTCAGAGCCTGGATTACACCATCACCGAGTTCCCGTTTTTCAGCTTCATTCTAGGCGACTTACATCCTCACGTGATGAGCCTGCCATTCGTCATTTTAGGACTGGGCATTACCCTGAATTTCTTCCGGGCCACAGGCCAATTAGGGCTAGGCTGGTTGCGTGAAAACGCAGTTGAAGCCGCTGCCATTGCCCTCTTCATTGGTGCCTTAGCTTTCATAAACCTCTGGGACATGCCGGTCTTGGCCGCCATGCTGGCTGCCGCAGCGATGGTGAAAGCCTACGGAGATTGCAACGGAAGCCTAACTCGGGCCGCCCTTGGCGCGGTGATTGTGGTATTTCCGATCATCGTTTTAGCAATCGTGTTTTTCCTGCCGTTCTACAGCGATTTCGAAGCCCAGACGTCGGGCATCCTACCGCTACGAGACGTCAACACCCGACCCATCTTGCTGTTCTTAGTCATGGGGCCGCTAATCCTCTTGGCAGTCTCCTTCTTACTGCGCCAACTCCCAGGGTTGGTCCGACCATCTGATAACGACAGTTCAGGCGCGGTCATCGTCTTGGTCGTAGTAGCCACGCCGTTTCTGGTCTGGACTGGCCTGGCTTTCTTTACGACCTGGATCGACGACGGGGTAAGCGCTGCCTTCGGTGAAGTTGGCAGCCGAATGATCTTAGTGATTCCAGGATTGCTGCTCGTCGGTATAGCTGGGTTCAGCGCCATGCAGCGGAGCAGACTCAAGCTGGAACCAACCACAGCTTTCCCGCTGCTAGTAGCTGGCTTGGCCTTTTACTTGTTGATTGGCGCAGAGATATTCTACGTGGTGGATCAATTTGGCGGCGGGTTCCGACGCATGAACACCGTGTTCAAAATCTACTACCAAGCCTGGTTATTGTTGGGGATCGTCGGATCCTACGGACTTTACTACCTGTGGTCAGCTCGATCATCAGTAAGCTGGCCAATTAATCTGGGTCGAGTCCTGCCCGTTGGCCGGTACGTGTGGATCGCCACGGTCTCGGTGCTATTTTTGGCGTCGATGTACTTCCCGCTTGGCGCTGCGCTGGACAGGACCGGCGTGCTCCGTGACGGCCACTCAGTTACCGACAATACCCTGGACGGACTGGCTTTCCTGAAGCGATCGTCCCCTGGCGAATATGCCGCGATCGAGTGGTTGCGCGACGATGCGTCTTGGGGTCGGATGGTGGAAGCGGTGGGCGACGATTACACAGACTTTGCCAGAATTTCGTCCAGCACCGGCCTGCCCACTGTGCTTGGTTGGAAGGGCCATGAACTCCAATGGCGCGGTGCATCATCGTTCACCGGCCGGGAGGAAGACGTTAATTCCATCTACAGTAGCGCCGACTCTGGGCTGGTGCGTCTCTTGCTAGACGCCTACGATGTGCGCTACGTTTATCTCGGCTCAAGGGAGCGGCGCACCTATGGTGGATATAACCTGGCGGACTTTGAACAATCCTCGGGCGCAATCGGCTCGGCAGGGTTCCTTAAAACCGCCTTTGAACAGGACGGCGTAATAGTCTACGAGATGGTTCAATCAACAGCAGAAAATAAATGAACTGCAACCGGTTTCCAGGCCCGATGAAATCGGCCGTTTCACCGCGGAAACTTGCCCAAAAACTTTGGGGAGGTCGCTCCTTTGGCTGGCTGGAGGCCGGGTTTTTAGTCGTAATCGTCGTTGCGTTGGCGATGCGACTCTGGGAACTGGGCGGCCGTACTGTCCACTACGACGAGGCCATCCATCTGCACTTTTCCTGGCGACTTGCCGAGAGCAGTGGCGCGTTCCTCGGCTGGCCTTGGGTCTTTGGCACCGATTATATCCACTCACCTTGGATGCACGGCCCATTTCAGATAGAACTTGCCGCGCTGATCTTTAAGGTTTTTGGCGACACCGACGTCACTGCCAGAATCGGGTACATCGTCTTTGGCACTGCATTGGTGGCGGTGCCCTACTTCTTTCGCAACTACCTGGGGCGAACCGCCGCGCTGTTAGCCGCTGTCATGTTGACCGTGTCGCCAACCATGCTTTATTTCAGCAGATTTGGGCGCAACGACATCATCATGGCTTTCTTCGCGGCCACTTTGTTAACCCTGATGTGGCGCTATATCCACGAGGGCCATCGACGCTATCTCTATTTATCATCGGCCATCATCGCCCTGATGTTCGCCACCAAAGAAACGGCTTACCTGGTGGTCGCCGTCTTTGGGCTCATCCTTTTCTTGTTCTCAATCGCCGACATCATTCCCTGGGCTTTGGGGCGCACTAAACTCTCCCAGGTGAGCCATTCCGCCGGGTTTTTGTTGCTGCTGATTACCCTCAGCCTGCCCCAGTGGTCGGCAGTATCAGGGTTGTTTCAGGATATCTTTGGGCTAACGCTCACCAACCCGGATCCAGCGACCGGCAGCAACGTAGCCAACGTGGACGGAACGGTGGGCCTGGTTGGAGCGCCGGCTTGGGCTGGCAAAACACTGCTTCTGCCCGTCCAGGATCTGCCCATTGCCGCGCACATCGCGGTGGCTGTTGCGGGATTGGCATTACTGGCTTGGCTGGTCGGCCGTGGGCCTCTGGCAGCGCGACGAGTCGCCTGCCTAGTCGGAGTACCGTCGGCCGTCGCTGCCAGTATCCTCCTGCTGCTGTATCGCCCAATAGGAGAGTTTATAGAAACCGGCGGAGCGCCAGTGATTGACCTGTCCTTGGCTGCGTTACTGGGCGTCGGCGCACTATCAAGTTTGGTCTACTACAGATACCCGCTCCAACGAAGCACTTTGTTGTTATTCGTCCCGGCGTTGCTAACTACCCTCTATGCTGTTTTATTCACTCCGGTGGTGGATCTGGACGCAATCGTAAACGGGATTCTGCCCAGCCAGGTGACCATTGGCGCGGCCGCCAGTGGTCTGCCCATGAACTACGTTCTCGCTCTTGGCGTGCTCTCCGGAACGATCATCCTTTCGGCGGTCTTGGGAATCCGCTGGCTAGGACCGCCATGGTTGATCTGCGCCGGTATCTTCTATCTCATCTGGTCCGCCCTCTACACCACCTTGTACACGCAGATGGCGGGGGTCTTCAGTGGGTCATGGCAGGGCATGGGTTACTGGGTTGCCCAGCAGGACGTGGCCCGGGGCAACCAACCCTGGTACTACTACTTTGTGGGACTGCCGGTATATGAGTTGCTACCGCTAGTCTTCGGCATCGCCGGCGCGATTTATTCCCTCAAGCGCGGCGACATCTTGGGTTTGGCACTGACTATCTGGGCCGCTGCCACATTCTTGGCCTACACCATAGCCAGCGAAAAAATGCCCTGGCTGCTGGTGAATATCACGCTTCCTTTGGTATTTCTGTCAGCTAAATTCCTTGGAGAATTGGTGGAGTCAGTCAGATGGAACCGAGTATTCAGGCGCGGGTCGGCAAGTACGTTCTTGTTGGTCCCTGCAGCAGTTTTGGGCGGACTGTTCTTCATTTACGCCTACACCGGAGGAACCGATGACAATTCCGGTCTAACGGCACAACATTGCGCGGTGCTGTCTGGTTCGGTGGTGGTCATGGCAATGTCCGCCTATTTGATTCGAATATCGTCTTCTGCCAAAGGCGGCGCTCTGGCGGCCCTTGGTGTGGCAGTTCTGTTGTTGGGATTCGGCACTTGGAGCGCGCTCCGGGCGAGTTACACCTTTGACGATTCCAACCGCGAGATTCTGGTCTATGCTCAGGGCGGATCAGACCTCCAAGAAACGTTTACTGACCTTCAAGACAGAATATTCTCCAACGCCGCGAACGATCCGTTGTTGAAAGACCCGTTGTCGCCGCGACGTGCAGTAGAAATTGATTACGACATCTGGTATCCCTTTCAGTGGTACGTCCGGAACGCCGAAGCTGGCAAACTTCTGCGGTTCACTTGCTTCAAGCGGGAGTCGGACGACGGCTGGAATGAAAGCTGTAATGACTTGGAGACCAAAACTACGAATGACGAGTTCCAGCCAACGTCGCTGATACTGAACTCAGACCACGCTGGTCGTCGGGGTACTGAATTGCTTGAGTACACCAAGAGCGAGAAGATGCACAGCCTGCTCTGGTTTCCGGAGACGTACCGTCGCCCGGCAGAAGCCCGCCAGGATGAGGCGTGGCGCGACGAGATCGAGAAGGATTTGGGGTTCTTCAAGGACGTGGTCAGCAGCCGAGGGGCCTGGCGAAACACCCTTGGTTATTGGATATTCAGAGACTTGAAGCAGGACTGGTTCACCGGCGACTATTACACCTTTGAACTTGCCCAAGATCGCTGAGTACCCACAGGCGCACCCAGATACGATATTCAAGATTTCAAGCCACGGGTATACTGATTCAAGGCTAGCTCATGGATAGACATACTCGATTAGCCAATTGATCCAGTAGCCCATCGATCACAGTTGATTGATTTGGTTCAATAACCTAGAAGGTACCTTGCAGTTGTTCTCCAAGACATGGCAATTCTGGTTGGGAGGGTCGGTCAGCGTCGGGTTGCTGCTGCTGCTTCTTTACCAGGTAGACCTCAGCGATCTTAAAGACTCCCTCAAAGACGCCAACTATTTTCTGTTGGCACCGTCGATTGCAGTCTATTTTGTTGCTGTGTTGTTTCGTGCTATCCGCTGGCAGTTTCTGCTGGCGCCCATGGGAGTCATACCGGTGCGCCGCCTTTATCCCGTGGTGATAATTGGCTACATGGCCAATAATTTGCTGCCGGTGCGGTTGGGCGAGTTGGTCCGGTCTTATCACCTGGCTCAGCGAGAGAACTTGAACACCAGCTCAGCGTTAGCGACCATCGCCGTAGAGCGTGTCTATGACGGCATTACACTCCTCGCCTTTGCAGTACTAGCCGCCCCTTGGCTGCTGCTGCTGGGTGTATTCGATGGGACATCCGATGTCTCCCGGACTGCTGGTTTCATCTTCTTAATCGCTGCAATTTTGGCTTTCGCATTGTTGCTGGCAATCTTCACGCTGCTCGGCAGTTCCCCAGCCTTTGCCAACCGGATGGAAGGGTGGTTGAACATTTTCCCAGCCGGTATTCGACCCAAGATCAAAGGTCTATTTTGGACCTTTGTCACTGGGCTCGCGGTGTTGAATTCGCCTACAAAGCACCTATCACTATTCGTCTATTCCTTGCCAGTGTGGCTGCTGGAAGGCTCCATGTATTTCATGCTGGCTTACTCCTTTGGCATCGATTACCATTTCGATTCGGTGGGCGTGCTGATACTGGTGGTGCTGCTATTGACCGCAACTTCTAACTTGGCCACCTCGGTGCCAAGCGCTATCGGCGGCATTGGACCTTTTGAGATAGTTGCCCAGCAGACACTGGCGGCGCTGGGAGTCGGCGCTTCCCTGGCTGGAGCCTATAGCGGATTTGTCCATCTCATAGCCCTTTGGCTGCCGGTAAACCTAGTAGGCCTGGCCCTGCTCTGGAGGGGCAATCTATCTCTACGTGGTCTTAGCTCTTCCAGCCGAGCCGGTAGTCTGGAAACCATAACTGGTTTAGCCAGCGAAACCGTCGCAGAAGACGACTGATGCGAGTTGGTATCATCGGCGGCGGCGTGGCGGGACTGGCTGCTGCCCATCATCTGACAAAAGCAGGCCACTTTGCGGAGGTCTTTGAGGTCGCTCCATTCTTTGGCGGCCAGGCTTCAACCTTTGACGTGTTTGGTGGCCGTCTCGAGCGCGGTTATCACCATCTGTTCATCAGTGACACCAGCATCACAGAGCTTATTGAAGAGTTAGGACTGGGCGACAAACTTGAATGGCTCCAGTCCAGTGTCGGTTTCTACCACGGTGGGAAAATCTGGGACTTCGCCAACCCGAGAGACCTCTTATTGTTCAAACCTTTGCCGATTTTAGACCGAATCAGGGTTGGACTCTGGACACTGATACTCCAAAAGACCAAATCGTATAAGAAATTCGAAGGCGTAACTGCACAAGCCTGGCTGACCAGTCACATGGGGAAGAAAGGCTACGAAGTCATCTGGGAGCCGCTGCTGCGAGGCAAGTTCGGGGAGTACCACGACAAGATTGGTATGACTTGGATCTGGAACAAAGTTACTCTGCGGGTGGCCTCGAGAAAAGGGGCTGGTCAGATTGAGCGTTTGGGCTACCCCATGGGCAGCTTCGGCGAGGTAATTGACGTCCTGGCTGAGCATATCGTCCGGCAGGGCGGGCAGCTACACACATCTTCGTCCGTGTCCAAGGTAGTCGAATCCGATGGCTCGGCCACCACTTTGGAAGTGCAGGTCGATGGCGGCGAACCGGAGCGAAGGGAATATGATGCCGTCATTGCCACCACGCCTTCGTACGTTTTCACAAGACTAGCTCCGCCAATGCCTCAGGAATACACCGAAAAACTTGAGGGCATCAACTACCTGTCGGCAGTGCTGATGGTGCTGGTTATGGACCGACCCTTCACCAACAAGTATTGGATGAACATCGCCGACCCAACGATGCCGTTCGTCGCCCTGATTGAACACACGAATATGATTGACAAAGACTTGTACGGCGGGAAGCACATCCTCTACATCAGTAATTACCCCAACCGGGGCAGCAAGTTGTACGAGATGTCTGCCGAAGATTTAATGGACTTGTTCGTGCCCCACCTGCAGAAGATCAACCCCGACTTTGATCGGTCGTGGGTCATTGAATATCACCATCACCGATTGGACGGCGCTCAGCCCATAGTTGGTACCAACTACGAGGCCGGTATACCGGAGCACCGCACGCCGCTCAGCGGCCTGTACCTGGCCAATACCACACAGATATATCCCGAAGACCGTGGCACCAATTATTCGGTGCGTATGGGCCTCCAGGTGGCCCAGATGGTACTGGACGACGCCTCTGATTAGGCTGAGACTAGTTAGAACTGACTGGAGACTGTGCGGAAAATCGGCAATTTAACGCCGTGCGCAGTGTTGCAAATCCCCACCCGTCTTGTACAATCTATCTGTCCCTGGATTTATGGGGGAATACAAGGCAACAACAGCCCGTATCTGGGCTTACCGGTAGGAGAAAACCTTGGGCAACGAGATTGAACCACAACAGAAATCGGGCCAGACTCGCCGCAGCTTCCTAGCCAAGATGGGCTTGGGCGCCGCCGCTCTGGCACTTGTCGGCGGGCCGCTTGGCATGCTGGGCATTCGCTCCAACAAACAAAAGGTTGCCACCCAGGAATTCCCCGGTGAAGACTCCATCTTCCATCCGGCATCTGATCCCCGCAAAGACCCCCGCCGCTCCTAGTCTTTGGAAAAGACCTGAATTCGGGAGAGTGCCCCCATCCTAGCCTTCCCCTAGCGCGGGGAAAGGGATTTTACAATCACCCGGACCGGCTAACGGCGGCCAAACTCCCGTTCCATGTGCATGGAACTGAAATGTACCATTGTTGGTCGCCCGTGAGGGCAAGTATGAGGATTGGGCGTTGCTTCTAATTGTTCCAACAGCGCCACCATCTCCGGCTCCGTCAATGACTTCCCCGCTCTGATGGCCCCATGGCAGGCTATCGATGCCGCAGTCACGTCCTCTTTCTGCCGCACCAACCCCTCAAAGGCTGTCATATCCAGAACGTCCAACAGCGACTTGGCTGGATCGCCGTCACTAAAGATGACCGGCACGGCCCGCAACAGATAGCTCCCGTCGCCAAACGGCTCAAACGAGAAGCCGTACCGTTCTAGTTCTTCTTGGTTGCTCCTCAAAGTGTCGCCTTGTGCAGGGGACAGTTCCACTGAAATCGGTTCCAGCAAGGGCTGGGACTGCGGTTCCTGCTCCCCTTTCTTCGCGCAGATGCGGTCAAACAGCACCCGCTCGTGGGCTGCGTGTTGGTCTACCAAGATCATCCCAACTGCCCCTTCTGCAACGATGTAGGTGAGCTTCAGTTGTCCCACAACCTTCAAAGGCGGGGCTGCTTGGCCAGGTTCTGTTAAGTTCTGCGGCCCAGTGGCGAGTACCGCCGGATAATCAGGCATGCCGCCGCCTCTGCGCACTCCGCCAAAGGCACTCCGAGGGAAGAACGAAGTGGGCACTTCAGTTTGATAATCCGATCCCGGTGGCGGCGCCAACGAAGGCACCGGCGAATCAGCCACCAGCACCGCCCGCACGGCACGCTGTACCGTGGAAAACACCCTGCTCTCTTCCCTGAACCTCACTTCGCGTTTGGACGGGTGATAATTAACGTCCACGTCCTCATAGGGGATGATTATATTCAGGACCGACAAAGGATAGCGTTTAATCTGTAACAGGCCCATATACGCTTCCTCGACCGCGTAGGAGAGCATCCGGCTCTGGACCCATCGTCGGTTCACAAAGAAGGTCATGTAACTGCGGTTTGCACGAGATAGGCTGGGTGCACTAACAAATCCGTCCACCTGATAGCCAGTCTCCGGGTTTTCCTCTTGTATCTCCAGCATTGCCGTGGCTGCCTGCGGACCGTACACCGCCAACAGCGCTTCCCGAGGCAGGCCGTTACCCGGACTGGTGAGTGAAATCTTGCCATCAACCATCAACTGGAACCGAACGCTGGGAAAGACCAACGCGTAACGGCTGACCAGTTCTTGGATTCGAGAGGTCTCTGCGGAGGTAGACCGAAGGAACTTGCGCCGAGCTGGCAGGTTTCCAAACAGGTCTGAAACCTCCACACCAGTACCGGTGGGGCAGCCGTGAGCGCCGGACGATTCGGGTTCGCCCCAGTCCATTGCCAGTCGGAAGCCGCCGGGGTTCAGCGGTTGTCTGGTGGTGATGACGATGCGTGAGACAGCAGCGATACTTGGTAGGGCCTCGCCGCGAAATCCCAGGGTGGCGATGGCGTCCAGTTGGTCTTGGCTGGAGATCTTGCTAGTGGCGTGCCGCTGAAAGGCAACCGCCACTTCGTCTGAAGGGATACCGTGGCCGTCATCAGTGACTTTAATCAACTCCACGCCACCGCTGTTGATCTCAACGGTTATCTGGCTGGAGCCGGCATCGATGGAGTTTTCAACCAGTTCTTTGACGACCGACGCCGGACGCTCGATAACTTCGCCCGCGGCAATCTTGGCGGCAAGGTCTGGGGGAAGGACTTTAATGGGCATGACAAAGTCCAGACCTGCAAAGCATAAGGTCAAAATTGCCGGTGTTGGGACAAGTACGAAGAAACGAGCCTAGAAAAGAGGAACGATGGTTCCCTTGGCACGGTATTGCTTGTCTTCGGAGCCCCCGGTGGCGGCGAAGTCGCAGACTATGCGGTAGATGCGCTGCATCTCCTGGTCCACGGTGCGTTTGAAGAAATAAGGGGGAACCCATACTCCGCCAAAAGCTGCGACCACTTCCGGATAGTCGTCGATTACGAAGTCGGGCTCGAATGGCACGCCCAGTTCTTCCAAGCGTTCGTGGAAGTGATGAGTTGGCTTCTCGTAGACGCCGCTCACGTATTGGTTCAATTCGAATTTGTTGACGACTTCCCAACGCTCACCCATCCCGGACCAGATATAAATCTTGTGATTTTCGTCCAATAATGCCTGGAAAGTTTCCTTGGTGTCGGGCCTCAGGCTATTGTCCAACCCAAGGATGGTGTAGTCCACATCGAAAAAGATATTCATCGGCTGCTAACGGGCCCTCTTAGTCCTCTATATTTGTCGTATCGTTGTTACGGGTCAGGATTATAGCCCAGACAACCCGTATATTCATTGTTCCAGATATACCGTTTATGTCAATTTTTTATGACTGTATTCTGGATGATTTAACTAGCTTCGGAAATGGCCGCTTCCACTGCGGCGCTGCTGCCACCAACCATCAGTTTGTTCCCAACCTTGAGCAGAGGCCGACGCACCAATTTGGGTTCCTGAAGCATCAGGTTGACCATTTCGTCGTCGGAAAGCTCCTTGTCGGCCAGACCCAACTTCTTAAGGCTGGGGCTACGGCGGGCGAAGATGTTCTCCGTGCCGACCATGGCGGCCAACTCGCGAATCTCAGTTTCGCTGAATGTCTCTTTGAAGAAATCCCGATCAACGACCTCTAACCCGTTCTGCAAGAGTAACTCCCTTGCTTTGCGGCAGGTAGATCAACGGGGCCACCAATAAAACTCAACGGTCTGATTCAAGTTGGCCTCCAAATCTGCTTCAGAATCGTGGAGCCACGCCTAAATAGCCGATACTCTCCAAAATTCCCGACGTATTCTATACCCGGAATGGTGTTATGAATAGGGGTAAATTAGCCGCTTTCCGACACCTCATTCTGTAGTTCGTACAACTTGTTGATGGCTTGGAGCGGCGTTAGGTTCGGGATGTCCAATTCTTGGAGCAGTCCCTTCAACCTGCCGTCATCGCTGAACAACGCCATCTGCTGGGACGGTTCTCCTTTTATTCGCCTAGAAGAACGACTTTGAGACCCGCCGTTTTGTTCGCTCTCGCTCTCCAGAGTAGCGAGCACTTCCCAGGCCCGATTGATAACGCCCTGGGGCAATCCGGCCAACTGTGCCACGTGCACTCCGTAGCTTTTGTCTGCGCCGCCGGGCACGATCTTGTGCAAGAAGACCACTTTGTTGCCCTGTTCAGTGACCGCGACGCTGCAGTTGCGTACACCGGGAAGATTCGCCGACAACTGGGTCAGTTCATGGTAGTGGGTGGCAAACAATGTCTTGCAGCCAAGTCGCGGGTCGTTGTGGATGTGCTCGATGACTGACCGGGCAATTGCCAGGCCGTCATAAGTGCTGGTCCCTCGTCCAATCTCGTCCAGAATCACCAGAGAACGGGACGTAGCCTGGTTCAAGATCGCCGCCGTCTCAACCATTTCCACCATGAACGTGGACTGGCCGGTTGCCAGGTCATCCTGCAGTCCCACCCTGGTGAAGATGCGGTCGACCAGGCCGATAGTCGCCTCCGACGCCGGCACAAAGCAGCCGACTTGGGCCATGAGCGTGATTATTGCCACTTGTCGAATGTAGGTCGACTTTCCAGCCATGTTCGGGCCGGTCAGCACCATCACCCTGGTTTCATCATTGGATAGGTCAACGTCGTTGGGCACGTAGGCCCCAACGTCCAAGACTCGCTCCACCACGGGATGTCGCCCGTTCACGACGTGGATCGCATTGCCCATGTCCAGTTTGGGGCGAACGTAGCTATTCTCCACAGCGGCATCGGCCAGACCCGAAAACACGTCCAACCGAGCGATACCCGCAGCGGTGCGGCCGATGGCCACGGCAGACTCCGCAAGTTGGGCGCATATGCGGTGGTAGACCGATTTTTCAGCTTCTTCTAGGCGTTCCCGGGTGTTCAGCACAAGAGATTCGTACTCTTTCAGTTCCGGGATGATGTAGCGTTCGGCGTTGGTCAGGGTTTGTCGACGGATGTAGTCCTCAGGGACCTTGTCAATATTCGACTTGCTGACCTCGATGTAATAGCCGAAAACCTGGTTGTAGCCGACCTTCAGGCCTTTGATGTCGGTGCGCTCTCGTTCGCGTTGTTCCAGACCCGCGATGAACTGCCGGGCGTTGGTGGACGCATTTTTCAGGTCGTCCATCTCTGGGGCAAACCCCGGTTTGATGACGTTGCCATCACCCACCGCTCCCACCGGGTCTGGCGCGATGGATTCTTCAATCAAGGCACAAACATCGGGCAACGGCATCACTTGGCTGTAAAGCCAATCAAGGTTTGGAGAGTCGAGCAACTCGCGCAGGCCGGGTATCGCCGATAGGGCGTCTTTGAGGGCAATCAACTCTCTGGGAATTACCACGCCCGACACGACTCGCCCAATGATACGTTCCATGTCTGAAATCTTGTTCAGGGCTGCGATAGCGTTGGCTCGTTTGAAACCGTCTAGGAAGAAATGGTCCACGGCATCAAGTCGTTGTTCAAGTTCCGCCAAGTTCAGCAGCGGTTGGCCCAACCATTGGCGCAGCAATCTCCCTCCCATGGGGGTTTTGGTGCGGTCCAATGCCGCCAGCAGTGATAGTTCTTTGCTGTCGTTCCGACCAGCTGAGAATAGCTCAAGGTTGCGACGGGTCTGCGAGTCCAGGGCCATGAAGGTGCCAGTGGCGTAGATAGTCAGATTGCCCAGTTGGAGTTTGGCTGCCTTTTGGGTTCTGGCCAGGTATTCGACGATGGCCCCAGCGGCGGCAATGGCCAGGTCCATACCCTCGCAGCCGAATGACTCCAATGTGAGAATGCCGAAGTGGGACAACAACGCCTCTCGAGCCTCTTCCGGATGAAACGACCGAGATTCGACTGGTGTTAGCTCATAGCGTGGACCCGCGCCATTGCTGACAGCATCGGTCCAGGTGGGTAGGTCATCGAAATTGGAAACAAGGACTTCGGCGGCCTCGATGCGTTCCAATTCCAGTGGTAGTTCGTGGAGGGTCAATTCGGTGGCGGAGAACTCGCCGGTGGTGATGTCGATATAGGCCAGGCCAGCGCGTCCATTGGACTCGGAAACGGCAGCCAGGTAGTTGTTGGACTTCTGATCCAGCAACGCTGATTCCAGTACGGTGCCCGGGGTAACCACGCGAACAACGTCGCGGTCGACCAGTCCTTTGGAGGTGGCTGGGTCGGATATCTGCTCACAGATAGCGACTTTGTGGCCCTTTTTGATTAATCGGGCGAGGTAGGAGTCAAGAGAGTGGGCCGGAACACCGGCAAGAGGCACTTTTAGGCCTTTGCCCATGCTACGGGAGGTGAGGGTAATCTCGAGTTCCTTTGCGAAAAGAACGGCGTCGTCGTCGAAGGTCTCGTAGAAGTCACCCATCCGGAATAGGAGTATGGCGTCCGGATGGGCACCTTTAATCTTGAGATATTGGCTGCGAATCGGCGTCACTACCCAACCCTGCCCTACAAATTCCTAGGGGTCGATTACACCGGCAATTCTACTACCAATCTGGCGTCTTGTGAGCCCTCTTGGCCAACGAATAATATTCGCCGTCCAAGAGGCTGGAGCATTAGTGATCGACTAAGGCTTCCAGAACCGCTCTCCCCATCCTTAAGACGTTGGAGCCCGAGGTGAATTGTAATAAACGACTAAGGCTTCCAGAACCGCTCTTCAATGAAGTTCCAGCCCTGCGGCAGCAGCTTCTCTTTGATATCTTCGATCATTCCCGGATGACCACAGGCGTAGACCTTGGTGTCATCTTTGGGCAGGTCGAATTTGGCCAGATATTCTTCAGCTATATTGTTCACTCGGCCGGTCACACCCTTCCAATCGGCGTTTTGGGACTCAGTGGGGCGACTAATAGTAGGCACAAATTTAACGATCTCAGGGTATTTAGCGGCCAGGTCATTAACCTCGACATCATAGGTCAGTTCGCCAACATAGCTCGCGCCGTACATGATGTAGTAAACCTGTTTGTCGGTTGTGTCGCCATTTTCCAAGTCATGGAGGTATTGGCGCACCATGCTAATTGAAGGGGCCACTCCAGTGACCGTGGAGACCATGAAGTGGTGACGAGCTTTCTTGTCTTGGATGAAGATGCCCTTGGCTCGGGGGCGGACTGACATGTACTCACCTATCTTCAGAGCAAACATTTTAGGGGTGAGTTCGCCTTCCGGTACGAGTTCCACAAAGATTTCCAGGTATTTCTCGTAGGGAGCCGAAACGATTGAATAAGCTCTTTCGATCTTTCCCAGGCCCAGGGTGCAGTATTGGCCGGGTTTGAACTTAAATGGTTCGGACGACTCTAATTTGATAACCATTAGGTCTTCTGCAATTTGTCGGCGTTCCACTAATTTAGCCGTGGGGAACGCTGGATTTGGGGTCAAATCTTGATAGCCGACCCCCGTGGATGTTACCTCTACCATTATTACTCCTAAGTGACTTTGGACTCTCGTCACTGTTTGTTGAAAATTAGGTTTGAATCCAACGTTCAAAGATTTATCGAAATTGTATTAATCGATCTTATTGATTCGGGCTCGGCGAATATCGAGTCCAGGTACTTTGGATGCCGGTTCCATTTCCTCGGAACTCTGCAAGTTCACGGCCAGCTGCCCGAACAGAGCGGTGGAGGCTACAACGCCCACAGGCACCGCTCCATTGATATGGGCCAGGCCCGAGAGTCGTCCGATGTTCATCTCAACCATCACCTTGCCGCCGTCCTCGATGGACATTGCAGCGGCGTCGGCTGGGTTCAGTTCAACCAATTCATCCCGCTGGATGGTATTGGCGCGACCCTTGACTATGTTTATGTCCCGTTCCTGTTGGAGCAGGACACGCCCCGGCACAAACCAGAGCGGGAAATCTATATCGGACGCATTTTCCGCCGAGACAAAAGCCGGTGTGATGGGCTCTGCTCTGCGTAGTTTGAAGCCGTCTTCAAACAAAATTCCTGTGCCCTTGCCGTTATTATCAACGGGCCACTGCAGCCCCAAGTCTTCCCGGCTGGCGTACAGCATCTGGGTTGGCTGAGGACTCTTCAAGTCCGTCTTGAAAACAAGTCCGCCCTGGTTTGCTAGGTTCCGGTAGGAGACGTTGGCGTACATGGGCGCAACTCTTGCTATTTCATCCATTGTCTCAGAGGGTGACGCTTGTGTGAAGCCGGGTGCTCCCATCTTGTGGGCCACGTCGCAGATGACCTGCCATTCAGGGCGGGCACCTCCCTCTGGGAGTTTCCGGCCCGGTTTCAGCCGCTGTATACGGCGTTCCAGGTTCGTATAGGTGCCGTCTTTCTCAGCGAATGTCGCTCTGGGGAGAACAACATCGGCACGCTGGGCGGTCGGGCTCATGAAGGAGTCGCAGACCACCAAGAATTCAAGTTTATCCAGGGCAGACAGTCCGTCTCCCAATTTTCCGTTGGTGAAATTAGGGCTATCGCCAATCAGGAACATTGACTTAATCTGACCAGCAGCAGCGCTCTCAATGATGTTGGTCAACCCCAGTCCGGGCACATCTGGAATGGACGTATCCCAAAGAGCCTCAAGGGCCTGACGGTCTTCGCCATTGGAGACACGGCGGTATCCAGGCAGCCGGTCGGGGACACAACCCACATCCGATGCTCCCTGCTCATTGGCTCCCTGCCGCATGGGGTAAATCCCCGCGCCGATTTTTCCAATGTTTCCGGTCACCAATGCCAGGTTCACCAATGACAAAACACAATCTCTAGCCTGAGATTGTTCAATGTTATCCAGGGCGTAGACCAAGGCGCTAGCGTCGGCTTCACCGTAGAGCCTCGCAGCCTCGGCGATATCTGACGTGTCCACCTGGGTGATTCTGGAGATGTCGCTCAGGTCCAAGGCGCTCAAGGCGTACAACAAGGTAGCCGGGCTTTCACAGTTCTCAGCCAGCCATTCGGCTTTTTGAAAGCCTTGGTCCACTACCGATTTAAGGAGTCCACCTAGCAGCAGTTGCTCAGTACCGGGCGCTGGCCGTAGCCATACGTGTGCGTAGCGGGTCAACTCCACTTCGCGGGAATCAATTACCACCAGTTTGGTGCTCTTACGAGCAGCCCGCTTGATGGGCACGCCAACCACGTTGTGCTCTTCGGTTACGTTGCTGTTGAATACTATGATGCAGCCGGATTGTTCCAGGTCCCAGATGGGATTGGTCGCTCCGGAGTAGCCCAGAGATTGTTCCAGACCTGGTATCAAGTCAGGCTGGGTATTTGATGTCTGGTCCACATTGTTGGACTTCATGGCCGTCCGAGCAAACTTCTGGGCCAGATATAGTTCTTCGTTGGTGCTGTTTGGCGAAGTCAAAAACGCGAACGACTCACCAGAATATTCGGCTAATCGGGCAGCCACAGCTTCTAGAGCTTCGTCCCAGGTGGCTTCCAAAAGTTGGCCGTCGCGACGAACCAAAGGCTTGTGCAACCGGCTCTTGTCGTTCACAAACTGGAGGCCAAACTTGCCCTTAAAGCAGGCCTGGCCGTGGTTGGCCGGAGAGTTGATCTCTGGTATTGCGCGAATCAACACGCCGTCGCCGTCGTACTCAATGTTCATCTGACAACCCACCGGGCATAGCGGGCAGATTGACCGCTCTACCGTGCGTGGTTTGTCCCATTTGTGGTCGCGTTCGACCAGGGCACCCACCGGGCATACGTCGATACAAGCCCCACAGAACTCGCAGCCCGATTCCAAGAGGGACGTGCCAAAGGACGTGCCCACCAGAGCCTGTCCGCTGCGTTCAGTCATGGCAATGGCATCGTCGCCGCGCAGTTCTTCACAGGCGCGGACGCACCGGGCGCAGACGATGCACAGGTTGTAATCTCGGTCGTAGAAGGGGTCGGCCACTTCCAGGGGAATCTGCCGGTATTTGTACTTCAGTGGCGATTCCAGTTCCATACCCAGGTAGCGAACAGTGTCTTTCAGTTCGCAGCGTTCGTTCTTGGGGCATGTAACGCAGCGGTCATTAACCGAAACGTGACGCAGGCAGACATCAGTGGGACCGCATATGTCGATCCGGTGGCAAGTGAGACAGCCGCTGGGGTGCTCAGCAATGAGCATTTCCATAACCGACTTGCGCAGGTCGTTAACCTCGGTGGACTCGGTCTGGACTTTCATGCCGTCAGCCACCGGCAGTGTGCATGCGGCAGGGAAGCCACGTTGGCCTTCCACGCTGACCACGCACATGCGGCAGGCGCCGTAGGACTTCATCCCAGGGTGATAGCACAGGTAGGGGACGTAGACCCCGGCATCAATGGCTGCTTCCAATACCATCTTACCTGGTTGAGTCTTGACCTCTTTACCATCAAATGTGATTGTGATTTCGTCGGCCATTCAGCAGCCTCTATATCTCGCCAGCCGGGCTTTCGCCCTTAAGCCGGTCATATGTCGATTGGGGTTAGCGACGCGATTGCGCGGGAGAATAACTGGGCTCCAAGCAGGTTCCCGTGGGACAAGTATGTTCCACGATGTGCGTGTCAAACTCCGGCCCAAAATAGCGGAGAGCCGAAGATACAGGGTTAAATCCAAGCTGTCCGTGACCACAGAGGGAACCGGCCTGCATATTGACGCCGATCTTCTGCATCAGGGCCAGGTCATCGGTTGTGCCTTCCAAGCGACAGAGCCGCTCCAAGACTTCAAGCAGGTGACTCATGCCCATCCGGCAGGGGAAACACTTGCCGCAAGATTCGTATTGGCAAAAGGCGATCAGTGACCGGGTCAGGTCGACGATACAGGTGCTATCGTCAGCAGCAATCAGGCCACCAGAACCAACGATGGCCCCAGCAGCCCGTAGGACTTCAAAGTCCAATAAAACGTCGATATTATCAGCGCCCAAGACGCCGCCCAACGGCCCTCCAGTCTGGAGGAACTTCAGGGTTTTGCCCTCTTTCATTCCGCCAGCAGCCTCGTAGATGACATCTTTGAGGTTCATGCCAAGGGGGACTTCAATCATCCCGGTGTACTTCAGGTTGCCTGACAGGCAGAGAATTACGGTGCCGGTGCTGGTGTCATGGCCGATACCAGCAAACCATTCTCCGCCCTTGGAGACAATCTCCGGGACGTAGGCCAGGGTTTTCACATTGTTGATGTTGGTGGGTTTGCCAAAGAGGCCAACCTGAGCCGGGAACGGAGGCCTGAAACGAGGCATGGCCCGTTTGCCTTCAATGGCTTCCATCAAGGCCGATTCTTCACCGGCCACGTAGGAGTCACCCGTGAGGGCGATTTCGATCTCGTAACTGAAGTCTGTGCCCATGATGTTCTCGCCCAGAAAACCCAGTTCTCGAGCTTGGTCGACCGCCGCGCGGCACCGGTCAATGGGGCCGTTGTGGCCGTGGCGTATGAATATATAACCCTTGGTCGCTCCGGTGGCATGCCCGGCGATGATCACGCCTTCCACCAGGGTATTGGGGTCACTTTCCAGGATGTTCTTGTCGTTGAACGCGCCAGGGTCGCCTTCTTCGCAGTTGCAGAGGACGAATTTTTCAGGTGCAGGGTTTCCGGCCAAAAAGCTCCACTTGGTGGCCGTGGGAAAGGCCGCGCCGCCGCGGCCTCTAAGCCCGGAAGCTTTGACTTCGTTTAGTGTTTCTTCTCGATTGAGGTCAGTCAAAGATTTGTGCAGTGCCTGGTAGCCGCCGTTGGCGATGTACTGGTAGATATCAAGCGGGTCAATATTGCCAGCGTTCCGGAGAACAATACGGTTCTCCCAGGCTTTCATGGGGTGTTTATTCAGGTCGGGGATGCCGTCAGGAACCGGCGCTGTGCTTCCTTCTTGGGCTAGATAACCCAGGGCTTTCGCAGTGATTGGAGTTCCACCGGCAACGTGGGTGGAGATGATCTCCGACACGCTTTCTGAGTCGACGTTTCCGTAGAAAATACGGTGTCCACCGGGGAGTTGTACGTCTAAAATGGGTTCCGCGAAACAGAGCCCCAGGCAACCGACACGGCTGACCGTGGCGGAAACGCCTTGGCTTTCCAGCGCAGCTTCAACGGCGTCGGCCACTTCGAATGCACCGGCAGCTTCGCCACAAAGGGCGGTGCCGATACGAATCCAAGGCCGTTCACCGGCAGTTAGTTCCTGCCAGCGTTTGCCTGCTTCGAGTCCAATTTCTAGAAAGCTACTTGCCATGTCCGTCCTGTTGAAGAAGACAAGTTACGTGGTTGGCTGCAGACTCGGGGTTAACCCTGCCTGCCAGATGGTGGTCTATTGCAATCACCGGGGCTTGAGAGCAAGCGCCGAGGCACGAGTTAAACCTAACGGTGAGCCGTTTATCAGGAGTGTCACCTTCGTCGTCCAAGCCAGCGGCTTCCAAAACCGACTTGAAGATATTCATTGCTCCCACCAGATGGCAGGACGCTCCCCAGCAAACGTCAACAACGTGTTCTGCGGGAGGATCGAATCTGAAGTTGGGGTAAAAGGAGGCGACTGCCCAGACGTCGTTGACGGTGGCATTGGAGAATTCAGCCACGAATTCCAGCGCCTCTTTGGGTATGTAACCCAATTCATCCTCTACAGCTAGTAGAGAAGACAATACAGTGACAGTTGGCTGGGTCTGGCCATAGACCGCGTCGTGGATCCGCTGTACTAGCCCACTCATGGTTTGGGCTCCTGATTAATCGGGCTTGGGAAGGGTTCGGACGGGCCGAAATCACGGCGAATTTGCCTGGCTTTTAACAGCCAGTGAAAAGTTCGTGAAATCAGTAACAATCCATGCAAAATCGTACCACAGGCACAAAGTCGATTCAACCGGAAACCAACCCTCAGATTAGGAATGTGATAATAGCTAATTCGGTGATTAAGGGTTCCCAGCAAGTTGGAGATTCGTATGAAGAGGTCGCATATTGTTAGAAGGTAAAAGGAATCTCGTTGGCTTTGGAATGGCAATGGGAACCATTATCGGATCGATTATTGGTGCGCTGACCGACAATGTCGGGATTTGGATCGCTATTGGAATAGCAGTGGGTACAGCGATTGGTAGTGTAATGGCCATGAAAGAATCAAAAGACTGAACCCACACGAATCCAGACAAATTAAAAAGGCGTCCCGGATTAACCGGAACGCCTTTTTATTCGCTTTGGTTTACCACTAGCGCTCCCTACGAGAATTCGCTCCACATCGGGGAACAAGGTCTCGGCCCGTTCCTGACACTGTTCGTCGGTTAGGCTGGAGAGCGGATGCTCTGCAACGATGTATTCGAAGTCAGGCACACCCATCATGCGGGTCATGGCTTTGGCGGTGTTGTTAAACACATGGGTGATGATTGACACTGTGGGCAGGCCCAGGCGCTCCATCTCGATACCGTCATGCACACTGCACGAACTGCACGAGCCTCAATCACCAATTCCGGTGATTAGAATGTCCACCTTATTAATCATGTCTTGGACCACGTCCGGCTTAGTGGGAAGTGATGCAGAGTGTTTGTTGAAGTAGACAATGTCTTTGAGGTCATACTTCTCGTTCAGCATCTGGCCCAAAATGTGCAGGACCTTGTCCGAGTTGGCCTTGGAGTTTTCCAACAGCCCCAGGGTTTTGCCCGAAAGCGTGTCGGGACGGTCGTTTAACTGGAAATCACCAGATGATAGCGATGTTCCAGTGGGATTAACTAATCTCATGTTTCTTACTTCGACGGTTTCAGCCATGATTCCTCCCAGACTTTTTCTTAATATTGGTTAATATGGATAAGGATTGATTTTCGTTGCACTAATAATACACCGCAAGATGCATTATACAAGGAATCCGAGTCCTAGATAATGGCAAACTCTTTTGCCTCTGCAGCCAATCCCCGCTCGGGTTTTAAACCTAGGTTCCTATAACTCGGGTCCTAATCTTGAAGCGGGTGGTGTCGATGATTGCACTGTTACGCCCACCGGTACCTCCGCCCATCAATACCAGGATGTCTTCCGGGTCCTGGGCGCACCGGCGGAGTATCTTGTCGTCGCCTTCGCGCTCCGGACCTTGGGCGATACCCAGTCGAATCAACTCGCTCTGTGGGCGAACTGCATTCTCCATCATGTATTCCTGAATGCCTCTGCGAGTCCAGCCATCTTCATTGAGGGTTATGGCGTGTTCCGGACCGATGACTAGCACCCACTGAGATGGGAACCGGAAGGCCATGGAAGCGGACTTCAGGGTATCGGCGATGGCCATGAGAACCGACTCGCCAGTGTGGCCGTAGGCGGCGTTGACGTTGACCGGGTTATAGGCCACTGCCACCGTTACTGTGCTTTCTTCTTTCTTAAAGCCCCGGGCAACGTGCATCGGCTCCCAAGGTGAGTCTTCCTCGTTCTCGGCGAAACAGAGCGTGTATTTGGCGGGGTTGCCCAATGTGCCACGATCGAGCGTGCCGGGTCTGGCATCAAAGCCGTTCATGAAACAAAGGCGGATGGCCCGACCCAAAACGGCGTTGGCGCGGTTACCCGGGCCGAGCAGACCGTCTCGATAGTTGGCTTTAATCTCGTCTCTAATCGGTCCGTTTAAGACCATCAGTATCGCTGGCGAACTGGTTGAAGCTGAAGCCATGTGGACGAAGTTCTTCTCTTCTTCCAGGGCCTTCAGCGTGGTGGTCAAGACCGGGAAGTATTCCGGGAGGCAGCCGGCCATGACGGCGTTGGCGGCCACGTTCTCAGATGTGAGTACCCGGTTCCTCATTTCCAGTGAGATGATTTCCTCTTCACCGGTCATGCTGCTGGCTTCCAGCATCTCTCTGACTTTGTAGTCAACGGGCGGGACAACGGGTAGACCGTCGCTCCAGCCCATCCTGTAGCATTCTTCGATCGCCTCAATAGTGTCGCTGGCCTCCACTATCTTGGATCGTTCCATACCGTTGGCTGTCATTCTTATTCACCCTCCGAAAATTAGCTTGGGAAAGGTCAAAGCCCAATTATGCTGCGGGCAGGTTTCAACTAGCTTGCTTACCTGGGTTATTTAATCGTGCAATCTCAGCTGTATACCTGATTTTTCTTCTTGAATCTTGGCAACGGCGTCCGAGTCCTCGGGGCCATACCCTCTGAATAGCGCTTCAACATGCCGTTGGTCCACCAGGTTGGATAGTTCCATTGGTATGCCGTACTCCCGGCCCAGGTCAGTGGCCAGGCGAACGTCTTTGGCCGCCAAAGCGGTGGCAAAGCCGGGCTCAAAGTTACCCTTAAAGAGGAACAGCGGGAATTTGTCCTTGAGTCGTTTGGATCCGCCCGTGCTGTTATTAATGACGTCAGCCAGGGTTTCCAGGTCGACGCCCGCCTTGACGCCCAGAGTTAGGGCCTCTGCCAGCAGGACTCCAGTGCCCATGCTCATCAGATTGTTGCAAATCTTGCAGACTGAGCCGTTGCCAATCTCGCCGCAGTAGATCACGTTGGTGCCAATGGCCTCAAGGGTCGGCTTAAATTTATCGAAAGTCGGTTTGTCGCCGCCGACCATCACAGCCAGAGTTCCGGCCGCTGCGCCATAGGTGCCGCCGCTTACCGGGGAGTCCAGCAGAGTAACGCCCTTGGCGGCGCATTCTTCATGGAGCCGACGAATCATTGTTGGGGAGTTTGTCGAAAGGTCAAAGAAGACCTGTCCTTCACTTGCCCCTTCCAGGATTCCGTTTTCGCCCAGGACCACCGCCTCCACGTCCCTTGGTACTGGAAGGGACGTTAGAACCAGTTCGTTGCCCGGGACGGCCTCCTTTGGGCTGTCCGCCCAGTTTGCGCCCATCTCTAGGAGATTGGTTGCGGCCTCCCGTCGCAGGTCGTGCACGGTTAGCTGATGGCCTGCTTTGATCAGATTGGCGGCCATTGGATTCCCCATGTTGCCGGTCCCGATGAAACCTATTTTCATCGCGTTCTCTCCTACTCATGTCAGATGGCCGCCTATATGGTCGGTCGGCCTTTAATGGTGGCAGCTCCGTGGGCTTCAGTCGGGGCCGCAAATCATCGTTGTCAGCGTTCGGGTCAAAGTGTGATTCTTCTTCACCGTCTGCAGGTACTGGCCTGGGAGGCGCGGGAGCGATGCCATAAGCCGCGCTGTCTTCCTTGTACTCCACCGTGTTTGCCGCTTCCGGATCTGGCTCTGCTTCCGCACGTGCCGCTCGACGCGCTGAAGCTTCTTCCGGAGTTAAACCGTCGGTAGATTCGTCAAATGCTTCCTTGGCCATCCGGAAGGCGTTGACCGCCGCCGGCATGCCGCCGTAGAAGACCATCTGGGCGATGATCTCAGAGATTTCCTCTCGGGTTACGCCGACGTGGAGCGCCCCGGATATATGCCTTTTAATCATCTGAGGGCTGTGACCCAACACCACCAATGCGGCAATGGTACACAGGCTGCGTGTTTGCAAGTCTACGGCAGGTCGGTTGTAAATCTCGCCGTAGATAACCGAGTCCACAAGGCGCATGACCTCGGGCGCAAGTTCAGCCATGGCGGCAGGAGGCACCGGACTATTATCCGGGCCGTAATAGTTCTGCCTAAAATCCAATGCGGCTTGGTCTAGGTCTTTTCCTGGTTCTTCTGGGCTATCTTCGGGGCTCACGGTATCTCCTGAGTGTGTCAAAAGGCCGTCGCAATAATATGCGGCTGGCCTGCTTACTTAAACCCCTGCCAGTAGCGTTTGCCCTTTTTTGAATTCGCTTTCCAGCAGTGGGTGCTTACTTAATTACCTGCCAGTAGCGTTTGCCTTCCATGCGAATCACTTTGCCAATGTGGTCATCTGGGTGAAAGTGGCCGGCAGCGATGATTATGTCTTCCGATTCAGCACGATCCAGTATCATTGTACGATTTTTTTGACTGGCTGCTTTATCTGTGTCGACTCCGGCGGTCCATTCAGGACGTTCGATTTGAACTTTACTATGGAGCAGGTCACCGACAACCATGGCTTTCTCTCCCTGAGAGGTGATGTCAAAAACCATGTGTCCAGGTGTGTGACCAGGTGTGGAGATAGCTTTGATCTCGTCGTTGACGACGTGGCCATCACCCATCAAATCAAGTAGGCCCATCTTTTCTAACGGCAGAATGTTCTCGGCAACCCACGGGGCGTCCTTGGCGAACTCGGGTTTGGTGAAATGGTCCCAATCCAGTTGCGGGGCCAAATAACGGGCGTTGGGGAAAGTCGGCTTCGGCTCGGAGCCAGAATAATCGATGTTCCAGCCCACGTGATCAATGTGCATATGGGTAATTAAGACCAGGTCCACATCTTCAGGATTGACCCCGGAGATCTTCAATTGGTTCAGCATGTCGCCGGTTCGGTTGGCTCGGCTGGGATGGGGACCGGGGCCCATACCCGTGTCCACCATGATGGTCTTACCCATGCTACGCAAATAAAAATGACCGTAATACAGCTGTAGCTGGCAGTCTTCGAGGGCGTCGTGGTACGGCTCCCAGTCGTGGGCGTCAGTGGTTGGGAACATCACCGCTGGGTCGCGAGGCGGCGGAAGCATATCCAAGACGAATTTGATCTCAACGTTGCCGACGGTTATCTGGTTGGCCATAAATAGCTCCTCTAGGTTAAGTTTCCCAAGCTGCAATCGGCAGTTGGGGTCGCTCGATTTGATTGCTTAAATTATGACTTAAGAGCAGATCAGTATTGAATCATTGAGAATACGTTGTAGTTCGACAGATTTTTGCGACCCTCTAAGAAAGAAAGCTCGATGATTACGCCAATCTCTGCAACGATGCCCCCGGTCATCTCCACCAATTTAGCAGAAGCTCCCAGAGTGCCGCCGGTGGCCAGCAGGTCATCTAGTATCAGAACTTTTTGGCCGTTTTCCACACCGTCTTCATGGATTTCCATAGTGTTGGTGCCGTATTCAAGAACGTAATCAGTGGAAAGGGTGGCCGCCGGTAGTTTGCCCGGCTTACGCACCGGCACAATACCTTTGCCAAGTTCCCGGGCCAATGGAGCGCCAAATAGGAACCCCCGTGACTCTACCGGTACAATGATATCGAACTCGGTGTCCTTATAACGCTCAACCAATTGAGCAATGGTGTAGTCAAAGGCTTCGGCATCGCCCAGCAGGGGGGTGATGTCCTTAAATAGGATACCTGGCACTGGGAAATCGGGCACATCTCTGATGAAATCTTTGATATCCATGGGTGTTGCACTGCCGAATCCGAAATCAGGAGCCCGGTATACTCGGGGGCACCTATCTGTTGATTCGGTCCTTGATTGGAAGAAATTCATGCCCAGAGACGAGAGATAACAGACGGTATAACAGGTCGTTGGGCCGTGCCTGGAAGTGTAGATTACGGCACACTCGCCGTCAAGATGACGGCCTAGAGGAAAGAACACGTCGGAATTCGTCAACTGGGGCGTGAATTCGATTGACTTTCTAGGGCCGAATTTATATAATTCTTATAGATTCTTGGTTACGAAATGGCCCCACGAATGCGGGGCTATTTTTAGTGGGCGGTAAATAGCCGTCAGACTAATCACCAAGAGCCACAAATCCCACTTGGGATTTTTAACATTCAGTCTCGCTGGCACCATTCCCAGCGGCATGGTTGCGGTCAGACCCGGCACCATAAGCCGGGGCGGGTCAATCTCTCGCTATAGATGCGAGTTTCTCTCCTGTCCACGATTGCGTGGCAACCGCGTATTATGCGAAAATTCCTATGCCTGGAGGGGTGGGTGAGTGGTTAAAGCCACCAGACTGTAAATCTGGCGTCCGGAAGGGCTTCGCAGGTTCGAATCCTGCCCCCTCCACCATCATGATTGTCCCCGGTCTAATGGCCGGACAATATAGAAAGGCAAATGGCAGCCGTTAATCTATCAGCCCAGATAGCTCAGCGGCAGAGCGCGTTCTTGGTAAGAACGAGGTCGGCGGTTCAATCCCGCCTCTGGGCTCCAGTTTTAAGAATCGGCCCGCACAACACAACAGGGACCGAGTAAGAGTAGTAGGGAGGACACCTAAGAGATGGCTAAACAGCAATTCGACCGTTCGAAAGAACATCTAAACGTAGGCACAATTGGCCACGTGGACCACGGAAAGACCACGTTGACCTCAGCCATCACTAAGGTTTTGGCAGACCAAGGCTTGGCCAACTACTTAGACATGGACAGCATTGACAACGCTCCTGAAGAAAAGAGCCGTGGTGTAACAATCGCCATTGCCCACGTGGAGTATGAGTCGGAAACCCGACATTACGCCCACGTTGACTGCCCCGGTCACGCTGACTATATCAAGAACATGATTACCGGAGCCGCTCAAATGGACGGCGCCATTCTGGTGGTTAGCGCCCCTGACGGCCCCATGCCTCAGACTCGTGAGCACATCCTCCTGGCCCGCCAGGTTGAAGTGCCGAAGATTCTGGTTGCCCTGAACAAATGCGACATGATGGACGACGAAGAGCTCCTGGAACTGGTTGAGCTTGAAGTTCGTGAGCTCCTCAGCCGCTACGACTACCCCGGCGATGACACTCCAATCGTTCGCGTCAGTGGCCTGAAGGCCATTGAAGGCGAGCCGGAATACGTTCAAGGCGTGGTAGATTTGGTCAAAGCCATGGACGAGTGGATTCCAATACCTGAGCGCGTAACCGACCGCCCCTTCCTAATGCCTATTGAAGACGTATTTGGTATCAAGGGCCGCGGTACCGTAGTCACCGGTCGTGTAGAGCGCGGAACCCTGAACGTAGGTTCCGCAGTTGAGATCATTCGCTGGGGTGACGTTCGTGAGACCGTTGCCACCGGTCTGGAAATGTTCCACAAGAACCTGGACACCACCCAAGCAGGCGATGCTGTCGGCATCCTCCTCCGTGGTGTGGACCGGGAAGAAGTAGAACGCGGCCAGGTGCTGGTTGCACCCGGAACAATGAACCCTTATACCAAGGCTGAAGCCGAGGTTTACATCCTAAGCCGTGACGAAGGTGGACGGCATACACCGTTCTTCTCCGGCTACAAGCCCCAGTTCTACATCAGGACATCTGACATCACGGGCTCTTGCACATTGCCCGAGGGCGTTGAGATGGTCATGCCTGGGGACAACGTCAAGATGGAAATTGAACTGATGAGCCCGGTACCGCTGGAAGAGCAGATGCGCTTCGCCATTCGCGAAGGTGGACGCACAGTGGGATCCGGAGTTATCACCAAGGTTATGGAGTAACTCATGGCCAGAAAAACCGCCGACGTTAGGCAGATCATTACCCTGCAATGCGGCGACTGCCGAGAGCGGAATTACACCTCGATGAAAAACCGCCGCAACGACCCCAACCGTATGGAGTTGAAGAAGTATTGCTCAAGGTGCCGCTCACACAAGACCCACCGCGAAGTGAGGTAGAGGCCCATGGCTAGGGCATCATCACGCAGTCAACGTATCGTCGCCCCATCAGGTGGCGGACGAGTCGGTCCGGTAGCTTTCCTTCAAGAAACCTACTCGGAACTACGAAAATCCCACTGGCCCAGCCGGGAGGAAACTGCGCGGTTGTCCATGGTGGTCATTGTATTGGCCATTGCAGCCGGGTTTTTCCTAGGCGGCCTAGACCGAATATTTGGGGAGCTCTTTGCCCGGGTCATCTTCTAGAGAAACCTAAGCAAGGGCTAGATTAATCGAATGAATTAATGCAGAAATATGTTGCGCGTTTCGGCGTGGCCGATTTCTGCATGACCAGGCATTGGATATTGCATTATGACGACAAAAGATACATTGGAGTCTGAAGAGACAAAGGACTCCCGTTGGTATATCGTCCACACGTACTCCGGCCAAGAAGACTTGGTAGAGAAGAACCTCCGCCTGCGCATCCAGAGTCTGGATATGCAGGACCGTATCAATGAGGTACTGGTTCCCACTGAGGAAGAGGTGGTCTTCAAGGACGGCGAACGGCGCTCAGAGCGCAAAAAGCTGTTCCCAGGCTACATCCTAGTTCAAATGATCATGGATGATGAAAGCTGGTACGCAGTGCGCAACACCCCCGGCGTCACCGGGTTTGTGTCCACTGAAGACGAACACGACAAACGACCCAAACCGGTTCCTCTTGAAGACAAACAGATGGAGGACATCCTCAAGCAGGTGGATTCAGATCCCACCCGCGTGAGCATTGGCTTGGAGCGCGGTGAGACCGTGAGAATCACGGAGGGTCCATTCGTGGACTTCATCGGCATCATCAATGATGTGGATGAGGGCAAGGGGAAGGTTCGGGTTATGGTATCCTTCTTCGGTCGTGAAACTCCCGTAGAATTGGATTTTCTACAGGTAGAACGAATCTAGAATCTATCCAGAGCCAAGGCAATCAGCCTTGGCCATATACATATAAGAGCGTACCTAAGCGTAACTAAAGGAGCCCCCGTTGGCGAAGAAAGTTAGGGCCATCATCAAACTACAGTTGGAAGCCGGCAAGGCAACACCTGCCCCACCGGTCGGACCCGCGCTGGGCCAGCACGGCGTAAATATCATGGGCTTCGTCAAGGAATACAACTCCAAGACGGCCACCCAGGCAGGCACCATAGTCCCGGTGCACCTGACCGTCTATGAAGACCGTTCCTTCACCTTCGTAACCCGCACGCCTCCGGCGTCGGACATGTTGCGCAAGGCTGCAGGAGTGGAAAAGGGTGCCTCCGAGTTCCGCGCCGGCAGTGTCGGCAAAATATCCAAACAGCAACTTAAAGAAATAGCCGAATCCAAGTTGGCCGACCTTAACGCCGGTGGCGTTGACGAAGCGATGGCCATTATTGCCGGTACCGCCCGCAGCATGGGCATTGAAGTAGGAGATTAGCAACCATGGTCAAGCACAGTCGGCGGTTTAGTACCGTGGCAGAAAAGGTAGACCTAGAAAAGAACTATGAGCCGAAGGAGGCCATGGAACTTCTCAAGGAAGTATCCACAGCCAAATTCGATGAGACAGTAGAACTCCACATCAGGACCAATGTTGACCCAAGACACGCCGATCAGATGATTCGCGGCATTTGTCGCCTGCCCCACGGACTAGGCAAGGTTATCCGAGTAGTGGTCTTTGCCGGTTCAGAAGGTGCGGAAGAAGCACGGGCCGCCGGCGCTGACTTTGTTGGCGAAGACGACCTGATTGAGAAGATTGAAGCTGGATGGGATGACTTTGAGGTTGGCCTGGCCACGCCGCAAATCATGCCCAAGATTGGTAAATTGGGCCGGATTCTAGGCCGCAAAGGGCTGATGCCCAACCCCCGCTCCGGCACTATGGTGCAGCCGCAAGACATGGCCCGAGCAGTAGAAGAAGCCAAAGGCGGCAGGACTGAATATCGGACCGATCGAACGGCCATCATTCATTCATCAGTGGGCAAGGTCAGCTTCACCGCCGATCAACTGGTAGATAACCTGGCCTCATTGGCCAGCGCCATCGTTAGAGAGCGTCCGGATAGCTTGAAGGGTCCGTTTTTCCGGTCAGCGTATATAACGTCTACAATGGGACCCAGCGTTTCGTTGGATTTGCCCACGCTGATGGCCTTAGAGTCATCAGATTAGTCCGGCAACGGGCATAGCGCCCGTCTTTACAACTTAGGTAATAACACGCCAAAGACAGTGGGTCCCCGAAAGGGGGCAAATGCGCAAGCAGCCCGCCCAGGCGCGACGATCAGTAATTCGGATAACCGAATCCCTACGCCGCGTATTTGGCGTAGGGATTTTTTATTACAGACAACTGAACCGGGAACTGCTGGATAAGGTCGATTAATCGAGATTGTCCAACTCAGAAGTCCCAACACGGTTTAAATGGAGGATTGATTTGCCCACCCAGCAAAAAGTAGACCGAGTCCAAGACATCAAGGATCGGCTAGAACGCAGCAGTATCACATTGACGGCCAGCTATGCTGGTATCTCCGTCAACAACATGATTCTGTTACGCCGGGCCATGCGCGCCGGTGGAATAGATTTCACAATCGTCAAGAACACGCTGCTCAACCTGGCCGCCACCGAAGCTAATAAATCGCAGATCAGTGAGATCATTCAGGGTCCGACAGCCGTTGCCATTGGGTACGACGACCCGGCAGCAGCCGCCAAGATTCTCTCTGATTTCATCCGGGACGGCGGAACGTCTCTGGCAATCATCGGAGCGGTGATGGGCGACGGCGCCCCAATGTCACCGGACGAGGTGACCAAACTAGCCTCGCTGCCATCCAAGGACATCTTGCTGGCCATGCTATTGGGTCAGATGCAGTCACCCCTGGCCAGACTACTCACCGTTATGAACGGTCCGATACAAGCCCTGGACAACGTGCTGCAGGCAAGGGTCCGCCAATTAGAAGAACAAGGCCCGGCACCAGAAGCCGAGCCGGAAGCTCCACCTGAAGCTTCGACTGAAGAAGTAACCACCGAAGAAGCAGCCAAGGAAGAGCCTGAAGCAACTGCCGAGCCAGAAGCCAGCGCTGAAGACGCTCCGGCTGAGGAAGAAACTTCAGAGGAACCCAAAGCAGAGACATCTGATGAGGAAGCCGCGGAATAAAACCGCCGGTATCCCCATTCATAGCTAACCAACAAATTTGATCAATAAACACCCTGATAGTAAAAAGAGGAGACATCATGACTAAAGAAGAAATCATTGACGCAATCAAGCAAATGAACGTGGTTGAATTGGCCGACGTGGTCAAGGCACTGGAAGAAGAGTTTGGTGTGAGCGCCGCCGCCCCCGTGGCCGTAGCCACCGCGCCCGCTGCCGGTGGAGCGCCCGCCGATGGTGGAGCAGCCGCCGCTGAAGAACAGTCTGCATTCGCCGTCAGCCTGAAAGACATTGGTCCCAACAAGATCAACGTCATTAAGGCCGTTCGCGAAGTTACTTCCCTGGGCCTACGCGAAGCCAAAGAGCTGGTTGAGTCCGCTCCTACCGCCATCAAGGAAGGCATCGCCAAGGAAGAAGCCGACGAGATCAAGGCCAAACTGGAAGAGGCTGGCGCCGCCGTCGAGGTCGCCTAACAACTTCCCGGTCGCAAGACCTCAGGTTTAGCGAAACAAAAAGGGCTTCTCCAGCATGAGAAGCCCTTTTTCTATTCGATCACCAGGGGTTCGTCTAGTTGCACTGGCTAAGATTCAAGAACTGCGTTCTAACGAAACGGTGGTAACTGACCGTCTAAAAATTCATAGGCGCGGTTGAATTGGCTCTCTCCGCCGTAGCCTTTGTCTTCAGCAACCGACTCCACTTCAACATCGGGAACTATACCGGCCGTCGTCATCAGTTCGCCTTTGGGTGAGAAGCGGCGGGCAACCGGCAAGTACATGGCCGATCCATCGCTCAGCTCTACAAACTCATAAGATGAAGCATCGCCCAGAGTAGTAGTACCGAACAGAGTGGCCCGACCAGAATCATGCAACGCGGCAGCCAGAGTCTCGGCCTCGCGTGAGGTCTGTTCGTTGATTAGCACTGCCACTAACAGCTCATCCAATGACAGCCTGTTTTCGTTGGGTCCGGTAGTAATCTCAATGCGCTGGCCGTCCTTGCCTTCAACGTAGCCAAACAATGTGCCGTCGGGCAGGAACTGGGCCGCAGTCTCAACTGCCGCCTCTGATGAGCCACCCGGATTGGACCTGATATCTACGACTAGGGCCAACATGTCGAATCGGTTCAATTCTTCCAAAGCCGTAAATACCTGCTCCCCGGTGTTGTCCCTAAATCGGGAGATACTTAGATATCCAATTCCGCCTGGAATCAGCTGGCTGGCCACAGACTGCAATTCAATATCGCCCCTAAACACCTCTACATCTACGGGGTCGATCTCACCAGCCCGGATTACGCCCAAGAGGACCTTGGTCCCCTTTGGCCCCGCGACCTGATCCACAACTTCCTGCACGCTCTGGCCCAGTACCGATGCACCGGCGACGGCCACTAAGACATCGCCCGGCAGAATACCTGCGCTTTCAGAAGGTGAACCAGCAAAGGGAAACAGCACAATCTGGCCGTCACGAGCGACCACTCTAGAGCCAATGCCCAGATAACTGCCTTCCAACCCGCCCTCCAGGCTCTCTTTAGCCAATGGGTAATGGGTGGCATCCAGGTATACGGCATATGAGTCAATTAAGCCCTCGAGCAACCCGGTGACAACAGATTCAGCGACAGTTGCCGAATCAAACTCCAGGTTGGCCGCCTGATATTTGGCAACAGCCCGCCATAGGTCGACCATCTCACCTGGCACTTCAGTCGGCGGTTGTCCTCGCATGCGGCCAATCTCGGTTAAGAAGGGGTAGGGAGAGATCTCAACTTCGTTCAACAATCTGCCCATGGCGCCTGAGACTACCGCGTCGGCATCCAGCGGTTCAGAACTGACATAGTTCTCGCCGATCTGCTCCCAAGCCTCCCATACCAGGGCCAGCCCATCTGAAGAAATTTCAGGAGTTTCTTGAGTGTCGTCGGACTCAGAACAGGCGACGATGGCAATAATTGCGACTAGTGCGAATACAATGAAAACTAAGAGGGGTCTAACGTGGTGAAAAATGGGCAAATTATGCAACATATCTTGTTTGAATACGGGGCCGCAGGCAAAGCTAATTCCCCAGGCTCGCTAACGCGGCGAATTAATTGTACCAGAAGGGATCTTCGTGTCAGACGTATCCACAGTGGTACAGACGACAGCGGCATTGCCCGCCGACAACACGCCAAGTATACTGGCTTTATTGACCCCAATCAGGGTGTAATTCATTTTTATGTAAATAAACTAGGAGCCGGCAACATGATTAAAGTAACAGTGTTATACCCCAATGAAGAAGAAAAGAAGTTTGATCACGGTTATTGGACCACAACCCATTTGAATCTGGTTCAAAGCTTGCTCGGTCCCATGGGCTTGGTGAACGGCGAAATGGAGAAAGGCGTCTCCGGAACCGACCCCAACGCTCCCGCTCCTTTCATTGCCGTCGCCCACCTATACTTCAACAAGGTTGAAGAAGTTCACGCAGCATTTATGGAGCATGGCAAGGCCATCATAGGTGACATTGCCAATTATACCGACATCAAACCTCAGTTCCAGATCAGCGAGACTCTACTCTAGAAGCTGACATCAATCAGGTACCAAAGGCGGCCCTAGTCGGGCCGCCTTTTTAATTTAAGGAGCAACATGCCGCAGCCAGAACCAGAAACCGCCTTTCAAAATCTTTCTCAGAGGCTGATCAAGGAGCATTGGGGCTTCTACCCAACGGCCGGATCGCGGATTGGCCAGCACGAATACGACGGCCGGTTACCAGACCTTTCCCCGACCCAGACCTCACGGAGGGAAGGCGAATTGAGGCGCGGGCTGACCGAACTCCAGTCTTTGGACGCAAGCTCTCTCGATGAATCGAGCAGAATGAGCTATCAGATCATGGAGCTATTCTTGCGCCGCGAGTTGTTCATCTTCAACGACCTTAAACCCCTAGAGAACAACCCCATGCGCCACACGGGGTATCTAAACGTAAGTGGCTATATTCTCCGTGATTACGCTCCGTTGGAAGACCGACTGCGATTTGCGGCTGAAGCCATGAAGCAGGCCCCTGATTTCCTTGAAGTTCTAAACAGCGCTCTAGCAGACAGTCTTTCGTCCCATGTTGTGGACATGAGCGTGGAGAGTTACTCGGGCATGGCCCGTTTTTACCGTGTCGACCTGGCCGATGCCACTCAGGGCGTAACCGACACTGAAATCGTCAATGAATTCAACCAGGCCAGAGAGACCGCAGCGTCGGCCCTAGACCGTTTTGCAGACCGGCTAAAAGGCCGTGGCAACGGCGGCCCAGGCGGTTTTGCCATCGGACCAGAGCTTTACTCGGGTATGTTGGCCACTGGGGAGGGCTTAGACGCTCCTCTAAGCCAAATTTCGGCCATTGGGCAGGTCAACCTAGAAGATAACCTGGCTCAGATAAAAGAGCTGGCCCAGCGTATTGCTCCGGGTCGTTCGGTAATCGAGATTGTTGAAGAGATTGGCCGGAACCACCCGAATGCTGAAGACCTAATCCCTGAAACAAGGAACATGTTGGAGGAGATCAGGCAATCGCTCATCGACTTTGACGTCATCAGCGTGCCATCCAAGGATCGCTGTCAGGTGATTGAAACGCCAACTTACATGCGCTACGCCTTTGCTGCGATGGATAGCGCCGGCGCCCTTGAGACCAAGGCCAAAGAGTCTTTCTACTATGTGACTCCGGTGGAAGATGACTGGAACCACAAACAACGGGAAGAATGGCTGTCTAACTTCAACTATGACACGCTGAAAATCATCTCCATCCATGAGGTCTATCCGGGGCATTTCGTCCACCACCTGCACAATCGCTACGGCAAGGAACTCCCGCTAGTCAACCGAGTGGCGACAGCCTATTCATTCACGGAAGGTTGGGCGCATTACACTGAGCAGATGATGCTGGAGACCAAATACGGAGATAACCAGCCAAGGCTACTCCTGACTCAGCTGCTGGAAGCCCTGGTGCGCAACTGCCGGTATATTTGCTCGCTGCGGATGCACACCGATGGTATGACCCTAGAAGAAGCAACAAAGTTCTTCATGGAAAACGCCTACATGGCCGAACTACCAGCGCGCAGAGAGGCGTTGCGGGGGACCTTTGATCCGGGGTATCTGAATTACACCCTGGGAAAGCTGATGATCCTCAAACTGAGAGAGGACTTCAAGCGGGAACAAAGCAGCGCTTACAGCCTTAAAGGGTTCCACGACCGGCTGTTGGCTTTTGGCGGCCCGGCTTTGCCGCTACTTAGACCAGTCTTGCTGAAAAATCCGGGGGATTCGGCGTTATAGGCCTAGACCCGGAAGGTAACCTTGCGGAAGGCCTCCACGTATTCTTTGCCCGAGCCGCCTTCGCTGACCTGCGCCCGTTCTCTGACGAAGTCCTCAATCTCTTTGAGAGACCGGCCATCCATCTGGCTCTTGTGGGCTGCCACCGCCTTAATCTTGGCATCCATGGACTCGGTGATATCGATGGTCGTGTCGGCGTTCTCGGTGCCCCAGAAAAGCATGGTGGGTGTTTTGTGGGGTTCCAGGCCCTCATCCCGCCACAGCTCCACAAAATGGAGATGGTCGCGAGCGCAGGGAAAGACTGCATCCAATGCGACCTGCCCGGCTATACGGTGGTCACGGTGCCAGGCAAGGTTCTTGCGATACGGCTCAGGACAAAGAACCACGTCGGGTTGGACCTGCCGAATCTGCCGGACTAATTCCCTTCTGAGCTCATCATCATCTTCGAGGGAGCCGTCAGGATGATGTAGCAGAACCAATTCTTGAACGCCCAGTGCTTCCACGGCATCGGCCTGCTCTTGCTCGCGCAACTTGGAAAGGTCCGCCGAAGAGATATTCGGGTCGGTGGTGCCTTTTCCCCCGTCGGTGCAGAGCACGTAACGGACGGTTGCGCCATCGCCAAGCCATTTGGCTATCGTCCCTGAACACCAGAAGTCGGCGTCGTCGGGATGGGGTGTAATCACTAGAACTTTCTTGGGGGATTCATCCATTTGCCTGGGGCCTCCTGCGGCTTCAGGTGCCTGAGTTGTTCGAGGTTAATCTCGGCCAAACCGTGGCACTCATTCGTTTAGAATCAGTTTACGAATTCCGGCGTAGATTAGCTATATATTTCTGTTATTAGTCTAATTGCAAACATAAGGCATTTATTACAGCAAGATATAGGAGCGTTGTTAACGGCACTATACTCTGCTACAATCGGCCAAAGCCTGTGATAATGTCTCCAAGCACGGTTATGGAGCCATTGGCACGTACGTTCTCCACTCACTGGGCACGGCGGCGTCGAATTTCGTCAGCTCGCCTGCCACGCATTCAGTTCTAGAGTTTACCAGCCTGGAAGACCTCATTGCCAGTCGTTAACTACACAAACAACCACAATGCCGCGCTGGTCGAATTCGTTGCCAGCCACAACAGCACAACCAGCGAACTCCAAGAACTCTGTCGTAACACTTTTCGATACGTCCTGGGACAACCAGGTCTCGTCCCATTGGAAACCTGTTTGGTGTTGGAGCAAGATCGCCAGATAAAGGGACTAGCGCTGGTTTACCGGGAATTTCCAATTAGCCGTTCCGTCATCGAGGTCATTATCGCTCCGGAGTTAGCCGGAGGTCCCGATGAACTGGAAATTCTCCGGCGAGCAGTGTCATTGGTCACGGCTGAGCGTCTCAGTGTGGCCGACGTATGCGTCATGCCTGGTACAGAACGGGGCAAGCTATTGGAACAGTTGGGATTCTCGCCGGTGCGCACTTATTTAGACATGCTCTGGAATCAGGACCAACTCCCAGATGTTAGTCTCCCTTCAGGTTATTCTGTGCGGTCGTTTCAAAATGGTGACACGGCCCTGCTGACCAAAGTACAGAATGCTGCCTTTATTGGTAGTTGGGGTTTTTGTCCCAATACTGAAGAGCAGATTGAATACCGCACCAAAATGCCCAACACGTCCAAAGAGGGCATTCTGTTCCTGTTTGAGGGAGACCGCCCAGCAGGTTACTGTTGGACTGTGGTCGTGCCTTCAGATAATGGCCCCAGAGGAATCATTGGGATGATTGGTGTGGTGCCCGAATACCGCGGCAAGGGCGTCAGCCGCCACGTGTTACACGCCGGTATACAGTATTTGCGTTCTATTGGAATGGCTGAGGTTGGGCTGGAAGTTGACGGCAATAATGACCCGGCCGTTCGTCTATACACATCTATGGGTTTCAAGAAAATGGGCGAGCGTCACTGGTTTGAGCTGGATTTACCCGGCACCTGAAAACCGACCCGACGGAACACTTCATCAAGCTGAATCCCCCCGGATATCACCACTCTCATGGCCTCTTCAACGCTCAAGTCTGTTTGCGTAACTTCAGACGCAGACACGATTACCAAAAACCCGGATGACGGTATTGGTGTGGTGGGGATATAGACAGACAAAACTTCGTCGCCGTCAGTATCCAACATCGTTGATGTAATCAGACCGAAGGACCTGATACCCGGTCTGGGAAATTCTACCAGCACTACACCGGAATACTCTTGGGCACCTTTTTCGTCCGCGTTGTCATTGCCATCGTGACTGTGAGAAAGAACTTCAATAGCCATGCGGGTTGTACCGTAAATCCCTTTGACCACGGGAATCAATTCCATTATCCGGTGCCCAAAACCTATTAGGCGACGGCCAACCACCCGCGCCGCAAAAAGACCCAGCAGGTACACCAAGACCATCAGCGCAACAATACCAGTCCCGGTGACTGAGCGGCCCGGGAACAGGTCAACAGCGGGTTTCAACACTGGATCCAGAAGGTCAAAAAAGAATTTCAGAACAAGCACGGTGATTCCGATGGGTAGAATCACCAAAATCCCCGCGCCCACAGTGCGTTGGACGTGACGAAGCAGCCGGCGGAAAGGGCCAAGAGGAAGACGACGGGGGTCGCCTGTGTAACCGGGATCTGGGGTCAAAGGTTTCCTCCGGGAAATTGTCAATACACGCCTGGCAGGGCCCTTGTGGTTATGCAACACGATTGGACGGGTGCCTTCTCCAGTCAAAGCCGTTGCAGGGGTAATTCCGAGGATGAATACGAACCGGTTAGCCAGGGCGATAACGCTAATACTTATTATCGTCTTTTGCGGGGTGCTCGGTCAATACAGAGTACTCGTCCCACATTAGGGATGCGACGTTGTCCCAGCCCATGCCCTCAGCACGTTTCCGGGCCGCTTCACCCATGCTCTGTTGCAGGCCGTCACTGGAAATGATCATCTCCACGGAGTTGGCGAAGGCTTCCGGGCAGCGCCATGATTTGAGATAACCAGTGCGGCCGTGTTGGATGATTGTTGAGAGCCCGCCGACCCTGGTGGCAACAACTGGAGTGCCGCAAGCCATGGATTCCAAGGCCACCAACCCAAAACTCTCGTAGTAAGACGGCACTACGCAGACGTCGGCGGCGTTGTAATAGAGGGCCAGATCATCATGGTCTACTTGGCCCACAAAATCTATCTTGTCTTCCATATCACGTTCTTTGGCCAGTTGCTTTACCCGGTCCATCTCTCTATCACCGTTGACGTCGGCGCCCACCACCATCATCCGGACTCCCTCTGCGGAATCCATTTGAGCGGCAGTTTCCACCAGTAAATCCAGACCTTTAATGGGCTCAACACGGCCAACGTACAGCAGTATCTTTTCGCCGTTCAGCCCCAGCCTAGACCGGACCGATTTCTGGTTAAGGGGGCGGAACACTTCGAGATCGACGCCACAGGGGACCAATGAGACTTTACGAGCGTCTGCTCCGTACAGTCTGGCCATGGCGTCACGCTCGTGGGGGCTAAAAGCAATGATACGGCCAGCGGTGGCCATAACTTCGGCTTCGACAACCGGTCGTTCAGTCTGCTCAATCTCGCCAGCCCGGGACTGCATCTTAATCAGGCTCAGGGTATGGAAAGTAACCACGTGGGGCACATTGATCGCTTGGGATAGCTCACGGCCGACCCAGGCAGACAGCCAATAGTGGGAATGGACAACGTCGTACTCTAATCCCTCTTCTTCACGGAAGTCATTCAGTTGCTCTAGGAAATCTGGCAGAAGGGCGTACAGGTCTCCTAGGTGAGCATCGGGCTCGCCAGCCTTGAGGTGGATGACACGGACGTTCGGTCCAATTGTTTCCACGCGATTGACCACATCCAAGTGTTCACGGGTGAAGATATCAATCTTCATCCCCATCTCGCCCAGGGCTGCAGCCAATTGCCTTACATATACGTTCATACCGCCCGACTTGCCCTGTCCTGGGGCTGCCAGGGGACAAGCGTGGAGTGTAATGAATGCCGCTCGCTCCACGCTCAACTTTTAGTTACCACCATTTGATAGAGGTTCCTCTGTTGCCCGCCCAGATGCGCTTTGTAAGGTTCTGGGCCACGCAGAAAATCAAAATAAGTAAGACCCTGCTCAATGGCGTCTTTCAGACACATAGCGTTGAGTATCAGACCTATGCTGTAGTAGGCGTACTCCGGATCGTAGCCGCTATTGTATAACAAGCGGGAGCCCCCATAGTCAAAGCACAGACTGGTGGCCACCGTGGAGCCGTCCATATCCAGGAAGTACAGCTGGAGCTGGCCCATCTCTGCCATGCGCTGAGTGATGTTATAGAAGAACTGCTCTCGTTCGGGCGTCATGAACTCGTCTTTGTCGGCGCGGCTTTGGCGCATCAGAGTTATGAACTCGCCCAAGCGTTCTTTAACCTCAGCCGGTTCTGTAACGCTGTACCACTTCCATTCCGTTTGGGAATCCATACGGCGTATCTTGCGGCGGAGTTCGTGGCGGTCTTTCTTGTTGAGCAGAGCCAGGTATTCGTCCCAAGTACCAGGAAGGTCGATGCCCGAGGTGACATCTTCTTCTTCAACCTCGACCGTGTATCCCAGTTTGCGGGCCATATCTGGCAGCAGTTCCAGGGTTGGAGAGCTTTCTCTGAGGGAAACCAAATGCAGCTTCCGGTAATCCTGCTCTTCCATAGATTCCAGAAGCGTCTGGTAGAAGCCCTCCTCGTGGCCAGGCCTGATGAGGAAGTCGTTGTAATCAAAGGTGTCTTCACTACCCATGAATGAGACGGTGTCGCCAAACTTGGCCAGTGAGGCAATGGCAGCCACCCCGTTTGAGGTCGGGTAGGTGAATCCGCACATCGTCCGGTCATCGCCAAACGTGTCCCACCAAACCTTCTGCCATTGGGCACTCAGGAACAGTGTGTCTTCAGGGCTGTCTCGCAGCACCGATTCCCATTCAGTTTCAATCTCTTGAAACGATGTGATTGGTGTGTTTGTCACTATCTACCTGCCAAGTTTTTTACGGTGCTTTGGTGCCTACTGAGATCACCTGCCCCAAAGCTGGGTTTACGTACTAGTTACTGTGCATCAGGGACAGAAGACCTTCTCGCCCTGATTGGTAATTCTTGAATTCGCCACGGGTTGCTAATGTGAGCACCTTTGTGCCGGGTTTCTTAACGCCCCGCATGGCCATGCAGAGGTGTTCAGCTTCAAGTTCAACGACTACGCCCTCTGGCTGGAGGACGTTGAATATGGCATTTGCCACATCTGCTGTCAAGCGTTCTTGGACCTGGGGCCGGTGTGCCGCCACTTCCAATGCCCTGGCCAGTTTGCTGATTCCAGCAATCTTGCCCCCAGGCACATACCCCACCCGAGCCTCTCCAAAGAATGGCAATAGGTGATGTTCGCACACGGAATAAAAGACCAAACCCCGCACAATCACGGGGTCTTGGCTCTCTGCTTCAAAAACGGTGTCTATGGCATCTTCAGTTTTGATACCCATGCCAGAAAACAGATTCTCATACATACGAGCCACCCGGTCGGGGGTGTCTAGTAGTCCCTCACGGGTCGGGTCGTCGCCAATGGCAGCCAATAACTCGGCTACTGCTTCTTTTATGCGTTGTTTTTGGACCGTTTCAGTTCTCCCTAGCTACCGGATCCGAGGGTAGCCTCTTCAAGGGCTTCTATGTTGGCCGCCACTTCTATGGTCTGTCCACCGGAACTACTTACGGCTAGGTCCGGGTCTTTAAGGCCATTCCCGGTGCAGATACAAACGATGCGTTTGTCATGCAGGTCCATTCCCTGGCGGTGCATCTTCATTAAGCCAGCGAACGATGCCGCAGAGGCAGGTTCGCAGAAAATACCTTCTTTGTTGGCTAGGAGTCGGTAGGCTTCTAGAATCTCGTCATCTGAGACTGAGTCAATCACTCCGCCGGAGCCGTCTCGGGCCTCAACGGCCCCGTTCCAGGTGGCCGGATTGCCGATACGAATGGCTGATGCAATTGTCTGGGGTCTAGCTACAATCTCGCCGCGGACGATTGGCGCAGCGCCCTCTGCTTGGAAGCCCATCATCTTCGGAAGTGTTTGGCTCCGGCCCAGGTCCTGATATTCTCGGAAGCCCTTCCAGTAGGCGGTGATGTTGCCGGCGTTGCCAACGGGTATGAAAAGCATATCTGGCGCGTCACCCAGAGCGTCCACCAATTCAAACGCAGCGGTCTTTTGGCCTTCAATCCTGTGGGGGTTTACCGAGTTCACCAAGGTAACACCGTTGCGATCAGTGAACTCTCTGACCAAACCCAAGGCGATGTCAAAGTTTCCGTTGATCATGATGACTTTGGCGCCGTAGATCATTGCCTGGGCCAGCTTGCCCATGGCCACTTCGCCTTTGGGAATCAACACAAAGGTAGGAATATCGCAGTAAGCGCCAAATGCGGCCGCTGAGGCACTGGTGTTGCCCGTGGAGGCGCACATTATGGCCTTGGTGCCTTCTTCCAACGCCTTGGCAATCGCCACGACCATCCCCCGGTCTTTGAACGAGCCGGTGGGGTTACAACCCTCCAGCTTGAAATACAATTCTGAGCAACCCAACTCCCGTCCCAGACGGTTGGATTTAACCAACGGTGTATCGCCCTCTCCCATGGTTATCAGAGGAGTGGAGCTAGTCACCGGAAGCAAATCCGAGTAGGTGTTTAATACCCCAGCACCCATACGCTTAACTAATTCTCCTATTTCCCAAAGCTTGTACCGACACAGAAACTAATCTGTTATTAGAATGGTATATGGACTGACTCGGATGTCTTAATCAGTCAAAATGAAATTACTCCGGTACATACTACTCTTCAATCCTAAGGGTATTGCTCACTCTTTTCACCTGGGGCAAGTCCGTCATCGCTTTCAGCGCGTTTTGCATGGACTGCTCCCTGGCTGGGTGGGTGGTAATCACAATCTCGGCGCTCTCTGTCTCCGGGTGAGTGTCGCGTTGTAGGACTGCAGCAATACTAATCTGTCCGTCACCCAAAATCTGGGCAATCTGGGCCAGCACTCCCGGATGATCAGCGACTTCCAACCTGACATAGTAGCGCGATACCAGGTCTCCAATGGGTCGCACTGTCAGTTCTGTGCCATTATGCGGCTCAAGTAGGGGTGAATTGCTGCCCATCTTACGGACGGCCTCCACCACATCGCCAATTATTGCGCTGGTGGTAGGCGCTCGTCCTGCACCCATGCCGTGGAAGAGGACTGGTCCGCAGAGGCTCCCATCAACCTCAACGGCATTGTACACTCCATCAACCTTGGCAAGCATATGTTCTGCAGGCACTAACGCCGGATATACGCGAAGTTGCACCGCGCCTTCTTCCAAGTTGGCGATGGCCAGTGATTTTATGGCGTAGCCTAATTCCTCGGCGTAGCGGAAGTCTTGGGGTTCCAGTTTTGAGATACCTTCGCAATAAACTTCAGAAGGCTGGAACGATCGCCGATAGGCCAATGAAGCGAGAATGGTCAACTTATAGGATGCGTCGATGCCTTCGATGTCATTGGTGGGATCAGATTCCGCGTAACCAAGAGCTTGAGCCTCGCCCAGGGCTTCTTTGAATGCAGTGCCTTCATGGGCCATTTTTGTCAGGATGTAGTTGGTCGTCCCGTTGATAATGCTCCGAATCGAACGTATGTCGTTCGCTGCGAGCTCGTTCATCATGCAGCCGACAATGGGAATCCCCCCGCCGACGCTGGCCTCAAAAAGCAGATTGGCATTGTTCTGTCGCGCCAGGGTCATCAACTCGGGTCCCAATTTAGCCATGACTTCTTTGTTGGCAGTGACAATGTGCTTACCACTCGACAAAGCTTGTTTGATGTAATTCTCGGCCGGATCGGTGCCGCCCATTACTTCAACCACGATGTGGATATCGGGGTCGGTCAGGATATCTTCTGCGTTGGTCGTGAGCACTCCCGCAGGGAGTTCAACGTCTCTGGTAAGTGATGCGTCCCGAACCAGCACCTTCTTCAGGTTTACCGTACGGCCGGTCACATCGGCCATAGAAAAATTGCTGCCCAGTATGTGGGCGGCCACGCCGGTTCCGACGACGCCAAACCCCATCAGGCCAATATTGACCACGGCGCTGTTGTCCGGCTTATCGGGGGGACCATCAGCAGAAGTTTCAGGTGATGTTGCCATAGACCTTATTACTCTCTACTGGCCCAATTCTGGGAGTATCTGGTTGGGGTTTGGCACTGGGGTTGGCCTTTCAATCCGCGGCGCGGTGATGAAGACCTGATCGGTGACCCATTCGTATAATCTGCTGTTGAAATTCATGCGCACAGTGCCGGCTTTGGTTCCCGTAAACAGCGTTTCTTTCTGCCATTTGTCCACGGACTCTTCCAGAAGTTTTGAACCCATTAGGTTGCTCAATGCCCGGTCTTCAGCGGCGGATAGAGTCTTGACCAAGAAGTATGAATCGGTTGTAAATATAGATGGGCTGACCGTGTCAGGAGCCTGAGCAGGTATTCCCTTTTCTTCGTCGCCAAAGAGAATTCCATCTAACTCAGGGAAAGCTCCCTTGGGTACCCAGCCAACGTAGCCATTACCGTCGGTGAACTGACTCCCGGAGTTCAGTTCTTGAGCAATCCTGGTGAAGTCCTCGTTTTTAAGTCTAATTTCAACTTCATCGATAAGAACGTCGCCGTCCACTGGAATCTGAATCCACTGGATTTCGACGTGTGGTTGTTCTTCTTCAATTTCCCGTGACAACAAAACTGCCAAGGCCCGCATGGAAAGTTGTTCTTTGACGATGACCTTGAATTCCCCGTCTGATAGCCCGGTGGCAGTAAGGTAGGAGGAATAGGCCTGTCTGAACTCCCGTTCCAGTTGTCCGGGGTCAGTTTCTTGTCCAACATCTGCGCTGCTGGAGAACTGCCTGCGCAACTCCGTTTGAATGTCTTCGTCATCAATGGCTATGCCTAATACTGGCGCCTGCTGTCGCAGTATCTCCGCGTTAACAAGGTTCTGAAGGTATTCAAAGGGGACCGTACTCAGGTTTACCTGGCCGCCTTGATAGCGGTTTACGCCCTGCAGTACCCGAATTCGGGACACCAAGTCACCCATTGTGAACTCAGTGTCTCTTACAGAGCCAGCCCAAACCCTGGGTGGCGCATAGAATTCTTTGTAGTAACCAAAGACCACGACACCAGCGATGATGAGGAGCAGGAAAGCACCAATTCCAAAGCCAATCTTCTGTTGTCGTTTTTCAACGACGACACTGGGCGCTTCAGGTGGGGTGTAGTCCTCGCCTTGATCTCGTTGTTGGGCTCGCCGACTGCGGCGTCGACCGCCTCTGCCCGAATCTGCAGCGCCGAACATTCGGAGCCTAGGAAATGGCATTATCTAACCTCGACGAGTTTGGGGGTGGGGCGCCGCCGTTACACACTCTACGGTTGGGGTTGCGTAACCAGACCTATTTAGCGGCGAACGCCACCAGAATAGGCGTGGTAGGCCACGAAAGGCACCAACGCAATCTGCCTGGCCCGCTGGATGGCGGTTCTCAAGGCACGTTGATGTTTGGCGCAGACACCGGTTCGGCGGCGGGGCTCAATCTTGGCCCGTTCGGAAACAAACCGGCGAATTTTATCAATCTCTTTGTAGTCAATATGCGTGACGTGTTCTGCGCAAAAGGCACAGACCTTACGACGACGTACAAACCGGCCTCGGGGGCGACCACCGGGTCTTCCGCCTCCGCCGCCTGGTCGTCCTCCGCCTCCGCCGAATCTTTGTGGCGGTCCGCCTGGTCCTCTAGGGGCTTCAGTGGTCATTCTAGTTTAAGTCCTTTTGATTTAACTACCGTATTAAATTAAAACGGTAGATCGTCTACCGATTCCATTCCGGGGCCTTCGTCGAGCATGGCGCCGACGCCAGGGTTATATTGGTCTGATCCAGATTCGCCACCATCTCCGCCTCTGCCGCCCAAAAACTGGACATCATTCAGAAATACGTCTATGGAAACGCGGGTCGTTCCGTCTCGCCCTTCATAGGTCCGACTGCTCATGCGACCCTCTATATAGACCTGCTGGCCTTTTGTTAAGTACTGGTTACAAGTTTCGCCCAGCTTTCCCCAGGCACTCACATTGAACCATTCAGTTTCTTCTCTCTGCTCACCACCCCCGGTGGTGTACCGGCGGCTTGAAGCCACACTAAACGAGGTAACCGCTTGACCATTGGGTGTGTACCGCATCTCTGGGTCTCTACCCAGATGTCCGATGACAATGATCTTATTCACGTCTTCCTCCCTTCTACCTACGCCTCGTTGGCGTCCGACTAACTGGTCGGCTCTGTCGTCTCCTCTGCAGGAGTATCGTCGCCCTCATTATCGTTCTCGGGGGCGGCAGGTTCACTTTCAACTTCAGCCGTTGGCTCTGTTGCAGTTTCAGGTGATGTTTCAGTTGCATCTTCCGGCGCTTCCTCAGCTACGAGTTCGGGTGCAGCCTCTGCGGCCGGAGCTTCTGTTGCAGGAGCCTCTGCGGCAAGGGCATCAGCAGCGGGAGCCTCTGCTGCTGGAGCGGCGCCTTCGGCCGGGGCTGCTGAAGGAATTGGCTGACCGTCGGGACCAACCGGAGCGGGCCGTGGCGGCGGAGGCCTGATGGCTCGGGCGGCGGCGGCTGCCTGAGCGGCAAGTTCTTCTTCCGGTAAGGTCACAGTCACCAAGGACCGGAGAATCTCTTCATCAACCTTCAGGAAGTTCTCCAAGTCTATGTTGAATGCTTTTTCAGTGGCAAAGCGGGTCAGGTGATAGCTGCCCTCCAGAAACCGGTGCTGGCCCTTGCGAATGGGATAGGCCAGGCGGCGGGTTCCCCACTGTTCTTCATGACTAATCTCAGCGTCACGAGTGGTGATGAATCCTTTTATCTTGTCCCAGGTTTCTGTCACTTGCTCCTGGTTAAGCATTGGACTAAGGACAACTACAAGTTCGTAATGGCGCAAACGGTACCCCTTGGAAGATTAAACACAGGTGTATTGCAGGTTTTAGAAAAACACAATCCTAGCAATTATAGCATCGGCTCTCGCCTGGCTCAACTAGTGTTTGTTTAGCTATCTATGCCTGGAATCCCAAATTGAGATGTTAATGCCTTAACTTCAGCGGCCACCTTGGCATGAGTTTCCTTGTCTTCAAGGTCTTTTAGGACATTAATCAGCATCCCGGCAACCAGCTTGACCTCGGGTTCTTTCATGCCTCTGCTGGTAATCGCTGGTGTGCCTAATCGCAAGCCGCTGGTGACTCTGGGCGGCTGTGGGTCATACGGTATGGCGTTCTTATTGGCGATGATACCTACTGCCTCGAGAGCACGTTCAGCCTGTTGGCCGGTTATGCCGAGCGGAGTTACATCAACCAGAACCATATGGTTATCGGTGCCTCCGGAAACCATTCTAATCCCGGCGGCAGATAGGTCATCGGCCAATAATTTGCAGTTGGACACCAACTGGTGGGCGTAATTTGAGAATTCCGGTTTCAATGCTTGCCCAAAGCAGACCGCCTTGCCGGCTATGGCCTGCATCAACGGCCCTCCCTGCATTTGAGGGAAGACGGCGAAGTCTATCTTTCTGGCCAAATCCTGGTCGCAGAGTATGAAACCGCCTCTTGGCCCCCGAAGGCTCTTTTGGGTCGTCGAAGTCACAATGTTGGCGTAGGGGAACGGTGATGGGTGGGCACCACCGGCAATGAGTCCGGCAATGTGGGCCATGTCCACCATCAATAGGGCGTCCACGCTGTCGGCGATGGCCCGGAAGCGCGGGAAATCCAAGATGCGGGGATATGCGCTACAACCTGCAACGATTAGCTTGGGTTTGTGCTCTTTAGCCAGCCGCTCAACCTCGTCGTAGTCAATGGTCTCGGTGTCTTTGTCCAAGCCGTAATTGACGAAGTTATAAAGCTTGCCCGAGAAGTTCACGCCTGCTCCGTGGGTGAGGTGGCCGCCGTGGTCCAGCTGCATGCCCATGGCGGTGTCGCCCGGCTCCAAAACGGCGAAGTAGGCGGCCATGTTGGCCTGTGCGCCGCTGTGGGGCTGCACATTGGCGTGCTCGGCTCCAAACAACTCCTTGACTCGATCGATGGCTAGAGTTTCGATAATGTCCGCGTTCTCACAACCACCGTAGTAGCGTCGGCCGGGATAGCCCTCAGCGTATTTGTTGCTAATTACGCTTGCACCCGACTCCAGAACGGCCTTGTTTGCGTAGTTCTCGGAGGCGATTAAGACTATGCAGTCGCGTTGGCGTTGGTCTTCCAACTCCAGGGCACGTGCCACATCTGGGTCTTCAGATGCTAATACAGAGGCTAAATCGGACATGGGTATCTCCTGAGTCGCAGTTGATTGGGGGTTAAATAACTGGGAAATCGGCGGGGTTTTGGCGTAGCCAGGCATGAAGTTCTTGGCAAATCCATGAGGGATTTGCCGCCCACCAGAGCAAAGTGCAATCGGTAGTGTACGATGGGGTTTCAGGGGTGTCAACGGAGCGTGTGCCAGCGATTGCGACGACACATTCAGTCCTGTAAAGTAGGCGTGACACGCGGCCACAAATAGGGAGTTTCAAAAGTAAATGTCCACTGATTCAGGTCATCCAGATATGCCCAGCACAGTAGAGAGAATGTTACGTCCGGAACGGATTCAAACGCTAGACCCGTTCCGAATCATGGCCCATTGCCCAATTACACCCAGAGACATAATTGCCGATATTGGCTGTGGCCCTGGGTATTTCACACTCCCGTTGGCCAAATTCTTGATCAACGGCAAGGTCTTTGCCCTGGATACCTCTGATGAGATGATCGAAGCCTGTCAGGGACGAGTCGACGAAGTCCGTCTGGGCAACGTGGAAGTCCTGAAATGCGAGGAATATTCGTTCCCGGTGGAACCTGGGTCCTTGGATGGTCTATTCATCGCCTTCGTCGTCCATCACCCAGAAGACCGGGTGCGTTTTTTGACTGCTGTCAAAGAGATGCTGCGGCCCGGTGGCTGGTGTTACATCCTGGAGTGGCATAAGAAGGAAACGGAGACCGGTCCACCGCAACAGGCCCGCATCAGCCCGGATGAGCTTACGGAACTGGCGGAGAGCGCTGGATTCAAAGTCCAGACTTCCGGTGACATCAACGAAGAGAACTACCGCATGACCCTGATCAAGAGCCGATTAACCTAGGATCCGCTGGATCACTCGGGAATCACTGGCAGCGCTACGTGGGATGGCCTGTCTCGGTCGTGGAAGACGCTATTTAGCGCCGTGACCCTCACCGACGATGTTCCAGGATTCTCTCCGGTATTGCCGTTCACATCGAATCTTGGGAAGTTACTGGAAGATACGTCCAACCTGATTCTGTGGCCTTTGGCGAACAGATTCGACACGGGCAGCAAATTTATTTCCACCTGGTAGATCTCCCCTGGTTTCATCAGTTCTGTCCGCTCCCAAGAGCTTCTGAATTTTACGCGCAGGATGCCGTCGGTCAGGTTCAGGGCGTAACCCTCCGGGTAGTCAACTGACGGTGGGTAGACATCGATTAGTTTGGCTGTGAAGTCGGTGTCCACTGCGCTGGAAGAAATCCAGAGTTGGACCGACACCGGCCCCGTAACCTCCACGTCATTAGCCAATGGAATTGTCTGGAATACCAATACGTCGGGGCGGGAGGCCAACGGCAAATACGGCTTTTTAGAGCCGAAAAACTCTTCTGACTCGGTCTGATTAAAACCACCGGCAGCCATCACCGGCTGCCCTGAAGAGATATTCCCGCCGACTGTGGGCACTGGATTGTTGGGGTCGAACAGATAACTGCTTGGTGGATGGGTCTGTTCAGAAAGTTTCGGCGCAAGACTTCCGCCAGGCTTCAAATAGAACTTCCTATTATCGGCGCGGGCCAGGGGCCATTCGTTCTCGCTCCGCCACTGACCGCCGTGCTCCAATCGAGCAACCGAATTCTTTCGCCCTGAGCCGCCGCCCATCACAAACAACTTCACCGGCGCAGCGTCTTCCCAACCATTCTCCTGACCTTTGAGCCACCGGTCGAAAAACCGCATTCGCAGGTGATTGAAATCAATCTCCAAGTTGTTATCGATAACTGACGACGGGCCAAAGTCCACATCGCCCGAGTATGTAACCGCACGTTGACCGTGCGTCCAGGGTCCCATCAGCAGACTAACTGGCCCCTTTTTAACGTTGGCCAACGCCAAGTAGTTGTCCGTGGCAGTCCTGGAATATGGGTCGTACCAGGCGCTCATGTGCACCTGAGGAACGTCCGAGAACACATCGTAATATTCCTCGGCGCAGAGGCCAATCTGCCGCCAGTAGTCGTCAAAACACTCTCTAGACCAGATATCCAGCAGGTAATCCTCGTAGTCGGGCGTCCACTGCAGAGGAGAGTGGCCCTTCTTCCAGGGCAGCCGGTTGAACCAGCCAAAGATATCCTGCGCCTCAATAGCAGCCTTCACTGTGTCCGGGTTGGCATTAGCCTCAGGACTTTCCACCGCTTCTTTATAAGCCCAGGTCAGTTGGCGAAGTTCAAATGCGCCGCCGTTACGACAGGCGTTGAGGAAAGCGTTGGAAAACCCGCCCGAGTCCATCCACATGCAGGCCAGATTCGGCGGGTTGAGACAGGCAGCAGCAGCCTGGGTGTGGGCCGAGTATGAGAGACCGTAAGTGCCGATCTTTCCGCCAAACCAAGGCTGTTTACTGAGCCAAGCCATAGTATCGAAGCCGTCTTCGCCCTCAGCCACATACTTTGTGAAGCCACCGTCAGACTCGTAGCGGCCCCGGCAGTCCTGCAGCACTGAGACGTAGCCTTGGGCCGCGTAGAAACTGGCGTCGCGAGCCAGGTCAGCCCTGGTTTTGCTGTAGGGCGTGCTCGATAGCAACACAGGGAAGACACCATCTGTGGGAGATCCGTTCTTCGCTGGCCTGTAGATGTCGGAGGCCAGACGCACTCCGTCACGCATGGCGACCATGACGTTGGTTTCCATGTGGACCTCATTAAGGGCTGGTTGGACTGCAAATTGGTTGTCGCCGGGCATGTATTGGCTCCCAATTAGTAATTAATCTTTCCAATGGCCCGTAGTTAGGAGGCAGGGCTGTTCAATTCTATGGGTGCACACTTATTGCCGCAACCTGGCTGACATCCGCGCCTAGATTATGTTGACACAAAATAGGCGTCATCCTATAGTGAGGCCAACGAACTCAGCCGTTCTTCCGCACGCCTATTTCACGACTATTCTCAGTAATCGAGTCTTGGTATTTTTGTCGATTAATTGGCCGCTTGGCCACTAAAAAATACCCGTAAGAAATAAACCGACGTTTCACCTTGGAGGTGACCCTTTTGGCAGATAACTATGACGTGTTAATCATTGGCGGAGGCGTGGCTGGCATGACCGCCGGTATGTACGCCGCCCGCCACGGCATGCGCACCGGAATCGTTGAACGGATGATGGGCGGTGCGTCGATTATCAACATCGAGAAGATCGAAAACTTCCCCGGCTTTCCGGAGGGTATCTCTGGCGCAGAGCTTGGGCCGGCAGTCCAAGAACAGGCGATGAACGCCGGGGCCGATTTCATCATGGGTGAGACTGCCAAAATCGCCAAGGACGGCGACTATCGGGTGGTGTCCAGCGACGCCGGTGAGATGCGGGCGAAGGCCGTGATCATCGCCGCTGGTTCCACATTGCGGCAATTGGGCGTACCTGGAGAAGAAGAATTCTTTGGCCGGGGCGTTTCCCAGTGTGCCACCTGCGACGGCCCTCTATATATGAACCAGATCGTTGCCGTGGTCGGTGGCGGAGACTCTGCCACCGACGAAGCTCTGGTGCTGACCGAGTACTGCGAAAAGGTCTTGCTGATTCACCGTCGCGACTCGTTCCGCGCACAGAAGGTCTTGGCGGACCAAGTCACCGCCAACCCCAAGATCGAAGTGCTTTGGAACACCGTTATCGAAGAAGTAATGGGGACTGAGACGGTCTCCGGCCTAAAAATACGTAACACCGTGACCAACTTGGAGAATGCCTTGGAACTCTCCGGGTTGTTCGTATACGTCGGGTTGGACCCTGCTGCAGGGTTTGTCGACGACCTGTTAAAGACCGACAACGCCGGTCATATTCCAGTGAACGTATCCATGGAGACTGAGGTTCCCGGCGTCTACGCCATTGGCGACGTGCGCCAGAATTCATCGTCTCAGTTGGTATCCGCAGCAGGTGACGGCGCAACTGCCGCCATCGCAGCTTTGAAATACATATCCACTAAGTCATGGTAAACCTTGGTAAATATTAGTAATAGCTAGAACCAATGGCGGGAGGAACTATGGACCTCGTTGACGAGCAACTACAAAACAGCAAGACCATTGCGGTGGTTGGCCTCTCCGGAAACCCGGACCGAATCAGCTATAGGGTTTCCCGGTACATGCAGGAACACGGCTACCGGATCATTCCGGTTAACCCAATGATTGAAGAAGCCCTGGGTGAAAAGAGCTACCCAGACCTAAAATCTGTCCCGGATGCTATAGACATGGTCAACATCTTCCGGCGCTCCGAGCTGGTGGCGCCGGTGGTGGACGAGGCAATTGAGATCGGCGTGAAATACATCTGGATGCAGGATGGCGTGGTCAATCCGGAGTATGCGGCCAAAGCAGAGGCTGCCGGTATTCCGGTAATCATGGACGATTGAACCCTCAGACAGCATCGCCGCCGGTCTGGCGGCCAACAGAGCCCCACTAACAACAGTTAGCTTTTATTGAGTTGGCTGGTTTGGTCTGGGTTGGTTGATGAAACCAAACGGCTAACATATAGACAATATTATATTGGAATCATTACAATGTAACAGCCAGTTGTTATCAGTGCATACTTAATGGGCGACCACAAACTGATCTGTTTCTCTGGATTAGCGATTTTACCCGAAAGGAGAGTTACCGATGGCCAGTGCCGATATCGAGCTTATGGCTCACCTGATGCGACGAGCCGGATTTGGCGCAACCTACGAGGAGTTGGAACAATTCGCTGCCAATGGCTATGACGCCACGGTGGACGAATTGCTCAGCCCCATGGAACAACCTGACCTTGAAGTGGACTTGCTGGAACGCTATTTCATCGACTGGAAAGAGATGAACGCCCTGGAAGTAAACCAGGCTTATCTCACCTACCGGATGATCAACACTAAGCGTCCTCTTCAAGAGAAGATGACTCTCTTCTGGCACGGTATCTTCTGCGTTGGTAACTCCAAGTGCGAGCACGGAGCCCAGATTCAGACCCAACTGAACATGTTCCGCGAAAAGGGCATGGGCAGCTTCCCCGAGTTGCTGCTGGCCCTCTCAGTTGACCCCGCCATGGTCTTCTACCTGGACAACTGCATGAGCCACAAGGACGCGATCAACGAGAACTTTGGCCGTGAACTCCTAGAGCTGTTCGCCATGGGCGTCGGCATGGACGGCGAGGCTAACTACTCCGAGGAAGACGTCAAGGAATGCGCCCGGGCCTTCACCGGCTGGACCATTGCCAACGCCATCCCCCGTTACCCCTACGGTCGCTTTCCTTCTATGTTCGCTTTCAACGCCGCCGACCACGACTACGGCGAGAAGACTTTCCAGGGTGAGACGGGCAATTTCAACGGCGACGACATCATTGAAATCATCGTGAAGCAGCCCTCTGCGGCCCGTTTCATTGCCCGCCATCTCTACAACTTCTTTGTGGCCGACGAGCCTCAGATTCCCGCCTGGCAAGGAACACCGCCCCGCGACATCGACGCCATCAAAGAGATGGAAGACGCTTATTTCGAGTCGGGTTACAACCTCACTGCCATGCTGCGGGTGATGTTCAAGTCTGACTGGTTCAAGGCTGCTCGTTTCGAGAAGGTCAAGAGCCCCGCTGAGACCGTTGCCGGGACCATGCGGCTGGTCCAGGACTTCACCAGTCCCAAGCCGGGCCTGCACCCCATCGCCATGGAAATTCGCTACATGGGCCAGGACCTGATGAACCCGCCCACAGTCGAGGGTTGGCACACAGGCCAAGAGTGGATCGACAGCGGAACCTTGGTCGAGCGTATCAACTTCACCGCCGACCAAATGGGCAACACCGACCTACCCGGAGTGCAGGCCATCATTGCACGCCTCAGTTCCGAGAATATTAGCGATCCCGCCACACTAGTAGGACGCTGTCTGGACATGCTCGGCTGCTACTCACTGCCCGACGAGACTCGCGCCTACCTGGTGGAGCACATTGGGAAGTCTGGTGATCTTAACCCTGGAACAGAAGTCTACGGCGCCCAGGTTGCCCAGACCCTCCAGCTAATCGTAGCTACCCAGGAATACCAGTTCGCCTAGGCGAACCTAATCACTCAGAAAATCTCCGAAATTTTTTCCAGGGGTACTCGAGATATGACCTCAACCAAGAAAGATCCAGTCTTGGCCGTTTTGCAACTTTCTGGCGGCAACGACGCTTTGAACACCATAATTCCCTATTCCAACCCTCTGTACGCCGACAACCGGCCTTCAGTCCGCGTGTCTGAAGACCAGGTTCTGCCGATCAACGACCAGATTGCCTTCAACCCGGCAATGGCTCCGATCAAAGAGCTCTATGACCAGGACAAAGTAGCCATCATCCAAGGCGTTGGCTACCCCAATCCCAACCGTTCGCACTTCCGCTCCATGGACATCTGGCACACCTGTGAACCGGAAACCGTGGGCAACGAGGGCTGGCTGGGCCGAGCCATCCGCGACCTTGACCCCACCGGTGAAAACGTACTGACCGGAGTGAACTTTGGACGGGGTCTTCCACGCTCCCTAGCCGCACCCGGCGTACCCGTAGCCTCTGTGGGCAACCTCGAGACCTACGGCGTGCTGACCGGCATTGAGGACAACCAGCGGGAAGAAGCTTTAGACATTTTCACTCGCATGTATTCCCCGGCAATGGGTCGGGGCCAGGTGATGGACTATCTTTCCCACACCGGCATGGACGCCTTGAAGGGCGCTGATATCCTCAGCACCGCGCCGGAGAAGTATTCCTCCACCGTGGAATACGGCGGCAACTCGGTGGCCCAATACATGAGGAATATCGCCCAGACCCACATCGCCGGGTTTGGCACTCGGTTCCTCTATACCACCGCTCCCTATAACAGCTTTGACACCCACGCTGGCCAGATGGTTGGTCATTCCAGCCTCTGGTCTGAGGTCTCCGCAGCAGTGCGAGATTTCCAGTCTGACCTTGAAGAGAACGACGCCGCCGACAACATGACCTTGTTGGTCTTCACCGAGTTTGGCCGCCGAGTCCATGACAATGGCTCCGGCACGGATCACGGCTCTGGCGGAGTCGCGTTTGTAATCGGGAACAACGTCAAGGGTGGGCTCTATGGTGAGTACCCTTCACTGGATGAGAGCAAGTTGCTTGAGGGCGATCTGCACTTCAACAACGACTTCCGTGGTCTATATTCCACGCTGCTCGAGAACTGGATTGGCATCGATGCCAAGACAATCGTTGGTGGGAATTTCGAAAAGATGGACTTTATTTAGACAGCCCCGAAAACCAACCTGAGCAGAAATCAACTGAAGATTAATAAGAGGTAACAATGACTACTGAAGTGCTGGGAGTATCCCTTCAATACAGTCATAGCATCGGGCGCGGCGAATTCGCCGGCCCCGGATTCCGCAATCCAGTGGCGCTGGCACGTGGCGCAGAAGGCCTGATGTACGTGCTCAACCGGGCCTATGAGTACCGGCCCGACGGCAAACGCGTCACCATCTGCACCGTTGACGAAGAATACATCGGCGAGTTTGCCCGGGGCGTCAATACCGCCGGAATCACCGACATCGTCACCGAGGATGGCTCGCTCATTTGGCCCACCAGCGTTGCCCTGGACAAAGAAGGCAATGTCTATGTCGCCGATGAATGGCTAAACCGGATCTCCATCTTCTCCAAGGACGGAGAGTGGATTGGCAAGTGGGGCACTGAAGGCAGCGGCGACGGCGAAATCAGCAAGCCGTCCGGCATGGTCTTTGACGCCGACGACAACCTGATCATGGTCGACAGCCAGAACAACCGGATTCAAAAGTTCACCAAGGATGGCAAGTTCATCTCCGTGTTTGGCTCTCAGGGCTCCGGTGATGGCGAGTTCAACCTGCCTTGGGGCATCGATTTAGATAAAGAAGGCAACATCTACGTGGCCGACTGGCGCAACGACCGGATTCAGAAGTTCACCAAGGACGGCAAGTTCCTGGTGGCCTTTGGCACTTCCGGTAGTGAGCCGGGCGAGCTGAACCGCCCCACCGGCGTGGCTGTAGACCGCACCGGCATGATTTACGTGGCCGACTGGGGCAACGAACGCATGCAGATGTATGATCCGGCAGGCAAGTTTGTAACCCTGACCACCGGTGACGGCACAATGTCCAAGTGGGGCAAGGACAAACTGGACGGCAACGCAGAGATGTGGGAGCTACGGGAGATTGCCCAGGGTCTGGAACGCGAGAAAGACTTCTGGGGTCCGGTAGCCGTAACCGTCGACGACGAGGACCGCGTGTTTGTGGTGGAGTCTTGCCGCAACCGCATCCAGGTCTACCGCCGACAAGAGCCCATGTTCCAGGGCGGCGGCCGCCTGTAAAACAGCTGGCAGCCATAAGCTCTCAGTTATCAGCTTTTAAAGGGGGGCGAGTAGTCCCCCTCTCTCCAATCATTAATAGGCAGCATCGTTTTGACAACGCAGGATGAATTAGGCGCCCAACTTAAGACATTGGGCATACGCCTCACACCACAGAGATTGGCCATCGCAGAAGTGGTGGTGAACTCTGGCGATCACCCATCGGTAAAAGAGATATCCAGCCGCGTAAAGGAATTCTTCCCCTACGTGACCTTGGCCACGGTCTACTCCACGTTGACCGTGTTGGAGCAGGTTGGGATCGTCCGCGAACTGCCTTTTCAAAAGCAGTCTCGGTACGACGCCAATCTCTCGCCGCACGCCAACCTGGTCTGCGTCGGTTGCGGCAGCGTGCATGACGCTGACGTAGGCCAAGAGATGGTGGCTGAGTTGCGGGAAAAGCTGGAAGGTTCATCCGACTTTAC
>LWDU01038701.1_pt1 | contig 91248 bp, 92 predicted proteins | sample 727161 | NCBI WGS metagenome assembly LWDU01 (sample SAMN04566230, study PRJNA314399) | hydrothermal vent metagenome | isolation source: deep sea hydrothermal plume seawater | place: Mexico: Gulf of California, Guaymas Basin | collected 2004-07-11 | reverse complement strand
AGTTGGCGGCCCGAGGCATGAGTGAAAACAATGTGCCTCCGGTGCCCACCACCACCGCTCCGCCAGCAACTACCCCTCCACCGACCACCACCGTAGATTCGGGCTACCCAGATTTAACGCACTTGCCGCAAAGCACTCTCGATGCAGCGGCACTTTTCCTTGGTCATGATTGTGTACGAGATGGGATTGTCTCTGATTGTCCACAAGATGTGCTGGCCCGTCTTGATGCTGCCTTGGCGGTAATTGGTGCGTAGAGCGTTGGCTTTTGCTGACCGTCTTTTCCAAGCCACAACTTACAGTTGTTTTCAGCCAGTACGGTTTGCCTATGACCCCCACCGAAGTAGTTGACGCATTTATTGCCGCCATTGAACGCCAAGACATTGAAGAGGCAGTGAGCTTGCTGGCTCCTGAAGTGTCTTACGAAAACATGCCCATGGCCCCGCTGATAGGACACGAAGCAGTCAAGCAGACGCTAAAAATGTTTCTCGCTCCAGCCAGCGAAGTGAAATGGCCGGTGTTGCGCCAGATAGAAGTAGGCAACATGGTGTTCAACGAGCGTTTGGACTGTTTCAAAATAGGGGAGGGTTGGCTGGAACTCCCCATCGCTGGAGTATTCGAAGTGCACGATGACAAAATAACCCTGTGGCGCGACTACTTTGACATGAGCACCTACAGCACCCAAATGGCGGAGTTAGCAAAAAAATGACCCTGGCGAACCCAGCAGAATCAATTTATCCATTAGCAGATTTCTTTGGGATTGAACCGGTAAGAGAAGACGGCCGCATCGGCTGTCGGATCACCATCAACGAAAATCATCTCAACCCCCATGGTGTGGTACATGGTGGGGTGTTGTTCACCATGGTTGACCAAGCCATGGGCATGGCCGCTTACCAGCATCTTGCCCCGAACCAAATTTGCACTACTTTAGAAATCCATATTCGCTACCTCAAACCAGTAAGTGAGGGCGTAATTGAGGTGTTGACTACGGTGCTTAACCCGGGTCGCCGTATTGTGCAACTAGAAGCCAAAGCCACCGCCGGCGGGCGGGTAGTGGGGGCCGCTACCGGTTCTTTTGTAGTACTTACCTTGCCCGAGACGCCAGCGCTTAACATAAAAACAAAAATAAGCACCGACTTGCGCTGGTAATCCACCACACTTAGACCATGTTGTTGGTTCTGCGCCGCCGCCGAGGCAAAAAAGAGAGGTCCACCTGGGGCCCCTCGGGCGATGCCCGGCAGCGCTTCGCCGCTTTATCGCTGGGGGTCATTGCGGCAACCTTTGGTGGATTGGTGCTGGCCTCCGCCGATCAAACCTTGGCCGACCTCCCCGGTTTATTGATGCTGATACCAGGAGCAATTGCTCTTCGTGGCAACATTTTTGGAGCCATGGGCAGCCGTTTAGGTACCTCCGTGCATACCGGTACTTTTCGCTTGAACTTTCGCCGAGACGGCGTGGTGGGGCAAAATCTGCTGGCTGCCGTGGTGCTTTCTTTCGCCTTAAGCGTGGCGTTAGCGGTAATGGGCCGTGGTGTAGCCAATATTTTTGGGGTGGCCCCCACCTTGTCGCTAGCCGATTTTATTGTTGTCTCCACCGTCGGCGGGGTATTGGCATCAGTTTTGGTAGGAGTGGTCACCGTGGCCTTAGTGGCCGGGTCAGTGCGTTTCGGTTGGGACCTCGACAACGTGACCTCGCCGCTTGTCACGGCCCTCGGTGACCTCATAACCGTGCCCGCTTTGGTGCTAGCCGCCGGTTTGATAGGCATGACCGCATTGGTCAACACGCTGGCTGTAGTGCTTGTTTTTGTTACGGTGTTGGGCCTACTGGCTGTAGCAAAGTTTGGTCAAGTAGAACTCAAACTGATGGTCAGCCAATCGGTTTCAATTCTTTTGTTGGCGGCTTTTATAGACCTCTTAGCCGGAGTAACCGTAGAAAAACGTCTTGACGAATTATTGAGCGTAAAAGCGGTGCTCATTATGTTGCCAGCATTTCTGGCCACCGCAGGCGCTTTAGGGGGCATCTTAAGTAGCCGGCTCTCCACCCAATTTCACCTCGGCCTCGATGACGCCACCCCAGTGCCCAGCCGAGCCAGCCTGCGCGACATTCGTTCGGTAGTGGCTTTGGCCGCTCCGATCTTTGTGGCCGTGGCCGTAGCGGCTCACGTGTTGGCCTCGCTGGCTAGCCAGACATCACCGGGGTTAGGGCAATTGGTGCTGGTAGCGCTATTGGGTGGGGGCCTCGCCACTGTGCTGGTCGTCTTGGTGGCTTACTACACCACCATGAGTGCTTTCCGTTTTGGGCTGGACCCCGACACCTTTGGCATCCCCATGGTTACTTCCACCCTTGACTTGGTCGGCGCCTCGGCGCTCATTTTGGCCATCGGGGTGGTGGGGGTGGTATGAACTTTTTCTTTCCTTGGCGCTGTCCAAGGTTTATCCTTAACCAACAACCTCAAGTGAGGAACTAATGGAAGATCGACCCCGCACACTGCGGGCCATGCTGGCCGAAGCAAAAGACACTTCGGAATTAATGGTGGACCTGGCTTACGCCTCGGTTTACTTCAACGACCCAGACATGGCCGAAGAAGTAGAAGAACTCGAAGGCCATATGAGCGACCTAGTGCATGACATGCGCGCCGTGTGTGTTTTAGCGGCTCGTAGCGCTCGCGAGGCCGAAGGCATGTCGTCGGTGCTGCAGGTGGTTTCTGCCATCGAACGCATGGGCAACGATGCGGTAGACATTGCCCACATCGTGACCAAAAAATTGGGGATACCACACCAACTGGTGGCCGACCTTTCTGACGCCGAAGAAGTTTCGCATCGCGTGCTAGTCAGTGAAGGCTCGCACATGGCCCACCGGCCGTTATCGGCCCTAGAACTCACCGTGCAAGCTGGCATGAGCGTGATGGCCATTCGTCGAGGGCGCAACTGGATTACCGATATTGACGGCGGCACGGTGCTGGTACCCGATGATGTGTTGTTTTTGCGGGGGTCGCCTGAAGGCATTACCCGCCTGCGTGAGTTGGCCGCCGCTCCAGTATGGGAGCCTCCTCGAGCCGAAGATGGCCCAGCAGTCACCGACTTAGACCGAGCAGTTGACGTACTGGTCGAGATGAAAAACCTTTCGGAGGCGGCGGTTGGTTTGGCCTACAGCGCGTTGGTGCTGGCCGACCGTGGTTTAGCCGCTGAGGTATGCCACCTTGAAGATCGCCTCGACGAGATGAAAGAGAACCTTGAGTTGTGGGTGCTGCGTTCGGCGGGCGACAATATTGACCCGGCAGCACTGCGTGGGTTGCTGCATTTGGCTGAGGCCGCTGAAGACTTAGGCGACCAAGCCCAAGCCATGGTGTGGCTTATTGAAAAAGAAGAAGAACTCCACCCGATCTTAGGTATTGCTCTCGGGGAAGCCGACGAGGTGGTAGTGCGTTACCCCATTGCCGCAGGCTCTACCGCTGACGAGTCGACCCTGTCGGACCTTCAGTGGAATGTTGAACCGGGGTTCACGGTGCTGGCTATTCGCCGCGGCGGCCGATACGTCTACCGGCCGCGAGGAAAGAACCGTTTGCTGGCGGGTGACGAGATCATCGCCAGCGGCCCTGATGAAGGCTGCCCCATGTTGGCTCGCATGTGCGGATGGAACCTCGTAGTAGACGAAGATGGCGACAACCAGCTCGAACCCGCCTAAACCCCGTCACCGTTTCCGGGCGACGAGGTGTTTACCCCGGGTCTGACCCCGGGTAAACACCTTAGGCGGGGTCTTCGCCGTTGAAGAGTTCGGCAATGGCGCCTAACGAGCCCATGGTGGAGCTCAGTTCAGCAGGCAAGAAAATCTTGGTGGCTTGGCCGTCAGCGATGGTGCCTAAGGTTTCAAGGTATTTGATAGCCAGCAAGTCTGGGGTGGGGTCGCCCTCATGAATCGCACCATAAACGCTGCGAATAGCCAGAGCTTCACCCTGGGCCACCGTGTCTTGGCGGTAGCGTTCTGCGTCGGCTACCGCTTCGATGGCTTGCGCCTCGCCCTCCGCTCGAAGGATTTCCTGTTGCTTTACTCCTTCTGCAGTAAGGATGGCTGATTGTTTCTCACCTTCCGCCCGGGTAATTGCGGCTTCCTTTACCCCGTCGGCTTCGAGCACCACCGCTCGCCGGGTGCGTTCCGCTTTCATTTGCTCATGCATGGCGTGCATAACGTCAGCCGGCGGGTCAATGCGTTGAATCTCTACCCGCACCACTCGCACCCCCCACTTGTCGGTGGCGTCATCAAGTACCTCGCGCAAAGCCACGTTGACGACATCTCGAGAAGTCAAAGCGGAATCAAGCGACATGTCGCCAATGACGTTACGTAAGTTAGTTTGCGCCAACTTGGTGATGGCCAAAACAAAGTTGGCCACGTTATAAATCAGTCGTTGGGCGTCGGTGGGTTCGTAGTAGATGACGGCATCAACGGTCACCGTTACGTTGTCTTTGGTGATGACCTCTTGGGGCGGAACATCAATAACCCGTTCCCGCATATCAATTTTGGTCATGGACTGAAAAACAGGAACAATGAACTTTAAACCAGGTTCAACGGTATTTTTGTAACGACCCAGTTGTTCGATAACTCCTTTTTGGTAGGGGCGAATGATCTTGATGCCCGAAGCCATCCAGATAAATAAAACAAAAGCAAAAACTCCGAGAACAATTACTGCAGCCATGAAAACTCCTAATTAGTTGTTGATAGTGCGCACGATTGCTCGTGTGCCTTGGATTTCAAGTACTTCGATTGAGGAACCGGAAACAATGAGTTGCCCATCGGCGGCCTGCGCTGGCCATTCCTCGCGTCCGATGCGGACTGCCCCAAGTTTCTCGGCTTGCGGATCAAGGTCGGCCACCACCACACCGGTTTCGCCGATAAGACGGTCAGCGCCCACCCCAGTGGGGTTGGTTCCTTGATTGAGGTGCTTTACCAACGGGCGTACCGCAGCAAAAGACGCCAAAGAAACCCCAACAAAAGCAAGCCATTGCCAAAAATCAGAAGCACCAGCAAAAGCCAAAACGGCAGCGACTGCTGCGCCCACGGCAAAAGGGAGAATGAAAAAGGAAGCCCCGGTAACGATTTCGCCCACCACAAAAGTTGCGGCAGCCACTAACCAAACCCAACGCCATACCTCGGGATCCATGCGTTCCTCCTTGGAAGCTCTCCCTCAGGTTAACCCAAAGAACCGGGTTGTGTTCAGCGGATCACCCGAGATGGCCTAAGTGGACGATACCGTAGCCGCTCATGAACGCCCTCCCGCCGCTACGCCTTTTAAGCGTTCACGCCCACCCCGATGACGAAGCCTCAAAAGGGGCCTCTACCGTGGCCCGTTACCAAGCGGAAGGCGCCCGCTCGGTATTGGTGTGCTGCACCGGGGGAGAGGCCGGCGACATTCTCAATCCGGCCATGGACCGCCCAGAGGTAATCGAAAACCTGAAGGCTGTGCGTGCCGAAGAGCTCGCCGCCTCAGCCAGAATCATTGGCTACGACGAGGTAGTCATGTTGGGTTATCGCGACTCAGGGATGACTGATAGCGAAGACAACGCCCGCCCCGAAGCCTTCGCCAACGCTCCTTTAGAAGAATCAGTTGGTCGACTAGTAGCAATTATTCGCCGCGAGCGACCCCAAGTCATCATCACCTACCCCGATGAACGCAAGGGCTACAACCATCCCGATCATCTCATGGTGCATGACATTACTTTGCCGGCCTTCGAAGCCGCCGGTGACCCCGAGCAATACCCCGAAGCAGGTGAACCATGGCAGCCCTCAAAACTGTATTTTACGGTGTGGTCACGCACCCGAATGGAAGCGCTGCACGCCAAGTTCACCGAACTCGGGTTGGAATCTCCCTACGACGAATGGTGGTTCAAAAAACGAGAATCTCGCGATCACCTGATTACCACCCAAATAGATATCGGCCCCTGGTGGGAAGTGCGCGGCGAAGCTTTGCGAGCCCACGCCACACAAATAGACCCCGCTTCTTCCTTTTGGTTCGGCCTGCCCGACGAACACGCCCGAACTGTTCACCCTTACGACGAATATGTGTTAGTACGGTCAAAACTGGGCGAAATAAAACAAGGAATTTATGAAGATGATTTGTTCGCCGGGCTACGCAACAATGAAGGTAACTAATGGCGTCATTTCTTTCTGAACCATGGGTTCAAGAACTCGGGCCAACCCTCAACGACCTTCCTGAACAACAAGAGGTAACCGGCAGCATCCGTTTTGCCGTAACCAGTACCCCGCACGGCAAAGTGCAATTCCGGCTAATGATTGTTGACGGGCAGGTAAAAGAAGTAATACCGGGCCGCGAAGGCGAAGCAGACGTCATTGCTACCTTTAAGTACCCCGATGCGGTGGCATGGTTTCAAGGCCAACTCGATACCGACTATGCCTACATGATGGGTTTAGTAAAATTTGAAGGCGACTACTCGGCGTTTGTTTACCGCCTTCGGCCCGTATGGGCCAGTGAAGCCTGGGCACAAGCCCTTGCGGGGTTAGCCCAAAACACGCAGCTTGAAGATTAACTATCCCGTTGGGCGTCGCGTACCTGCGCCCAAGTAACCATTATCACCTCGTGTTTATTCAGCGCATCCACCAGCGAGGATTCTGCGGTAAGCAATGCCGCGTGATTAACCCGTTGTTCCCAGCCAGCGCATAAATGGCGAAGCTCTGGAGTGTCAATGGCCGGTTGCATCGCTACTTCGGTGACCCCCGGAGCCAGATTTTCTAAGACCTCCAATAACTGAGCGGTGCTGGCTAACAGCAGACGGCGATGGTGATCAACAGAAAGTATCCCTTCGTCGGCCGCTAAAGAACGAAAAGGAAAACCGGCAGCCAACTCAACCTCTGGGCTCTCTAGTCGAAGCGGCAGGTTGAAGTCCACGGCTAAATCAAGCATGACATCAAAAAACTCCGGACGGTCTTGCAGAGCCCCCAAGTGGCTGCTGAGATGGGTGACATCAAAACCCCACAAAATAGCGCGCTCAAGTTGAGCACGGCACTCTCGGCGGGTTTCGTCAAGGTCGGCGTGGTCCCACAAGTCAATGGTGGTGCGGGGAAAGCCTCCGTCGCCATCCAACAAACTGGGTGCTTGAGTGATCGCTCGCCACCGGTAGCAATCCAACTCAGCGTTAAGCGTTAAATGCACCCCGACAGATTCACCCCGGTAAAGAGAAGCGGCGTGGCGAGCCCAAGGACCCGGCATCATAAGCCCGGCTCCGGTAGCCGGCCCCTGGCGGATACTTTGATAAACCCCCATGTTGCTGGCATGGCACATGCCGAGTTGGTCAGCGGTCAAAATGAGCAGACGCTGTTCAGATGGGTATCCCAAGAGGCTGTTGAGGGTGTTCACCCCCGAAACCGTATCGGAAGAGAGCCTTGAGGTAAACCACGGGTCACCCAAACTTTTCTAGTGGCACATGGTTTCCGTTACAAACTGCCCAGAGCCCACGCTGATCCGCTCGGGCACGGCTCTCCGCTGCCTCAAGATCGCGGCGCATCCCATCGTTGGGTTCAATATGAAGCGAGGCAGCAAAGCCTTGTTCTACCAGTACCAAATTGATGTTGAGGCCATCGTTAAGGCGCTCAAGGTAAGCCAACAATCGACCATAATGATCGCGGGGTTCAACGTCTCGATGCAAGAGGACAGCGGTACCCGGTGGAAGCAACAAGGCAAGGCGAGCAGAGGCTTCCTTTCCGAAGCATTCAGGAGGTCGATTAGGGTGCACCGTTTCTGGGGTATCAATGCCCAACAGGCGAACAGATTCGGTGGTGTCACCTAAGGCCACAGCCACGGTGTCGCCGTCAATAACCCCGACGACCGTGCCCAACCCAGCGGGCGAAGAATTTTGCCCACAGGAAGAAAGAACAGTAATCGTGGCGGCCAGCACGAGGCCAATAAAAAAGGTTTGCTGCTTCATGAAACTTTCGGTTCTTCAGGCTGTTTAGGGGGAAACCGGTCAGCCTCTGGGTGGGGATGTCGGTGAAGCTCGGCTCGAGCTCGAGCGACCCCCGCCAAACCAATGGCCCGGGTTCGTTTGTCAATACGACCCCAGCGGGAAGAAGGAAGCGGTGAAAAATAGAGTTGTTCATTCATATCTTCATTATGAACGAAGGGTGTGACAATTAAGAAAAAGCGTACATAAAGTGGCAAAAACCCTTGAAGAAGGCATCATCAACCGATGCAACGCCACCCCTACCTTAATGACCGTCTTCAACGGGGCAATAACCAAAATCATTGGATACTCCCGCTCACCCAAGATGAATGTTCCAGCAACGGCAATCTCTTCGGCGGTACCGGGTTGGCAGCGGCCGTGCGAGTGCTTGAATCCGCAGCAGAACGCCCTCTGGTTTGGATTACCGGACAATTCGTTTCCCACGCTCAAGCCGGCGATGAACTTGACCTTGAGGTAGAACTCACGGCGGTCGGACATAAATCCACCCAAGCCCGGGTAACGGGGCGAGTCGAAGGACGAGAAGTTATTTCTGCTTTCGCCACGCTCGGTCGTCGAGACGTAGGAAAATCTGGAGTGTGGGCTACTCCTCCCGAAGCCCCCGACCCCCTGGACTGTCCGGTGTTTCCCCAACGGGTAGATGTGCGCTCGGTTTCTAACAATCTTGAGCGGCGCATAGTACGTGGCCGCGTTAAACCAGAAGATCCGGCCATGGATGACGGCCGCGTCGCTATGTGGGTGCGAGTGCCCGACCACCGTGAGGTAGACCCGGCTTTTCTTGCGGTGCTCGGCGACTACGTAACCTGGGGAGGCCGAGATGCCGTGGGCGGCGGCCTCGGTGGCGGACGCAGCCTCGACAACACCCTGCGGGTTGTACACCCGGTGCCCACCGAATGGATACTGGTAGACGTACGCATCGGCAGCCTTACCCACGGGTACGCCCACGGAACGGTGCACCTGTGGTCAGAAAACCGAGAACTCTTGGCCACAGCAAGCCAAACCTGTCAATACCGCCGCCTCGACTAACCGCAGCCCCTCGTGGCGTGGCAAGATACTAAGACCCACTGTCTAATGTTTGGAAAATCATGTCTCCCTACGGCATCACCATCCCCCTTCCGGGCCCGCTCCATAGCCAGCAAGCGCTGTACCGAGAGTTAGTAGACCTTGGGTATACCGATGTGTGGTCCGCTGAATCAAACGGTGCTGATGGCTTGACTCCCCTAGCCTTGGCTGCTGCCTGGGCCCCCGAGTTGCGTCTGGGAACCGCCATTTTGCCGGCCTACACCCGGAGCCCCGCTTTGATGGCTCAAAGCGCAGCCACCCTGGCTGACGCCGCCCCGGGTCGAGTGGCCTTTGGCATCGGGTCGTCGTCTAACGTAATTGTCGAAAACTGGAACAGCGTGCCCTTCGAAGCGCCCTACCAACGGGTACGCGACACGGTGCGTTTTCTTAAAGCGGCGCTCACCGGCGAAAAAGTCACCGAAGAATACGATTCGTTTAACATCAAGGGATTTCGTTTAGCCATAACCCCCGAGCAGCAACCCACTTTGCTGATAGCGGCCTTGCGTGAAGGCATGCTCCGTTTGGCGGGACGCGAATCTGACGGCGCCATCGTTAACTGGCTTTCTCCTAAAGACGCAGCCAAAGTTTCAGCCATTGTCAACGAACAAGGCCCCGACCGTGAAGTGGTGGCCCGCATATTTGTGTGCCCCAGCGAAGACCGAGAAGCAGTAATGGCGGGGGCGCGCTACCTCATCGCCGCCTACTTAAACGTTCCGGTTTATAAAGCCTTTCACCAGTGGATGGGACGAAGCGACGAAATGGGCAGCCATTGGGAACGTTGGGATGCCGGCGACCGCAAAGGAGCGTTAGCGGAGATCCCCGAGTCAGTCGTTGACGACCTTGTGGCACACGGAACACCCGACCAATGCCGAGCCCGCATCGCTGAATACATGGACAACGGAATAACCACTCCGGCGCTAGCCATCGTGCCCTTTGGAGGCATTGACCCCCTGGAGGCCATGCGTTCTTTGGCTCCTCAAAAGTAAAAACATCTTTCTTGGATAGCTGAGCGCGCGTTGGCCGTCTGGTGGTCTATGGTGAACTCAGAACAGGAACCCAACCAAGAGGAGTTGACATGACCGAAACATTAGATGCGGTAACCATCGACGAACTCAAAGCAATCATTGATCGTGGCTTGGGTACCACCAAAAGCCGAGAGCTTATGGCTACTTCCGAAGTTGCTGACCTTTTGCTTGATCTTCGACTTTTGCTCGCCAGCACCGAAACGGACATCGAAGCAGATATTGAAGCTTCACCGCTGAACTAAAAACGAGACCTCAGCTTGGCTTAACGGCGAGGCATCAGGGTTTTGATGACCTTGCCTAAGGTCAAGCCGATGCCGGCACCTACCAACACGTCGCTGGCGTGGTGAATGCGTACATGAAGGCGAGAAACCGCTACCACCGCGGCCGCCCCAAACCATAAAGGTTTAGTTTTCGAACGCTCGCTCAACAAAGTGGCTGCCATAAAAGCCGCCGAAGCATGCCCCGAAGGAAAACTACTGGTCAAAGGTTGACGCAGATTATGTGGGCGCTCTTCTTCATGCACCGGGCGTTCACGGTGAAACATGGACTTAATGGCCCCGTTAACCAGCGCTGACTCAGCACCTAAGGCCAGGGCGAGTCGCACAGTACTCCGGTGGCCGTTGCGGCGGGTAAGCCCCTGAGAAAGACCGGCGATATGCCAGAGCAGGCTAAAGTCGCCCAACTCGCTGGCCGTATAGAAAACCCGATCCAACGTGGGGTTCCCTCTTAACGGCTCCCAAAGGCGGTCCACCGCATTATCTAAAGCATCTCCAACCGGCCCCAAGGGGTGACCAACGGAGGATTCCATTGGTTCGAACTCGTCTGCCGGGTCAGCAGGAAACATTTGGTGCACTTCAGCCATTTCATAAGCGTACGAGCCGAAAGCACCAAAGGCGAGTTTTCTAACTCCGGTAAGCCCCGGGAGCCGAAAAAGTCCCCGGCCGCCAGCGCCGAGGAGTAGTTAACAAAGCCCGCGGGTAGTCCTCAAACATCCAGCGGGCAAAATTTCTTCTCGTCCATGCGGTAGAGCCCACTAACCCCAAGAGGTTCCGGGTGGCCATCGGCGAGGTTATCAAGCGCTGCAAAGCGATCGACATCCGGTGATCTGCTGCCAGATGTTGACGTACCGTGTTTTGGTAAGCCAGAGCAATTTCGGAGCGTTCCTGATGCGCCACGATGCTTTCGGCGGCGAGTATGCCGGTGAGCAACGCTTGGCCGATGCCTTCTCCGGTGAGAGCATCGGTGGCTTTGGCTGCATCGCCGACAAAAAGTACTGGGCCATGCGAGAGCACGGCGGTAGTGATTCGGGCCGGAATAGGCCAAGCAGTTCGCCGGTCTTCTGGTATCGCTTGGTCCCCGAGGACCGAACGAATAGAAGGGCGACCCATGAGTTGTTCCCAAAGGCGACCCGAGTCTCCTACCGATACACGACCGCCGCGTAAAATACCAAAACCAACGTTGGCTCGCTGGTTGGGCAAGGGAAAACTCCAGGCGTAGCCCGGCAGAAGGTCGGGTTCAAACCAAATATGTAAATCCCGCGCTGCCGGGCCGACCTGGCTTACATACTGGCGAAAACCATGCGAATCTCCACGATAATTTTTCTCACCCAAATCAAGCAAACGACGGGTGGCTGACCACATGCCGTCAGCGGCAATAACCGACCTTGCTGCAATGGGGTCAAGGCCATCAACGGTCAACACCGCACCGTTATTGTCAAGCGAAAGAGCAGTGAGTGAATGGCCCTCTTTAACCGTCGCTCCTGCCCTTTTAGCTAAATTAAGTAAGGCATGGTCGTATTCGGACCGAGGGACCGCTGCGGCAAACTGCCCACTATTTTGAGGAAGCGGACAATTAGCGGTGCGGTCGTCGGCCCAATGCAAAATAGCCCGATCTACAGTTTGCCAGTTGCTTAAGGTGGCGGGGTCAAGGCCGAGTTGTTCGCTGAGGCGCAGCGCTAAGGCAGTGAGGCCATCACCGCAGCATTTGTCTCGGGGTGAAATGGCCTTATCGATCAGCAAAACCGACCGACCGGCTTGAGCCAAGGTGATAGCGGCCGCCGACCCGGCGGGCCCACCACCCACAATTGCTACATCAACCTGCATGGCGAGGAGGGTAATCCTTTTGAGCGACTACTCCGCCGGCAATTCAGTAGTAGGGGTGGCCGGGGGTTCGGTTGTCGTCGTGGTGGTAGTCGTCGTGGTGGTAGTCGTCGTGGTGGTTGTGGAGAGGTCGTAGTTTGGGCAACGGGGGTCAAGTTCTACCGGGGCCTCCGGGTCAAATAAGCAAGCCTCTGGGTCAGAGAGTGTCCCATCGCAGTTCAACCCTTCCGGCCGGTACTTGGCCGTGACATGATCAATGGTGATCGCACCAGTTTCTTGCCAAGTGCGGGAGCGTTCGGTTGTCACCTTGGTGCATTCCACACCAACCGAGGTTGACCACTGAGCAGTTTGTTGGCCAGTTACCCAAGGCTGAGAATACAACTGAACGGTTACTGAATCAGGGGTAACTGATGTCCAGATAATTACCGGGTAGGGGGTGATGTTTTTAAACTTTAGGTCTGGCCAACCCCACGAAATGGTGGCCTCACGTCCGTAGGGGTAGCGGCGAAAATAAATGGAGTGACTTTGGTAGGACTCAAATTCTAGACCAGCAAAAAAGGCCGCATTAAACATGGTGGTGGCGAATTGAGAAATGCCGCCGCCTACTGCTTGAACCATCACGCCGTAAACGATGGAACCGTCTGCAACAAAACCATTTTCAATTGTCCGCCGGCCAACATGGTCGTTTAGCGAGAAAGAGTCACCGGGCTCAACCACGGTGTAGCGGGTGAGTTCTGCAATGCGATGAATATTGGTGACTCGTGGGCGACCCGCCGGGTAGTAAGTGGTGAACTCGCCAATGAGGTGGGTAGAGCCAGTTTGGGCAACCCATTCTGGGCTGTAGTGACGGTCTTCTTGACGTAAATCCACCGTCCCGTAACTGAGGCCATCAAGAAGGTGACCGGCCACTTGGCCTGCCATATCCGGGTGGCAACAGACCTGGTCAGGCTTGCTAAGCGATGTCTCAAGAGAACCATCTTCTGTCGCGGAAAGCCAAACGTCGTTACCGGTGACGAAAACATCCGCAAAAGATTGTTCAAGAAAAGCAGAAACAAGAGAAACATCAACTTGTAAAACGAGGCCATCAAGGCTCAGCCAAGAACGCACTTCTTCCGCCGAAACCATCTGGGCACCGGCCTCGCTAAGCACTAAAAAACCGTTGGCGGCCAAGGCTGCAAGACCTTCTTGGGCCTTTTGTATTTCAAGGGCAGAGAGGGTGGTGGTCGGCGCAACGGTGGTGGTGGTAGTGGTGGTTGAGGTAGAGGTCGTGGTGGTCGTAGCGGGAACAGAAAGAATCTCTGGTGCCGGTTCGTTACGTAAAAGAAAAAGACCACCGGCCAGAGCCATGGCTAAAGCCGTGGCACCGACAAAAAAGCCGGTACGCCGCCCGAAGCCTGGCGAAGAGGCCCAGCGTTGGCCCTGACGTCTAATCACCTAACCGACCGTAGTGGCTAGGCAGGGAAGTGAAGTGGTCAGAACAGTTTGAGCACGTCAGATTCCATGCCCCGCAACTCGTCGTAATCCACCACTACCCAGTCGATGCCGCGATCTTCGGCCAACACTTTGGCTTGAGGCTTAATTTCTTGCGCCACGTAAATGCCGCGAACCGGTGCCAAAGTAGGGTCACGATTCAAAAAATCGAGATATCGAGTGAGTTGTTCAACCCCATCAATTTCTCCTCGCCGCTTCACTTCAATAGCTACGGCGTTTCCTTCTGCGTCGCGGCACAACAAATCCACCGGGCCTATTTCCGTAGGAAACTCACGCCGCACCAAGCGCAGACCATCGGCCATGGTGGTGGGGTCAGCGGCCAACAACTCTTGCAAATGGGCTTCTACCCCATCTTTTTGTAGGCCAGGGTCAACACCAAGGTCATGTTTGGTATCGCTCAAAATCTCATGCAAAGTAATGATGAGCGTTTCATCCTTCGGGTTGGTAACCCGCCAAAACCCGTCCTCTTCAGTAAGGCGGTTCGGGGCATTCATCCAATTCAACGGCTTAAAAGCCCCACCGTCAGCATGAATAGCCACACACCCATCGGCTTTGACCATGATGAGGCGCACCGCCTCGGGAAGGTGAGCGTTGAGACGGCCTTGGTAATCAACGGTGCAACGAGCAATAACAAGACGCACAGTTACTCCTGGTGCTCGGCCAAAACCGCTAAAGCAGTTAATGCCAGTTCGGTACGGCAAATAAGTAAATCAGGAAGCCAAGGATCGGAGTGGTTATAAGTAAGCGGCGAACCATCAAGGCGAGAAACATGCAACCCAGCGGCCAAAGCCACGGCGGCCGGAGCACAGTTATCCCATTCGTATTGGCCACCGGCATGGACATACAAGTCAACTTCGCCGCGTACCACAGCCATGGCTTTAGCGCCCGCCGAACCCATCTCAACCAGCTCGCCGTTTAAGGCTTCGGCTACGGCTAACGCTACGGCTGGTGGGCGAGACCTACTCACCACCACTCGAGGAGCCGCCGGCACCGGGCCGAAGGGTTCGAGGGGCAGCGACGTAGCAGTTGACAACGTAAGGCCTAAAGCAGGCAAGGCCACGGCGCCTACTACTGGTTGGCCATTTACGGCGAGGGCCACATGAACGGCCCAGTCGGTGCGCAACGGTTCGCTGTACTCGCGGGTTCCGTCCACCGGGTCAATGATCCACACCCGTTCACAATTCTCCCGTAGTGGGTGCACTGAGTGAGCGGAACCCTCCTCAGAAAGCACCCCATCGGTAGGGCGGTTTTGGGCCAAAGCCTGCATGAGAAAATCGTGCGAGCGTTGATCTCCTTGGTCTTTAATAACCTGGGTTTCCTGGTCCGCCAACTCTTGGCGCACCTCAATAAGAAGATCTCCAGCGCTGGCCGCTAATTGTGCAGCAAAAATATGGTCATCGGTAAAATCCATCATGGGTGATCATGGCAGATAAAATGGCCTAACCTGTGGAAGAGCGCCGGCAATTTAGAGAAAACTAACTTTATGACCATCACCACATACGAACTCAGCCATCTTGATCAACTTGAGGCAGAGTCAGTCCACATCTTTCGAGAAGTAGCGGCAGAGTTCGAACGACCCTGCTTGCTTTTTTCTGGCGGGAAAGATTCCATCGTCATGCTGCACCTGGCGCAGAAGGCTTTCTGGCCGGCGCGCCTGCCTTTCCCCATGATGCATGTAGATACCGGGCATAACTTCCCCGAGGTTTTGGACTACCGGGACCGTCGGATAGAAGAAACCGGCGCTCGCCTCGTGGTGGCCTCGGTGCAACAAGCCATAGATGATGGTCGGGTCACCGAAGAAACCGGCCCACGAGCCAGCCGCAACCGACTACAAACCACCACCTTGCTTGACGCCATTGAGGAACATCGTTTTGATGCTTTGTTCGGTGGTGCCCGCCGCGACGAAGAAAAAGCCCGAGCTAAAGAAAGGGTGTACTCGTTTCGTGACGACTTCGGCCAATGGGACCCAAAAAATCAGCGGCCAGAACTTTGGAACCTTTACAACGGTTGCTTAAATCAAGGCGAACACATTCGAGTGTTCCCTATATCTAACTGGACAGAACTCGATATTTGGCAGTACATCCAGCGAGAAAACATCGAGATACCCAGTGTGTATTTTGCTCACCAACGCCCTGTGTTTTCTCGCGACAACATGTGGCTGTCGGAGTCGCCCTATGTGACTCGCAGCGACCAAGAAGAAGTAGAGACCCGCATGGTGCGCTACCGCACCGTCGGCGACATGAGTTGCACCGGAGCAGTGGAATCTGAAGCACAAACCATAGAAGAAATTATTGAAGAAGTTTCCACTACTCGCATAACCGAACGGGGAGCCACCCGAGCCGACGATCGAGTTTCTGAAGCGGCTATGGAAGACCGCAAAAAGGAGGGCTACTTCTAATGGAGTTTCTCCGCTTCGCCACCGCAGGAAGTGTCGATGACGGCAAGTCCACCCTGATCGGGCGATTGCTTTACGACACAAAATCCATCTTCCAAGACCAAATGGAAGCCATAGAAGCTACCTCTAAGCAGATGGGCAACGAACAAGTCAATTTGGCTTTATTGACCGACGGTTTGCGTGCCGAACGCGAACAAGGCATCACTATCGACGTGGCGTACCGTTATTTCGCCACCCCGAAACGCAAGTTCATAATTGCCGACACTCCAGGGCACACCCAGTACACCCGCAACATGATCACCGGAGCCTCCACCGCCGACCTGGCCTTGGTACTCATTGACGCCCGCCACGGAGTAGTAGAACAATCGCGACGCCACGCTTTTTTAGCGTCGCTGCTGCGTATTCCTCACTTGGTGGTCTGTATAAACAAAATGGATTTAGTGGATTACGACGAAAAAGCCTTCGAAACAGTAAAAGAAGAGTTCCGTAACTTCGCTATGAAACTAGACGTTGCCGACCTGACCTTCATCCCCATGTCGGCCCTACACGGCGACAACGTGGTGGACCGGTCAGAAAATATGCCTTGGTACCAAGGGTCGCCGTTGCTGCACCACCTTGAACAAGTACATATTTCTAGCGACCGCAACCACATTGATGCTCGGTTCCCTGTGCAATACGTGATTCGCCCCCAAACCAACGAACACCACGATTACCGGGGGTATGCCGGCACGGTGGCCGGTGGCGTATTCAAACCCGGTGACGAGGTGATGGCGCTACCCAGCGGGTTTACCTCCACGGTGGCCTCCATAGATACTTTCGATGGCCCGATTGATGAAGCATTCGGACCCATGTCGGTCACCTTGCGCTTAACCGACAATATTGACATTTCACGGGGCGATATGATTTGCCGCCCCAACAACCAACCCCATGCCGGGCAAGACCTGCAAGCCATGGTGTGCTGGATGTCCGACACCAAGCCTTTGACCCCCCGCATGAAATTGGCCATAAAACACACCACCCGCACCGCTCGGGTCATGGTCACCGACCTGCAATACCAGCTAGATGTAAACACTTTGCATCGGCAGATGTCTCCAGAATCGTTAGGTCTTAACGAAATAGGCCGCGTAACCCTCCGCAGCACCCAGCCTCTGTTCTTTGACGAATACCGACGCAACCGCAACACCGGTTCTTTCGTGTTGATCGACGAAGCCAGCAACGCCACGGTGGCCGCTGGCATGATCGTCGGGAGCGGAGCTTAAAGTGGGCCAACACAGCCCCGGGGTGGTCTGGCACGCAGGCAGCTTTGGCCGAGACGAACGCAAAAGCGCTTTAGGGATAGCGGGCGCCACTGTATGGTTTACCGGCCTCTCAGGGTCAGGAAAATCTTCGATCGCTGTGGCCTGCGAGCGGCTGCTAATAGCGGCCGGGAAGCCCGCTTATTTGCTGGACGGCGACAACCTGCGCCACGGGCTAAACGGAGATCTCGGATTTTCTGATCAAGATCGTACCGAGAACGTGCGGCGAGTTGCTGAAGTAGCCCGCCTCATGGGCGACGCTGGCTTGGTCGCGCTGGTGCCGGTAATCAGCCCATTTCGAGCAGGACGCCAACAGGCTCGAGAACTTCACCAAGCGGCCGGCGTGCCGTTTTTTGAAGTATTCGTTGACACCCCGCTCGAAGTATGCGAACAGCGAGACCCCAAAGGTCTTTACGCCAAAGTGCGGGCCGGCGAACTCACCGGATTTACCGGTATTGATGCCCCCTACGAAGCCCCGGAAAACCCTGACCTGGTGTTAACCCCGGCCGATGGTGCCCCGGTGGCCGCCGCTACTCAGATATTGGCGCTAATCGCCAGCTGACTGGCGACCTAAATCCACGGCATCACGCACTAAATCTCGTACCGGCGTTTCATCAACTCCCGCAGCCAGTAAACGTTCAACCTGCGCTTCGACCTCGGCTGCTAACGCCTCATTCAAAGACGCTGCTGACTCTATGGCCGGTACTAAAGCGCCTACTAAAAGCAGCGCCAACGCACCGGTAGCGCCCAGCAATCCAAACGAAAGAGCCGCTGGAATATCGTCAGCAATTGAGGTGACGATCATGCCAGCAATACCAGTCACGCAAAGCAAAAGGGCAACACCTCGAATGACCTGAGGAGCCAAAATGCGGGTACGAGCGTCAACGGCAGCCACCATCAACCTCGAGAAAGGGGTTTGTATTTCATGCGGGTAGGGGTGGCTTCACTCCCGAGTTCTTTCTTGCGTGCTGCTTCGTATTCGCTGAAGTTTCCTTCAAACCACCGCACCTGCGAGTTGCCTTCAAAAGCCAACACGTGGGTGGCCACTCGATCCAAAAACCAGCGATCATGGCTAATGATGACTGCACAACCCGGGTACGACTCCAAGCCGCTTTCTAAGGCTCGCAAAGTATCTACATCTAAATCGTTGGTGGGCTCGTCAAGCAGCAACAGGTTGGCCCCGCTTTTGAGCACTTTGGCCAAGTGCACTCGGTTGCGTTCCCCGCCAGAAAGATTCCCGACTTTTTTCTGCTGATCAGACCCTTTGAAGTTAAACGAAGCCACGTAGGCCCGACCGTTCATCTCGCGTTTTCCCACCTGAATAAAATCATGATCATCGGTGATTTCTTGATACACGGTGCGTTCGGGGTCCAAGGATTCTCGCGACTGGTCGACGTAACCCATTTCTACGGTAGTGCCGACTTGAATTTCGCCACTGTCGGGGTTGGCCGCCGGGTCGGCGTCACCGTTGCTGGCTGCGGTAAGCATGCGAAACAAGGTGGTTTTTCCGGCACCATTACCGCCGATAACCCCCACGATGCCTGCCGGCGGCAAGGTAAACGACAGGTCATCGATAAGCAAATGATCGCCGAACCCTTTAGACAAATTGGTCACCTCTATGACCTGGTCGCCTAAACGCTGGTTGGCCGGGATGGTGATCTGTAAAGCATTGTCGCGTTGATCGGCTTCGGCGGCTTCAACAACTAATCGGTCGTAAGCCGCTAAGCGGGCTTTCCCCTTTGCTTGACGAGCCTTGGGAGCCATACGGACCCACTCCAGTTCGCGTTCTAAGGTACGGCGTCGGGAGGAATCAGTTTTTTCTTCGGCCACCAAACGATCGGTTTTTTGCTCAAGCCAACCGGAGTAATTGCCTTCAAAAGGCAAGCCTCGTCCGTGGTCCATCTCTAAAATCCAGCTAGCTACGTTGTCGAGGAAGTAGCGATCATGGGTGATAGCCATGACGGTGCCGGTGTAGTCACGCAAAGTGCGCTCAAGCCAAGCCACCGACTCGGCGTCTAAATGGTTGGTGGGCTCATCTAGTAGCAACAGGTCGGGGCGAGAGAGCAGTAAACGACATAAAGCCACCCGTCGGCGTTCACCACCGGAGAGGTGCTCCACGGAAGCATCTCCCGGCGGAAGGCGAAGGGCATCCATAGCGATCTCAATGGTGCGCTGAAGGTCCCAGGCGCCGGCGGCTTCGATTTTGCGTTCCAACGCTGCTTGGTCTTCGCCGAGTTTTTCGTAGTCGGCTTCGGGGTCGGCCCAAGCGGCCAACACTTCGTCGTAACGAGAAAGCAAGGTGGCGACCTCACCCACCCCATCCATGACGTTGCCCATGACGTCTTTACTTTCGTCAAGATGGGGTTCTTGTTCAAGAAGTCCCACCGTGAAACCATCGGTTAAACGAGCTTCGCCGGTGAACCCATCGTCAAGCCCAGCCATGATTTTTAGCAAAGACGATTTGCCGGAACCGTTTGACCCCAGCACACCAATTTTGGCTCCGGGATAGAAAGCCAAGGTGATGTCTTTGAGTACGTCTCTGTCCGGCGGGTAGTACCGACTGACTTTTTGCATGGTGTAAATAAATTGTGCGCTCACGACCGCTGAGGCTACCGGCTGATGGTCTAGCATTTCGGTTCATGATAAAAGCAGTGTTATTTGACTTCGGCGGGGTGATCTTGACCAGCCCTTTTGACGCCTTCGCTCTTTACGAAAACGAGGCCGGGCTACCGCCGGACACGGTGCGTTTTATCAACACGCAAAACCCCGACGGCAACGCTTGGGCCTTGATGGAACGCAACGAGTTGGACGAGGCAGGATTTTGTGAACTCTTCGAAGCTGAAGCGTTGGCTTTGGGTATTGAGATTAGCGCCCGCCGAGTGTTGGGGTGTTTACAAGGCGAGTTGCGGCCAGAAATGGTGGCAGCTTTACGCATAATCAAAACCCGTTTGCCACTGGCTTTGTTGACCAACAACACCGTGTCTATGTCAAAAACCCATCACGGGGGAGAACAAGCTGAAGTTCTCGCACTTTTTGATTTGGTGGTGGAATCTAGTGTGGTTGGTGTGCGCAAGCCGGAATCAGGGTTTTACGAAATGGCTTGCCAAGGTCTGGGGGTTCTTCCCGAAGAGTGCGTATTTCTCGATGACTTGGGGGTCAACCTCAAGCCCGCTCGAGCCATGGGCATGACCACCATAAAGGTCACCGACCCTGCCCAAGCCTTAGCAGAACTAGCCGCCGTGGTCGGTTTCGATCTCTCCAATTCCGAACCTGGGGTCTGACCCCAGGTTCGGAATTGAAGGTTTCTCATGAAAAAAATGAGCAGAGAAGTGGGTCGTGCCGCTCTTTGTCGGCCGTGCTAAGTTTTTTCCATGCGTATCGTCACCTGGAACGTCAACTCGTTAAAAGCCCGACTGGGGCGAGTAGAAGCATGGATTCAAGCCGTGCAACCCGACGTGCTGTGCATCCAAGAAACCAAAATGACCGAAGAAGCGTTTCCTCATGAAGCCTTCACCGCCCTCGGCTATGAGTCTGCTCATAACGGGGAAGGCCGGTGGAATGGGGTAGCTATTATCTCCAAAGTTGGACTTGATGACGTGCGATCCGGGTTCCTCGACGGCCGCTCCGACCCCGACCCCGATGCCCGTATCTTGTGGGCCACCTGCGGGGGAGTGCGGGTAGCGACCTGTTACGTGCCCAACGGCCGAGAAGTGGGCCACGACCACTACCACTACAAACTGGATTGGCTTACTCGTCTACATGATGACCTCGTGGCCAACACCAACCCAGAAACCGACCCCATCGCCATCGTGGGGGATTTCAACGTGGCCCCCGACGACCGAGATATTTGGAGCGCCGCCGCCCTCGAAGGGCTCACTCATGTCACCCCGCCAGAACGTCAAGCCATAGAGAGACTGATCGACCTTGGCCTCGTTGACGTTTTCCGACAAAAGTATGATCAACCCGGGTTGTTCTCGTGGTGGGATTATCGAGGCGGAGCCTTTTACAAAAAACATGGAATGCGTATCGATTTAGTTTTGGCCTCGGACGCTCTGGCCACAAAAACGGATTTCGTGGTGGTGGACCGTAACGAACGCAAAGGCGAAAAACCTTCAGACCATGCTCCGGTGGTCGCAGATTTCTTGGTGGGTTGACCGGTGGGGCACCCCAGCCGATTTCCCGAAGATCGTTACTTGGTGGCCCTGCGGAAAATTTGTTTAGCTCTGCCGGAAGTTGATGAACGCATCAACCACGGCATGCCAACCTTTGGGGTGACCTCACGCACCGCTTTTGTAAATTTACACGAGCACCCCAAAGACGGTCGCCCCACCTTGTGGTTTAAAGCAGCACCCGGGGTGCAAGCCGAGTTAGTAGATCAAGAGCCGGAAAGATTTTTCATACCGCCTTATCTGGGCCCCAGCGGATGGGTCGGTTTGCGCCTCGACGTGGAGTTGGACTGGTCAGAGGTAGCAGAAATAGTGGAAGCTGCTTGGCGTTTGGTAGCCACCAAACGCGCCATAAAAACCTTCGAAGGCTAAGGCTGCTGCGCTAAAAAACTCAACAAAGATTCACCGAAACGAGCCACCTTGCCTGGCCCGATCCCGGTGATGGCCAACAGCTCTTCTTCAGTAGTTGGCCGCTGAGCCACCAGTTGGTCCAGTGAAGCATTAGTAAATACGGTGAAAGCTGGTTTACCAGTCGCTTGATCCATACGCCATTTTTTTAACGCTGAAGCAAGATCAGGGTTTGTTTGTGCGGCGGGCGGAGCAGATTTTTTCTTGGCTACCGGCGCAGAAGGCTCGGGAATATCTGGACGTTCAAAGCGGCTCAGAATGTCGAGTAAAGTCTTCCCGTGGCGATCGGCTTTGAACGGGCCAATACCCGAAACAGCCAGCAACTGCTCTTGCTCGGTGGGCCAAAGTGCTACCAAAGCCTCCAACGTGGCGTTATTAAACACCTTCCATGGGTCAACGTCGTTGGCACGAGCCAAGTCATTTCGCCAAGTTTTTAAAGCGTCCAATACCGGTGAATCGGTTTCTTGTTCTCGGCTCACTTGTTGGCGCACTTGTTTTACTCGTTGAGCTTGCTGCGCTTTTTCGAGCGGTTGATCTAAGTTCAATATGGCGAACTCAACATCTTCTAACCATGGAGAGGGTTGACGGCGAGACATTTTTTCGCCAAAGCGACGCTCGGCGGCCCACGAAATATGCAAATGGTCTTTGGCCCGGCTTAAAGCCACATAAAGCAGGCGGCGTTCTTCGGCCCTCGACTTTGTATCTCGAGCATGACCAATGGGGACCAACCCTTGTTCCACCCCCGCCACGTGCACAATGGGCCATTCCAAACCTTTGGCCGCATGGAAGGTAGCGATCTCCACCGCATCAATTGAGTCGTCCTGATGGGTGCGGGCTTGTTCACGCGCCCACGTAACGAAACCGGTACCGGTGCCACCGGGGTCAAGCGACAGATACTCGTGGGCCAGGTGCTGTAGTTCGGCAAAAGCGTTTGCTCGTTCGGAGTCTCGTGCACTCTCAATTTCTTGGGCATCGTTAAGGTCGGCCGGCAGGTCACCGGAGCGCAAGTCACCGAGGTGTTCGTTAAGTGGCCGCTTGCTGCGCCCCACCATGGTGAGAGCGCCTTTGATGTCTGCCCGGTCCATTAGGCCACTGCCGGCTCGGGTACGTACCGGGATTTGTGCTTGCCGGAGTGCCGTGGCCATGGTTTCGGCTTGAGCATTGGTGCGTACCAGTACCGCTTGGTCAGCCCACCGGCCGGCCGGGCCTTTACTGTCGCGGGCCGATTGGGCAATGGCTCGCGCTTCGGCCTGGTCATCGGCATGAACAGCAACTGTGGGGGTAGAACCGCTCGGCCGGTTAGCTAACAACGGGGGGCGCCCCACCAGGGCGGATGCGGCCGTACGTAAAATTTGTGGTGTGCTGCGGTAGTTCTGATGCAAATCGATGACCTGGCCGTCGGGGAAGTGAGTGGTAAAGCGCACCAAATGGTCGGCTTCGGCGCCGTTCCAACCGTAGATGGCTTGGTCAGGGTCGCCCACCACGCACAGGTCATTGCTCCCCCCCAACCATGCGGTCAGCAAAGCCATCTGCAAGGGGTTCACGTCTTGAAACTCATCAACATAGAAGTGGCGGAAACGCCAACGTTGAGCGTTGCCGAATGCCTTGTCGCTGCGGATAGCTTTAGCGCAGTTTTCGAGCAAGTCATCAAAATCGACCATGGAACGTTTTGTTTTGAGTTCCTCGTATTCGTGATAAATGCTGGCAATGATGGCTGGTGCCATGCGGACGTTGCGGCTCATTTCTTCGGCCAACGAGGCATAAGCCTCCGGGCGAATGCGCCGTGCTTTGGCCCATTCGATTTCGGTGGTGACATCGAGGGCATCGGTGGTTCGGCGATCACGAGGCAGCAAAGGAGCGATAAAACCAACTTTTCTGGTCAACAACTCGGGTTCTTTTTGCCCGTTGTCTTGCCACCAGTTGCGAAGTTGAGCGAGGGCAATGGCGTGGAAGGTGCCGGCGGCCACTTGGTCGCGTAGCCCCAACCGGCGTAAACGGTGACGTAGTTCAGCTGCGGCTTTGCGAGTGAAGGTGAGGGCCATGACCCGGCGAGGGTCTTCTCGCCCGGTTTCGGATCGCCAAGCAATGCGATGGGTGAGTACCCGTGTTTTGCCGGAGCCGGCCCCAGCGTGGATAGCCAGTGGTGTGGTATCGGTGGTGACCGCTAAATGTTGTTCCTCGTTGAGGCCCACCAAAAGGGCATCGGCGTTCGACGATTCGTCAAGATGCAAGGTGTTCTCGTCTGGTGCCATGAAAGCACCTTACCTAGGGGGAGTGACAGCCTCAGCCGTTAAACGATTAAAGGCGCTTTAAAGCCATCGGTAAATGAGGTATTCCATCTTCTTCGTCGAAGACCTCGCCGGTGGCTTCGTACCCTAAAGAAAGGTACCAATCCGCTAAATAGGCTTGAGCATTGAGGGTCAGCGGCCCGCTGGTGGTAGACGCTACGTGGTTAACCAACAGCGCACCTAAGCCTTTGCCCCGTGCTTGGGGGGCGGTCACTACCCGCCCAATGCAGTGCCCGTCTGGGCCGTCGGCCAGCAAGCGTAGGTAAGCCACTATTTGGTTTTGGTCCTCAATCCAAAGGTGGCGGGTTTCTGGTTCGAGGTCTCGACCGTCGGTGTCTAAATAAAATGACTGCTGTTCGAGCACAAATACTTCAAAACGTAGGCGCAGCAAGGCGTAAAGCGTGGTGGTGTTGAGCGCCGAAAAAGGTTGGTCAAATATCTCGATACCCCGACGTTATCCGCCCCGGTTTGCTGTGAGGGGCGGTTTCCTCGGATGATGGGGTATGCCTTTCGCTCAAGTAAGCCCCGACGTAAAAATATGTTACGAACTTTTTGGCCGCCCCGAAGACCCCACCCTGGTTCTGTTGCATGGTTTAGGGAGCCAGTTGCTGTTGTGGGAGGAAGGGTTTTGTACTGGTTTGGCCGCTCAAGGTTTTCAGGTGGTTCGTTTTGATTCTCGAGACAGTGGCCTCTCTACGAAATTTCCGGAAGGGTCGGCGTACACACTGTCCGGTATGGCCGCCGACGTTGTTGGGTTGCTCGACCACCTTGAAGTAGCGGACGCGCACATCGTGGGGTTTTCTTTGGGCGGCATGGTGGCCCAGACGGTGGCGGTTGATCACCCTGAACGATGCCGAAGTTTGGTGTCTATGGGTTCCAATACTGGGAACCGTGATTTTGGGCAACCCACGGGAGAAACCATGGCCGCCATGATGGCACCAACGCCAGGAACTCAGGAGGCTCGAGTAGAAAAAGATCTTACTGACCGCCGCTTGTGGGCTAGCCCAGCCTGGCACGATGAAGATTTGGTGCGGGGCACGTTTGAGGCTTACGCCGAACGCTCGCCGCAATCTCAAGAGGCATTTAACCGCCAATGGGGGGCTGCGCTGGCCCACGGGGACCGTGAAAAACAATTAGCCACTATCGCCGTGCCTGCCCGGGTAATTCACGGCGGGGCCGACACACTGATTGACCAAAGTGGAGGGCGCCGCACGGCAGAGGTTATTCCTAGTGCCGACTTTGTACTGGTCGATGGTTGGGGACATGACCTACCGCCTGGTTCTTGGCCATTTTTGATTGAAGCGATTTCTGAGCATGCGCTGCGCTGCGACGCTCACCGAGTTGACTAGAGCCAAGGAGGCAGCATGGGTGCTTTAGATGGGGTGCGAGTAATTGAGTTAGCGGGTATTGGCCCGGGGCCTTTTTGCGGGATGATGCTGTCCGACATGGGCGCCGAGGTGATCCGTGTTGATCGTGCCGGCGCAGTAAAAGGCGGCGACCCGAGCCAGCCGCCGGTTGGGGTGATCGAGCGGGGTCGGCGCAGCATTGGGGTAGATCTCAAATCGCCCGAAGGTGTTGAGGTGTTGTTGTCTTTGGTAGAAGGCGCCGACATGATTTTTGAAGGTTTTCGTCCTGGGGTAGCGGAACGCTTGGGGGTGGGTCCGGAGGAATGTCTGGCCCGTAACCCAGCGCTGGTTTATGGCCGTATGACCGGGTGGGGCCAAGAGGGCCCGTACGCTTCGGCCGCCGGTCACGACATTAACTACATTGCTTTAGCGGGGGCTTTGGCCCACATGGGGCGAGCTGATTCGGGTCCGGTGCCGCCTTTGAACTTGGTGGGCGATTTTGGCGGGGGTGGTATGTATTTGGCCTTTGGCATGGTGTGTGCTTTGTTCAGTGCGCGCTCTACCGGGCAGGGCCAGGTGGTAGACGCTGCCATGGTCGACGGAGCAGCCAGTCTCATGGGGTTCTTTCACGGTTTTTTAGCGACCGGTTTGCATAAGCCAGAGCGAGGGGTAAATACTCTCGACACAGGTGCCCATTTTTATGATGTGTATCAGTGCCTTGACGGTTCGTATATTTCGTTGGGGTCTATTGAGCCGCAGTTTTACGCCGAGATGGTAGAAAAGTTGGGGCTTGACTCGGAGCGTTTTGCGCCGCAATTTGATCAAACGCAGTGGCCAGCGTTGAAAGCAGAAATAGCCACCGTGGTTGCTGCCAAAACCCGTGATCAGTGGGACGCTATTTTGGCGGGCAGCGATGTTTGTTACGCCCCGGTCTTGACTATTGATGAAGCGGTTGTCCACCCCCATAATGTGGAGCGGGGGACTTTTGTGGAGTCGGCGGGTTTAACCCAACCGGGGCCGGCTCCTCGTTTTAGTGAGACTCCGGGTGCTATTTCTCGGCCGCCGGCACACCCCGGTCAGCACACTGATGAGATTTTGGTTGAGGCGGGTTTAGACGTAGAGGCCTTGCGGGCTTCGGGGGCGGTGGCTTAATCATGGCCACCGTGGTGTTTTTTCATGCCCATCCCGATGATGAGGCTTTGGCTACGGCGGGGACCATGATCAAAATGTCTGCGGCGGGCCACCGCGTGTTGTTGGTTCTCGCCACGCGAGGCGAGGAAGGTGAGCCGGTGCCTGAGGTGTTGAGCGACGGCGAAGAGTTGGGGGAGCGGCGTTCGCAAGAGGTGCAGGCTGCGGCAGATTTGCTTGGGGTGGCCCGGGTGGCCTTTTTGGATTACCGAGACAGCGGCATGATTGGGTCGCCCAGCAGCGAAAACCCGGCGTGTTTTTGGCAGGCTGAGGAGAGCGAAGCGGTGGATCGTCTTGATGTTTTGTTGGCTGATGAGGCGGTGGATTTGTTGGTGGCTTACGACCCTCATGGCGGCTACGGCCACCCGGACCATATTCAGGTGCATCGGGTGGGCACCCGTTGGGCGGCCGAACATGGGGTGCGTTTGCGTTGGGTGACTATGAATCGTGACATTGTGCGTTCGGTGGTGGCCGAAGCCATGGGTGAGGTCAGCGAGGTGGGGCAAGAGCCGGACGCTGATTTGGCTAAGCGCAGTGAACGGTTAACCGATGATTTGTTTGGTCTGCCTGATGCTGAAATTACTCACGGCATTGTGGTGACCGAGGTGCTGGAGCGTAAACGGGCGGCTATTGCGGCTCACGCCAGCCAGGTTGCTCCGGATTCGTTTTTCTTGGCTCCGTTGGATGCTCGTTACGAAGCGGCTTTTGGTACGGAATGGTTTGTCGACCCGGGGCGGCCTCGGGTTGTTGGGGAACCGCACCGCACTGATTTGTTGTTGAACTAAGCGTGGGGCTGGACGGTTCTTCAGGCATGATGGCTGCATGAGTTCTTTACTTGTTATGGCGTCTTTGCGAGATACCCACGAGGCTTTTGCTTGGATCATGGTTATCGGAAATGGGCTGGCGGGCTTGTGGTCGCTGGCTGCTCATCGGGTGGAGTCTTTGCGTGGTCGAGCTTTGTGGTGGTTTGTGGCGCTGGTGCAGTTTTCGGTGGCGGTTCAAGTGACGCTTGGTGTGGGTTTGGTAGCGGGCCAAGATATTGAGCCTCCCCAGTTTCATTTGTTCTACGGTTTTGTGGCGTTGATAACGGTGGGCATTGTTTACAGTTATCGCCAGTCCATGCGTCCTTACCGGCATTTGTTGTACGGCGGGGCCGGGCTGTTTCTCATGGGTTTGGGCATTCGCGCCATGTTGGTAAGCGCTGTTTAAAAGCAGCCACACTCTGCGCTCAAAAAAATCCGCCCCAAAAATCTTATTCCACCCCTGACCTTGCCTTTTACCTCGCCTCCGTCATGTCGTCTCTGAGACCACATGACGGGGTTTGGGGGGCGGAGGGTGGCTAAAAAAGAGGAGAGGTTAGGCCTGTTGGGCGAGGCGGGAGCGAAGGTTTTCGAGTTGGGTCAGCATGGCTTGAGGTAAGCGTTCGCCGATGAAAGCGAAATGGTTTTCAATTAAGGCCACTTCGTGAGCCCAAGCTTCGGCATCTACCGACAGCAACTCGCTGAGGTCGCCGTCGTCAAGGTCAAGGCCGCTTAAGTCAAGATCAGCGGCGGTGGGCACGTTACCGATAGGGGTTTCGGTGGCACCCGCCGTGCCGTCAATGCGCTCCAGCACCCATTTTAATACTCGGCTGTTTTCGCCAAAGCCTGGCCACAAAAAGCTGCCGTCGGCATCTTTGCGGAACCAGTTGACCCAAAACATTCTCGGCAGTTTTTCTGGGTCGGCTTGAGCACCAATGCTTAACCAATGGTTGATGTAGTCGCCCACGTTGTAGCCCATGAAAGGCAACATGGCGAACGGATCAAACCGTACTTCGCCCACGGTGCCCGCCGCGGCGGCCGTCTTTTCTGAACTCATGACCGACCCTAAAAATACCCCGTGATCCCAGTCGCGGGCTTCGGTGACTAATGGAACGTTCGAAGCCCGACGCCCGCCAAACAAAACGGCCGAAATCGGCACTCCGGCTGGGTCTTCCCACTCGGGGGCGATAGAAGGGCATTGGGCCGCTGGAGCGGTAAAACGAGCGTTGGGGTGAGCGGCCGGCGTGGAGGAGTCCGGGGTCCAGGGCTGGCCTCGCCAGTCGGTCAGGTGTGGCGGAGTTTCTTCGGTCATGTCTTCCCACCAGACATCGCCTTCGGGGGTGCGGGCCACGTTGGTAAAAATCGAGTTGCTGGCGATGGACGCCATGGCGTTGGCGTTGGTTTTGTTTGAGGTGCCCGGGGCTACCCCGAAAAAACCTGCTTCGGGGTTGATGGCGTATAACTGGCCGTCGTCGCCGAACTTCATCCACGCAATATCGTCGCCGATGGTTTCGACGGTCCACCCGGGGAGGGTAGGCACCAGCATGGCCATATTGGTTTTGCCGCAGGCAGAGGGGAAAGCCGCCGCGACGTAGCGTTTTACGCCTTCCGGGGAAGTCAAAGACAAAATAAGCATGTGTTCGGCCAACCAGCCACCGTCACGGGCCATGGTCGAAGCGATACGTAAAGCGAAACATTTTTTACCCAGCAAAGCGTTGCCGCCGTAGCCCGATCCGTAAGACCAGATTTCTCGAGTGGCAGGGAAATGCGAAATGTATTTGTTGTCGGCGTCGCAAGGCCAAGGGACATCGACGTCGCCTTCATCCAGCGGAGCGCCTACGGAGTGCAAGCAGGGAACGAAGTCGCCGCTGCCCAAAACATCAAGCACCGGTTGACCCATGCGGGTCATGATGCGCATGTTGACCGCCACGTAAGGCGAGTCAGTAAGTTGCACCCCAATGTGAGCAATAGGAGAACCCAGCGGCCCCATAGAGAAAGGCACCACGTACATGGTGCGCCCGCTCATGGCCCCTTGGTAGAGCCCCAGCATTTCTTCTTTGAGTTCGTCGGGTTGGCGCCAGTTGTTGGTGGGGCCAGCATCGATTTCTTCTGGAGAAGAAATATACGTACGGTCCTCAACCCGAGCTACGTCTCCGGGGTCAGAAAGGGCGAGATAACTATTGGGGCGCAGGTCGTCGTTGAGGCGCTCAAAAGTACCGGATTCAACGAGCAGACTGGCTAAACGATCTGCTTCTTCGGCTGTGCCATCGCACCAGTGAATATCGGTGGGATCAAAAATTTCGGCCCAATGGGCTACCCAGTCAAGAAGTTTTTGATTTTCAGTAGGTGAAGTCATCGCCCCTATTCCTAGTCGCCAAAAAGTGGGTTGGCGCGCTTTGAGGGGTGTGACTTCTGGCCTATAGGTACTAGAGGTTCTCCGGAGTAGCCATATCGCCTTCAGAGCCGAAAGATAAGCCGGTGGCCTGCTGAGCGTCGTTTAAAGAAAAAACTACTCGTTGTCCGGGACGAAGCATGCGAAAGATTGATCCTTCAAGGGCGTTGTCTGCCAAGTCGAACTCGGCGAAGTCTGTTTGGTTGATGACGATGCCATCACCAGTGCCTGGGTCGTAAGACTTGATTACCCCTTGCATGGTTGCTCCTGGTCCTCAGGTGAGTTAGCGGGTAGCTTTTTGTATTTTTCCGGCTTTTAAACAACCGGTACAAACGTTTACCCGGCGGGTCGACTTGCCGACGACCGCCCGTACTCGTTGGATGTTGGGGTTCCAGCGTCGACTAGTACGCCGATGAGAGTGACTCACCTGCTTACCGAACCACGGTTTCTTGCCACAAATTTCACACACGGATGCCATGTCATAACCTCATTAAAATGGGCAACGAAGGTTCGCTGCCCGGATACGTTCAAAAGACAAGGCTACAGGGTGCCGCCGAGGCATCAACCTCTAACTGGTCAATGCGACAATCCCTTTATCTGACTACGCTCTATCTCTGTGACCGTTCTTACCGTTCTTGACGCCTCTGCCCTCCGTGCTCTTATGAAGGGTTTCGCTGATGCCTTGGTTGCCCATCGGGAAGCTCTCAACTTACTTAATGTCTATCCAGTGCCTGATGGCGACACTGGCACCAACATGTCGATGACCGCAAAGTCGGTGGTGGAAGCTCTCGAAAATTTAGCCGAGACCGCATCTCTTGAAGAAGTAACGGCCACCATTGCTCACGGCTCACTGATGGGTGCTCGCGGCAATTCAGGAGTTATTTTGTCGCAAATATTGCGGGCCTTGTCGGCGGAAATCGGCAGTGCCGGCCAACTTGATGCCCAAGTGTTGGCGCAAGGCTTAGTGTCAGCGTCGACCGCCGCTTACGGTGCGGTAGGCACTCCGGTGGAGGGCACTATTTTGACGGTGGTTCGTGAAGCCTCCGAAGCGGCAGCCGAGGTGAGTAAAGAAAGTTTGCTTACCGTTGCGGAGGCCGCGTTGGCTCAGGGTCAAGATGCTTTGGCCCGTACCCCAGAGATGCTGCCCGTTTTGGCTGAGGCCGGGGTAGTTGATGCCGGTGGTTGCGGCTTGCTGCTGCTGTTTGATGCTTTGCTTCACATAGTCGATGGACGCCCCCTGCCGGAGGCTCCTGATACCCCAGTGGCGGCCGCCCCCGACCCTGCGGCCGCCGGTCACCACGGCGCGTCTTTGGCTGGCCCCCGCTATGAGGTGATGTATTTCTTGGATGCTCCCGATGATTCGGTGGAGTCGTTCAAAGCGGCCTGGGATGCTTTAGGGGATTCCATTGTGGTGGTAGGCGGTGATGGCACTTGGAACTGTCACGTGCATACCGATGACATCGGTGGGGCCGTCGAAGCAGGTATCGAAGTAGGCCGCCCGTACCGTATTCGGGTTTCTGATCTTTTTGAAGAAGCCGAAGAGCAAGCATGGGTGCGTGAACAAATAGCCGATGGGGCAGACCAACCGGTGGGCGACCCGGTGCCTTGTGCGGTGGTCGCCGTAGCGAACGGTTTAGGCATTATTGAAATCTTCCGATCCATGGGGGTGCGTCGGGTAGTGGCCGGCGGGCAGTCCATGAACCCGTCGATCGAGCAACTTTTGGCGGCCGTTGAAGCGGTACCAGCCCAAGAAGTAATTATTTTGCCCAACAATGGCAACATCGTCGCCGTGGCCGAACAAGTAGATGCCCAGACCGACAAAACGGTGCGGGTTATTCGCACTAAAGGCATCACCGAAGGGTTCGCTTCGCTCTTGGAATACGACCCTCAAGGTACCGCTGAAGCTAACCATGCCGGGATGACCGCTGCGGCTTCTGCAGTGGTGGCGGCCGAAGTCACCGTGGCGGTGCGTGACACCGGGAGCGATGTCGGTGACATTACCGAAGGCGATTACCTTGGTCTCACCGGTGGCAAAGTAAAGGTGGTAGCCGATTCGTTGTTTGCTGCCACTACTCAAATAATTGACTACCTAGTCGATGACCACGAGTTGGTGACGTTGATCGTAGGCGAGGATGCCGATGAAGGAACCACCTCAACTATCGCCGCTTGGATAGAAACTGAGCATCCTGATCTTGAGCTTGAGGTTCATCAAGGTGGTCAACCGCTGTACCCCTATTTTTTGGGTATTGAGTAAGGGGTGCCGGTGACCGAACCCGGCTTAACCCTGCGAGAACTTGACCAACGCTCGGTTACTGACCTTAAAGGGGTTGGTGAAAAGCGTGCCGCGGCGTTGGCAAAAATTGAGGTGCGCACCGTTTTGGATTTACTCTTTACCTATCCGCGTAAATACCTTGACCGCACGCGGCAAGCCACGATCACTGAGTTGCCGGTGGGCGAAGAAGCCATGTTGTTGGTGGAGGTTAAAAAAGTTTCTGCCCGGCGTACCCGCAATGGTCGCTCACTGGTGGAGGTCACGGTCACCGACGGCACGGGGAGCCTGCGCCTAATATTTTTTAACCAAGGCTGGCGTGAACAGCAGCTCAGCCCGGGGGATGAACTGGTAGTTTTTGGGCGGCTTGACCAATACCAGGGGCGCCCTCAGATGACCAGCCCGATAGTTGATTTGGTGGGCAACCGTACCGGCCGGGTGGTGCCGGTCTACCCGCAGTCAGAAACCGCTGGGGTACACACTTGGGAACTCGACACCATGATTGGCGAAGCTTTGCGGCGGGTCATGATGGTGAAAGGGTTTAGTGACCCGGTGCCTAGCAAAGTGCGTGCTCGTTACCGGTTTGTAGACCGTTCGACGGCCATTAATCAGATCCACCATCCGGAGTCCATGGCTCAGGTGGCGGAGGCCCGCCGGCGGTTGGTTTTTGATGAGTTGTTGCGCATCCAGTTGGAGTTGGTGCAACGCAAGGTGGCTTTAGAACAGTCGGCTAAAGGTATCGCTCATCAGGTCGGTGGGTCTTTGGTTGCTGCTTTTCACGAGAATTTAGGTTTTGAACTCACCGGGGCGCAACAACGGGTGATTCAAGAAATAAACGTTGATCTTAAAGAACCGCGCCCCATGCATCGTCTGCTCCAGGGTGATGTGGGTTCAGGAAAAACCGTGGTGGCGGTGAGTGCTTTGTTGGCGGCGGTACAAGGGGGCCACCAGGGGGCGTTGATGGCCCCTACTGAGGTGTTGGCGGGTCAACATTATTTGGGCGTAGCGGCCTTGCTGCGCAACATGACGGTGCCTGATCCCGCAACGTTGCTTGGTGAACGCCCGTTGCAGGTGGACTTATTGACCGGCAGCACCTCGGCGGCGGAGCGTCGACGAATTACCGTGGGGCTGGCCACCGGCGGGGTTGACGTGGTTATCGGTACCCACGCCTTGATTCAAGAAAGTGTGGTTTTTGTTTCGTTGGGCATGGTGGTGGTTGATGAGCAGCATCGTTTCGGGGTTGAGCAACGGGCTGCTTTGCGAGAAAAAAATTCCGACGACTCGGTGCCCGATGTGCTGGTGATGACGGCAACGCCAATCCCTCGCACGGCGGCTATGACGGTGTACGGCGATTTAGATGTTTCAGTGCTCGACGAGATGCCCCCGGGCCGCACTCCCATAACTACCGAATGGGTTAAAGAAGAAGCACCGGCTTGGGATGCGGTGCGTCGCGAGGTAGCGGCCGGCCACCAGGTGTATGTGGTGTGCCCGTTGATTGAAGAGTCCGATGCTTTAGAGGTGCGATCGGCAGAAGAAACGTTGACCCGGTTGCAAGAAACCGAACTGGCGGGCTTGTCAATAGCGCTGCTCCATGGCCGTTTTTCTTCGGATGAAAAAGAAGCGGCCATGGCAGCTTTTCGTGCAGGCGAAACCTCGGTGCTGGTGGCCACCACGGTGATAGAGGTCGGGGTAGATGTACCCAACGCCACGGTGATGGTGATTTTAGATGCTGACCGCTTTGGTATTGCGCAACTCCATCAACTGCGAGGCCGGGTCGGTCGAGGGGCGGCCGCAAGTTTTTGCTATTTGGTGGGGGAGGCCACCACCCCAGACGGTGAAGAACGCCTCCGAGCTTTGGTGCGTACTACCGATGGTTTTGAGTTGGCTGAGGTAGATCTTGATTTGCGTGGGGAGGGAACCATCATGGGGCAACGCCAGAAGGGTCGCAACGATTTACGGTTGGCTTCGTTGCGTCGCGATCGTGAATGGGTAGAGGCGGCTCGTGAGGTGGCTATAAATCTTGTCGGCGACGGAAAAGGGCTCAAGAAGTATCCGGAGTTGGCTGATGAAATCTCCGTGTTCCTCGGCGACGAAGAAACCGATTATCTTTTTCGGTCATGACCTTTCACCCGGTATTGGCCGAACCAGAGCAAATTCCTGATGCGGTAGCGGTTTTGTCGGTAGCTTTTGCCCACGACCCGGTGTTGTCTTTTTTGTTTCCCGATCCGGTGACTCGCCCAGGTTTGTTGGCTACTTTTTTTGCCGCCCGCTTAGCGGCTGGGGTGGGTATGGATTTTCTTTACCTCAGTGAAGGAAAAGGGTCGGCCGCCCTTTGGTTGTCGCCTTTAGTAGAAGGTGACCTTGAACCATCGTGGGATGCCGTGTTGGCGGCCACCATTGCTTTGATGGGCGAAGAAGAAACCATGAAACGCTTTGCGGCGTTGGAACCCATGATCGAGGCTAAACCGAAAGAACCGCACTGGTATTTAGAGTTCGTGGGCACTCGTAGCGAAAGCAGAGGGAAGGGCCTCGGGTCGGCGTTGATAAAAGTTATTACTGACCGCTGTGACGTTGAGGGCATGCCGGCTGCTTTAGAGTCCAGCGACCCGGTCAATGTTCCGCTTTACGAACGACACGGTTTTCGGGTTACCCAGGTGGTTGAGATTATAGGTGGTCCGCCTGTTCCCATGATGTGGCGAGACCCGGCTTAGTAAACTTGGTCGCCGGCACCGTCGTCTTCGTCGGGCATCACAAGATCCCAGCGGTCAAGGCAGTCGGCGCAGCGGTAGGCCACGTTCTCGCCAGGGCCGAATTCTGTTTCGTGGTGGGCCAGCAAATGGCAGGTCCCCCCGCAGTCCACACAAATAATTGTTGTCGCAGCGCGCATAGAAGCACCATACTAAGACTATGCGTGTAATCGCCGGAACCGCCCGAGGGCGTCGCCTTAAATCTCCTCAAGATGATTCAGCGCGCCCCACTACTGACCGGGTGCGTGAAGCGGTTTTTAACGCTCTCTTTAGTTTGGGTGCCCTTGAAGATGCCGTGGTGCTTGACCTTTTCGCCGGCTCTGGGGCTCTGGCCATTGAGGCGCTTTCTCGGGGAGCAAAACGGGCGGTGCTGGTAGAGAAGTCTTCGCGTCATACAGAACTGATTAAAGAAAATCTGGCCCTCTGCCATTTTGACGACCAATCCGAGGTGCATCGTGCCGATGCTTTTACTTGGCTCTCGACCCATCAAGAAACTTGGGACCTGGTGTTTTTGGACCCGCCCTATGACTTCGACGAGTGGGAAAAACTCTTAAAAAATGTGAAAGCAAAGCTGGTGGTTTTGGAGTCAAATCGCGAAATTGACCCCGGCCCGGAGTGGGATGTACTCAGGAGTCGCCGCTATGGGGCTACCGTGGTGGTTGTGGCCGCCGTTGGGCCACCTGAAAATGACGTCCAGAAAGAAGGGAGTTCGGTCTCATGACTTGTGTTCTGTACCCCGGTTCGTTTGATCCGGTACATAACGGCCATATCGAAATGGTCGAAACCGCAGCATCGCTCTTTAGCGAAGTAGTAGTGGGGACCCTCATGAACCCTTCAAAAGGTGGCGGGCTCTTTACCCTAGAAGAGCGCATGGCTTTGCTTGACGAATGCTTCGCTCATTTGCCCAACGTTTGCACCACCATGTTTGATGGCCTGGTCGTCAACTTGGCCAAAGATGTGGGTGCAGATTTTATTATTAAGGGTTTGCGGGCTGTGTCAGATTTTGAATCTGAACTTCAAATGGCGCAAACCAATCAAGCCATTTCTGGCATGCACACCCTCTTTTTACCTACCGCTTCGCGGCGCTCCTTTTTGGCTTCGGGGCTTATCCGCGAGGTAGCACGCTTTGGCGGAGACGTCAGTGACATGGTGCCGGCCCCCGTTTTTCGTGAATTGCAAAAAAAGAGCATTTCGTGAACGACGAACTTTTACCCGAGGTTCCGCCTTCCGTCGAGACGGATCCTTATCGGCCGCCTCAGGTTGAAGCGATCTTGCGCCAAGCCCGCGACCTTGTTGATTCTGCCCGGCCCATGCCGCTGTCTGCATCATCGATGATCAATAAAGAAGAGCTCTTAAGCCTGTTAGATGAGGCTATGGGTCGTTTGCCTGAAGATTTGCGTGCCGCCCGTTGGTTGCTTAAAGAACGCGAAGAGTTCTTAGCCAAGGTGCGACGCGAAGGTGACGAAATACTTGAGTTGGCCCGGTCTCGTGCCGAACGCTTAGTGCAACGCACCGAAGTGGTGCGTACGGCCGAACAAAGGGCTCGCCAACTGGTAGAAACAGCGCGAGATGAAACCCGGCGCATGCGAAGAGAAACCGAAGACTACTGCGATCAAAAATTACAAAGTTTCGAATCTCTTCTTGGATCGGCCCGCGACACTATTTCTGCCGGCCGTCGAAAATTACAAGAAACTGTTTTAGACCGAGAGCGCCAAAAACAGCCGCCAGTTGAACCTCTTGATTCTGAAAACCAACCCCGACCCGGGGTAGCAATGTTTGACCAGGACGATGCTGTCGGTGAATACCCCCGTTGATCAACCAGCCGACAATGTGTTGGTGCTTTCGCTGGCTTCTTTACGGCGCCGCTCCGATGTGGTGCGACGAATCCAGCGAGCGGCTTGTCTCGATGACCTCGCAACCTCGGTGGCGCGTGTGCCCCAAGGTGAGGTACATCTCGATCTTTCGGTTGAAGTGCGAGGGCTTGATGTGGTGGTTGCGGGCCAAATAGAAACGCAATGGCAAGCCGAATGCCGTCGATGCCTCGAAGAAATAACCGGACAGATCAAGCTCAGCGTTACCGAAGTATTTCGGTCCGTTGACCCAGCGGCTCCCGACCAAGACCTTGGCGACACTTTTCTTTTTGACGGAACGCCCGGCGACGAAATGGTTAGCGTGGAAGCCGTAGTACGTGACGCAGTGTTGCTGGCTCTTCCTTTGGCCCCCCTTTGTCAAGAAAATTGCCAAGGCCCTGCGCCGGAACGATTCCCTGCGCACACCGAAAACGAACCGATTGAACAAGAGCCGGCTCCCCTAAAAGACCCTCGATGGGCGGCTTTAGATGGGTTGCGTATTGATGATGAAATTTCCCCACCCGATTCGGTGGTCTAAACGCTTGTTCTCCCGCTACCATTGCGGAGTCGTCAGGCTGCCGATCAGCTTGCCGTAATAATTTTCACCGGGCCTAAGGAAAAAACGATGGCTGTCCCTAAGAAAAAAACTTCTAAAGCTAAAGGGCGAAGCCGTCGTGCTTCGAACTGGACCCTCGGCGTGGCTTCACGGAGCTCATGCCCGCGTTGCGCGGCGATTAAACGTCCTCACCGGGTATGTGGCAACTGTGGTTGGTACGCCGGTCGTCAAGCCGTAGACGTTGATTAACTTTTTATGACTACTTCGCTACCTATCGCTGTTGATGCGATGGGAGGCGACCGTGCACCCAGCGAGATTGTGGCTGGGGCGCGCTTGGCAAAAGAAAACCACGGTATAGATGTGGTGCTGGTCGGTCGGTCAGAAGAACTCACTGACTGCGGCGACCTTGAGGTTATTGAAGCCTCGGAAGTTATTGCTATGGATGCTGAACCTGGTTCGAGCGTGCGTCGCCTGAAAGATTCCTCACTGGTACGCGCTGCAGAGGCTGTCCGTGATGGGCGAGCTTCGGCCATGGTGAGCGCCGGCAACACGGGGGCGACCATGGCGAGTGCTCTTTTACGCATGGGGCGCATCAAAGGAGTGTCTCGCCCGGCTATCGCCACCCTGCTTCCCGCACCGGGCACGACCCCCACCGTGTTGCTTGATGCAGGAGCAAACGCTGAATGCAAGCCCGAGTGGTTGGCCCAGTTTGGGCAAATGGGTGCAGTGTTTGCCCAAGATCGTTTAAATATTTCTTCCCCCCGGGTGGGGTTGCTTTCTATCGGTGAAGAACCAGGCAAGGGCAGCCCGTTGGTTAAAGAAACCTACGCAGAAATGCAAACAGTGAACTGGGGAGCGGCTGAGTTCATCGGCAACGTCGAAGGAAGAGACCTCCTCACCGACGAAGTGGACGTAGTAGTAACCGATGGGTTCACGGGAAACGTTGCTTTAAAAACCCTTGAAGGAGCATTGAAAAACTTAATGCTGGCGCTTTTTAGTGCCATGGGGGAGCGCCCAGAAGCTACAGAAGCGGCTGCCCAGTTGGGTCCGGAATTCGACCAGATTTACCGTTTTTTCCACCCGGATACCTACGGCGGCGCCATGCTGCTGGGGGTAAAAGGTGTGTGTGTCATTAGCCACGGCTCTTCGGGGGCTCATGCGATGGAAAACGCCATTAAAGTGGCCGCCGAAATGGTGGAAACCAAAGTGGTAGATCACCTTACTAAAGCCATCGCTGGCTAACTTTTAACCCCTTTCAGCCCCTTTTCGCCCCTGCTGAGCAAGCTCTTTCATCCGCTAGGATGAAGCCTCACCAGCGACGAAAGCAGAAAAGCCATGCCTGCAGAAACCCATGTAGAAGGTTCCCCCATCGGGCGACCAGAAATCCTAACCTTGGTTAAAGAACGGTTGGCCGACATTTTAGAAATCGACGTTACTGAAGTAGGTGAAGGTGATTCTTTTGCTGACGACCTTGATGCTGATTCCTTAGCGCTTATTGAGTTGGTGGAAGCAATTGAAGAAGAACTCAGCGAGCGAACCGTGGGCTTTCGTTTCGAAGACGAAGACCTCGAAGATCTTCGTACCGTGCGCGATGCAGTTGACTATGTCGTCTCCCGCCTCGGTTAACCTCGTCGACGCCCCAGAAACCCACCCGGCCGCCCAAGTTTTGGCGGAGGATTTGGGCTATCGGTTCAACGACCCAACGCTCCTTTCTGGAGCACTTACTCACCGTTCGTGGTGCGCAGAGTTTGGTGGCCCCTCAAATGAACGCTTGGAATTTCTTGGTGACGCGGTGCTGGGCATGGCAGTGACCCAATTGATTTACCGGGCCTACCCGGAACTCCCCGAAGGCCAGTTGGCCAAAATTCGGTCGGGGGTGGTGAGCGCCAACGCTCTAGCGAAAACTGCTCGCCAAATAAACTTGGGGACAGCACTTTACTTAGGTAAAGGTGAGCAAGCCTCTGGTGGGCGAGATAAAAGCTCTATCCTGGCCGATGCCTTTGAAGCAGTTCTGGGAGCCGTTTACCTCGATGGCGGGCTTTCGTCGGCTGTTGAAGTAGTCGAAAATCTCATGGGCCAAGATATTGATCAAACAGCTATGTCGCCGGGTTTTCACGATTTCAAAACTCGTTTGCAGGAACTTTCGGCGCAACGCTTTCGTTCTGCCCCAGTTTACGAAATGACCGCAGAAGGCCCTGACCATGACCGACGTTTTTCGGCTTTGGTTTCGGTGGATGGTCAGATTTTTGGCCCCGGAACTGGGACCTCAATAAAACGAGCTGAACAAGACGCAGCCCGTATGGCCTGGCAATCTCTCGAAAATCCCCTCAAACCTCAACCCTCTCCGAAGGACCCCTCATGAGTATCCCTCTGGAACTTCCAGAAATAGAAATTCTGCGACGCGACCTTGAACGCGATATCGCTGGGCGAAAAATAAAAACTGTCGAAGCAGCCTCGCTGGCCGTGCTGGGTCGTTACCGGAGCCGTAAGGCATTTACCGATCTACTGCCCGGCAAAAAGATTAAGTCAGTAAGACGTGCGGGGCTGGCTCTGGTGATGATTATGGGCGACGACTACTTGGTCATAAAAGTAGGAGCCGGTGCTTCGCTGCGCCGACAACCAAATAAAGCGGCGGTTGAAAAAGGCACCGAAATAACTATTACCTTCACCCAAGGTGGACAACTTCGGTTGATCGACCCAGAGAAAAACTCTGAAGTCGCCGTGGTGTCGGCCGACATATTGTTCGATGAGATGCCGGAATTGGCCGGCTTGGGTATGGACCCGGTAGCCGACCCGGTGCCGTGGACCACTTTCGCCGCTGAGGTATTGGGTCGCTCAAAGGGGCTCAAAGAGCTTCTATGCGACGATGAAATAGTAGTGGGGGTCGGGGAGATCTACAGCGACGAGATCTTATTCGCCTCAGGATTGCGCCACGATCGTAAGAGCGATTCGCTGTCTACCCAAGAGGTCCGCCGCTTCCATCGAGCTCTGGTAGAGATCATTCACGACGGGGTGAAGTACCGAGGGACACATATTGAAGGCCGCCCATTCGTCGATGTGTTTGGCGAGCCAGGGTTGTATCAAGAACACCTAACGGTTTACGGGAAGCACGGAGATTTAAGTGATCGCAGTCGGCTGCCCATTAAACGAAAGAAATTTAAAGGCCGATGGACCTACTACTGCGATACGCAGGTTTAGAACGAATTTAAAAAAAATAGGTCAATGACCGGCGCGGCAGGGCATTACGCGTCTACGGTGGTCAATATGAATGACATCGATGTGATTTCGCGGTAGTAAGGTCGATTCTGGTGTTTCTTAAACGGCTAACCATCAAAGGGTTCAAGTCTTTCGCTGACACCGCCGCGCTCGATATGGAACCAGGAGTCACCGTGGTGGTCGGGCCAAACGGTTCCGGTAAATCCAACGTAGTGGATGCCATAGCTTGGGTATTGGGGGCGCAAGCACCCAGCGCGGTGCGGGCCCAAAAAATGGACGACATCATTTTTGCCGGGACCACCACTCGTCCTGCTTTAGGTCGGGCAGAGGTTTCATTGACCCTTGATAACGAGTCGGGGTTGTTGCCGGTTGAGTTCGGCGAGGTCACCATCACTCGAATACTTTTTCGCAACGGCGATAGCGAGTATTCGTTAAACGGAGCCCCCTGCCGGTTGCTTGACATTCAAGAACTTTTGTCTGATGCCGGGGTAGGGCGCCAACAACATGTCATCGTGTCACAAGGCCAAATCGATGCGGTGCTCAACGCTCGCCCCGAAGACCGACGCATGATCATTGAAGACGCCGCCGGCATTTTGAAGTTTCGTAAACGAAAAGAAAAAGCAGAACGTCGCTTGGCGGCCACTGAAACAAACCTCAACCGTCTGGGCGACCTTCAACGCGAGGTGCGGCGGCAACTGCGCCCCTTGGAACGACAAGCCGAAGCAGCCCGCCGCCATGGTGATTTAATCGTCGAACTCAATGCTCTGCGACTACACCGTGCCGCCACCGAAATGATTGGGTTGCGCCGTCAAGCACAAACCGAAGCAGAACAGCGTGCTTCTTTGGCCCGGGAAGAAGTAACGGCCAAAGCAGACCTGGGCCGCCTTGATGCAGAAGTCGCCACCGCAGAAGCCGAGTTAGTGGCTCGAGGCGGAGACGACCTGGGCGACCAGTTGGTGCGTCACGAAGCGTTAAGAGAACGTGGGCGCGGTTTACGCGGGGTACTTGTCGAGCGTTTGCGGAGCATTGAAAACGACCGCTTGGCCTCAGCCTCTCAACAAATGGTGCTTGACCTAGAATCTGAAGTAGTCAGCGCAGAAGCAGAACTGGCGGGACTCTTGGTCGAATCGGAATCGTTCGCTCCAGAAGCTGAACGGCTTGCTTTGTCAGAAACGGAGTTAACTGCAGATCGTGCCTCTTTTGAACAGGAATGGGCAGAAGGCATGCCGGCCATGGACGGCATGGCTGCTGAGGTTCGCGGCGAGTTGGGAGTTTTGCGCACTTCAGCTGAGCAAACAGAAAATCAAAACCACCGACTGGTAGATCGCAAGACCGCTCTCGAAGCGTCAAGGCAGCGTCTTGACGTAGAGACCGAACGACTACGGGCCCGTCTTTCTGAAGGCGACGTAGTCGAAGAACCGCTCATGGTTGAAGCCACCGCTTTAGAAAAACAAGCCGGTCAAGCGGCCCAAGATCGCAATGCCGGATGGGAACGGTTAATGACCGCCGAAGCCGACCTACGCACCATCAGTGCCCGTGTAGAGGCCCTAACCATGGCTCTGGACGAAGCCCGGTCGCGAGCGGGTGCGGCACACTTGGCGGCGGTTGATGGCGTACTGGGTACTTTGCTGGATCTCGTAGAAGTAGATGCTGGGTACGAAGCGGCTTTCGAGGCAGCAGCCGGCGAAGCCTTAGACGCCGTTGTGGTGCAAGGAACGGTAAGTGCCAAAGAAGCCATCGGCGCACTTCAGCGAGGCAACTTTAAGGCAGCAGTCATTGCCTTAACCGGGGCGGCAACCGACCCTCGCCCTGCCCCAACCGGTTCCAACGTTCGCGCTCATGTCCGGTCGAGTGTGGCGGGAGTAAACGAGCTTCTGGATCGCTTATTGGCGCACGTCACGTTGGTAACGGGCGGAAGCGTCAAAGCGATTGACTTGGCCATAGAAGACCCCACCGCAGTGTTGGTTACCCGAGATGGCGACCGTTTTGGCCCTTCTGGATGGCGTATCGGCGGCGACCGTGGCGGCGCCACCGGTGCTGCGCTGGGCGAAGCGGAGGTCCGACTGGTAGCGGCCGAAACAGAGCGAAACAACAGCCAACGAGCTTTTGACGAAGCAGAGAAACGGGCTGCAGATTTTGATCAAGAATTGCTGAGCGTGACCCGGTCGCTCGACGAACACGACAATGAGTTCAATGCGGCTGCCAAGGCGTTACAACAACTGCAATCTGAACGCCGAGATTTTGGGCTCGAAATAGAATCACTCCAATCACAAATATCTGAGTTAACGGGGAGGCAAAGCGACTACCAGGAACGGGTAGCAGTGCTCGAACAACGCCTGCCTGCCCTGCAAGCAAGTGAAGAAGAGTCAGCGTCTGATGGGCGCCGGATGGTGGCCGACCGGCAACGCCTAGAAGAACGAACCACCGAACTAAGCCGGCATCGCACCGCCCACGAAGTGCACTTTGCCGACGTCACCGCACGGCGAAGCGCAGTAGAACGCCGACTCGAACAGCAGCAGGCTCAAATGATTAATTTGGCCGAGGCTCATCAACATGCTTCGGCACAACGGCAACAACTTGACCGGCGCGAAGCGGTAAGTCGGCGACTTATGGCCCTGCTAGATGAGCGGGTCTCTCGAATTGAACTTCGCCTTGAAGGGTTGCGTGAAACTCGCCGCCTGCAGTCTGAGCGGGTGAGGGCCGTAGTGGCACGCTTAGACGGTATCCGTCGAGATCGAACCGCCGCTGAACGAAGCCTGTCGTCGTTACGAGAACGCCAATCGCGTTTAGAAATTCAGCGGGCAGAAACCCGGTTGCGTTTAGAAAACCTTTCGGTCACCATCCGAACCGAATTTGACCGTGAGCCGGAAGCCATTTTGGACACCCCGGCGCCGGAGTTTCTTGAAGGAGTATCTGGCCCGGCTCGTTTGGCAGAACTTGAACGCGACCTCAAGATAATGGGCCCCATAAACCCTCTGGCTCTTGAAGAGTTTGAGGCCCTCACCGAGCGTCACGATTTTCAACAGGAACAACTTGACGACATTCGTTCAACTCGTCGTGAACTCCGCAAGGTTATTAACTCAGTAAATGAAGAGATTGTTCGGGTGTTCGCTTCAGCATGGGCAGAGGTATCCGAGCACTTCACTGACTTGTTCTCTGGGCTGTTCCCGGGCGGCACCGGGAAACTCCGGCTCACCGACCCGGACGACTTACTGAACACCGGTATTGAAGTAGAAGCACGGCCGTCAGGTAAGAACGTGAAGAAACTTTCCTTGCTGTCGGGTGGAGAACGCTCGCTCACCGCTTTGGCTTTCTTGTTTGGCGTGTTCCGTAGCCGTCCGTCTCCGTTCTATGTGATGGACGAAGTAGAAGCAGCCCTCGATGACGTGAACTTGCATCGCTTCTTAGGGTTGGTCGAGCAGTTCCGTGAAGATGCTCAGTTGCTTATCGTGAGTCACCAAAAACGCACCATGGAAGCCGCAGACTGCTTGTACGGGGTCTCTATGGCCCCCGGTGGCTCGTCAAAAGTAGTGAGCGAACGAATGGAAAACCACGCAGTAAATCAGCCGGTAGTTTTTTCAGACACGCCGGCAACTCTTTAAGTACCGGCGAGGCGACAGCAACCGAGGGGTTAAGCGCGGTACCGTCAAGGTATGCGGATTCTAGTCGTTGACGATGAGGTTGACCTTGTAGAGGCGGTGGCTCGAGGCCTTCGCCGTCAGGGCTACGCCGTTGATGTGGCTTTCGGGGGCGAGGAAGCATTACAAAAGGCGTCGTACACGCCTTACGACTTGGTGTGTCTTGACCTGACCATGCCCGGTATCGACGGTCTTGACGTTTGCGTGGCTTTGCGTGAGAATCCGCCCGAAGGTTTGGTTCCACGTATTTTAATGCTCACCGCCCGTGACACTATTGAAGATCGCATTGCCGGCCTTGATGTGGGGGCCGACGATTATTTGGTAAAGCCGTTTGCTTTTGAAGAGTTGGCTGCTCGGGTGCGATCGCTCCTTCGCCGCAACGCTGGGCAAGGGGGAGCGGTACTCAAAGTTGGGGGCCTCAGCCTTGATGCCGCTCGCCACCAAGTTTCGCGGGGTAGCAGAGATTTGTCGTTAACGGCCAAAGAGTTTGCCGTGTTGCATTACTTCATGTCTCGGCCTGGCGAGGTGGTGTCTCAAGAAGATTTGTTGGAACACGTGTGGGACGAACACGCCGACCCGTTCACCAACACGGTAAGAGTGACTATCGGGACCTTGCGTAAAAAAGTTACCGACGGTGAAGAAAATGAGTTGCTTGAAACGGTGGTTGGTCGGGGTTACCGCTTGTTGGGTAGTCAATCTTCGTGAAGAAACCGCCGTTAGGAAGCATCCGAATACGTCTGGCATTTTTGTACTCAATATTGTTATTTGGCTTGGCTTCGCTGGTGGTGGGGGGAATTTATTTAAGTTTGTCGAATGCCCTTGACGATGAACCGATGTCTCGCACCGCTGCTTTTCAGGTACTTGGTGAAGAAATGGAAGAGCTCAACGTGCGCAACAGCGTGGCGGATTCCTCTCTTGTACTTGAAGAGGCGCAGCCTTATTTGGTGGCTTTTGAACAGGCGGTCAATCGGCGAGCTTTAACCCAACTGCGCTCGTATTCTGTGGTGTCGTTGGTTGCTTTGTTTCTGGCCAGCATGGTGATCGGCTGGTACGTTTCGGGAATGGTGCTGCGGCCTATCGGCAGGATTACTGCGGTAGCTCGCCATATTCAAGCCACCGACCTGTCGCAACGAATAGAACTTGGCGGGCCCACTGACGAACTCCGTGACTTGGCGGACACTTTTGACAACATGCTGGATCGCCTAGACGAAGCTTTCGAAGGTCAGCGCCGGTTTATTCAAGAGGCTTCGCATGAATTGCGGAATCCTTTAGCGGTTATGCGCACCAACCTTGATGTGGTGATGGACGACCCCGAAGCCACCACCGGAGACTTCCGGATTGCTGGTGAAGTAGCGGGCCGTTCAGCGATACGGATGTCGGCGCTAGTCGACGACTTGTTGCTTTATGCCCATCACAAACGCCCAGATGCCCAACGTGAGCCACTTGACCTTTCGATTTTGGTGGCCGAAACGGTTGAAGATTTTGCCGCAGCAGCGACTCGAGCGCAAGCAGTATTAAACGCCAAGGTCGCTCCAGACCTTTTGGTAGTGGGAGATGGGGTGGCTTTGCGTAGGGCACTGGCCAACTTGTTGAATAACGCATTGCGCGTGGTGGATCCTCAAGGATTGGTGGCGGTTACTGCCGGCCATGACGATCAACAAATATGGATTTCGGTAGCCGATGATGGGCCGGGTCTTTCTGCTCAAGATCTTCCGCGAGTTTTTCAACGCTTTTGGAAAGGAGATCGTGCTTCTTCTCGAGAAGATGGGCGATCGGGTTTAGGACTAGCAATCGTGCGGCAAATAGCGGAAGGTCACGGAGGTCAGGTCACGGTTCGGTCTGGCTTGGGCGAAGGGGCAACGTTCACCCTTTGGTTCCCCCGTTACGTTGAGGCATAAATGGCAACTGTTTTACTGTGCGCGGCGTAGGTTAAACCGGTGGACGAGAACAATGAACAACCTGACTTAGAGGTTCCTGATATTGAGGAGCCTCTTTTTGTTGGGGAGGTTTTAGACCCGGCGGTAGAGGCTTCGTTGGCCGAGCTGGTGCACGTTCCTGTCGAGTCCTCTCCGGCATCTGGTAGACGGAGATTTTTTTTCGTCTTGGTGGCTGTGCTGATTTTATTGGGGCTGGGCGGAGTAGCCGGTTGGCTTCTTCCTGGCCTGCTAGATAATGAAAAAAATACTGACGAAACTTCGTCAATCTCTATTGTTATGGGCGAGGCACTGGTGTTGGACCCTGGTGATGAGCCGGTAGTGGCGGTGGCTCAAGCCGTGTCTCCTTCAGTGGTGCTTATTGAAATCCCTTTGGTGGGGCAAGGCTCGGGCATAATCATGGATCAAGAGGGCCACATCGTCACCAATGGTCACGTGATTGGCGACGCAGAACTTGCGTTGGTAACCCTGTCCAACGGTCAACGGATAGAAGCAGAAATAGTTGGGGTAGATATTCGCCGCGACGTTTCAGTAATTCGCTTAACCGAAGCCGTTGACGGCCTGGTGCCTGCGGTGTTTGGGCCCAGCGACGAGCTACAAGTGGGTCAACTTGCCGTTGCCGTGGGAAGCCCGTTTGGCCTTTCACAGTCGGTGACTTCGGGAATTATTAGCGCATTGGGTCGGGTTATCCCTTCGTACGGGTGCGAGGTGGGCGGCGGAAATAGCGCAGAGTGCGCCGGGGTGGCCACTATCCAAACCGACGCACCCATTAACCCAGGGAACTCTGGGGGCCCTTTAGCGGACCGTTCGGGTCGGGTTATTGGCATGAACACGTCAATTCGAACCGATGGGGTCGCTGAAGCAAACGCGGGGATTGGGTTTGCCCTCCCCATCGACACGGTGTTGTTGGTGGCCGAACGCTTGCTCAACGGCGAACCGGTAGGTACCGCATGGCTAGGCATTCGAGGTGAATCGCCATTAGATGGCCGCTCAGGGGCCGTCATCGTTGAAATAACCGAAGGGTCCCCGGCGGCCCTCGCCGGGCTACAGGTGGGCGATTTGATCGTCTCGTCCGAAGGTGTACCGATGGGCGGAATGGGCACTTTACGGGCCGATATTCAACTCAGGTTGCCGGGGATGGTCATTGAATTGGGCTACCAACGCGAAGGGGTAGCCGGGGTAGCGGTTGTAGAACTTGGCGACCTTGACAGTTTCTTAGATTGAGCAATTGAACCTAGTGGATTGCCGGGCCAACGGTAGGATTGCCGCTCTATGAGTTTGCGCAACAAACTGGGAAAACCCCGGGCTTCTTTTTCTGACCGGTTAGGGGGTTTTCGTTCTCGCCCTCAGGTGGATCAAGCAGTTTGGGACGATCTCGAAGAAGCTCTTTTGGGAGCCGATGTTGGGTTACCTACGACGAGTAGTTTGCTCGAACAGGTACGTCGCCAAGCCGAAGAGAATTCGGTGGTTGACCCGGAGGAAGTGCTGGACCTGTTACGTGAAGAAATGGTGCGCTTTTTCCAGGATGCTGACTTGGAACTGAACCGAAGCGGGGCCCCTAGCGTATGGCTGTTCGTGGGTGTCAACGGGGTGGGAAAAACCACCACCATCGGCAAGTTGACGCATCGAGAAATAACTGCGGGGCGTTCGGTGGTGCTGGCCGCTGGTGATACTTTTCGAGCGGCCGCCGTTGAGCAACTGACCCAATGGGGAAACCGTTCTGAGGTGACGATTATTTCTGGGGCTGAAGGGTCTGACCCCAGTTCAGTAATTTTTGATGCGGTTGAACACGCAGCGGCCCGAGGAAGCGGCTTGGTTTTGGCCGACACCGCAGGCCGGGTGCACACCAAAAGCAACTTGATGGATGAGTTGCGTAAAGTACGCCGGGTGGCCGAAAAAGGGGCCGGTACGGTGACCGAGACCTTATTGGTGCTTGATGCCACCACCGGCCAAAATGGTTTGATGCAGGCCAAGCAGTTCACCGAAGCTGCTGAGGTCACGGGTGTGGTGCTGACCAAACTGGATGGTTCAGCGCGGGGCGGCATTGTTTTGGCTATCCAAAGCGAGTTGGGTATTCCGGTCAAACTGGTAGGGGTAGGCGAAAGTATTGAAGATTTAATGATTTTTGAGCCAACTGCCTTCGTAGACGCCTTATTCGGCTGATTCTGCGGCACACTCATCAACGATGTTTGAAAGTCTTAGCAACCGTTTTGAGGGAATCCTCAAAAAGATCCGTGGTAAGGGCCGTCTGGGCCCTGAAGAGATCGATGAGATCTTGGCGGAAATCCGTAGCGCCCTTCTGGAAGCTGACGTCAACTTAGGGGTTATCCGTACCCTTCAAGATCGTATTCGCGAGCGCGCTTTGGGCGAAGAGCTCAGCGGTATTTTGAACCCCGGCCAACAGGTCGTAAAGATTGTGCTCGAGGAGCTCACCGTCGTTCTGGGCGGTGAAACCATGCGTCTGGCCTACGCCTCAAAGCCCCCCACGGTTGTTCTGTTGGCTGGTTTGCAAGGCTCGGGTAAAACTACGACGGCCGCCAAGTTGGCTCGATGGTTTAAATCACAGGGCCGGAACCCGTTGTTGGTGGGCGCCGACTTGGCTCGCCCGGCGGCGGTTGAGCAACTAAGGACGCTTGGCGACCGACTCTCGGTTCCGGTGTTTAGCGAGTCCAGCGACCCGGTAGCGGTGGCGGCGGCGGGTCTGGCAGAGGCACAGCGTTTAGGGCGCGACGTGCTTATTTGCGACACCGCAGGGCGTCTCTCGATAGACGACGACCTTATGGATGAGGTGGCGAACATCTCGGCCGCTATCAATCCGGACTACACCTTCTTGGTGGTGGACGCTATGACCGGCCAAGATGCCGTCGGGGTAGCCGAGATCTTTCACGAGCGTTTGGCTCTTGATGCGGTCATCTTGACCAAACTGGACGGTGACGCTCGAGGCGGGGCGGCGCTTTCCATTCGCCAAGTGGTGGGGAAACCGATCGCTTTTGCTTCCACGGGCGAAAACCTTGAAGACTTCGAAGCGTTTCACCCGGACCGTTTAGCTAGCCGTATTCTTGGCATGGGCGATGTCGAAACGCTTATCGAAAAGGCTGAGGAAACTTTCGAAAAAGAAGAAGCGGAAGCTGCCGCCGCCCGCATGCTTGACGGCACGTTTACTTTGGATGACTTTTTAGAACAGATCCGACAACTACGTAAGATGGGCCCGATTAGTAATTTGATGGGCATGGTTCCTGGGATGGCTCAACAGATGAAGGGAGTCGATACCGAGGTTGATGAGGGGCGCATCGACCGCTTGGAGGGGATCATTCATTCCATGACGGAGGCCGAACGGGCGCAACCCGAGATGATTGATGGCTCGCGACGGATGCGGATTGCCCAAGGAAGCGGCACGCAGGTAGCCGAGGTAACCCAATTGGTTAAACAGTTTCGCGAGATGAAAAAGATGATGAAGCAAATGGGCGGCGGCTCTCGGGGAAAGAAAAAACGAGGAAAAAAGGGACGAAAAGGTGGCGGGCGTACCACCCAACGGGGCCCGGCTCCTTTGCCAAAAAAGGGTTTGTCGCTCCCTGGTTTGGGCGAAAATGACCCCTCGGCGGGTTTTGAAGGATTTGACCTTGGTGGAGGAAACCCATTCGGATAGAGAGATATGTCGGATAAAGGGCGGGAAACGTCTTTTCATCAGGCAGACTGTTTCTCCGAATGGGTGCCCATTATCTGGCCCCTACATAAAACCGAACCGTGCCTTTGAGCCGGACCTGACGATAAGAGAGTGAGCCCGTCGTGGCCGTAAAACTCCGCCTAATGCGGATGGGAAAAAAGAAGCAACCGACCTACCGAGTGGTAGCTGCCGACTCGCGCAAAGCGCGTAACGGCCGTTTCCTTGAAGTGGTGGGTTTTTATGATCCGCTTAACGATCCATCGATTATCAAAATTGATAATGACAAGGCGGTGCACTGGTTGCGCCATGGTGCCCAGCCTTCGGATCGAGTAAAGAAACTTTTGGAGATCTCTGGTGCTTGGGAAGATTTTTCTGGCGAAGCATTTGTTGCTCCGGTAGCCAAAGCAAAGCCAGTTGTCGAGGAAGTTGCTGAAGAGGTAGCTGAGGAAGTTGCTGAGGAAGTTGCTGAAGAGGTAGCTGAAGAGGTAGCTGAAGAGGTAGCTGAGGAAGTTGCTGAGGAAGTTGCTGAAGAGGTAGCTGAGGAAGTTGCTGAGGAAGTTGCTGAGGAAGTTGCTGAAGAGGTAGCTGAGGAAGTTGCTGAAGAGGTAGCTGAGGAAGTTGCTGAAGAAGCCGCCGAGGAAGAGAAATAATGAGTGCTGAAGCGCAAACCGCAGAAGGCGTTTTGGAATACCTCATTAAAGCAATTGTTGAAAGCCCCGATGATGTTCAGATCGAAACCAGCGGCGAAGAACGGTGTACCTTCTCGGTAACCGTGGCCGATGGCGACATGGGTCGAGTGATCGGCAAACGTGGCCGAGTAGCCAACGCTATTCGCACCATTGTTCGAGCAGCCGCCATCCACGACGAGACTGAGATCGACGTCGACTTCGTCGACTGAAAAAACCATGGCTGACCTGGCATCAGGGAAACCTGAGAGGTCAAACTTTTTAGAAGTCGGGCGCATCGACCGGCCTCACGGTCTAACCGGCGAGGTGGTGGTCACCCTAGTTTCTGACCGTCCTGAACGCCTCAACCCAGGATCCGTTCTTTTTACCCCCCAAAGGCAACTGACGGTGGCGGCCAGTCGCCCCCACCAGCACCGCTACCTGGTTCGCTTTGTAGACGTAGCAAGCCGCGAAGACGCTGATGCGTTGCACAGCAAAGTTCTTTCTGCCCCACCCATTGATGACCCCGATGACGACACCTTGTGGATCCATGAAATCATCGGCGCAGAAGTCGTAGACCAACACGGAAAAAATCACGGCCCGGTGGTTGGGGTGTTAGCCAACCCAGCGAGCGACCTTTTAGAACTCGCTAACGGAGGGTTAATCCCGGTAGTTTTTGCGGGCCGGGTCGACCCCAACGCTCGCATTGAGGTAACCATCCCTGACGGCTTGTTAGAAGACGTAGAAGAAGACCAATGATTCTCCAGGTTGAAGTTTTTACCCTCTTTCCTCAAATGATTGACCAATACGTTGGCCAAAGTATTTTGGGTAGAGCCACCGAAGCAGAGTTACTTAACGTAACTTCTCGGGACTTGAGAGCAGAGGCGAAAGACCCACATCGCACCGTAGACGACAGTCCTTTCGGGGGCGGTGCAGGCATGGTCATGATGCCCGAACCAGTCTTTGCGGCCGTTGAACAAGCCGACCCACCTCGTCCGTTGATCCTGTTAGGGCCAGGGGGACGCACCTTTAACCAATCGGTGGCCGAAGAGTTGGCCGCCCTCGACGGCTTTTCGTTACTTTGTGGCCGCTACGAAGGAGTAGACGAACGTATCCGTACCGAACTCTGCGATGACGAGATCTCTCTCGGCGACTACGTGCTTGCGGGCGGGGAACTGGCCGCCTTAGCCGTGATTGAAGCGGTGGCTCGACTGCGACCGGGCGTTTTAGGAAACGTTGAGTCTTCGCAAGACGAATCATTTAGTACCGGATTATTGGAATATCCGCACTACACGCGACCTGCCGATTTTCGAGGCCTGATGGTGCCCGAGGTGCTGCGTTCGGGGGATCACGGCCGAGTGGCCCGCTGGCGTAAGGCTCAGGCCTTGGGGCGGACTCTGAAACTTCGTCCGGATCTCATAGCCGATCGCGGCGGCCTCAACGATGAAGAAAAAAAACTTCTTGAGGAGTTTTCCTCTCAAGAAGATCAAGAGGGGTGAAAATGCCCTCGCTTCCTCTACACTTCTGAGTCGGCCGAAGAGCGGCCTTTTCTTCTTTTCAAGGAACGAACATGCAGCCCACCGATCTGGTTGATCAACAAAACCTCCGTGACGACATCCCCGTCTTTTCCCCTGGGGACACCGTCAAAGTCCACGTCCGGGTAACCGAAGGTAACCGCCAACGTATTCAGATGTTTGAAGGCGTGGTCATCCGTCGCCAAGGCAGCGGTATTCGCGAAACCTTCACCGTCCGCAAGCTCAGCTTCAGCGTGGGTGTAGAGCGCACCTTCCCTGTGCATTCTCCAGTTTTGGAAAAAATCGAAGTGCTGGCTCACGGCGATGTTCGCCGAGCCAAGCTTTACTACTTGCGTGACCGCATTGGTAAACGGGCCAAGGTTAAGGAAAAGCGCGACTGGTAGTGCTGCGGTGACCGTCCTCTTTTACCGGACTGTCACACCCACTCTTTAAGGTCAGGCCTATGGCCGACCAAAAATCTGTAAAAAGAAAAGTTGAATCCACGGCGCCCCACCTTGCCTTAGGCAAATGGGGTGAAAATCGGGCCGAACGTTTCTACCGAAGCGAAGGGTTCCGTACCTTAGGGCGAAACTGGCGCTGCCCCGAAGGGGAAATCGACCTTATTCTCGTCAAAGGCAGTCTGGTAGTTTTTTGCGAGGTCAAAACTCGCCGCTCGCTTCGCTTTGGTCATCCAGCGGAAGCGGTAGGGGCACAACGACAACGCCGGTTGCGTCATGCAGCAATGGTGTGGCGGCAAGGACCAGGACGCCGCTGGGCAAAGGGGAACATGCGCTTTGACGTGGTAGCTATTTTTCCCGGGCACCTCGAAAGGATTGAAGGAGCGTTCTAGCGTCCCGGGCGTCTGCGTTCCCAACACCCACGGTGCCAGTGGCGTCGAAGGTCGGTGGCTTTTACCGGGACCACCACCAGGTGGCCTAACCCAGGCGGGATTTCACGATGACATCCGGGGCAAAGGTATTCCTTGGTGGCTTGGTAAGGCTGAATAAAGCGAACCTCTAACTCGCCAAGAATTTCTGGGTTTTCCATATCGGCTACCCAAAAAAGACCCAGATCAACAAAACTAAAGCAGCGGCCACCGAGGCCGTTACAAAAAGTAAGTCGCTGGGTCGAGATCGATGTGGACGGTTCGGGTTGAATCCCATAAGTGCCAGTATCGTCAGTTCTTGATGAGATCCACCCGTACTCTGAAAAAACTGGCCGCACTTTTTCTTGGTTTGGTTTTGTCGGCAAGTGCTTGTTCTCTTAAAACGCCTGTAGTGCCCGAAGGAGCCGACTCGTTCTTAGAAAAAGGCCGGCAAATCTGGGGGAATGCTTGCGTGACTTGTCATGGGGCGGACGGCGGTGGTGGTCGCGGCCCAGCACTTAAGGAAAGCGAAAACCGCTACCCCGAAATTGCTGACCAAATGCAGGTAGTGAGCGACGGCCGAGACGGTATGCCTTCGTTTGGCGGCCGTTTTTCTGCAGAAGAAATTGAAGCGGTGGTGCGTTACATCCGTGAGGTTCTTTAAGAGAAAACGGTGAATTGGGTGGGACTGTCTCACTTGGGGTCTAGTGTCGGAGGTGCGTTCGGAGTCGGCGGCAAATGGCTCCTCCCACAGCTTTAATCATTTTTTGGTTAAAAAACATTTGGGAGCATCGTGCTTGCCGCTATTTCTTCAGCCACTCTTTTAGGGGTACGTGGCCACCCCGTAACCGTTGAGGTTCACGTCGCTAACGGGCTCCCTGCTTTTAACGTGGTGGGTTTGCCCGACACTTCTTGTCGTGAAGCACGAGACCGAGTACGTGCCGCACTGGAATCCAGTGGCTTGGCGTGGCCCAACCAACGCATAACTATCAACCTGGCTCCTACCGGGGTGCCTAAAGCCGGGGCGGTGCTTGACCTCGCCATGGCCGTGGGTTTGCTCGTGGCCTGCGGCGAGATCGAACCAGAACTTGTCGCAGGCTTAGCTTTTTTAGGCGAACTGGGTCTCGACGGTTCGCTCCGCCCAGTAGCCGGGGCGCTGCCTCTGGTAGACGCTATTGAGGAACCGGGCGTAGTGGTGGCCTTAGGGAACCAAGCGGAAGCCACGGTGGTGGGCCCCGAAACTTTATATTGCGTCCCCGATTTACGAAGTTTGGTTCGTGCTCTTCGAGGCGATGAGCCGTGGCCAGCAGTGGCGTCAATCCCCGAAGAAGAAAGTTTAGAAGACGACCCTGACCTTGCAGAAGTGCGAGGGCAACGAATGGCCCGATTTGCTCTTGAGGTAGCCGCTGCGGGGGCCCACCACCTCTTGTTGATCGGCCCACCCGGAGCGGGCAAAAGCATGTTGGCTCGTCGCTTGCCGGGCTTGTTGCCCGACCTCACCCAAGCAGTAGCTCTTGCTTCGTCACGTATTCGTTCGGCGGCCGGAGAGCCTCTTCCCAGTAGCGGTTTATTGCGCCGGCCTCCTTGGCGGGCTCCCCACCACGGGGCATCGGCGGCCGCTTTGGTCGGCGGCGGCAGCATGGTTATGCGCCCCGGAGAGGTCAGCTTGGCGCACGGTGGGGTGTTGTTTCTTGACGAGTTGGGGGAGTTTGCGCCCAGCGTGCTCGACACCCTTCGCCAACCGCTAGAAGACGGCACGGTTCGAGTGAGTAGAGCCTTTGGCAGCGCAGAGTTTCCGGCCCAGGTGTTGTTGGTGGCCGCCATGAACCCCTGCCCCTGTGGTGGCTCGGGGGCACCAGGTGGGTGCCGTTGTCCGGAATCCACTCGGGCGCGCTATGCCCGTCGTGTTTCTGGCCCTTTGCTTGACCGTTTTGATCTGCGCGTAGACGTACAACGACCCAACCCGTTGGATCTCTTGAGTGGTGACCCCGGCGAAAGCTCTGAACAAGTAGCCGAACGGGTGACCTCGGCTCGCCGCCGAGCCGAAGAACGTGGGGTGGTGGCTAACGCCGAGTTGTCTCCGGCCATGGTTGAACAAGCGGCATCTCTAACCGAAGAAGCAACTCAGTTGCTTAAAGCGGCGCTTTACGCCGGCACCTTAAGTGCCCGAGGTCTTCACCGGGTTCGCAAGGTTGCCTTAACCATCGGCGACCTCAGCGGACACCACGGCCCATTGACCGCTGACCTTATTGATACTGCGTTAAGCCTGCGCATCGACCCGTTTCATCCGGTGGGCCATGCCGTCGGATAGCCCGCTCCCCGCCGAAGCTTGGCTCAACGCCTTAAGCAGCCTGCCCGATATGGGGCCGGCGCGTTTGCGAGCGCTGCTCTCCGACCGGCAACCAGAACAAGCCTGGCGGGCCTGCCTACAAGGAAAGCCATTGCCCGAGGTAGAAGCAGTGGTCGGGGGGCGCTTGCTCACTCTCACTGCGGCATGGGCTAAGGCGGCTGGTCAACTTTCTGTTTCTGAATTGTGGTCACAACTGGTTAAGCAAGGGGTTCAGGTGATGGGCCGAGAGCATTCGGAGTATCCCAGTTGCTTGCGTGACGACCCCGACCCGCCGTTGGTGCTCTTTGCTCAGGGCGACTTTCAGGCTTTGGCCCCTGCCCCTCGAGTGGCCATAGTGGGCACCCGCCGATGCACTCGCTACGGCAGCGAAGTTGCCTATGAGTTGGGCAGGACCCTGACAACCGCCGGAGTTAGCGTGGTTTCTGGGTTGGCGTTAGGTATTGATGCTGCGGCCCACGCCGGCGCAATGGCCGTCAAAGGTGAGGGCCAACCCCCGGTGGCGGTGGTGGCTACAGGGCTTGACGTGATTTACCCAAAAACTAATGGTGCTCTCTGGCGTCAAATTGCCGAGCGTGGCCTCTTGGTTTCAGAATGCCCATTAGGCACTACCCCCGCTCCGTGGCGCTTTCCGGCTCGCAACCGGATTATCGCTGGCCTGGCCGATGCCGTAGTGGTGGTTGAGTCGCACGAAAAAGGTGGTTCGCTTTACACCGTTGATGCGGCTATCGAACGGCAGCGGCCGGTGTTTGCTGTCCCCGGCCCGATTCGCAGCCCTGCTTCAAGTGGCACAAACCGACTTTTGGCTGACGGTGCGATTCCTCTTTGCCAAGTGAGCGACTTGTTGGAACAACTTGAGGGTGCAGACCTCTTTGTCAATGAACCAGCGCCGTCCCCGGTCAGGGCTCTGTTGCCCCCGCAACACCAACAAGTACTTGAGGCCATGGGGTGGGAACCAGTCTCGCTGAATACTTTGGCTGATCGTTGTGGGCTTTCGCCGGTGGATCTTTCTGCGGCGTTAAGCGCTCTGGTCCGGTCCGGTTGGGTGACCACCCAGCGGGGTTTCTACGAACGGATGTCCAACACCACATGAAAACACTTTTCCTTCCCCTTTTACTTTTAAAAACCGGGAGGCGCTATGCAGCGTTTTGTTCTGTTTGCTTCATCAACGATATTTTTAACCTGGGCGCTTTTGGCCGGCTTGGTTTCTCCAGCATCGGCCATGGATGGGCTTCTTTGGCCCCCGGGGGCTTCCACTCCGCCAGTATCTACTACCACGACCACCGTGACCCCGGTGTTTGTTTTTCCTGAAGAAGGAACATACGCACCACCGGTTTCGGGGCCGGTGGTCGATGGGTTTCGGTTGCCGGAACGACCGTGGCTACCCGGAAATCGGGGGCTGGAGTACGCCACGATTTCCGGCGAAGAAGTCCACGCCGCCGCCGATGGAGAGGTTATTTTTGCCGGCCAGGTGGGGGGCAGCCTGCACGTCACCGTTTTGCACCCTGATGGCTTGCGTACCAGTTATTCGTTTCTTGCTTCCCTACGGATCACAGAAGGCCAGGCGGTGCGCACCGGAACGACCCTTGGCCAAGCAGCGGAGCGTTTGCATTTTGGGGTAAGGGACACCCAAGGCCGCTACCTTGACCCATCGCTTGTGGTGGGTCGCCAACCAGCGTTGCGAGCGCAACTTACCCCCCACGTAGATTCGTCAGTTGATGCGGCGGCTCGAGAAGCGCGCCGCCGTACTGAGCGGTCATTTTTTGGCCGGGTGGCGGACGCCGCTGGAACTGCCGCCGGCTGGGTCGGGGACCAAGCAGGGGGAACGGTTGAGGCGGTGGTAAGTACGGCGGCGATGACCGCCTCGCTGGGTGAATGGATGATTAAACAGCCTGTATCAACGGCTATTGCGTGGACAAACTTTGGGGCCGATTTGTTTGTGGCGGTCAAAGGCCCCGCTGACTGCACCCCCGCTGACGTTCAAGTTGGCGTGCCTAGCGGCGAGCGGGTGGCCATCGTGGTCCCGGGCCTAAACCAAACATCATTTGGCGGCCCGCCATCGTTGTTGAATACCGAAGCGCTTGGTTTGGCCTCGTCAGATATTGTGCGTTTTTCCTATGCCGGAGGCCGGGCCCCGGCAGCGGAACTAGATGGTGCGGTGACGTGGGACGACCCTTTGTTGGTGACTACCCACGACAACTCTGCCCCAAATCAAGCGGTTCAGCGCAGCGGAGAAATGTTGGCTGGGCTTATTTTTAACGTGTCGCTCTTGCGGCCCGATGCCACCATAGAAATTTACGGCCATTCTCTGGGCGGCTTGGTTGCCATAGCAGCCCTCAACCGGTTGCAAGAGCAAGGGTCGCTTCCCAACGTGCGGTTGGTTACTTTGGCTACTCCTCACCGGGGGTCCACTTTGGCGCAGATTGGGGATGCTTTTTCTTTGTTGCCTGAGACCGATGTGGTGGGGGAGGTTCTTGGTCTTCCTGCACTGGGTGAGCCGGTGCTGTGGGGGTTAGCCCGAGGAAATTCACAAAAAATACCCTCGGAAGTCCCTGCGCTTTCCGTGGCTGCGACAACAGATTTGATGGTTCCGCCGGCCCAAAGTGTTTTAGAAGGTGGGCGGTCGGCCATTATTTTGGTGGACAGTTTAAGGCCGCACGAAGCAATTACTGAAGCGCCAGCAGCCACTCGGGAGATCTCACTTTTTTTAGCTGGGCAACCTGCAGCCTGCAAAGTTGCTGCCCGAAGGGTGTTTGAAACGGTGCTGCCTTTTGTTTTTGACCGGGTACATAACGTAATAACTGGCGGCGGAATCTTAGAGGCAGCGCAATGAAACCCGCCACCGTTGCCTCTTGGAGCCGGTACACTCGTCAGTCGGTTCGGAACACTCGTTTCGAACAAACTAAAAACACCTCGGACCACCCACGGTCGCTTAACGGCGCCGGCTCGAGGCGAGTAGAACCGTTGGGGAAGGAAACACGACATGGCAGTCGTAAGCATGAAACAGTTGTTGGAGGCCGGCGTTCACTTCGGTCATCAAACCAGTCGTTGGAACCCGAAAATGCAACGGTTCATTCACGGCGACCGTTCAGGGATTTACATCATTGACCTCCAACAGAGTTTGGAGTGCATCGAAAAGGCCTACGGGTTTACCCGCGACCTGGTAGCTAACGGCGGCCGGGTTCTTTTTGTAGGCACCAAGCGTCAAGCACAAGACCCCATTCGGTCCTACGCCGAAAAATGCGGCATGCCGTACGTTAACCAACGTTGGTTGGGTGGCATGTTGACCAACTTCCAAACCATCTCTAAGCGGGTGGCAAAAATGCAGGAGTACCAGCGCATGCGCAGCTCCGGCGAATTCGAATCCATGATCAAAAAAGAAGCGTTGATGCTTTCTCGCGAGTTGGAAAAACTTGAACGCAACTTGGGCGGCATTAGCAACATGGAACGGCTCCCCGACGCCATCTTCGTTTTGGACACCGTGAAAGAACACATTGCGGTTACCGAAGCAAACAAATTGGGCATCCCAGTTATTGCAGTATTGGATACCGACTGCGATCCTGACGTTATTGATTTCCCTATTCCCGGCAACGATGACGCCATCCGGGCCAGCCGCTTGTTGTGCCGAGTGATCTCGGACGCCATTGAAGAAGGCCGTTACATCGCCAACGCTCGTCAACAGAGCAAAGATGATGGCCCTTCGTTAGATGCTGAAGACAAAGAAGCCGAACAGGCGGTGGCTCGCGCTGAAGCAGCCGTCGACGCCGCTGAGCGTGAGGCTCGAGTGGCTACCGCCGCTGAAGAAGCTCCGGCTGAAGAAGTAGCTGAGGAGGCTCCGGCCGCTGAGGAAGCTCCGGCTGAAGAAGTAGCTGAGGAGGCTCCGGCCGCTGAGGAAGCTCCAGTTGAAGAAGTAGCTGAGGAGGCTCCGGCCGCTGAGGAAGTCCGGCCGCTGAGGAAGCTCCAGTTGAAGAAGTAGCTGAGGAGGCTCCGGCCGCTGAGGAAGCTCCAGTTGAAGAAGTAGCTGAGGAGGCCTAGTCGTGGCCGACATAACTGCAAAAGAAGTAAAAGCGCTGCGTGACGCCACCGGTGCCGGAATGATGGATGCCAAAGGCGCACTGGTAGAAACCGGTGGGGATGCCGAAGCAGCAGCACAGTTATTGCGTGAAAAAGGTTTAGCTAAAGCAGCTAAACGAACCGACCGATCAAACATCGAAGGTGCGGTGGCTCTTGCGGTAGAAGGCAACCGAGCTGCTTTGGTTCACCTTAAGTGTGAAACCGATTTCTCTGCAAAATCAGATGGCTTCGTGGCTTTCGTTGATGAGTTGGTAGCCGCAGTCTTGGCTGAAGGGCCATCGGCTATGGACGCCCGAGAGGCTGCCCTTGACGACCTGCGCCTGTCGGTAAAAGAAAATATTGAAATAGGAACGATTGAATTAGTAGAAGCCGGCGAAGGCAACTTGATCGACACCTACCTACACGTCCAAGATGGTCGTGGGGTAAACGGGGTCATTGTTGAAGGCTCCGGGGTAGGTCAAGAAAATCTTCACCAGATTGCCCTACACATTGCATTTGCTAAGCCAGCGGCCCTAACCCGCGATGAAATTTCTGAAGAAGCAATTGAAAAAGAACGAGCCGCTCTTTTGGAAATCACCAAAGCCGAAGGAAAACCTGAACAAGCTTGGGACAAGATCGTGGAAGGCCGGATGACCGGTTGGTTCCGTGAATCAGTACTTCTTGACCAAGGACTCCACGGGGACAAGGTAACTGTGCGAGACTCTTTGGGTGATGGCGAAATTGTTCAATTTAACCAGGCTTACCTCGGAGGCTGATCTTGTCTGACCGTCTTACCTCTCGCTGGGACAGAGTTCTTTTAAAAGTCTCTGGCGAAGCATTTGCTGGTGAAGATGGTTATGGCATCAACGGTGAGGTCGTCACCAAGATCGCTCAAGAAATAGCGGACGTCCGTCGAGACTTTGCTGTTGACCTTGCGGTGGTAGTGGGCGGCGGAAACATTTGGCGAGGCATGTCTGGTGCTGGTGCGGGCATGGACCGTGCTCAAGCCGACTACATGGGCATGCTAGCCACGGTCATTAATGCTTTGGCGCTCCAGGACACCTTGGAGCAGCTCGGCCAACCCACTCGGGTGCAGACGGCTATTCATATGTCGCAAATTGCTGAGCCGTATATTCGGCGCCGAGCTATCCGCCACCTAGAAAAAGGCCGTGTGGTCATTTTTGCGGGAGGAACCGGAAACCCCTTTTTCACCACAGATACCGCAGCCGCTTTACGAGCGGTGGAGATGGAAGCACAAGTGGTGCTTAAGGGCTCGCATTCCGGCACTGATGGCATTTACACCGCCGACCCGCGCCTCGACCCGACGGCCTCTAAAATAGACGAAATTACGCACCTTGAAGTTGTCCAACAAGGGTTAAAAGCTATGGACACCACGGCCATTACTTTGTGTATGGATAACCAAATGCCCATCGTAATGTTTGACCTTATGGTCCCCGGCAACGTGAGATCCATCCTTGCCGGTGAGTCGGTCGGTACGCTGGTCACCTAACAAGGGGTGACATTGAGTAACGAAATGATTCAGATGGTTCTCGAAGAGACCGAAGAGCGCATGACTGAGGCGGTGACGCATAGTCGTCGCGAGTTTTCGACCATCCGCACCGGCCGTGCTTCTTCTACGTTGGTTGAGCGTCTTACTGTTGAGGCTTACGGCGTAGAAATGAAAATGTTGGAACTGGCCAGCTTCGCCGTGCCGGAAGCTCGCCAGTTGCTGATTACCCCACATGATCCGGCCAACGTGGTAGCGGTAGAAAAAGCCATCATGAAAGCCGAATTGGGGCTCACCCCCAGCAACGATGGCCATGCAGTTCGTCTAACTTTTCCCGAGTTGACCGAAGAACGGCGCCGGGATCTGGTACGAATGGTAAACAGCATGGCCGAAGACGGAAAGACTCGCCTCCGGGGTCAGCGGCGAAACGCCCGCAAAGACCTTGACGATATTTCCGACGATGGCGGGGTGTCGGAGGACGACATTAAGCATGCATCGCAAGAACTCGATGATCTTATTCACCGATACGAAGCCGAAATTGACCAAGCACGATCAGCAAAGGAAAGTGACTTACTTGAGGTGTGAACCTTTTGTAGCGACCGGGGAGAACCAATGAACGACCAACAAAATTTTGAAGAAATACGTATTTTGGGCTTAGAGCCCACCGAGGACAAGGTGGCCCCTGGGCGCTCGGTGTTCGGTGAAGGATCGGCAGAAGAAGAATTGCCGCATTGGACCGATACCCCGTCCGCCCCTCCGGAACAAGACAAATGGGCCGACTTGGTGGAAGAAGCTCCACGTTGGGCCGATGACGTGCCGGCCGAACACGAATCTCAACAACCGGTGGGCGAGGCTGGCGAACCAGCCACCCTTTTCTTTGGTGAAGAGGCTACCGAAGCAGCGGCGGCGGTTAGTGGAGATTTCAACCCACCGTTGCTTCCTCCGGATGAAGAAGCATTGCCCCCCATGGGCACCCCGGCACCGGTGGCCGAGTCCGCGCCGAAGCGCCGTGGTGGAGGTGGCGGAGCCAAGCGCCGTAAACGTCCAGAAAAATCTTCAGGTGATGAGCGGGATATGCCCATGGCCATTGTGACTGGTTTGGGTTTGGCTGCGCTTGTTTTGGTGGCTTTCAAATTGGGTACGGGAGCTACCGTGGCCTTGTCCACGGTTATTTTGACCTTGGCCGCCGCCGAGTTTTTCATGGCGGTGCGTCGTTCGGGTTACCAACCAGCTTCGCTGTTGGGCATTGTGGCGGTTGCGGCCTTAAACCTTGGTGCATACTGGCGCTTCGAAGCCGCCATACCGGTGGTGCTTATGCTCACCGTTTTGTTTACTTTCCTTTGGTACCTCACCGGGGTTGATCGAGATGCTCCGATGCTGAACGTGTCGGTCACTCTTTTCGGTGTGCTTTATATCGGTTTGTTGGGTTCGTTTATTGGGCTCATGTTGAACGATGTCAACGGCATCGGCATGCTTCTTGCTGCCGTATTAGCGGCGGTGGCTTATGACACCGGTGGTTTGTTGGTGGGCCGTGTAGCAGGCCGTACGCCTTTGGCTGCGGTGAGCCCGAACAAAACTATGGAAGGTCTGCTGGGTGGTATGGCCGCATCCTTTGGGGTGACGGTGGTGATCACTGGGCAGATAACGCCTTTCGGTGATACCCCCGGCGACATGGGTTCTGTGTTTGTTCTTGGGGTGGTGGCTGCCTTGGCGGCTCCGCTGGGCGACCTTTGCGAGTCCATGATTAAACGAGATCTCGGTCTTAAAGACATGGGAAGCCTCTTGCCGGGCCATGGCGGTTTGTTGGACCGTTTTGATGCGCTGCTCTTTGTTTTGCCGGCCACTTACTACACCGCTCGTTTGCTTAACTTGTTCGGGGGCTGACCCGAAACCGCCTCGGCTTTTTGAGGCGGTACGGTCTTGCTATGTCTGCAACCTCTGTCGCTGTTTTAGGGTCTACGGGTTCTATCGGCACACAAACCCTTGAGGTGGTTGCTGCTTGCCCCGGGGACTACGAGGTGGTTGCTTTAGGGGCGGCTTCGTCCATTGATTTGTTGGTTGAACAAGCAGAGCGCTTTCGCCCGAAAGTGGTGGCTTTAGCCGACCAAAACCGGGCCCAAGAGTTGGCGGAGCGGGTACCGGCCGGCACTGAGGTTTTGGCTGGTCCACAGGCTTTAGCCGAGGCTGCGGTTATTGCTGAGGTGGCCATTAACGGGGTGGTGGGTTTCGCTGGTTTGTCGGTCACTTTGGCGACGTTGTTGGCCGGCCGTCGTTTGGGTTTGGCTAATAAAGAGTCGCTTATTTCCGCCGGACCAGTAGTGCAGCGGGCTCGGGCTACTCCGGGGGCGGAGATACTTCCGGTAGATAGCGAGCATTGCGCTATTCATCAATGTTTGCGAGCTAACGACAATCATGAGCGAGTGGCCAGCATTGTTTTGACCGCATCGGGCGGCCCTTTTCGGGGACGAAGCGCCGCAGAGTTGGCGACTATTACTGTTGAAGAGGCATTGGATCACCCCACGTGGTCAATGGGCCCAAAAATTACTGTGGATTCTTCGACCTTGATGAACAAAGGGCTTGAGGTGATTGAAGCCCGTGAACTGTTTGGGGTGGGCTACGACCAAATTGACGTGGTGGTGCACCCGCAGTCCATTGTGCATTCCATGGTTACTTTTTCTGATGGGGCGACGATGGCTCAGTTGTCGCTTCCTGATATGCGGCTTTGCATGGGTTACGCCTTGGCTTACCCGGACCGTTTGGACGTGCCTTTTGGGGCCATTGATTGGACGGATCTTTCTCGCCTTGATTTCGAAGCGCCAGATCGTGAGGCTTTCCCTTGTCTAGATTTGGCTTTTACGGCAGGGCGTTTGGGCGAAACAGCGCCGGCTTGGCTTAACGCCGCCAACGAAGTTGCTGTCCAAGCTTTTCTTGATGGGGCACTTTCTTGGGTGGGGATCGGCGAGACTTTGAAAAAGATGCTTGAGGCCTGGCCGGGGGATTTAGCCGATGGGGTAGAGGCAGTCCTTTTGGCTGATGAACAATCTCGAGCGGCCACTCAGGCTTTGATTAAGCGGGAAGCATGACCGAAGAAAAACTTGAGCCTGCCGGGTCTTCACGCCGAGTCACCGCATTGTTGACCGTGGTGTTTTTAGGTTGGGCGGGCGGCGTTTCTCTTTTGGTGGTGATTGGCGCTTTTGTGGCCATGTTGGCGTTGCATGAACTGGGCCATCTTTTGGTCGCTCGCTGGTCGGGTATGCAGGTCACGGAGTATTTCATTGGTTTTGGCCCGCGTATTTGGTCAATGCACCGCGGGGAAACCGAGTACGGGGTGAAGGCCATTCCTGCCGGTGCTTATGTGCGCATCACCGGCATGTCCAGCATGGAAGAGGTAGCGCCGGTAGACGAGCACCGTTCTTTTCGGGCCCAGCCTTTTCCTCACCGAGTAGCGGTGGCTTTCGCTGGTTCGGGGATGCAATTTTTGTTGGCCATTACTTTGTTGACGATTTTGTTCACCACCATTGGTCGCCCCGATAGTTCATCGTGGGAGGTTGGGGCGGTCGTTGAGGGTTCGACGGCCCAAAGCCTTGGGGTAGTAAGCGGGGACCAAGTAGAAAAAGTGGCTGGGGTAGCGGTAGAAGATTTTGAAAAGTTTGGCGAAGTGGTGCGTGCCTCAACGGGTCATCTCGTTCCGTTTGAAATCAGCCATGAAGGTACTTCGTTTGTGCGGACCGCCCGGTTGAATGAACGTTTGACGGTCATTGGGGCCGCCGCATTTCCTGGTTTGCAAGAAGGAGATCAACTGGTTTCTGTCAATCACACCTCGGTGCGATATTGGTCAGATCTTCCGGCATCGTTGGAAGGGCAGGGACCGGTACGAGTTGAGGCGCTGCGTTATGGCCAAGACACAGTGGTACTTATGGTGGCGATCAATAAGTTGCCCACCGAAACTATGGCGGTAAGTGGTTTTTTTGGAGTTTCTCCGCAGCGACCGTTGGTTACCGAAAACATTGTTTCGGCTACTGGTCAAGCAGTTTCTGAGGTAGCGGAGTTGGTGGCTGCTTCTGCTAAAGCTTTGGTGAAGTTTTTCACTCCGGGGGGAATTGCGGATTTTGTTCGAGGCACGGTTAGCAGCGACGGGGGTGAGGCCGCGGACGGGGTGGCGTTAACTTCTGAAGATGAGAATCGATTGCTTTCTATTTATGGGGCGGCCCGGTTGGGGAGTGCGGCTTTCGAGTCGGGTATTTACCAGTTCATCTGGTTCATGGTGCTCATTAACGTGTTTATTGCGGTGTTTAACTTGGTGCCCTTGTTGCCGTTCGACGGTGGACATATAGCGATTGCTATTTATGAGCGGTTGCGTTCTTTTGGTGGTCGCAATTACCGCGCTGATGCCTCAAAGTTGGTGCCGCTTACTTGGGTGGTGTTGATGTTTCTGTTGTCGTTGTCTGCCCTAGCGCTTTTTCGCGACATTGTTGATCTTCCAGATTTTGGTTGAACTGTTGCTGACGAGAAGTAAGTCTCTTGCCTTGGGGCAAGCCAGATAGCAGGTAGCCTCAGCGCCATGGAGGTTCAATCCACTTTTCCCCGTCGTCCTACTCATCAGGTCATGGTGGGCGACGTCCCGGTGGGCGGTGGCGCGCCGATAAGCGTGCAATCCATGACCGTGACAAAAACTGCTGACCATGAAGCTACTTTGCAGCAAATTTATGACCTCGCTATGGCGGGAGCAGACATTGTTCGCTGTACATGTAACGAACCGGAGGCAGCCGAGGGGTTGGCGCGGATTGTTCCCCGGTCGCCGGTGCCCATCGTGGCCGACATCCACCACCAGTACCGCATGGCGTTAGCCGCTTTGGAAGCTGGTGTGGATTGCTTGCGCTTAAACCCCGGAAATATTCGTAAACCTGAGCACATCAAGGTGGTGGCTCGAGAAGCCAAAGACCGTGGTGTTCCGATTCGCATCGGGGTAAATGGGGGGTCGCTGCATCCTGATTTGTACGCCAAGTATGGCGACGTGGTGACCCCGGAGGCCATGGTGGAGTCGGCGCTGCAAGAGATTGGCTATTTTTCTGAAGTGGGTTTTGATCAGATAAAGATTTCGGTGAAGGCTTCGAGTGTGCCGTTGATGATTGATGCTTATCGGCAACTGGCTGAACTCACCGAACATCCGCTGCATTTGGGGGTTACGGAAGCGGGTCCTTTGCCGGGTGGTTTGTTGAAATCCACGGCGGGTATTGCCACGTTGTTGGCGGAAGGTATTGGCGACACCATTCGTTATTCCCTTACCGCTGACCCTATTGAAGAGGCCAAAGCGGGCCGCCAACTGTTGGAGTCCATGGGTTTACGGGAACGTAAAAACGTTGACTTGATTGCTTGTCCGAGTTGTGGACGGGCTGAAATTGATGTGGTGGCGGTGGCCGAAGAGGCGTTAGCTGCTTTCGCTGATCGAGAGATTCCGTTGCAAATAGCCATCATGGGGTGCGTGGTCAATGGCCCCGGCGAGGCGCGTGATGCCGATTTGGGTATAGCGGCGGGTAATCATCGGGGCCATTTGTTTATCAAGGGCCGTAATGCGGCGGTGGTTCCCGAAGATGAAATGGTTTCGACTTTGGTGGAGTGGGCAGATTTCATTATGGAACACGGTGCCGATGCGGCACTCGCTCGAGTGGATATAGATCGAGCGGAGAGGGAAGCAGCCCGAGATCGTGACCGTTTGTTGGCTTCCCAAGGGGTGGACGCTAATGATTCTGGTACCCGTATTGAAATGATCCGCCGCCACACCGAGCCCTAATCGTTTCTGGCCCTGTCATGGGGGCGGTCCTCGAGACGGAGGGGATGTTTTTCTGTGGACGGGCGGGAAGTCCGGTATGCTCTTCTGTTGCGTACATCGTGCAGTTTCTGACGAGGCGTGGGCTTGGCCCACGCCTTTCTCATTTGCTGCATTTAGGACTAAAAGGACAACAAGGGAGGTGCCATGGGAATAATTGAACGAGTCGAAACCTTGGTGACTCCGTTGTGTGACCGGGTAGGTGTTGAGCTTTTCGACCTGGAATACGAAGGCGGCGTTGTTCGCTTGGTTATTGACCACCCTGACGGGGTAGGTATGGGCGCTATTGCTCAATTAACGCGAGAAGTTTCTCGGGCCTTTGACCATGAAGAACCTATTAATGGGACCTACACCCTTGAGGTGACGAGTCCGGGGTTGGAACGTTCCTTAAAAAAGCCTGATCATTTTGCTCGAGCTATGGGCGAAACGGTGACCATAAAGACCCAACCAGGGGTTGAGGGAGATCGTCGTTTCGGCGGCGTTTTAGAGTCCAGCGATGACAACTCGGCCACCATACGTTTAGAAGATGGGGCTACCCGCACGGTGGCTTTCAGCGAGATTTTAAAAGCACGCACTGTTTTTGATTGGGCACCTGAACCAAAAGGGCCTCGACGAAATGATGAACGACCTGCATCAACTGGTGTCGGGTCATCTACGGAAAGCGACGTGAAGCAATGAACTCCGAAATGATGGAAGCACTCCAAGCCCTCGCTGTAGATAGAGGGATCTCTCCAGAAGCGCTTTTTGCTGCTTTGGCCGACGCTTTAGAGTCGGCTTATAAGCGCATGCCGGGAGCCGAAGACTTCTCTTGGGTGACTATTGATTCTGAAACGATGGAGATTCGGGTCTTTGCGCAAAAACTCGACGAAGAGGGTGAAGTTATTGGCGAAGAGTTCGAGGTTACTCCCGACAACTTTGGCCGTATCGCGGCCACCACCGCCCGGCAAGTCATGGGGCAACGCATTCGCGAAGCCGAACGGGACCTCAAGTACGAAGAATATGCAGGTCGCGAAGGCGACATCGTCACCGGTCTTATTCAACAAACGGATGCTCGTTACACCCTGCTGGACCTCGGTCGGGTTGAGGCATTGCTTCCCCAAGCCGAACAGGTTCCTTTTGAACGCCCGGAAGCTAATACCCGCTTGAAGGCTTACATCGTAGAGGTTCGTAAGACCTCGAAGGGTCCACAAATTGTGGTGAGCCGTACCCACCCTGGGCTTATTAAACGCCTCTTTGAACTTGAGGTTCCAGAAATCGCTGATGGGGTAGTGGAAATTCGTTCTTGTGCCCGTGAACCAGGGCATCGCACCAAGATCGCTGTGGGCTCCAACGACCCTCAGGTGGATCCTGTGGGCGCTTGTGTGGGGGCCCGAGGTGCTCGAGTTCGCATGGTGGTTAACGAGCTACGTGGCGAAAAAATTGACATCGTTCCTTTCTCGGAAGACCCCGCAGACTTCGTTATGAAAGCGCTGTCACCAGCCAAAGTCAACGAAGTATTGATCGATGAAGAGACTGGTACCGCCACGGTGATCGTGCCCGACTACCAGTTGTCGCTGGCCATTGGTAAAGAAGGGCAAAATGCTCGATTGGCGGCCCGCATGACCGGGTGGCGAGTGGACATTAAAAGCGAAACCCAGGTAGCCGAAGAAGCAGCATTTGCCGCCACCGACTGGGCTGAGGGTGAATGGGTTCTTGACGAAGAAACTGGTGAAAACGTTTGGAAGGCTGCCGACGGCGGCCAAGACGTGCTTGCTGGAGATTACGGTGGAGCCGCTGAAGTGGAACAAAGCGAAGAAGCGGAAACCAAAGCGGTAACGGAACCAGAAGTTGAGGCAGAGGTTGAATCCGACACCGAGGTTGCTGTCGAAGCCTCCGATGAAGAAGTTTCCACTGAAGAAACTTCTACTGAAGAAACCGAAGAGCAATAGCCGTCGGTCCACAACGAACCTGTGTCGGGTGTCGGCTAAAAAAGCCGGCGGTTGATCTTCAACGTTTGGCCTGGGACAGCGTAGAACAACAATTGTTGCTGGGGTCAAATTTCGGCGGCCGCGGAGCGTATCTGTGCCGTCAACAGTCGTGTTTAGCACAGGCCATAGAGCGTGATGCACTGAGTCGAGCCTTACGAACGACACTCCCTGAGGGAATATTCGCCGATTTGTTGAAGAGTTGGCTAGTAAAAGGTGACGGTTCCTCGGCCGAGAACGGGTGAACAGGGTCGCTTCTGCGATAACGTCAGGCATTGGCTGTTTAGCCATTTTCTACCGAAAGACTTAGAATCACCGTGGCGAGCAATATCCGCGTCTATGAATTGGCGCGAGAACTTGGAATGACCAATAAAGAGGTCGTGGAACTCTGTGGAACGCTGGGTATCGGCGTCAAGGGTCACTCATCGGGTATGCCCGAACCCCAAGCCGACCGGGTGCGCCGTAAAGCAAAGCGTGAAGGCCTCACCCGCGAAGTGGTTGAAGAAGAACCAGAGCCGATTAAAGAACCTGAACCTGAACCAGCGCCTGAGCCTGAGCCAGAGCCCGAGCCTGAGCCTGAGCCTGAGCCTGAGCCTGAGCCTGAGCCTGAGCCTGAGCCTGAGCCTGAGCTCCCAGTTGGCGAAGAAGAAATAACTGAAGAAAATGACACCCTGGTTGAACCCGAAGAGGCGCCTGCTGCGCCCATTCCACGAGTGATTTCTTCTAGTGGTTCATCTGCTCCAACCAAACCAACTCCTGAACCAGAAGTCGAAGAAGCAGAAAAAGAAGAGCCGCCCGCTGCGGAAAAATCGGTAATTCCCGACCCTGCAGAACGAGTCAACCCTGCGCCGCGTATGCCGACTGCTGGGGCAACCCCTCCCATGTCGTCAACGGGAAAACCTATTCCTCCGCCCCCTGGGCCCCCTACTTCTAACAGCGGAAAACCTATTCCGCCGCCCCCCGGTATGGGCGGTCGTCGAAATGAACAACCTACGGGTGGCCCTCCGGGACGCCGTAATAGCCCTCCTCCGGCCGGACGTCGTCCAGCACCCGGTGGAGGCCCACGTGAATCGGTACCTGGTGCCGGTGTGCGCCCTGGTGGCGGACCCGGTGGAGGTCGCCCTGGTGGTCCCGGCGGCGGACGCCCTGGCGGCCCTGGCGGTCGACGCCCACCAGCTCGACGCAAAAAGCGTCGTCGTAGTCGCGAAGAACTACAGCCAATGGGCACCCCGAACTACACGCCCGAAGATGCAGCAGTGCCGGAAGGCGAAGTGGTTGTTGAGCGTTCAAGTACTGCTCAAGAACTTGGCCCGAAGCTAAACCGTACTGCCGCAGATGTGGTGCGTTTCTTGATGCAACAAGGCGAAATGGTTACCGCTACCCAGTCGCTTTCTGACGACATGATTGAACTCTTTGCCGCCGAAATCGGTGCGGAAATCCGCATGGTTGACTTAGGCGAAGAACAAGAAGTCGAGTTACTTAAACTGCTTGACGTCATCGACGACGAAGCCGATGACGAAGCACCTCTGCGTCCGCCGGTTATTACCGTCATGGGTCACGTAGATCACGGGAAAACAAAGCTTCTTGATCAGATTCGTAAAGCCAACGTGGTGGATGGCGAAGCGGGAGGGATCACCCAACATATTGGGGCCTACCAAGCCGAGCATGGCGGAAACACGCTGACCTTTATCGACACTCCGGGCCACGAGGCGTTCACCGCCATGCGAGCCCGAGGTGCGGGAGCCACCGACATTGTAATTCTGGTGGTAGCCGCTGACGACGGGGTTATGCCTCAGACAGTGGAAGCTATTAGCCACGCCAAGTCTGCTGACGTTCCCATCGTGGTTGCTATCAACAAAATGGATCGTGAAAATTCTGATGCAGATCGTGTCTTGGCGCAAATTGCCGAACACGAACTGGTGCCCGAATCTTGGGGCGGCGACACGGTAACGGTTGAGGTTTCGGCTTTGCAAAACACGGGGATCGACGACCTTCTCGAAAACTTGCAGGTCATCGCTGAGGTAGAAGACCTCCGTGCTGACCCCGATGGTCGTGCCCAGGGCGTAGTCCTGGAATCAAACCTTGACATTGGCCGTGGGCCGATGGCCACCATTTTGGTGCAACGAGGCACTCTTCGCGTCGGCGACCCTCTGGTGGCTGGTGCCGCTTGGGGCAAGGTCCGCGCCATGATCAACGACCACGGCGAACAAATTAAAGAAGCTGGCCCTTCAACCCCAGTTCAGGTATTGGGTTTGTCTGATGTACCAGATGCCGGCGAAGGTTTTGTGGTTGCTCCGAACGAAAAAATTGCCGGCCGGGTAGCTGACAAACGCGGCCACTGGCGTCGCCAAGCCAACATTGGCCGTGATGCCCACGCGCTCTCGGGCGGCGCTCGCTTGGAAGATATCTTTGAGCAGATTCAAAAGGGCGAAGCAGCCAACTTGAACCTCATTGTCAAAGCGGACGTTAATGGCTCGCTGGAAGCGGTAATTGAGAGCCTGCGCAAACTTGAACGTGAAGAAGTGCGCCTGTCTTTTGTACACCGCGGGGTTGGCGGTATCACCGAAAACGACATCCAATTAGCGGCGGCCGCCAACGCCACCATTATTGGTTTCAATGTGCGCCCCGAACGCAAAGCTCGAGACTTTGCTCTAACCGAAAACGTGGAGATCCGTACTTACGAAATCATCTACAAGTTGATTGAAGACATTGAAGCGGCCATGGTCGGCATGTTGGCCCCCGAGTTCGAAGAGGTGGTCACCGGCGACGCAGAGGTTCGAGAAATCTTTACCGTTCCTCGAATCGGGCGTATCGCAGGTTGCCATGTTCAAAACGGCACCATTTCACGGGGCTCCAAAGTGCGCTTCTTGCGTGATGGGGCCATCATTTGGAAGGGCGATATCAAATCGTTGCGCCGCTTCAAAGAAGATGTGGCCGAAGTCCAAACTGGTTTCGAATGCGGTATCGGCCTCTCGGATTTCCAAGACCTTAAGGTCGGCGATGTTATCGAAACTTATGAGGATCGGGAAATTCCCCGGGTCTAGATCTTATGGCTCGACAACCTCGCCGCTCTAGTCGTTCTACCCGCGGCTATGACCGCACCGACCGACTCAACGAGTTGCTTCGCCGCATCCTCGCTGAGGAGCTAGAACACATAGACGACGACCGCCTTATTCTGGCCACCATCACTGGGGTGGTGACCGACCGGGACCTTAGCCAAGCCAAGGTTTACGTTTTAGGAAACGTCGAAGACGACGACTTGTTGAAAGCTTTCGAAGATCATCGAAAACAATTGCAGCGAGCGATTGGCACGCAGACTCGTCTACGCAGGGTGCCCCCTTTGCTTTTTACCACTGATGAGGTAAGCCGTTCCGCTGGTCGCATTGAAACTATTTTGCGTGAAATAAACGACGCTGCGGATGAACAAGACTGATCCGCCGCCCAACGGCATCGCCATCATTGATAAACCGGCGGGCTGGACCAGTCACGATGTGGTGGCTAAATCTCGCGGCATTCTCGGCACCCGCAAAGTTGGCCATTCCGGCACTTTGGACCCCGATGCCACCGGAGTCCTGGTTCTGGGGGTTGGTAAGTCAACACGGTTACTCAAGTACCTGACCGGGCTTTCTAAACGCTATACCGGGCAAATTGTGCTGGGTGTAGAAACCTCAACGTTAGATGCGGCCGGAGAAGTAACGGCAACGCATGACATGGCGGGGATAACCCTCGAACAGGTTGAGGCGGCGGCCCAGAAATTTATTGGAGCGATTGAACAAATTCCTCCCATGGTGTCGGCTATCAAAATAGGGGGCCGGCGACTTCATGAAATAGCCCGTGAAGGGGGCGAGGTAGAGCGGCCACCCCGGCCAGTCACCGTTTACCATTTTGAAATCGCCGCAACCGAAGATCCGCTGATTTTTTCTTGCGATGTGTCGTGCTCCTCTGGTACCTATATTCGTACTTTGGCTGCAGATGTAGGAACGGCTTTAGGGGGCGGCGCTCACCTCACCGGCTTGCGTCGCCTGGCGGTGGGCTCGTTTACCATTGACGAAGCCCACCCATTAGAGAAACCGGTGCTGCTTTCTGCGGCCACCGCGTTAAGGGATTTTTCTTCGGTCACGGTGTCTGAAGAAATTGCTCAAGCGGTAGCCCATGGCAAAGTGTTGGACCTCGATCTTCTTGGGGTAAACGGAGATGGCCCATGGGGGGTTCTCAACACCGAGGGCGAGTTGCTTGCCGTTTACGAACCACACAAGGGTCGGGCGAAACCTTCTGTGGTGCTGGTCGGTTAGAGCGGTTCGGATAGTCTGCGCTCGTGGAAGTTCGCCGTACATTGCAACCGGCTCGACCGGATTCTGTTGGAACCGTGTTGACCATCGGTGCCTACGATGGGGTGCATGGTGGCCACCGAAAAGTTATTGCCGAGGTATGTCGTCTGGCCGAGGAGCGGGGCCTGGATTCTGCAGTAGTGACCTTTGATCGCCACCCGGCCTCGGTGGTGCGTCCTGATTCGGCGCCTTTGCTGCTCACCGACCTAGAACAAAAACTTGAGTTGCTGGCTGCTACTGGCGTTGACCAAACCTTGGTGGTTCCTTTCGATGAGGCTCGCGCCGCCGAAACCGCCGAGGATTTTGTAACCAACGTGTTAGTTGGTTGCTTGAAGGTAAAGCTCATTGTGGTGGGTGAAGATTTTCATTTTGGTTTTCGCCGTTTGGGCAACGTGGCGTTGCTGCGCGAAATGGGCCAAGCGTTGGGTTTCACCGTTATGGACCTTGGCCTGGTGGGCATGGATGGAGAGCCGGCTCGTGATCATGAACAAGTTTCGTCAACCTTTATTCGTCGTGCTTTGGGTCGTGGCGACCTTGACCGAGCGAACGCGATGCTGGGCCGACCTTACGAGGTGCGGGGCACAGTAATCAAAGGGGACCAACGAGGCCGCACGCTCGGTTTTCCTACGGCCAACGTACGGGTCGACGGTTCAATCTTGTTGCCTGCTGATGGGGTGTATGCCGGACGGGTGGAGCTTCCTTCTGGCGAAAGACGAGACGCTGCTCTTTCGTTAGGTACCCGCCCGCATTTTTTCAACGATGGCGACCTTTTATTAGAGGCGCATCTCATTGATTTTTCAGGCGACCTTTACGGCCAAGAAGTAAATGTTTCTTTTGAAAAAAATCTGCGTCCACAACAAAAATTTGAAAACCTCGAAGCGCTGGTCGCACAGTTAGAAAAAGATGTGGTCAGTGCAACACAGTGGCTTCAGTAAATGTCGGTTACCAATGTATTGCTGTTGCTGGGGGGCGGGCTTTTTGCCGGGGGGATTAACACTATGGCGGGCGGCGGCTCAATGCTTACGGTGCCGCTTTTGGTTATGGCCGGGGTGCCCGGAAACATTGCTAACGGGTCGAACCGGGTCGGGATTCTGGCCTCTACGGCGACAGCAGCTACTGCTTTTCGCCGTTTAGGGGTAGAAGGGCTCTCACGAGTTACCCCGGTGTTGTTGCCGGTAGTGGCTGGGGCTTTGCTGGGTTCGTTTAGTGTTTCGTTGCTCTCAGATGAGCTTTTTGAGAAAATTTTTGGGATTCTTATGGTTCCATTGTTGTTACTAGCTCTGCGCCCGCCCAAGGTAGCTTTGGGTGCGTGGTCTTTGCCCGCCACCGTGCTGGTCTTTTTCGGCATCGGCCTTTACGGCGGGGCTTTTCAAGTGGGGATCGGCTTGTTGCTGGTCTTAGCGCTCTCCCGTTCTGGGATGGACCTCGTGTTGGCTAACAACGTCAAAGTTTTGGTGGCTATGGCCATCAACGTAACGGCACTTCCAGTTTTTATTTTGAATGGAAAAATCGCTTGGGGCCCGGCCTTGGTTTTGGCAGCCGGTTTTGCGGTGGGAGGTGCTTTAGGAGCTCATTTTACCGTGACCGGTGGAGAGAAAGTGATTCGGCCAGTATTGACCTTGGCGGTGCTGGCTCTCTCGGGACGCTTGCTTGGCCTTTATTGATGGTCGGCGAATTCGTTTAGGGCTCCGGCGAAACTCGTATTGAGCGACCCAAGGTCTTCCACAATGGTGACAATCTTGAAACCTTGTTCAAAGCGGCGAACAGCCAGAGCGGTGTTGGCGTGAATGCCAGGCACCACGCCATGGCGTTGACAGGCCGCCACGATGGTGGCCAGGGCTTCATCGAAGGGTGCTTCACCGTCGTGGTTGCCGGGGCCGAGGCCCAAACTTGTTGAGAGGTCTGAAGGTCCGACATAAATGGCGTCAACGCCTTCCACGCTAAGAATGTCGTCTAAAGCATGAAGTGCTGAAGTAGTTTCGATCATGGGCAGGCACTGCACTCGCTCAATTACTTGGTCCACATAGGCGGGACCATAAATGGTGGCCGCTCGAGTCGGCCCGACACTGCGGATGCCTACTGGTGAATATCGGCAGGCCGCTACTGCTGCTTGGGCCTCAGCAGCCGAGTTGACCATGGGAACGATTACTCCGGTTGCTCCCGCATCTAAGGCCCAACCGATGATTCCTGTTTCGTTGCTGGGCACTCGAACCAAAGTGCGGGCAGCTTCTGGTCGAGCAGCGGTTAGCAAAGGAACCAAGTCTTCTTTGGTGACGAGACCGTGTTGCATGTCTAAACAGAGATAGCCAAAACCGGTGCGGGCCGCAAGTTCCACGGCGATACTAGAAGGGGTTTTAATCCAACAACCAAGCGAGGTTCGGTCGGCGTTGAAGGGGAGGGGAAAAGAGTCGTAAGGCATAAACAGACCTTACTCTCTGGGCGTAGACCAACGAATACCGGCTACATGATTTGGCGTCTTCTGGGATGGCTCCGCTAACATGGGCTTTACAAAAGAATCCTCGGGGTTGGGTGAAAATCCCTACCGGCGGTAAGTGACTTAATGTCACAAGCCCGCGACCCTTTCGAAGCATTAATGCAGAGAAAGGTTGATCAGGTGCGAGCCCTGAGCCGACGGTTAAAGTCCGGATGGGAGAGGATACAGAGCGAGTACTTGCCGACAGCCTTGGGCTGCCGGTAGGTGAACTTTGTGACCTCTCCTTCCTTGTGGACACACAACCAAGAAGGAAGAATCCGAATGTTTACCGGCATTGTAGAAGAACTCGGCACGGTCCGATCAGTGGTGCCTCAAGGCGCAGGCTGTCGCTTAACCGTGAATGCCGAACTTGTTCTTTCTGAAGTAAAACTTGGTGATTCCATTTCGGTAAGCGGCTGCTGCCTGACCGCGGTCGACTTCGGTGGAGACGAAAAAGGTCCATGGTTTGCTGCAGACGCCGTGCCAGAAACGCTTGACCGGACAATCTTGGGTCAACTCGCAGTAGATGATCTGGTCAACCTTGAACGCTCAATGCCCGCTAATGGTCGTTTCGGCGGTCACGTCGTTCAAGGCCACGTTGATGTGGTGACGCAGTTGAAAAAAGTTGAGTCCCTTGACGATGGTTCTCAACGACTGACTTTTCATCTCCCAGAAATGTTGGCTGGGCAAATTGTCGAAAAAGGGTCGGTAGCGCTTGATGGCATCAGCCTGACCGTGGCCAGCGTCAACCACGATGAAGCATCTTTTGATATCGCGGTGGTTCCGCATACTCTCGCCGTGACCACGCTTGGCCATAAAGTAAGAGGAGACTCGGTCAACGTTGAGGCGGACGTGTTCGCTCGCTACGTGGCAGGGCTACTGAAAGTAAAATTCGTACAAGAAAACAAGGAGCAGGCCTAATGCCGTTAGCTGATATTTCTCAGGCCATCGAGGCTTATGCCCGAGGTGAATTTTTAGTAGTGGTGGACGACGAGGATCGCGAAAATGAAGGCGATCTTATTATTGCGGCTGACGCTATGACTCCAGAAAAAATGACGTTCATGATTCGTCATACCAGCGGGGTTATTTGTGCCCCCATGTCTGATGGCCGTGCTGACGAACTTGACCTTCCGTTAATGGTGGTTGATAACACCGAGTCAATGCGTACGGCATTTACGGTGACCGTGGACCTTGTCGCCGGAACCAGCACTGGTATTTCAGCTGCTGACCGTTCAGCGACGGTTGTTGCCTTGGCGGACTCTGCACGGGTGCGTACCGAGTTCGCTCGCCCGGGACATATTTTTCCTTTGCGGGCTCGAGTCGGTGGAGTATTAAAACGTGCGGGTCATACGGAGGCGGCTGTTGACCTCTGCGCTATGGCCGACCGGGCGCCAGTTGGCGTGCTCTGTGAAATTGTGAACGACGATGGGTCTATGGCTCGAGTGCCGGACCTTGAAGTATTCGCCGAAGAACACGGCTTGCTTTTTATTACCATCGCCGACCTTATTCGCTACCGTCGCCGTCATGAAAAACTGGTGGAACATTTTGCGGCAGCCCGTATCCCAACTCGTTACGGCGATTTCACCGCACACGCTTATCGCTCCACACTGGACGAAGACGAGCATGTGGCATACGTTTTGGGAGATCTAAGCACAGTTGATGACCCCTTGGTGCGGGTACATTCCGAGTGTTTAACGGGTGATCTTTTGGGTTCAATCCGTTGTGACTGTGGCTCGCAACTTGATGCGGCACTTGAAGGGATCGGCGAGGAAGGGGTAGGTGTCCTGGTTTACCTCCGAGGTCACGAGGGGCGTGGCATCGGCATAGGTCACAAGCTTCGGGCTTACGAACTTCAAGACGAGGGATACGACACGGTCGATGCCAACTTGCAACAAGGCCTTCCTGTGGATTCGCGTGAATACGGGGTGGGGGCACAAATCCTCTCTGACCTTGGGGTAAACAAAATGCGTCTGATGACAAACAACCCAGTGAAATACGGTGGGCTTGAAGGTTACGGGTTGGACGTGGTGGGGCGCGTGCCTTTACAGATCGAACCCAACCCCGAAAATATTCGCTATCTCAAAACAAAACGAGAACGACTCGGTCATTTTCTTGAAAATGATGGGGACGAAACGGAGAGCGCATGAAAGAGTTAAATAATCCCTTAAACGGGGCCGGCCTTCGTGTTGCTTTGGTAGCGGGCCGGTTTAACGATGCCATTTCACAGGAATTAATCCAGGGAACCAGGGACCGTTTGGCTTCTCTCGCTGTCGAAGACGAAAAGGTGACGTTAGCTTGGGTAGCTGGTGCTTTCGAAATGCCGTTGGCTGCTCAGGCCATGGCAAAATCTGGCCAGTTCGATGCAGTGATTTGCCTTGGTGCGGTTATCCGCGGCGAAACCGCACACTTTGACTTTGTGGCTGGCGAAGCAGCATTAGGAATGATGCGAGTGGGCCTCGACACCGGGGTGCCGGTTGTCTTTGGGGTGCTCACCACCGATACTTTTGCTCAAGCTTTTGCTCGTGCGGGGGTCGCTGAAGGCAACAAAGGCGCTGATTGCGCAGAAGCGGCTATAGAAATGGTTCAACTGCTCAACGAAATGGGTTAACTCAAAACCAGAGACACGCCAAAAGGTGGCATTTGCTGTGTTGCTGATAGCGTTACTCTTTGTGGGTAACCCAATGTGGGTTATCTAGGGTCGGTTACAACACCTCCGGCCCTCCGTATAGCTTTTGGTGACGCCTAGCGCGCCATAAAGCCGGGTCCGACACCCAGAGGTAACTATGCCGACCAACCTACCCCCCAAGGCCAACACGATGGCCGAGCATCGCTTGCATGAGACCGATACCGGTTCTCCTGAAGTGCAAATTGCTTTGCTCAGCGACCGTATTAACCATCTCACCGAGCACTTGAAGGACCATAAAAAGGACCATCACAGCCGTCGAGGTTTGTTAATGCTGGTTGGCCGTCGTCGCCGGATGCTTGACTACGTAAAGAAAAACGACGTTGAGCGCTACCGGAAGATTATTGCTGACCTGGGGCTACGGCGGTAACGCCACCTCTGATATCGGCGGCTTTGCTGCCTTTTCGTCGGGTGCCTTATACGGGCACTGACAACTTCAAACGATGGCGCCGAATGATCGGCGGTCATCAGTGCCAGTTGCATGCAGCTCGGCGTAGCGGTCCACCCTGTTGGCTCGCCGCATCGAGAGGCATCCATCTGGAAACTGGGGGCTTCGCTTTATTCAACGCCACCGTAACTCTGCGAGGGAACGTCTCGCGCAGAATCGAAACACAAGGAAAATTATGACAACTGTCCAAACCGTCTCGCATACCTTTAGCGAGACCGACAAAACTATCTCTTTTGAGACTGGTCGAATGGCTCGCCTTGCTGGCGGGTCAATTCTGGCCAAACTTGGTGACTCAACCGTGTTGGTCACCGCTACTGGTGCAAAGTCACCACGCCCCGGCGCTGACTTCTTCCCACTTACCGTGGACATTGAAGAACGCATGTATGCCGCAGGCAAAATCCCCGGCTCGTTCTTCCGCCGTGAAGCACGTGCTTCTGAAGCAGCCATCTTGACCTGCCGCCTCATTGACCGCCCATTGCGTCCAATGTTCCCGGAAGGTTTCCGTAACGAGGTTCACATTGTGGGCACCGTCATGGGTGCCGATATGGAAAACCCTTACGACGTGTTGGCTCTCAACGCTGCTTCGGCCGCTTTGATGATCTCTCCCGTCCCCTTCGACGGCCCCGTTGGTGCAGTACGCATCGCTTGGTCAGCCGCTGGCGAATGGATTGCTCACCCAACCTACGAAGAGGGCGCCGATTCGGCGTTCGAAATGGTAGTTGCTGGTCGTTTGCTTGATGACGGCGATGTTGCCGTCATGATGGTGGAAGCCGGTGGCACCGAAGCCACCTGGGAAATCTACGAAGGCGGCGCAGCCAAGGTTGACGAAGATGTTTTGGCCGATGGCCTGAACTTCTCTAAGACTTACATTCGTGAAGTTATTGAACTTCAGTTGGCTTTGGTAGAAGCAGTGGGCGGCGCAGAGAAAATGGAATTCTCGGTAACCACCGACTACTCCGAAGAAATCTTTGCTGCAGTTGATGCTGCAGGCCGTGAACGCATTGCTGCTACCCAAACGGTGGCCGACAAAGGCGAACGAGGCGCTGCTGAATCAGAAGTAAAAGCAGCATTGATTGCTGAATTGGCCGAACAGTTTGCCGACGTTGATGGCGCAGAACGCCAAATCGGTGGCGCTATTCGCTCGGTAACCAAAGCCGTGGTGCGTCAACGCATCGTAGATGAAAAAATCCGTATCGATGGCCGGAGCCCCGGTGACATTCGTGAACTGGCTTCAGAGGTTGGCGTAGTAGCTACCTCACACGGTTCTGGTTTGTTCCAGCGTGGCGAAACTCAGGTATTGAACTTCACCACCTTGGGTACCGGTCGCATGGACCAAATGATCGATGGCATTGACCCCACCGAACGTAAACGCTTCATGCATCATTACAACTTTGCTCCGTTCTGTACCGGTGAAACCGGTTTCATGCGGGGCCCTAAGCGTCGAGAAATCGGCCACGGCGCCTTGGCCGAGCGGGCATTGTTCCCAATCGTCCCGAGCTTTGACGAGTTCCCTTACACCTTGCGTTTGGTGTCTGAAGTTCTGGCCTCTAACGGCTCGAGCTCTATGGGTTCGGTGTGCTCCGGCACGTTGTCCATGATGGATGCTGGTGTACCTATTAAGGCTCCGGTAGCGGGTATCGCCATGGGCTTGGTTGTCCATGACGGTGAGTACGTCACCTTGACCGACATTTTGGGTGCAGAAGATGCCTTTGGCGACATGGACTTCAAGGTGGCTGGTACCGCCGAGTTCGTAACCGCTTTGCAACTCGACACCAAGATCGACGGTATCCCTGCCGAAGTATTGGCTGACGCTTTGAACCAGGCCAAAGAAGCCCGGTTGAAGATTCTTAGCGTGATGGCCGATGCCATTGGTGCTCCTCGTGAAGACGTAGGCGAGCATGCTCCGAAGATCACTAGCTTCGAGATTCCGGTAGAAAAGATCGGTGAGGTTATTGGCCCTAAGGGTAAGATGATCAACACCATTCAAGCCGAAACCGGCGCTGAAGTAAGCGTGGACGATGACGGCATGGTGGGGGTTGTTTCGGTAGCCTCTTCCGACCGAGCCAAGGTAGACGAAGCAGTCCGTCAGGTCATGCTTATCGTTGATCCTCCAACTGCTGAAGTTGGTGCGGTGTACCCGGGCAAAGTGGTAAACATCACCAAGTTCGGCGCTTTCATCAACATCCTTCCGGGCCGTGACGGCTTGTTGCACATCTCTAAAATCGGTGGCGGTAAGCGCATCGATCGAGTAGAAGACGTGCTCGAGTTGGGTCAAGACATTGAGGTAGCCGTCGAAGACGTCGATCCCAATGGCAAGATTTCGTTGAAGTTGGCCGGCGATGAGCCAGTCAAAGAAGCGAAACCCGCTCAAGAAGAAACTCCAGTGGCAGAAGATGCTCCAGTAGCGGAAGAAGCAGCAGATGAGGCAGGCAGCGATGACGCCGCCGAATCAACTGCTGATGACTCGGCTCCTCAGGTAGTTGAAGCCAGTTTTGAAGATGCGTTCACCGCTGAGTTAGAGGGCGTGCATGGCGATCTTGGTCCTGCATCTTCTAACAAGCGTGGTGGTGGTGGCGGCCGACGTCGCCGTGACCGCTGAACGCCTCGGCTAAACGGTCTCCGCTTGCGGTGACCACATTCAGCGCCGATCAGGCTGTTGAATTTACACAAATCGCTAACGGCCCGGGTGTGGTGTCAGAGCAAGTCTCTGATGCCCACTCGGTTGCCGTAGGCATTTGGGTAGGGGTAGGTGCTCGTGATGAAAGCGAACATCAAGCGGGCATTTCACATTTTTTAGAACACCTGGTGTTTAAAGGCACCGAGGAGCGTACCGCTCGGTCTATTGCTGAACTGGCTGATGCCACGGGCGGCGAAATGAATGCTTTTACCACTATGGAATACACGGCGTTCTACGCACGGTTTCCGGCCAACAAATTAGATTTAGCGATCGATTTGTTGGGTGATGTGTTATGCCGGCCAGCGCTACGGGCCACCGACATAGAAACTGAGCGTCAAGTCGTTTTGGAAGAACTCCATTTGGCTATTGATGACCCCACCGATGCGCTGTTTGGCTTGTTGCATGAGGGGTTGTTTCCGAAGCACCCGTTGAGTCGTGAGGTTATTGGCACCGAAAATTCGGTGATGGGCCTTGATCGTTCGGCGTTAATGGATTTTCATGACCAGTGGTACCGAGCCCCAAACCTGGTGGTGGCGGCTGCTGGAGCGGTAGATCACCAGTATCTGGTGGAGCGTTTTGGTCAAGTCTTTGCCGAGCGCCAAGGCGGGGTTTCGCCGGTGCGTTCGCAGCCGACGCTGGCTCCGGTGGTTGGTGCTACCTTGCAGCGTCCCATTGAGGCCACCCATTTGGCTTGGGGCTGGTTGGGTGCTTCACGGTTAGACCCTCGCCGCTATGCCCTTACGTTAGGGGTGCATATTTTGGGCGGCGGCATGTCTAGTCGCTTGTTTCAAAAAGTGCGCGAAGAGCGTGGTTTGACTTACAGCGTGTTTGCTACTCGTGGCGTTTTCGAAGATGCCGGGGTGGTCAGCATTTATGCCGGCACGGCGCCGGATCGGGCCGAGGAGCTTGCCGCGGTGGTAGCCCAAGAGGTGGCGGAGATCGCCGACCACGGGGTTACCGAAGAAGAGTTGGCCATTGCACGCAGTGGTTTTGAAGGATCATTGTTGTTGGGTCTCGAAGATACCGGGAGCCGCATGCGGCGTTTGGGCAGCAACCAATTGCTTACCGGCACGGTGATGCCGCTTGAAGAATTGGTTGAAGCTTTTCGGGCAGTGACGGTGGCCGAGATAAACCAAGCCTTGGCTGAAGTGTTTTCTGTAGATGCGGTAACTACCCAGGTAGGCCCAAACAGTTAAACCATCCCGATGCTGGGGGCCGGTGCCGCTAGCCTCGCTGGTATGAGTAGGGAAACACAAAATCGTCGAATAGCCGTTTTGGGTGCCGCAGGCCGCATGGGAGCCACGGCAGTCGAAGCGGTACAGGCCGCTGAAAGCCTCAAGTTGGTGGCGGTGGCCGACCCTCAAGCGGTCGGGCAGTCTCTTCATGGCTTGACTATGGGGTCCGGAGTAGAAGGCCTTTTAGCGGCTTCTCCTCAGGTAGTTATTGACTTTACGGTGGCCGAAGCGGCCCGTAACAATTTGCCGGTGCTGGCCAATGCTGGGGTGCATGCCGTGGTGGGCACCAGCGGCCTTGGCGACGAGGATTTTGTTTCGCTCGCTGAAGCCTTTAACCAAAGCGCTTGTTTGGTGGTGCCAAACTTTGCCTTAGGGGCGGTGCTGATGATGCGTTTTGCGGAAATGGCTGCACCATGGTTTGACACGGCGGAGATTATTGAGTTTCATCACGACGCAAAAATTGATGCCCCTTCGGGGACCGCGATGGCCACCGTTGACCGTATGGCCGCCGCTTCGGCTGATTGGGCAGAGGATCCCACCGAGGTCGAGGTGTTGCCGGGGGCTCGAGGTGGGTTAGGTCCGGCTGATATTCGTGTACATGCGGTGCGCATGCGGGGCATGGTGGCCCACCAAGAAGTGCTTTTGGGGGCGACGGGCCAATCGCTGAGCATTCGCCACGACACAACCGACCGGTCATCGTTTATGCCGGGCATGGTTTTGGCTGCTCAACAGGTTGAAGGCACCGGTTTGACGGTGGGCCTCGACGCTTTGTTGGGCATTTAACAAACTCATGAGCCCGGGTTTTCGCCGCTTGCTGCGCCCCAAGTGGCTGGTTTGGCATGTGCTTATTGGGGTGCTGTTGATTACCACGTTTAATCTTGGCTTTTGGCAATTGCGGCGCTTGGAGACGCGACAAACTTGGAACGCTCAGGTTGAGTTGCAGGGGGCGTTGCCGCCGGTAACGCTTGAAGAAGCGTTGGCGGGCCCACCCGACCAAGCGCTTTTCCGGCGGGTTTCGGCGACCGGAGAGTTTGATGAGGCGGCGCAAGTTTATGTGGCCCATCGTTCGCAAAATGATTCGCCGGGGTTGCACGTGGTGACTTTGCTGCGGGTTACTGATGGCCCCGATGTGGTGGTTAATCGAGGATTTGTGCCTCGCCTGACTTATCTCGAAGACGACCCGACGCTTTGGCCAGCGGCTCTAGGAGAGGTGGAAATCTCGGGTGTTTTGGTGGAACAAACGGTACGGAGCGGGGGCCTCGGCGATGAGGTGATGGGTATCGACCTTGCCGCGTTAAGTCAACGTTGGGGGGTTTCGGTGGCCCCGTTTGTTTTGCAGGCCACCGATGGCGCCAATGTGGATTGGTTGCCGGCGCCCTTGCCGGAGCCAGATTTATCTGATGGGCCGCATTTGGGTTACGCCTTGCAGTGGTTTGCTTTTACGTTGGTAGGGGTGGTGGGTTACCCTCTGGCTATGGCCAATGTGGCTCGCCGAACCGAGGAGGTAGCGTAGGGCTATGGCGTTTTCTAGTGAAGCTGAACTTTGTGTGATCCATGCCCTACGGGTAAAAGGCTTCGTGGACACCCCGGCCATTGTTGAGGTCACGGGGCTACTTGAGCCTGAGGTGCTGGGGTTTTTACAGGCTTTTAAGGAGTCCGAAGAGGTGCGCCACCGTGAGGGGAAAATGTCGGGTTGGATGCTTACCCCGCAGGGGCGAGCCCGGGGCCAGGCCATGGTGTCGGCGGAACTCAAAGTAGCAGGAAATAGGGACCAGGTGGCGACTGCTTATCAAAGTTTTTTAGCGGTGAACCAAGGCTTTTTGGCGCTTTGTACCGACTGGCAGTTGCGCACGGTAGACGGTGAACAAGTAGTCAATGATCATGCCGATGTGGCTCACGATGCGGCAGTCATTGAACGCCTGGGCGAAGCCGATGCGATGGTGCAACCGGTTTGTGCTGCCTTGGCTGAAGCCTTTGAACGTTTTGGCGACTACGGAAACCGGTTTAGCGAAGCGCTGACCAAGGTACGTAACGGTGACCACGATTGGTTCACTAAACCCATGATCGAGTCTTATCACACGGTGTGGTTCGAACTTCATGAGAACCTGTTGGCTACGCTTGGTATTGAACGAGCCAATGAATCTGCTGGCTAACGTCCAAGAAGGAAGAATTTTATGAAACCAAAATTTGGTCGGGTCATTACCGCCATGATCACCCCGTTTGCTGCTGATGGCTCGCTAGACGTTGAGGGTGCTCGTTCGTTGGCCAAGTGGCTGGTTGAACAGGGCAACGAGGCGTTGGTGTTGGCCGGCACTACCGGTGAGTCGCCCACTATTACTCAGGATGAACAAATTGAACTGGTCGAAGCGGTAGTAGATGCTGTTGACGTGCCGATTATTGCCGGTGCGGGCAGTAACGACACTCGGTCGGCTATCGCTAACACGCAGCGGTGTGTAGATGCTGGTGCTCAAGCCATTTTGAGCGTGACGCCTTATTACAATCGCCCTTCGCAAGCAGGTTTGATGGCTCACTTTGCAGAGGTGGCAGCCAGTACCGAATTGCCCATCATGCTTTATGACATCCCGGCTCGTACCGGTCGTGCGTTGGACGCTGACACTATTTTGCAGTTGGCTGATGAGGTAGAAAACATTGTGGCGGTTAAAGATGCGGCTGGCGATGTGGCCAGCACGGCGCGTTTAATAGCAGCGGCCCCCGAGGGCTTTGAGGTGTATAGCGGCGAGGATTGTTTGACGTTGTCGCTGCTGGCCGTTGGTGCGGTAGGTACGGTAAGCGTGGCGTCGCATTGGGCTACTCCCGAGATGGTCGTCATGATGGATGCGTTTTTCTCTGGAGATATGGCTACGGCTCGGGCCACCAATCAGCGGATGATCCCGTCGTATGATTTTGAATCGGGTGACTTGACCCCGAACCCCATTCCCAGCAAAGCCATGTTGAAAGTATTGGGTTTGCCGGGCGGGGATTGCCGTTTGCCAATGGGTCCCGAGCCTGATTGGTTGGCCGATAAAGCGCGAACCATTTTGGCCGGCCTCGGAAGACCGTAGTTTTAATGACCAACGAGGTAACGATCACCTTTTTAGGTGGCTTAGGACAAATTGGCCGCAACTGCGCTGCTTTAGAAAGCAATGGGCGCATAGTCATTTTGGATTGTGGCCAGTTGTTTCCCGACGACTTGCCGGGTGTTGATGCGGTGTTGCCAGATTTTTCTTGGCTTATTGAACGGGCCGACCGCATTGACGGCTGCATCGTTACCCATGCGCACGAAGACCATATTGGGGGTCTTCCGTATCTTTTGCGAGATATGGATGTGCCGATTTATGGTTCGAAGTTCACCCTGGGCATGATTAAAGGCAAGCTTAAGTTTGCCAACATTACTGGCACCAAAATGATTGAAATCAAGGACCATGAACACCACAAGGTCGGACCCTTTGATTGCGAGTTTCTGCCCGTGACGCATTCAACCCCGAGTGGTTTGATGACCGTGTTCACTACCGACCAGGGTCTTATTGTGCATTCCAGCGATTTTAAGTTGGACCCCACTCCGGTAGATGGCCGGTTGACTGATTTGCCTCGCTTGCGGGAGCTTTCTGCCGATCCGGGCATTCGTCTGTTGTTGGCTGATTCTACTAATGCGGGAGCGGCGGGGGCTTCGGGTAGCGAGTCAGAAATCGGCCCGGTAATGGACCAAATTTTTGCCGATAACCATGGTAAGCGCATCATCGTGGCGGCGTTTTCGAGCCATATCCATCGTGTTCAACAGATCGCTGATGCGGCTAAAGAAACGGGCCGCACTTTGGTGGTGATGGGGGCGTCGATGGTGCGCAATGTCACTTTGGCTCGTGAGTTGGGCTTGTTGCGGGTGTCGGACAAAATGATCGCTACGGCAGAAGACCTTGATGATCTCGACCCGGCGACTACTTGTGTGGTGTGCACTGGTTCGCAGGGGGAGCCGCGGGCTGCGTTGGCGTTAATGGCTGAGGGGCGGCATCGTTATTTAAAAATTACTGACCAGGACACCGTGGTGTTTTCTTCGCACCCTATTCCTGGCAACGAGGCCGCGGTTTCGCGTTTGCAAAACGACCTGGCTCGGCGGGGTGCCCGGTTGGTGCATAGCGGGCAACTCAATGTGCATACCAGTGGCCATGGCAAGCGTGAAGAGTTGGCGGAGTTGCATCTGGCGGTAGATGCTGACTTGTTTATTCCGGTGCATGGGGAGTACGCCCATTTGGTGTCGCATCATGAGTTGGCGTTAGAGCTCGGCATGAACCCGGATCGGGTGTTGCGTTGTGTAGATGGCGACCAGGTGCGACTAAGCGATGGTGGTCTTAAAAAAGTCGGCCAGGTGTCTGATCAGTGGATCATGATGGATGAACGAGGTACGGCCTTAAGCGACGAGTTGGTGGAGGAGCGTCGTGCTGTTTCGGGTCAAGGGTTTGTGTTGATCCGCGTGGTGGTCGATGGCGAGAAGGGTGTGCTGGTTGAGCCGCCGTTTGTGACTTCGCGAGGTTGGGTAGAGCCTGGGGAACGTGACGATTGGTCGCATGAAGTAGCCCAAGAGGTAGCGGCGGCGGTTACGGAGGCGCTTGAAGACGGCGAACGCGATGCCCACAAGTTGGGGCGCAAAGCCCGTCGAGCAGCGGGCCAGTTGGTGGGGCAACGTACCGGCCGGCGGCCTTCGCTGGTGCCCGTAGTAGAAGTACGCTGACCGTTTTAGACAATAAACGGTGGGCATCCCGCCGTTGTCACACGCTAGTGGTACCTTTAAACCGTGGTAAACGCTAAATCTTCGCGCCCCGAGGGGTCAAAAAAATCAGGTAAAACCGGGTCTCGGTCGACCAAAAGCAGCATCGCTGCGCAGCCCAACCGAAACCCGTTATCTCGTCGCATGTTGCAGGCCGCTTTTGGGGGCCGAGGCGACGAGATGATGGGCTTGTTCTTGATTTTGGTGGGTTTGTTGGGCGTACTTTCTTTGTATTTCGACAAAGCTGGGGTAGTGGGTCGGGGGCTAGAAAGCGGCCTGGGGTGGTCTATCGGGTTGACCAAAATGGTGCTTCCGGTAGCCATGGTGGGTCTGGGTTTCGCCATGTTTCAAGAACGCCACGAAGTTGACGAGCTCTCTAAACGCATTCCGGTCGGGCTTGGCCTGGCGCTTATTGGCGTTACCGGGTTGTTACATATGACCCAGGGTCGCCCCGGTTTAAACGATGGCAGCGCTGTGTTAGGTAAAGCGGGTGGCTTGCTGGGTCTGGTGGCTGGTGGGTCGTTAGAGGCTGCGGTGAGCCCTTGGGGAGCGGTTCCTATTTTATTGGCGTTGGGTTTTGTGGGGGTGGCTATTGTTACTGGGGTCACGGTGCGCGAAGCGGCTTCGGGGGTCATGAAGGTTTTGCGCCCCATGGGGCGGGTTATTCTCGACGGTTTTAAAGATATTTTTACGGCCCCCGATGAACCAACGCCCACCATCAACTCGCCTGAATCGGCTGATCCGCGGCCCGTTCCGCCCGAGCCTGAACCAGAGCCCGCTCCGAAAGCTAAGAAACGCAAAGGCAAGGTGGCACCCATAGTGGGCGGCGAACAACTCACCATTGAGTTGGGCCCTGCGGTGGCGGATTCCCCTTGGCGCTTGCCGTCTACCAAACTCTTGTCGCGAAGCGTGGTTCATGACATAGATGCCAAAGCGGTGGAAGCACGCGGTGTCCGTTTGCAAGAAGCATTGACCGCCCATGGGGTAGAAACCCGTCTTACCGACATGACGGTCGGCCCGACGGTAACCCGCTACGCCTTGCAGTTGGGTGAGGGGGTCAAGGTGGCCCGTATTACCAGTCTGAACAAAGATATTGCTTACGCTTTGGCGACTGCTGATGTGCGTATTTTGGCTCCTATTCCTGGTCAGCAGGCCATCGGTATTGAGGTACCGAACGATGACCGCGAGATCGTGGCTCTCGGCGATATTTTGATCTCGAACGAAGCAGCCAAAGCCCGCCATCCCTTAGAAGTTGGGGTTGGGCGAGACATCAAGGGCCAGTCGGTCATGATGAACCTAGCCACCATGCCTCACATGCTTATTGCTGGGGCCACCGGGGCCGGAAAGTCTTCGTGTATCAACTCGCTGGTGACTTCAATTTTGATGCGCACCACCCCCGATCAGGTGCGAATGATTCTTATTGATCCAAAGCGGGTAGAGATGGGTCAGTACGAAGGGGTGCCGCATTTGCTGACTGCTCCGGTGACCGATCCCCGTAAAGCAGCCAACGCTTTGAGTTGGGCGGTAAAAGAAATGGAACGCCGTTACGGCTTGTTGTCGGCTACGGGTTTCCGTGACATAACTGGTTATAACGCGTCTTATGATCGGGGCGATTTGAAAGCCCCGTTGGGTTTGACCGATGACGATGACGAACCGGTGGTTTATCAGCGGCTGCCATTTATTTTGGTGGTGGTTGACGAACTTGCTGACCTCATGATGGTGGCGGCTCGCGATGTTGAAGATTCCATTTGCCGCCTGGCTCAAATGGCTCGTGCGGTGGGCATCCACTTGGTGGTGGCGACTCAGCGCCCGTCGGTCAACGTGATTACTGGGGTTATTAAAGCCAACATCCCGGCTCGTTTGGCTTTTGCTGTTTCTAGCTTGGCCGATAGTCGGGTTATTTTGGATCAGCCGGGTGCCGAGCGTTTGGTAGGCCAGGGCGACATGTTGTTGCTGGGCCCCAGCTCGGGCACGCCGCAACGTATTCAAGGGGCTTGGGTTGACGAAGAAGAGGTACGCCAGGTGGTGGCGGTTTGGGTTAAACAGGTCAAGGCTTTGGGTGACGATGCACCGAGTGACGATGAGGCCGAAGTAATCGGCAAACAATCTGCTGGGGGCGGGGCCGCTTCGTCGGGTAGGGACACCATTACTGACAGCATCACTGCGAGCCCGCCTTCGGGTGGCAACAGCGACGATGAGCTTTTTGACCAAGCCCGCGTGTTGGTGGTGGCTACCCAGTTGGGTTCTACCTCTATGTTGCAGCGAAAGTTGCGGGTGGGGTTCGCTCGGGCAGGCCGCTTGATGGATTTGATGGAAGAGTCCGGGGTGGTGGGCCCTTCCACGGGTTCCAAGGCTCGAGAGGTGCTGATTTCTGAAGAAGAGCTCGAAAACCTGATGGCCCAGGGCCTGTAAGGCTAGTTTCGCATGGCTGTTCTTGTGTTGTTGTTGGGTTTAACGGTGTTGGCGTTGGCGGCTGACCAGTTTGTGTTGGGGGCGTCACGCTTAGCGCACCAAATGAATGTGCCCACCGTGGTTATGGGGGCGTTAATTCTGGGTTTCGGAACCAGCGCCCCAGAGTTTGTGGTGTCCACTTGGGCAGCTCGGCAAGGCGAAGTTAACCTCGGTTTGGGCAACATTGTGGGCTCAAACGTGGCTAACTTGACTTTTGTTTTGGGGGTAGCGGCGTTTATCCGCCCTATTACCGTGCCCACCGGCACCTTGTCCCGAGGGTTTTTGTCATTGGGTGGGGTGCTCATTTTCGCTGCTTTGGTGCAAAACGAAATGACCAACGGGCAAGGCTTAGTGTTGTTAGCGGTGTTTGTAATGTCCATGGTGTTGATGGTGCGTTTGCACACTGCTGAGGAAACCCCGCCGCCGGCTATTCCGGAAAGTAAGCGTTCCATTAGCCCTTGGTTGCGGGCCGGGGCCGGTTTGTTGGGCACTATGGCGGCTGCCCAAGTGGTGGTCGGTGCTTCTACGGACCTGATTGAAACACTCAACCTCTCGGGTGGGTTTGTGGGGTTTTCTATGGTGGCTTTGGGTACTTCTTTGCCTGAACTGGTCACCGTGGGGGCTGCGGCTCGGCGCAATGAGACGGGTTTGATTTTGGGCAACTTGTTGGGCTCGAACTTGTTTAACAGCCTGGCGGTAGGTGCTGGGTTGTTTTTGGCTGGGCCGGGAACGCTCAGCGATGTATTTATGCAAACCAGAGGAGTGTTGGCCATGGTGGCGGTAGCGGTTTTGGCTTTGGCGTTGATGGCGACGGGACGGGTGGTGGGTCGCCGTGAGGGGGCAGTTTTGGTGCTGACTTATTTGGGCGTACTGGCTTACTTGGGCTTTAACGCTGCTTTGACGTAATCCGGGGGTCGAGGCCAGTTGGGCCGTAACCTAAAGAGTCATGACTGCTTCTACTTATCATTTGGTGACTTTGGGTTGCCCAAAAAATGAGGTGGATTCCGACAAGTTGGTGGGCTTGTTGACCCAAGATGGGATGCAGCCCACGGATCGCCCTGAGGACGCGGACCTGATTGTGGTGAATACCTGTGCTTTTATTGAAGAGGCCCGTCAGGAGTCCATTGACACGGTGTTGGCCCTTGATGATTTGCGGCGAACCGGAGCCAAGTTGGTGGTTACCGGGTGCTTGGCTGAACGCTATGGCGATGACTTGGCGACCTCTTTGCCTGAGGTGGATCGGGTAGCGGGGTTTGGGGTGCCGGTTACTTTGGGCCAGCGAGCGGCAGAGCAGGCGTTACCTTCGTTTGACTTGTTGAACTTGCCTCGGCCGGCTTCGCAGCGCCCGTGGGCTTACGTAAAAATCGCTGAGGGTTGTGACCGGGCTTGCGGGTTTTGCGCTATTCCGAGTTTTCGGGGGCCGCAACGCAGTCGAACCATTGCTGACATTGTGGCTGAAACGCAGGCTTTGCAAGTACATGAGGTGGTGTTGGTGGCTCAAGACCTGGCGGCTTTTGGCCGAGATCAAGGAGTGGGGGAGCGGGCCATCGTGCCGTTGGTTAAAGCGGTGTCTACGGTAGCGCAGCGGGTGCGTTTGTTGTATCTCTATCCGTCGGACCTTAGCGATGAGTTGATTGACACTATTTGTGCCACCGGGGT
>LWDU01000020.1_pt1 | contig 91357 bp, 75 predicted proteins | sample 727161 | NCBI WGS metagenome assembly LWDU01 (sample SAMN04566230, study PRJNA314399) | hydrothermal vent metagenome | isolation source: deep sea hydrothermal plume seawater | place: Mexico: Gulf of California, Guaymas Basin | collected 2004-07-11 | reverse complement strand
CAAGTGATGACCGACCATGTTTACATCCACACGGTTATTCCAACGGGTCCAGACAGCTGCGTTTTTAAAAGCGTGATGTTAATACCTGAACCCGCGTTAACTGAAAAAGCGCAGAAATATTGGCAAGCAAACTACGATGTTGTGAGAAGTGTGTTCGATGAAGACTTTGAGATTGGCGAAGGCATCCAAAAAGGGTTTGCTACAAATGTGAATACAAATTTCATCTTTGGCCGGTTTGAAGCAGGTCTGCAGCTCGCTCAGAAGGCATTGGATGACGCACTCAAGGGCAGGCTGACGGTTCCGCAGCTGCGCTAGAGCATCATCGTTATTGGATCTGGGCTAAATAGCGCTCGGCCGTAGGTCGCCAATGACGGATTGCTGGCCAATAATCATTGTGCTCGACTTGCGAAAGTTTTTATTGCCGAAGGTATGATCCGGATGCAGATGTGTATTCACCAGAAATCGTATCGGTATCATTGGATACACTTCGCAATGTGGAAACAATCCTGTCTATTGCCGGAGCCTGCTGATTGACCATCAGAAATACACTGTTGTCACCAGTGAACAGGCCGGTATTGTCACCATTGTCCTGGATAAAGCCGACATTACGGGCAATCGGGTGGATGATTGTTTGAACTACAGCCGAGGTCTGCTGGGAATGGACTGGCACGGTTACTGGCACTGTTGACATCAACCCGATCAGAACCCGTGTTTTGATTTTCTTATTTGTGATCTTCCTGCGTTTTATCAATCCAAACGGGTTGGTCACCCATTTCAGGTGAGCGCCGAGGCACCGGATTCAAGCTGGAATGACCTGATCCGAGTCCATCATTCGATTGCATGATTGTTCGTTCTATCTCAAGCATGCCGCGCAGAACAAGTTCTTCACGCCAGGGCTGGCCGATCACCTGCACTGCAACGGGCATGCCTTCTGAGCCTTCGCGGGATCGATGGCAAGCCTTTACTAAGTCTGCATCAATCAGTGGTGAATCGAGCGGAATGTCCCACAGTTCTTCCAGATCTTTGCCTGTGACTCTGCCTGCCGGGACGACGCCCGCAGGCATATCGAAGTAGTTCCAAACCGCTGTGGTCCAAACAGCGGGTGAAAGATTCCGCACTTGTTCAACCGGTGGTGCAGGGAATGCCCATGCCGGACAGATCAGCAGGTCGAGCCCGAGTTGCTTCCAGTTCCTGTTCAATGTATCCCGTTGTCGATCCCGGGCGGCAATGATGGCATGGTATTCGGTGATGCTGGTCGCTACCGGCAGGAGGCTTCCAGGGCTTTGCGCGGTTGCCGACATGGCGGCAAGGTCCGGATGGATGGTATCAATTGTAGCATCGGTGCTCGTGCTGCTGTAATTACCGGTGCGTTCTTTTTTCGGTTTTGCCGGTGGCGTAGCTTCAGCTCGAATTCCCACTCCATGCTGGGCAAGCAGCACAGGATGCAGATCACTGAAGGGGATCACCGATGACGGATCAAACGGCACAAGATGGTGCCCGGCGGCTCGTAATGCGTCGACTACTCGCTCTGTAGCGCGAACGGTTGTTGGGCAGGGGTTTGGATGGGTATAACCTCCAGTCACGTGATAACCAATCGTTAGTGGCCTGGTTGCGGCCAGGATTTCCTCATTGAATGGGATAGGCGGCATGCGGGTGTCGATGTTCAGCATCGGACTGCCGTCTGCCCAGCAAGCCTTAAGGACCTCGGCGAGGTCCGAAACATTTTTGGCAAGCGGCCCACCGGTTGCGAGAATGCCATAGTCACCCGGGTGGTTTAAGATCGTTCGGCCATCGTCCCAGGCAAAGGAAAACCTTTGTGCCGTCGGTTTTAGACCCGCTACCCCACAGAAGGCAGCTGGACAGCGTACAGACCCGCCGACATCGGAGCCGATGCCAAAAACCGAGGCGCTGCTGCCAACCGAGGCACCTTCACCGGAGCTCGAACCGCCCGTTGTCCTGAGCGTGTTCCAGGGGTTTAGGGTATCGCCATAAGCCGGATTACCGCCCCCCCATGTTTCACCCTGTTGGGTCATATTAGTCTTGGCAATGGGAATTGCCCCTGCATCTCGCAGGGCCAGAACGGCAACGGCATCATGGCGTGACCCACCGGATTGTTGCATTCGTTCCCGCAAGGTCTTAAGACCCATGGTCACCGGCAGACCTTTCATGGCGTAGTGATCCTTGATGGTGCAGGGGATACCGTGAAGACGGCCCAGTGTCTTGCCACCCGATTCAAACAGGTATTGATCGCAGCGCTTTGCTTCATCAAGCGCTTCGGGGACCCAGCAGGTAAAGCAGTTGGTGGCCGCGTGGATCTGCCTTGCGCGCCGCAGGTAACATTCGACAATCTGCAATGCGCTCACCTCGCCGCGGATTTGTGCTGCAACAAGATGGGTGATGGGCAGAGTGAGAAGTTTCTCGTCAGATAATGCCATGGTCTATAATCCTGTTACATGTTGAGGTTCGATTTTGGTTGGTCAAGCCGAGTCGTAGTAAACAATAATACACACGAACAGCGCGTTGCGGGATGTGCTTTTTGATAAAGGTCACGTAGATAAAGGTCACGTAGATAAAGGTCACGTAGATAAAGATCACGTAGATAAAAGTCACGCTATGGAGTTACTTTGAACGCTACACTTAATGTTGTCGCGTTGCTATGCCTCGGCTCCTAGTGTTTATATTGAGCCAGGGCATGCAGTACGGTCATATTCGTAAAATAAACATCGCCCGGGTTGCCGTTCAGTTCAACCACTTGTGGGATCCCATCGATAGTAAAGAAGTGCTGGTGAATGCGTTGCCACAGGTGAGCCCAGTGGTACCTGCGGTGAGCTGTTAGACCTGTTCTTTATGCCTGTGGGTATCCGTTCCTATTCTGCGATTATCGGCTGAAGCTTATGTTTCGTTTTCGTGATCAACTCCGCCAGCAGACAGTGTTGCCGGGATGGTTCAGTGAGCTGGTCACGACCATTCAATGGCCACTGGCGGCTGCACATTATGCCTTGTATTGAAAAGACGCCTGGGGATGGAAAAGACGTCTGGTTTAGCTTATATTTGGAGGCAAGTGGCAAATCTATCAGTTGATTTGTGAGCTAACTGATGGCCGTTCAACCAATAATAGTCCAGGGCCAAAAAAGGATTGAATATGAGTGATATGACTGGTGATGATATTCGTCTGGAAGGTAATGTCATTCAAAGACCTTTCCACAGCGAAATTCTGGCGTGGATTCTTGAGCCTAAAAGACTACTGGGTTTAATCGCTCTGGTGCTGGTTGCCCTGGTGCTGATTTCCCGTTCGGTGCTTGAAACCCTGGCTTTTTCCGTCGGGCTCGATTTTTATGAGCCTGAGTTCCAACAGATCTGGATGCCAATACTTTATGGCGAATTGGCTTTCGTAGCCCTGATCGGCGTGGTATCAACGCTCTATATCTGGCTGACCAGAGAGAAAGACGCTGCTGTCATTACACCTAAAGTGGAGCTTGATCGTTATTTCGTGTTATTGACCATGTTTGCAGTGATTGCTGTCTGGGCGGCGCCTCTAGCCTTCATGACGGTCGAAGCAGATGCGGCCTGGCATCAGGTTACCATCAGAGATACAGATTTCACACCGACTCATATTTTACTCTTCTATTTTTCAGTTCCCCTTCTGACCTGTTTGCTGGTGGCTACATTCGCCTGGGCGCATACCCGCTTGCCCATGTATATGAATCGAATCTCGGTACCGTTTGTAATCGTGGTGACCGGCGTTTTCATGATCATGCCGAACTATGGGTTTAATGAATGGGGCCATACTTTTTTCTATGCCGAAGAGTTGTTTGCCGCACCGATACATTACGGTTTCGTGTTGCTGGGGTGGGCCTTTTTTGCCCTGGTTCCGTTGGTGGTACAGGTGGTCGAACGGATGGCGAAACTGATTCCGATCGTGGCTGAAGAAAATGTAAGAAACAACGCTGCCAAGGCGGTCTGAATCGGTTCTTGTGTGACAAGGGTGCCAGGATCGCGATGTCCGGTTTGCTTGTGACTAGCCTGATTTAGTAATTGATGTCGAAAGAGACATTATGAATACAGATATTTCCCGAGAACTAAACAAGTATTACCTGCGTCTGGATGCCGTGGTGATTTTCGTCCTGTTCAGCTTTCTTGGCCTTTCAGTCATGCTGCATTTCTCCTTGACGGCTGGAGACTGGGACTACTGGATTGACTGGCGAGATCGGCGCTGGTGGCCCCTGGTCGCGCCTGTCTCTCTGCTGATGCTGATGGGGGCTTTTACCTATACGACCTGGACCCGGTTCAGGCTTCCTGTGATCGGAACCACCATTACGTTCATGTTGGCGCTATTTTCCTGGTTGAGCCGCTATTACAATTTTGTCGAGTTCGCAAATTTCCCATTCTCGTTTACTTTTCCGTCCACTTATATTGGCCTGGGCATTCTGCTCGACGCTACTTTGCTGATGACTCGAAGCCTGTTACTGACCTCGGTTTTTGGTGCCTATATGGTGGGCATGCTTGTTTACCCCTTGAATTGGCCGATCATTGCAGCCTATAAGGTTCCTGTCGAATATGCGGGTACGCTGCACTCTGTTGCCGATCTCATGGGGTTTCAATACATCCGAACGACAACGCCTGAATATGTGAGGATCATAGAAGAATCCACATTGAGAACTTTTGGCGGCACGGTAACGCCCTTGACAGCCGTATTTGCCGGATTCGTCGGCAGCCTGGTATTTGGCATCTTTCTATTGTTGGGGTTGGCGATCGATCGAGCATCGGTATTCGTCCGGCGACTTGTATGAGCGGACCAATCGGTTCAAATGGCCAGGCCGTTTTCCCATGCGAGCTGTTATGACTTTTGCTATGAACCGTGCCGTGAGCTTTGTCATAAATGGCGCCATGATCGGTGTGCTTTGGCTGGCCTTTGGTTCCGATGTCGAAGCCCATGGTGAACGAGCCCAGCTTGCCAGCATGCGCATGAGAACAGTGCATTGGTTTGATACGCAGGTTCACCAGACAGATGTCAGGGTGGGGGATCTCGTGACCATTACCGGTAAGTTTACGCCTTCTGAATATTGGCCGGACCACCTACCCGGCGTGGAAGATGCCGTCTATTTGAATGTCGGCGTACCGGGGCCGACCTTTATACGACTGCGATCATCTATTAACGGTGTACCGATGATTCGGTCCACTTCTCTTGTTAAGGGCAAGCTGTACTCGTTTGAAATTGAGCTCCGGGCGCGGATAGCTGGCCGCTATCATCTGCACCCATTGCTCAATGTCAGGGATGTAGGCCCCCTGGTCGGTGCTGGAACCTGGGTTCAGGTGCAGGATAATGAAGGCTCTGGCGCATTCGTCAATGAGATTAAAACAATGCAGGGCAATGTTATCGATCTCGAGTCATACGGTATGACGACCGTAAAGATCTGGCATGCGATCTGGATGCTACTCGGCCTGGCTTATCTGGTTTACTGGCTGATTCGCCGGGAACTGTTTGTTCCAAGATTCGTAAAAACAAAAGCGGCGATGGAATCCGGAGGTAATCCCAACGACATCATTACGCGGCGGGACTTCGTAGTGACTGCAGGTTTTTTTACCGTTACCCTTACCTTGATTCTGACCGGTTATCTTTATACTGAAATACGATACCCACTGACCATCCCTCTACAGACCGGCAAGGTCTCAGTTCAGGGAACGGATATTCCAGTGGGGCCCCTCAATGTCGAATTGAGCAGCGCATCATATCAACTGGGCGGCAGAAGCCTGTCAATGGAAGCGCGGATGACTAACAACGGAAGCTCGCCGCTTGTGTTGACTGAATTCAGTACGGCTAATATCAGGTTTATGAACCCCCTGGCAACGAAAACGATGCCGGTCTATCCCGGCGAAGAAATGGTGGCCGAAAAGGGGCTTGAAGTTTCCGTCCCAGTCATAGAGCCCGGCCAGTCGGTAGTCGTTGAATTGATCGCGTCGGATTCTCTTTGGGAAACTCAGCGTATGACCGGATTAATACATGCACCAGATAGTCGCTTTGCCGGTCTGTTGTTCTACCAGGACGAGGTTGGTAATCAGTACTTTCAGGAATTGGGCGGTGCGATCGTACCGAGCTTTTTTTGAAGAGACGTTTATTGATTCGACTTACCAGGCTATCGAGAGAAAATGTCGTGGCCAGAACTACTGAAGTATTAATCGCTCTATTGCTGGCTATGGCGTGCCCACCATCTTACGGCCATGGCGGGGTTGCGATCGAGGATGATGTCTGCATCATAAGAATTGATCGTTACAAGGCACACTTCACTGGATATATACCTCAGCAACGCGCAACCCAGGAATTTTGTGAAGATATCCCGGTTGTTGGCAACAGTGTATTTGTCCTGGACTTTATCAGTGATGAACTAAGAGACATGCAGGTCGACTTTCGTATTGTTCGAGATATCAATAATCTGGGACTCAATGTCACCGCGGACGACCTTGGTGACCAGGATGCGATCAGCCAGTCAACCATCCACTATGCAGGGCCCCAATATTACTCTAATGGAGTTTTAACTACCCGATATCGGTTCACCACTGGCGGAGGTTACATCGGTATCGTCACAGCATTACACCCGGAAGCGGGAGAGCGTTATCAGGCGATATTCCCGTTTCGCGTTGGTGAGCTAAATTATACTCGTTATCTACTGTATTACGTCCTGTTGTTCGGCTTCTGCGGAATCGTGATATATATGACCGGTCGCAATCGTTTCTTTGCCTTTGAGGAGTAGCTGATTTGAACATCCGCTCGCAATGGCTGGCGATAGTGGGGTTGGTGCTGCTGATACTGTTACTTTTGCCCGCCGATTGGTATCCAGGAAGCTGGCGATTGTTTTATGCCGATTGGCTCGGTACAACGACTTATAGTCCCCCTGACAAATCCCGTGTTACGTCGCCCGCTGAAGCGCCGGAATTCTGTGCGCCCGATCTTAAGGGCTGGCGCCCGGCGCAAATCATCGCTGGGATTGAAATTGATGCTTCGCCACTTTGCGCTGCCGATAACCCCTATGCAGTTGCTGCTTTCGTCAAGGGTACCAATCAGGTTTCCAGTGACCTGCTAATGCGGACGCGCCTGGCTGCCGATGCCGTTACCAAGGGCCGTGACCTCGATGGTGATGGCGATCCGGATGAGATTCATATTCGGCTTGAAGTCATCGAGTTGAACGGGACTTCACCAGACCAGGAAGCGCTCACTACCCAGTTCGAAATCGCCCCTGGAATCAATCCGGGACTGTGGGTATTTGCACCGAAATCATCCGGTATGTCGACGGAAAACTTCATTTCAAATATCGCCTATGACGGGCTGCGGCTACCGTCACCCGTGATTAGAGTCGAACAGGGTGATACGGTTTCCATAACGCTTGAGAATTCTCATTACATGCCCCACACATTGCACTTTCATGGCGTCGATCATCCATTTCTGGACGCAGACGGTGAAGGCAACGATGGTGTGCCTGCCACCAGTGAAATACCTGTCATGCCGGGCTCGGCGCGGACCTATAATATGCAGCCGAGACAGACAGGGACGATGTTCTATCATTGTCACGTGCAACCACAGGTGCATGTCACCATGGGCCTGCAGGGCATGTTTGTGATTGAGGAAAACAGGCCGAACAACTGGGTCCAGACCTTTAACACTGGTGCGGGTCTGGTGAGATACCGCTCGAAAACGAGCAGGCAAAGTTACCACAGGGAATACGATCTTCATTACCAGAATCTTCACAAAGGCCTGTCAGAGCAGGTGCAGAAGAGTAATGACCCTCGAACCGTAACCAAGGCGCTGCATCGGCAGTCCAATCCAGGTGCGGATGCGGACTATTTCACCCTGAATGGCCGGTCTTTTCCTTATACCTTGCGCGAATCGCTCATCGTTACCAAGCCTGATGAACGGATAAAACTTCGCGTGCTGAATGGTGGTAGCGCGGCGGTTGCGCTGCATACTCACGGCCACAAGGTCACGATTACCCATTACGATGGTGTTGCACACAATGAACAGGCACGAATTACCCGTGATGTCGTGTCGCTTGCACCTGCCCAGCGCCTCGATCTGCAGCTGGACACGACCAATGATGGTTTGCACAGCTATGGCGATGGTATCTGGCCGTTGCATGACCACTACCCGAAGGGCGTCACCACAGCTGGAATTGGTCCGGGCGGCAATGTCAGTGCAATTGTCTACGAAAGTTTCCTGCTCGCCAACGGCTGGCCTGATACCCGGGGTGTTGATCTCGGGGTTTATTTTGACGCTGACTACTACCGGAAAAAAATCCCGGTCTGGCAGAGTTACGATCCCGAGCATCGATTCGCAGATGTCGAGCGATCTTTCACAGCACAGGCCCGTCTTGCTGTTGTGGCTGGCCTGTGCGGACTTGTATTGGGTTTAATTCTCAATATAGGCATGACAATGATAAACAGATGGCGTTCTTGAATGCAGAACCTGGCCGCGATTAAATCGTTTGGCATGATGCTGGTGCTGTTGAATCTTGCTGTCTCAATGGATGCACAAACCAGTAATGGTGAACCTGAATCTGCAGCGGTTGAGCATGCAAATCATCACGGCAGGCATCAGAATCAGATGGCAGGCATGGTGATGAATGCGAACTCGGAAACCCTGCCGGACGACTGTAGTGATATCAGCCGTGAACACCGGTTTCTGGTTGAAGCGGGTGTCGAGTTCGCCACGCCCTACGCGGCTAATGTGTTCGGAATGAGTCAGCATGAGTGGCGGGTGGAGCCCTGCAGTAGGATCACCGTTGTGTTTAGAAACAATGATGAGATACGTCATCAATGGATGGTCCACGGCTTGCCCAGGTATTTGTACGATCAAGGAATGTTCCATATTGAGGTTGCTGGTGGTCAGAGCCTGGAAGGCACATTTATTGTGCCTGGAGACGATCGAACCTACCTGGTGCACTGTGATGTTGCCCAGCATATGGAAAAGGGCATGAAAGGCCAGCTCATTGTGGGGACTGGAAGTGGCGACTTGTGGAGTATCCCCGGCATAACGGCGACCTTCCGCAAAGATGCGGTTCGCCAAAATCCAGCATTTTTGATATTGATCCTGTCTGCAGGCATGGCAATTGCACTGGTGTTGGCAGTTTGGTCACAGAAACGTCATGGCCACTAGCCGTGGTTTGATTTCCGGGGCCAGTCAATATTTTTCCGGTCTCAAGTTGTTGACAAAAGTTTACCTGTCGTTTTTCGTCGGACTGGCCGGGCTTGTACTTTTTATCAATGAATCTTATCTATATGACAGTGCGTCGATATCACCAGTAGATTTTGAATACCCAGACAGCTACCTTACCGTCTGTGCCCCATCGATCGGCCGGGTGGCAGATCACGCGCCACTAAAAAGCCCTGATTTGATTTCCTACACTGTGACGACACCCGGCAATTATCGCAGCGACTTTGGTCATGCTTTACTTGTTGTCTGGGCACCGTCGGGTTTTAGCGAGATGATGTCAGAACGATTCACGGGTTTGACCCGTGCCGCGACCGAGCGGGGGTTTGTTGTTGTCCATGTCGATAGCATAGGGCTCAGTATCAGTAACCTGGCATCGCTCGGGAGGATACCCGATGCGGTAACTAAGCAATGGTGCATCGAACCATCCCTCGTTTTTTATACTGGTCACTCTGATGGCGGAACGGTGTCCAATGCACTCGCTGTTATGTCAGACCAGCGGCTATATCCGCGCGCCATAGGGCCAAGCGCGATGGGCATGCAGGGGCTTGATATGACAGCCTTCGCCTGCCCGGACCCGACTGCTGTGATGCTGATGCACAATCAGAATGATAGTCACTTTCCGGGCTTTGGCGAGCTGGTAGCAGCCTGGTGGGCAGACTGCAACCAGTGTTCCAAAACGACCGCCGTTACTAACAACAGAGGCTGCAGGGAATATACCGGCTGCGCCGCTCAAGCCCCGACCGTTTTCTGTGAACTGCCCGGTAATCATTCTTACTGGCCAGGTCGCGCAGTTGACCTGATTGGCTTCTTCAGTGAAGTCGTTGAGGCGTCAAGGCATTAGTGACCTAATCTGCGGCAGGCCCGAATTTGTGCAGTAACAGCAATCCTTAGCCAGTCGTTAGTCAAGGTTGTTGATTCAACAACCGTGCATAGGCTGATCAAGTTTTTGGCGCGTGTTGTTGTCCCCAAGCCCCCGCCTTCGGGTCGTCTTCACTGGAATTGGATGTGACAGGTTCGGGAATAAAGTGTGTGCCGCTGGCGCAAGTCATTGTGAGTGAATTCCGAGGCCCTTTAGTCAAGCGGGGCTGCCTGTTCCTGTCCCCTTCACGGTGCCGACCTGACGCTTCATGTCTCTCCGATTATCATGTAACTGACAAATTCATCCGCTTGATTGCTGACTTTGACCTGACTTAATCTAGCGCTGCTAGGACAATCTGTATAGCGGCTGACTAAGCGAATAAAATGGAATGCATCAAGACTCCCCCGTGCCCACGACCGTCGCCTGCTCCTCCTTCACCTTTAATAACATCACGGCGCCGATAATCATCAGTGAAGCCAGCGAGGCAAAACCAATGCGCTGTGATTCAAAGAGGTCGGTGACGGTGGCGACCAACAAAGGCGCTAAAAATGCGGTGACAGTCGATGACAAAGCAAACAGTCCGAAGAATTGGGTTACCATTTCTGGCGGGGAAATGCGTGCCATCAGGGTTCTGGATGCTGACAACCCGGTCACAAAAAACATGGCGAATACCTGATTTGTCGCAAAGTAAAAGAGTTCAGGTAATGATGCAAAGTAAGGCGCGTCCCACACGGGCTCAGAGCCCACTTCAATCACATACAAAATGGTGTCTGGCTGCACTGATACGAGTGTTAGCAACACAAGGGCGCTGGTGCCAATGGCAATCTGCAGTGCAAGAATGGAACCAATGCGGTCGTCAAGGCGCCCACCCATGTACGCGCCGAACATGGCCGACGCGCTAGTGCACAAGCCAAAAATAAGCAGTGTGGTGGTGTCCCAGCCAAAGGTGCCAGATGCATAGATGCCGCCAAATGTAAGCACGCCCACCATGCCGTCAATAAAGAACATCCGGGCAAGCAGGTAGCGTGCAATATTGGCGTAGTGTCTTACATGTTTCAGTGTTTGGAATACGTCCAGCACACCTTCTTTGGCCAATTGCCACATGGGCGAGTGTGAAGCTTTGCCATCGGGCGTAAATAACAAGATCGGCAGGGTCATCACCAACATCCATGCACCTGCAATCGGGCCGACGATACGGTTATGTTCATGGCTTGCCTGGTCAATGCCAAACAATGGGACTTCTGGTAAAAACGCCCAGGGCTGGGTGCCGGGCAGTGAAAATGCGACTAGCACAAATAACATCAGTATTAACCCACCGACATTACCTAACGAAAAGGCCAGACCGGAGATCACACCAACCCGGTTCATCGGTGCGATAGAGGGCAACATGGCGTTGTGGAATACCTCTGAGATAGTGAAGCAGATTTTGATGGCAAACAAAATTGCCAGCGACACGCCAAGACTCAAACCCTGACCTTCTGGTTTGATAAACCACAGGCTAAAGGCGCCCATCGTCATCACCAGCACCGTGCCCACCACCCAGGGTTTGCGGCGACCATCCTTGTCCGCAATTGCGCCCAAAAAAGGGGCGGTCAAGGCCAGTACAAAGCCTGCTGCTGCCGTAATGTAACCAATCAGGGCCTGACCTTTTACCGGATCACCGACCACTGTATTACTAAAATAAGGATAGAACACGTAGATAATGACCATGATGTAATACGGGTCACGTGCACCCTGACCAAATGTCCAACTGAAGTAACCAAGGGGACTCGCCGCAGGGGTGCCGGCCAGAGATAAGACTTTACTATTCATAGTTGTTGTGTCCCGTACAGCAAAATGATGCATTGTGTCTGCATCTTGTGTATCTGCAGCAGCCAAGTTAGCACATGTAGAGAGCTCACGCTCATCGTACTTCCCGTAGTAGAGGCTCGCTTACAGCACTCGTGATTTGGTGGGCGGGCGTTATAAAGAGCATTTTCTGAAGATTACAAAAGTACCCGCAGGTACACGATGCAGTCCCACCCACGCGTATTACAAAACTAAAGCAACAAGATCCTGAAACTTGGAACTATCGATCCACCTTCATGACCTGGAATCACATTTTTGTGGCAACTTCATTCAAGTGATGATCGACTATGTGTACATCTTATTTAAGATAAGGTACACACATCACGTTATCTGAATAGAAATCAAGCGGGTAATTTCATTTACTTTTTGCAATTCCTCCGTTTCAGTTTAAATTAGCAAAAGTGGCTATTAGCAGACAAGGTTAGGTGATTCTGTTTGGGTTGATGTCACACACATGTCAGACATTGCCTTCTGCCGTTAGCTTAGATCCCATGGTCTTTTCTATATTGCGACCAACGTGCAAATGACTCGTTGATCTCCTGGGTGCGCAAGTCGACGACCGACTTCAGGCCAGGGTGGCTGAAGATGTACGCGTCGTCCCCCCGAATTGCCGCTACGACCATGTCACCGATGACAGACGCATCGAGCATGTCCGACATGACGGCCTCCTGCAAGCCGCCCATAGTCCGCAACTTCGAATTGTCCTTGTCGCGTTGCATATTCGCCGGACGATTGCGGCCTGAGTGTATGACGTTGGTGGTTACTCCGCCCGGACACAGCACTGATACACCGATGTTGTATCGGGCTAGATCTCTGCGCATCACTTCCGACATGCCGACAACAGCGTATTTGCTGGTGGTGTAGATGCTGCCACTCGGAATCGGCATCTGCCCTGCCATCGAGGCTGTGTTCACGAAGTGGCCGCCTTCGCCGTGTGCCATGATGCGGTTGACGAACGTTTGCACGCCGTTGATAACACCATTCAGATTCACACCCATCACCCAGTCCCAGTCCTTGTAATCCATTTTGTGGACTCGCCCTGTGACGGCAACGCCGGCGTTGTTGCAGACCACGTGCACATTACCAAAGGCGGCCTCGGTTTCTCGGGCTGCCCGCTCCATTGCGTCGCGGTCGGTCACATCGACTTTCAGGTAGATCACTTCGGCTTCTGATCCGATATACGCTTCCTTTACTCGATCGAGTGCCGCTTGTTCGATGTCGGTGATCGCGACCTTCATGCCCGCGACCGAAAACGACCGTGTCATCGCAAGGCCTATGCCGCTGGCGCCACCTGTGACGAACGCCACCTTACCCTTAAGGTCTTTCATTGGGTTATCCTCCAGGTTGGCAGGTTGGCAGGTTGGCCAACTTGATGATGAACGCTGGAATTTTTTGCCCCAGCGTGAAGCGCTCGTTGCCTCTCTTTGCGCCGCCGACTTCGGGACGATTCAAGCTCATACTGCAAACACCACGGTCACTGGTTTCAATCAGATCAGCTGTCATGTCATATTTCCTCCACAGAATATTGGTTGTTATGTGGTGCGCCCACTTGGCAGGAGTGCGGCGATCGCCAGGGCGCTTTCCAGCGCCGGGAGATATCGCTTCCTGAATTATCCAGTTGTAGCATGCGGGCATTGCAGATGGTGATCTAGTCAAGGCTATCCGCTGTGTTGTGGTCGCTCGCATCGTTAATGATTCTCTTGCAGTCATAGACTGCCAGTGGTGCCTGGCTGGCTATTCCTGTAGCGATTTGCCTTACTGAATTGAGCATAGATTTTTGGTCGGAACAGGCTTCATAGATCAGATCCATTGATTTCGATAGCCTGCCCTCTGGTCAGGGCGTTCGCTACACAGGTTTGCGCCCGTCTTGCCTTCTTGCCATCAACGCATCATGACTGACGTCTTTTCAGCCGCCTACCAGCACGACTAACTTAAGTGTGCTGGACATCACCTGAACTCGATTCCGTCAAAGGTACCAGACGCCCGCCATTGCTCGAGAATGCGGAAAAACTTAATCGGTCCGCCCCCATAGCCGCCGGTGAGCAAGCCGTGGGGGTTATCTAACTCACCTTCATTGTTGTAATAGCCAGGCGTGCACTCAGCACGAAAGCGCTCGCCATACTTTGCGGTGCGCTTGATCTCGTCCAACCAACCCTGCTCACCCTCGGCACTCGCCTCGATGGTTTTTGCACCTCGATTGCGGGCTTCCGTCATGATGGCAGCGATTTGTATTGCCTGCTCTTTCAACGCGTGCGGGGCATTAACGGTCACCGCGGCTTGAGTGAAGCCAAGAAAGAAGCAGTTGGGGTAGCCGTGGCTGGTGAATCCGTGCAAGGTCTTGAGCCCGTTTGACCATTTGTCACTGAGCTTCTGGCTGTCGCGACCGATTACGTCATACCCCGCTCGTCGTGTATAACTCGTGCCTACTTCAAAGCCCGTCGCAAATATAAGACAATCGAGTTCGTGTTCGATCCCGTCGACCACCACTCCCTTCGCTGTAATTCGCTCAACACCCTTGCCTTTAGTGTCTATTAAATGAACATTTTTTCGATTGAACGTGGGCAAATACTCATCATGGAAACAGGGTCTCTTACAAAACTGACGGTACCAGGGTTTTAGCGCCTCGGCCGTTTTCTTATCTTTAACAATGGCGTCGACACGTTCCCTTACGCCGTTCATCTTTTTGTAATCGGCCATTACCATGAGCAGGCCTTTTTCTTTGCCGGTGAGCCGACGGCCAAGCTTTCGTGATGCTTGCTTGGCGGCTATACCGGTCAGGTTTCGGAAGATGTCGGTCCACCCGTCGGCAACTAGGTCTTCATCCTGGTCGCCACCACTGACCAGAACATTGAAGTTGTCCATCCTCTCGTATTGCCAACCGCTCTCCAGAGAAGCAGCCCAACCGGCATCCGTGGGGCGATTGTTGCGGACATCCACAGACGATGGGGTCCGTTGGAAAACTTTGAGTTCGCCCGAGCACTCTCCTAGATGTGGGATGCACTGCACAGCTGTGGCGCCAGTACCGATGATCCCGACTCGTTTATCCTTGAGTTTCGTTAGGTTACCGCCGGAATCACCGCCGGTGTACTCATAATCCCAACGGCTAGTATGAAATGTATGACCTTTGAAATCACTGATACCAGGAATCCCAGGTAGCTTTGGTCTATTGAGCGGCCCGTTAGCCATCGCCACGAAGCGAGCACAAATCCGATCGCCGCGATCTGTGGTCACGATCCAGAATTGTTCTTTCTCATCCCAGCTGAGTTCGGTTACCTTGGTAGACAGGCATGCGTTTTCATAGAGTCCGTAATGTCTGGCGATATTCTGCGTGTGCTGCATGATTTCTGGCGCACCTGAATACTTGTCTTTGGGCATGTAGTTCAGTTCCTCCAGCATCGGAAGATAGCAGTAGGACTCCACATCACACATGGCGCCCGGATATCGATTCCAGTACCAGGTCCCGCCGAAGTCGCCGCCTTTTTCGATGATACGTATATCTTGAAAACCTGCTTCACGGAGTCTGCCACCTAGCAATAAACCGCCAAAGCCGCCGCCGATGATGACGACTTCAACAGTGTCATTAAGGGGTGCTCTGTCAACAGCTTTCTCATAGGGATCGTCGACATAGCTGGAAAAATCGCCTTTCACTTCAACGTACTGGTCATTTGAGTCGTCTCGTACGCGGTTGTCTCGTTCTTCGAGATATTTGGCCCTTAGGGCATCGGGATCAAAGTCAATATCACCGAGCATTAAGCTGATTACATCTTGCATGTTAGGAGTAAGCAAATTGGGAATATAACTATTATCATAGTTAGTGTTCGATTTGAAGTAAACAGCGACGCCTTCCGGTCAAAATCAGCCATTGACCCTCAATGGGAAGACAACGTCACGGTGTCCTAAACTTGAATGAAAATCTGCAACTATGGTACTTGACCGTTACTCCGAAAATCCGGTTGATTCGCCTTCTTGGGCTAAATAAAATTCAATCTGTTGCTGTCGGGCAAATAAACGATTACCAGGGAATCAAATGAAAATCAGGATTGGTTCTAGACCTACAGTGGAATAAGCGCAGGGTGCAAAACCTGCGACTAGCAGGATAGAGGGGGTACCCTATGCAGAAAAGTGTCTCTTAGAATTAAATGTCAGTGGCCCCAGGTTCGCTGACGACGTTCAAGGCGCAGGTCCATAGCGTCGCTTTGGTCGCAGGATCGTAACATTCTGTCGTATTAAGCGAGTAATAACAGCGAAGTTGGGGATAATACGATAGATTGGCTACGTGACTCAGCACAGAATCGTTAAGGTATAATTATGCAGTACCGACTTCGCCAGATGCTCCTTGCTCTGGTTTTTAACCTATCAATGCTCTCTTTTAGTCCGGTTATGGCGGCTTTTACGCTGGATGTTGATGATGATGGCCATCTAGAGCCGCTGACGGATGGGTTGCTCGTTATGCGGTATCTGTTTGGGTTCTCTGGAGACGCACTGACCAGAGGGGCTTTAGCTGTTGACGCTCGCCGTACTGAGGCAGATCAGATTGCAACCCACCTGGCGCAGAATGATAACTATCTGGACATCGATAGCGATGCTGCCTTATTGCCTTTGACCGATGGACTCCTGATTATTCGACATTTGTTTGGCTTCCAGGGAGAACCCCTTGTTCAGGGCAGTCTCGGCAGCGCGGCAACGCTAACTTCCAGTGCAGAGATTAAAAGTTACTTCAATACCATTACTGATACAGATGGTGATGGAATTGTTGATAGTCTTGATGATCAGCCGCCGGTGCTAGCAGTTTTAGGCGCCGTGACTGTGAGCCTGACTGTGGGCGAGGACTATCTTGATGCGGGTGTTTCGGCAGTTGATCAGGAGGATGGTGATCTCAGCAGCAGTGTGGTGATCTCTGGTCTTGGTGATATCAACACCAGCAGTACGGGCAGTTACCTGGTTTCCTATGAGGTGACCGACAGTGGTGGTAATAGTGTATCGGTGACCCGGACCGTTACGGTTACTGCAGCGGTAGAATCACCCCAATCCTTACTCGTTTTATCAGATGGCGAAGTTGCAGATACTTGGGATCTGGGTATCGGTGCTTATGATGAGGGGATCAATTACAACACCTGCGAAAATGATGGCGGCGAGAGCTGTCCCAATATCGGTTGGTCAATTGTCGCAGATGCGCAGCGAGGTAATGTTCTCCAGGTGGCTCATTCTTCTGCTGGGAAGGTGGCTGGTTTATATATAAAAACCGCATCACCTGAGGATCTAAGCGCTTATGCAGGCGGCACCATCGAATTTGATGTCAGAATTGACTCAGGTGACCCTGCTATGAATATGAAGATTGACTGCGTCTATCCTTGTACTTCAGATAATTATGAATTGGGGGTCGCGAGTAGTGGTGAGTGGGTCAGCTTTTCGGTTGCCGTCAATGATTTGGTAGCTCAGGGTTTAGATTTAGGGACGATTGACACGGGTATTGTGATTTGGGCAAGCCAGTATACTGACACGGTCTTTCTGCTTGATCAGGTTCGCTGGGTAGCCAACCCAGACGGACCTGATGAGGGATCAGGTCTGCAGCCGCCTGGAACTGATTGGCTTAATCCAAATCCCCAGCCGGGCTTTCAGGGTAACGAGAGTTATCCGGGTTATTCATTGGTCTGGCAAGATGAGTTTGAGGGGTCAGAGATCGACACCACTGATTGGAATTATGAAACGGGTGATGGTGGCTGGGGAAATAATGAATGGCAGTATTATCGATCCCGTAACGCCTACCTGCGTGAAGGGTTACTCGTTATTGAGGCAAGAGAAGAGAATTATGGCGCTAAAAACTATACTTCGGCCAGGTTGACCACTCAGGATAAATTCGAGTTTGTTTATGGCCGTGTCGATATTCGAGCAGCGCTGCCGACCGGGCAGGGCCTGTGGCCGGCGCTCTGGATGCTGGGTGAAAACTTCTCCGAGGTGGGATGGCCGAGCAGCGGTGAAATTGACATTATGGAATTGCTTGGTCATGAGGACGATCGAATTTATGGCACAGTCCATTGGAGCAGTAATGGCAATGGAGCTCAATATCCTCTCGGAGGTGCAGGGAATAAGCTCACAGATGACGAGACCTACCATAATCGTTACCATGTGTTTAGCTTACTCTGGTCAGAGACCCAGCTGGAGTGGTTGGTCGATGGCGAATCCTTCCTGAAGTTCGATATAACCGACGCCGCGGATTTGGCGGCATTCAGGAAGAAATTCTTTCTGATATTTAACGTTGCAGTGGGTGGTAACTGGCCGGGGTACCCAACTGCTGCGACGCAATTTCCGCAATTTATGATGGTAGATTACGTGCGGGTGTTTGCCAAAGACTGAAATGATGCGCCTCGAGGTCTTGCTCGAGCGATAGTAAAAGACATCGATCCTCTACTTTATTGGGGCATTTTGATGCCCGGGCGGTTACGCTTGAATGGTCTACTTGAATGGCCTATAGGGCGCTTTGAAGGTGGCGGGAGCCTGTTAAGTTCATTCGATGGGATCGGCGTCGTAGGTTGCAAAGTCTGTTTGAAGTTAGTTTAGCTTTGACAGGCAAGGTAAACGCAAGACAATGATGTGCAGTGGTATGACTGGCTGGTAAATCGTTGGGACAGGATGTGCAGAGACCCATTATGATGTGCGCTTTATCACTGCTGTGGCCGCTTTCTCGAGCGCGCCCTTTTTTCTTTACAACAGCGCCTTTGACCGACCGGAAATCTTCTCCGGTAGCCATAAATGAAATTATAAAATAGTTCTCTTAACACCTAATTAGTCCGTAAACTTAGTCATATCAGTCGATTTAGAAGCAAATGATTAAATTCCCGGCAATAGTTTTCCGTCTTACCGCATATATCTCCCTGTTCACCGTTTTAGGCTGGAGGTCAAGCCCCAAGACGCAGAAACTATCGCAGTAAAAATCTATTTGGATAATAGAGCAGACCCGTAAAACTCACCTAGGGGAAGTTATGCAACAGCAATTAATGAGTAGTTCTGTGGACTGGAAATCCCGGTTTTTTAAATGTAATCATTTTGGTGGAACGCTTGCTCTGGTCGGCTTGTTGATGCTCACTGCCTGTGGTGGCGGTGGTGGCAAGGTTATCACCAAGAACGATCTAGTGGATCCCGGAACGGATGGTGTGCCGCCCACATTGATTAGCGTCACGATTAAGATGTCTAGAGATAAAGATCCCAAGCCAATCGGCACTGTTAAGTTGGGCCAAGCCGTTAGGATCGATATAGAGGCGAGCGAGGCGCTCATGAAGCCCGATATCATGTTTAATGGCATGCCCGCAGATGAAATTGGCGGGAAAATCGGTGATTGGTATGCGATTTACAACATGACAGAGGCGGATCCTGAGGGACTGGTGACCTTTTCGGTCGCGTACGAGGATACCAGTGGTGAGACGGGTGTCAGCGCTTCTGAGACGACTGATGGCAGTGCAGTAACCTATTGTATAGAAGGTTGTTCAACGGGAGACAGTTCGCTGGCTGGAGAATGGATGCTTGCCGGGGAAGGTGCCGCTGCTGTCGGGCCGACGGCCCTGAGCGCTGAATGGTGGGCTTCGACGTCAGCAAATGGTGGCGGGCCCGCAGATCGTGCCTGCTGGTTTGATGACGTTTTCTATTTTGGTGAAGATGGTTCCTTCCAGAACATCATGGGTGGTGAAACCTGGGTCGAGGGCTGGCAGGGCGGTACTGATACCTGTGGGGTCCCTGTTGCACCCCATGATGGGAGCTCGCTCGGAACCTACACTTATAACGAATCTGCTGGAACCCTGGTTATTAATGGTCGAGGTTCGCATCTGGGGTTAGCCAAAGCGGTTAATGGTTCAGAGCTGTCAGCGCCAGGAGCTGCGCCGGATTACATTACTTATACGGTCGCGACGCTGGATGGTAACAACATGACCGTTACCCTGGAGACGGGCGCGGGGGTCTGGTGGACTTTTAATTTGGTTCGTACTCCAACCTCGCCTTTAGTGGGTAACTGGAAATTAGATGGTGAAGGGGCGGCGTCCGTAGGCCCTGTTGCAGAGAGCGCTGAATGGTGGGCGTCTACCAGCGCAAATGGTGGCGGGCCGGCAGATCGAGCTTGCTGGTTTGACGATGTTTATCAGTTCAATGCCGATGGGTCATTTGCCAATGTAATGGGTGGTGAAACCTGGGTGGAGGCCTGGCAAGGCGGTGCCGATATGTGTGGCCTGCCTGCGGCACCTCATGACGGCAGTCAGAATGCGATCTTTCAATACGATAGCGAAGCCAGCACGCTGAAACTCACTGGCTTGGGTGCGCATATTGGTTTAGCAAAAGCAGCTAATGGAGCAGAATTGTCAGCGCCAGGCCAAGCACCTGGTTCAATTATCTACGACATAACCACGTTAGATGGTGACAATATGACGGTGACCTTGGAGACGGGGGCGGGTGTCTGGTGGACGTTCCGACTCAAGCGTGTTTCTGGTTCGCCACTCGCTGGTAACTGGAAGCTGGCAGGTGATGGCGCGGCTTCAGTTGGGCCTGTGCCTGAAAGTTCTGAATGGTGGGCCTCCAATGCCGCAAATGATGCTGGCCCTGCTGGACGTGGTTGTTGGTTTGATGATATTTACAACTTCTCTTCGACCGGCTCTTTCCAGAACTTTATGGGCGGCGAGACCTGGGTTGAAGCCTGGCAAGGTGGTAGCGACGCCTGTGGCACACCAGTGGGTCCGCACGATGGCTCAAATGCCGGGTCGTTTGTTTATGACGAAACTGCAGGTACATTAACAGTATTGGGAACCGGCTCGCATGTGGGTTTGGCAAAAGCTGTAAACGGCGAAGAATTAGCCGCACCTGCCGGTGCGCCGGTCTCTGTGACTTACAATGTAACAACGCTGGATAGTGACAGTATGACCTTGACGGTTGAAGCTGGTGCTGGTGTTTGGTGGACCTTTCGACTGATGAAAGTCAAGCAAGCTGCTCTGGCTGGCAAATGGAAGCTTGATGGAGACGGTGCGGCCTCGGTTGGGCCTGTTGCAGAGAGTGCTGAATGGTGGGCATCCACTGCCGCTAACGGCGCAGGTCCGGCAGGCCGAAGCTGTTGGTTTGATGATGTTTATGATTTTGGCAGTGATGGCCTGTTTGCCAATGACATGGGTGAGGAAACCTGGGTTGAAGGCTGGCAGGGTGGTGCTGATTCATGTGCAGCGCCCGTTGGGCCCCATGATGGCAGTGCTGCAGCAGCGTTCGATTATGACGAAGATGCAGGTACCTTGACCATCATCGGTAGAGGTGCGCATTTAGGCCTGGCTAAAGTGGTTAACGGTTCTGAGCTAGGCGCGCCTGGCGATGCATCCGACGCTGTAACCTACACAGTTGTGACACTAGATGGTGACAATATGATTGTCACCCTGGAAGCAGGTGCTGGCGTATGGTGGACTTTCCGTCTAGTGCGATCAAAGGCAACATTTTCCGGGAATTGGAAGCTAGCCGGTGAAGGTGCTGCGGCCGTAGGCCCGAATATTGGAAGCGCGGAGTGGTGGTCTTCGACTACGGCGAATGGTGCCGGGCCTGCTGAGCGATCCTGTTTGTTTGATGACGTGTTTCATTTTGGCGCAGATGGCTCTTTCCAGAACTTTATGGATGGCGAAACCTGGATTGAAGGCTGGCAGGGTGGCAGTGACGCTTGTGATGTACCAGTCTCGCCTCATGATGGCGCATCCGCAGGTAGCTTTACCTACCAGGATGTAGATGGTTCATCGCATCTGGTTATTTCCGGGAGAGGGTCGCATCTAGGACTGGCGAAAGCGGTTAATGGTCAAGAGCTGGCGTCTACAGGTGAAACGCCGGATTCTGTTGACTACCTGGTTACAACGTTGGATGGCACTAGTTTAACGGTGTCTATTGAGTCTGGCGCGGGAGTCTGGTGGACCTTCCAGTTGGCTAAGGAATAAGGTTCGCTTATGTTCAGGCAACCGAAAAGCCGCATTCGAGAGAATGCGGCTTTTTGTTTATGCTAGGGTGCTTCTTATATAAGGCTTTTCTTATATAAAACTTTTCTTATATAAAGCATTTTCCATATAAAGCTTTAGGTCCAGCGGTCCCTGTTCCGGTAGAGAAGAGGGTAAGCGCTCGGTCTGGTTCTCGTGAAGGAAGGCTGAGCTGATTTAAAGCCGGGCCTGACAATATTTTGCAATAAACGCGTTGTGGTCGGGCAACTGCTTGATAACGAGTTCGACTCTCTGCAACTGGTGCCGCATGAATTGCCGCAATTCATGGTCGCTCATCATGTCGACGATTGGATGATACGATGCTGGTGTGAGGCCCTGCCCAAGCATGACTTGAGTCCAGCTGTTTTCTCCGAAAACGTCCCCTTCAGCTTGAAAAACGCGACCGGATTCCTGGAACAAAGATAATCGATGTTGAAGTGAATCAGGGATCGACATGGCCCCGTTACGCCGCCAGAATTCGGTATCCGTGCGCTCGGTGATATGGTAGTGCATGATGATGAAATCGCGAATAAATTCGTATTCATCACTCATCTGCTGATTGAATTCGTGCTGGTCCGGTTGATTGATGCCGCCATAGGGGAACATTTGCATCAATCGTATAATGCCCCGTTGAATCAGGTGAATGCTGGTAGACTCAAGCGGTTCGAGAAAACCTGAGGCCAGGCCCAGAGCAACGACATTTTTCTTCCAGTGGAAGTGGCGTTGCCCTGTTTTAAAGGGAATGACGCGGGGTTCTATCAGCGTATCGCCCTGGATGTTTTTTAACAGAAGGCTTGTAGCTTGATCGTCACTCAGGTAGTCACTGGAGTATACCAGGCCATTACCTACCCTTGATTGCAATGGAATACGCCACTGCCAGCCGCTTGCCTGGGCTATTGACCGGGTGTAGGGGATGGGGGGCGTAACCGATCTTGTCTGAACTGCAACTGCCCGGTCGCAAGGTAACCATTGAGACCATTCTTGGAAGCCTGTGTTCAGGGTCTTGTCAATGAGTAAGCCTGCAAAACCACTACAGTCAATAAAGAAATCACCCTGCACGGTCTGGCCATTGTCCAGGTGCAGCGACGCTATATCACCGTCCTGCGTTTGTTTCACCTGGATGATTTTCCCTTCAATACGCCGGGCACCAGATTTTTCTGCTAACCGTCTTAAGTAGCGCGCATACCGAGTAGCGTCGATATGGTAAGCATAGTTAAGCCCGTTCTGTTGGAGTAAACCGAATTTTCCGGCTACAGCTGCCATAAGCTCAGGTGAATACCGGCTGTATTCTTCGCTTAAACCAAGTGTTCTGGCTTTAAGCCAGAAGTGTTGGAAACCCGCAGCCCAGCATGATTGACCGGTATAACCAAACGCATGAATGTATTGATGGTTTAGTTGTTTCCAGTTTTCAAAGGCGATGCCGAGTTTGATGGTTCCATGTACTTCCGCAAGAAATTCAGCTTCGTTGATCTGCAGGAGCTGATGCAGGGCAAAAAATGTCGGTATTGTAGCTTCTCCAACGCCTATGGTTCCGATTTGATCTGATTCCACGAGGCTGATATGCAGATTTTTGCCGATTAGCTTGGTCAGAGCTGCAGCAGTCATCCAACCGGCTGTACCGCCACCCACAATCACCACATTCCTGATTGCTTGATTATTCATAGGGCGTTTGGTCCTTTTGCCATTACTGTAGTTTCTCTCGAAGAAAAGTTTTTAGCCCATTCGCGCTTTTTTCTTCTATCGGATTAAGGATACCTCTGGCTTTCATGGGGATATGTTCCACGGTGTTTGATCCCGTGTTAAAAATATAATGATCAAAGAGCTGGCGCCAGGCATCTCGCTGTTCGGGTGGTAGGTCCCGTAGGGTCAGAATTGCATGTTGAAGTGCGTTTAACGGTGCACCCAGGTAGCTTGGGGAACTGCGCCACCAGTAGTTGACCAAGACGTTAAATGCATCTACGGCCTCGACGTGATGCCACCACATACTGGGTATCAAGAGCGCGTCCCCCGCGGACAGATCAGCAGTTCGAGCCTGTGATAATGCTTCCCTGAACTTTGGGTGCAGGGTTAAATCTGGTTGCCTGAAATCGACCATGCTGATGGGCTGGCCAGCGGGGGTAAAATCCAGTGGACCGATGTACAGATTTTCAACTTGGCTCGGAGGGAAAAGCTGAATCTGGCGGCGCCCTGCGACCACACAAGCTAGGTTGGAAGGGAAATCAAAATGAGCGGCGACACGGCTTTGATTGCCCAGCCAGATGCTGGCAAGCGGATTGAGATGATGCAGGGGCAAGTCGTTATCGTCTCTAAAACCTGGCAGCCAATGATCAATGTTGGTTGAGCCCACGTACAGAGTTGGCGGGTCTGAGACTGGCAAATAGCCAAGAATTTGATGGATCGCGTCGCTTAGAGCCATTCGCTTGTACTGAAAATTAAAACCACTGAGATCCTGGTTATAGAAAATCCGGCCTGCTGCATCTGCAGGCACGGCCATGGCAGTAATGAGTTCACCGCAATCAAAATTTGTTAAATAGTGGGCGAGTTCTTGATCTGATGCCCGTGCAGCAGATACAGCGGGCCAGTCGCTGACTAGACCCTCCAGCACTACCGGTTCGGGGCTGCTTAGAACCTCTTCAGACAGGCCCCGACTATCCCTGGCTTGGATGCGCTTTATCTCTAGCATGGCTGTGAGAACAGGTTAAATATGGTTTCACTGGCCTTGAGAACCCGTATCATCATGGCTTGTCTCTCCTGTCAATCAGGGCTCGCAAGCGGGAGAATGAAGCAATGGCCATAAAAATGGGCTGTAGATACCCTTCTTTGTTCAGATGCGCCAGGGCGTCGCCTTCCAGTTCATACAGCTTTGTTTCATTGATGGTGTAAAAGTCATTCAGGCTCTTTTTAGATCCATTGTTAAAGGTAATATCCAAAGTCAGTGATTCTAGAAGGTCGTATTGTAAAAGGGTCTTTGAAAAATTTTCATTGTGCTGGTGTGCCCGATGAATCTTCTTTAATAACAGCATTGCCTGCTGCAGGAAATCAGATGGGCTGCCGTCTTCTGAAAACAGGCGCTGCCCTTCATTCTTACCGACTCTGGGATGATCCCTGTCGATAGAAATGACAGGTTGGGTTTGGTCAGGCGACTTCGGGTCTACTGTCTGGTGGGCGATTAGAAAGGGTTGGCGCCGAATCATCATTGGTAGATAGCTTGCATCCCAGTTACCGTTATTCAGGAATAGATTCTCTTCGGGTTCAAAACCACATAGTGCAGCGGCAAAAAATTGGCCAGTCTCGACTTCTTTCAGGAAAAAGATCGGGTAACACGATTGAATATCTCTGAATTCCAGAGGGAAGGTTGGGACATACATTAAACTGTCGCCATAGATGGCATCGTAGGCTGTCACAACGCGTATTTCGCTATGTTTGGAGGCAGTTACGATCTGGAAGTTAGTCATGATGTCGGCTCATTTTTCCTTGGGATGATGGGTGTTTCATTAGATCTTCTGGAGGCCGAAAGTATTGATTTTATTAATTAGCTCGCGGTTGGTTGGCAGTGCCGATTTTAACTGAGCTGCCTTGTCTAGATTTTCTTTAAACAGGGTTGCTGCGAGATTAGCTGCATCCTCTTCAGTGTTTCGCTTTGTATGGCTGTTAATTGTCTCGAATCCCATGCCGTATAAAACATATTGAAAACTTGCTGAGGGAAACAAGTCGTCGACGTGATGACTATCATAGTGCCATGGACTGATGTGGCGCCAGAGGGCGAGTGATTCCTGCAGGCTGTCGGGCACACTTGAAGGTGCCAGGTTGTCTGCCCAGTATGGTAACGTCGTCTTTTTATTTAACACGTAGTGTAGCTTCAGGAATTCAATGATTCGTTCCCAGCGGAACAGAAACCGTTTATTGAACCGGTTCGCTACAAGATCCATGATAGAACGAGTGGCTGGCAGCTGTTCAGCGATCATGCTTGCTGAAAGCTCGACCAGGACGAGGGCTGATGCCTCTAATGGCTCGATAAATCCCGCTGACATACCGATGGCGACACAGTTTCGATGCCAGAATTTCTTTCTATGACCTGGTTCAAAGGTTAGCTTTCGCAGTGACACCTGTTTTGATTTTGAGGCGGTGGTAATGCTTTCAATATAATTGATCAGCGCATTACTTGCCTGTTCTTCACTGATATGTTCTGACGAGTACACATGACCGACACCGCGTCGGGAGGGTAGGCCTATATCCCAGATCCACCCCGCTTCTTGAGCGGTTGAAAGTGTGCAGGATTCAATCGGCGCATCATCCGTTGGGTAAGGGACCTGGGTCGCAAGGGCGCTGTTATTAAACAAGATATGGGATTTATCTTGTAAGGCAATACCGTAGTGCTTGCCGAGTAGAAGGGCTTTCGAACCTGTGCAGTCAATAAACAGACTGCCGTCAATGGTACCCGCACGATCTGTGGTTATGGATTTGATGTCGCCGTTTTCAGCGCTATTAATTTCTGTAACAGTCGCTTGGATGTGTTCAACGCCGAGTACGTTAATGCAGTGGCGCTTTAACAGCGCCGCTAAATTTGTTGCATTCAGATGGTACCCATAATTGACGTTAAAAGCGTATTCGGGTGTTGTAATCTGTTTTGGTGCTAATTGTTTCGAAAAGAGTTGGGGTTGTGGACACACCGCTTCAGAGAAGGAGGGGCGTTCAGCCAGAGCAAGCCAATGTGGCGCAAGATTTGTATCTGCATATCGATGCGGAGCTGTAAAAGGATGTGCATAGGTGTCGCTCTTGCCGGTAGCCCAATTTTTAAAAAAAGTGCCTTGTTTGAAACTGGCGTCACAGTTCGTTAACAAGTCTGTTTCGCTGATACCCATCTTCTGGAGGGTGCTTCTCATGGAAGGCCAGGTACCTTCACCAACGCCGATGGTGCTGATATCAGGGGATTCAATGAGAATCAGTTCGAAAGGGTGATGATTGGCTGATTTCGAGATGCGGTGTTCTGCTGCAATAATACCTGCTGTGAGCCAGCCCGCGGTACCGCCGCCAACAATAATAATCCTGGTGATTGGATCATTCATAACTTGATGGTGGATCTGTTCTGGTCCGATGGATTGGGCTGCAATTGGGATATGAGTCTGTCATAACAGATTGATCGTGAGAACACTTGAGTTAATAGACGCAACGCTGATTTATTGTAAAAGCTTATCCACCTATATGACACAAAAAGAAGCCGCTAATATAAAGCGGCTCCTTTCGGCAGATGCACATGGTTGTTCGTTTACCTGAAGCTATAACGAAGCCCAATGTCGTATCTTGCGCCACCTTGCACTGCCTGAAGTACCTGATCCTCGGTCAGCCCATAGACATGAACCGTGGACTCAGTCACATTCTGTCCAGAGAAATAAACCGTCAGTTTTTCACTTACATCATAGGTGATGCCAAGATCAAGTTGGCCATAGGCCTTAACATAGGTTGGGTTGGTGTAGGTTCCCTGGCCCTGGCCAGCACCTGCCAGGAAGCTATCCCGCCAGTTATAGGCGAGGCGAACCTGTAAATCATTTTTATCGTAGAAGCCGATCAGGTTGGCAGAATCACTGAGGCCGTTTAAGACGAACTGCCCTTCTAATGAGTTTGTATTATCGTAACCAACGTCAGCACTGGCGAAGGTCGCATTGGCGATAAACCCATAACCTGAATCGCCAAAGTTATGCTGTAGATTAACCTCGACACCATCGACTTTGGCCTTCTTCTGATTTATCGGGCGTGTCAGCGTCCAAACAATTGATGGATCTCCTTCTACGCCGAGAATGGTATCACCGTCGACAGCAGGGTGGTCCTGGTAATTATCCAGAATATACTGGCCTACTGCTGTGTAGTTATCCGGGTTGAGGCCGCTGTCAGAGATGGCCTGGGTCCAGAGTTCACCGCCAATAATGTTAGGGATTTCAAACAAGGTATCTTCTTCTAAACCAGAGCCAATGAAGTTCTCTACATCTTTTTCAAAATAGCCAACGGAGAAGTAACTGCTGTCGCCGTAATACCACTCCAGCGAGACATCGATGTTAGCGGATTGAATGGGTACCAGACCCGGGTTGCCCGCCGAAGCCTGGGCATTGACGCCCGGGTAGTATTGGGTGCTGCTCGCTGTGAGACCCCCTTTAATATCATTGTAGCTCGGACGAGTGATGGTTTCGCTGTAAGATGCGCGAAGTATGACATCCTCGATCACTTCAATATCAAAATCGATACTGGGTAGAACCTGATCATATTGACCTTTGAAATCTTCAAAGCCAGAGATGGCATCACCACCTGAACCGGTTGCTTCCGTGATGTAGAGTTCGTTGCCAGCCTTTGACCAGCGAGAGCCATCATAGAGGATTGAAAATGCGGCGGATGTTACGTCTGTTTCTTCGTAACGAATGCCAGCGTGAAAGTTAGCCGGCATGTCGCCCAGGTCTCCACTCCAGTTGAGCCGAACGTATGCAGCGATCGATTCTTCGAGGGTTCTGATGTCATTGGGCCATTCGGTTGATGCACAGTAACCGGTTCCGCAATCGCCAGTCGCTTCATAGGCAGCACCACTGGCTGCATAATCGGCTTCGCCTGCTGCCTGGAGATCTGCAAGATCTGCTGTAAAGAACTCTGTTTGCAAGCGCGGGTCATTGCCCCCGGAGAGCTGATCGAATTGCCCTTCAATTGTAGATCTCACCACAATATCAGCGAGGTCGCCGGGATCGGTAATGCCGCCCCAGTTGTTAAGCTGGATAAAATTGGAGACTGCGCGGTTGTCAACTTTGCTGACCTGAACGCCAAAATCTATGCTCGAGCTTTCAATGAAATCCCAGGTGCCACTGAATTTGGCCTGGTCAATATTCATCCAGGCGGCGTCATTATTGAAAACGCTGCCAGTAATAATCATATCATTGGCATACATTGGGCGATTTTCCTCACCACCTGAGTTCAGGTTTAACGCCATTATCGGTATTTCGGATCCTGTGATGATAGATTGGCCGACTTTATTAAAGGTTGCGATAGTGATTAGCGAGGATGTTCCGTTCGGGCCATTTGCGCCGGTTTCAGCGCTTGAATCGTGGTAGTCAAAGGCAAGAGTGAGGCTATCGCTGATCTGCCACTCGAGGTTGAAGCCCATAGACTCATTAAAATTGATTCGCCCATCTTCACCGGTACCCATGGCAAAGTCAGCGTTATTGACAACCTCGCTGTAGTAGACCGGGCTGGCAATAGGGCCATTGGTCCATTCGCTGGATTGTGATACCGCAGCCGTGTTCGAAAACCAGGCGGAAAGATCACTGTAGGACCGCTCCAGGGTGTATTCCGAGCGGATGTAATCAAGCGTTGCGATAATGTTGTCTGTGGGTGCGACCTGGAGAACCAATTGCCCGTTGCGTCGCTCGGATTCGTATTCGGCTATATTATAGGCCATGGATTGCGGCAGAGAATAAGACTCGCCGGCAGTCTGCGGGCGGTTGATCTGGTTTTCATCATTGGCCAGCTTGGCACCCGTTGAGCCGTTAGGAAGAATATCGTCCCCTGGCCGAGTATACCAACCACCGACGCTTGCGGCGTTGACACCGTTGTGACGCGTTTGGTTGGTGGCAGTAATAGCAATCCCGATAGTGCCGTCAGCGAAGCTATCCATATAAATACCGGAAAATTCTGGTGTTTGATCCTGGCCCGTGCGAGTCGAGGTATCGCTTACCGATTTGAACGCGAAGCTTGCCGCCGGTTCGGCCATCAATGGTTTTGGTGTTGAGATATTGATGGTCGAGCCAACGCCTCCGGAAGGGACATCGGCGCGGCCGGTTTTATAGACTTGGACGCCAGCAACGCCCTCGGATGCAAGGTCGCCAAAATCAAAAGATCGACTCGCACCATTGTGGGTTGGCATCTGGCGTCCATTCAACGTAACCAGGTTATATTCAGGACCGAATCCGCGAACAGTAACCTGGCTACCTTCTCCTCGGCTTCGTGAAATAGAGACCCCGGTAATCCGTTGCAGGGATTCAGCGAGGTTGGCATCGGGAAATTTACCCATCTCTTCAGCTGAGATGGCATCAACGACACCCATGGCATTTCGTTTGATATCCATGGAGCGCCGAAGGCTGCCCTTGATACCCGTTACAACCACTTCTTCCATCACTGCGCCATCGGCAACTGTGGTGTCTGCGGCATAGACTGGTGTAACATTTCCGGCAATTGCCAACGCGACGCTGCTACAAAGTATTTTTCGTTTGAATACCATGTTGTTTTAACCCCCTCTGTCGAACTTATCCCGTTTCGAGATTCACTTTGTTTGAATGTCTTTGGATAGACATCTTCACTAAGAGATGCTAACGCCTCAAATTTTGAAACTCATTGTTTTTGAGACTAACAGGTCAAATATGCGATAACAGGGACGCCTTACAGGTAATTATCATTAATTCTAGCCCTTTTAACGAAAATATACTGAGTTTCGTCTTTTTATAGTCCTGCCGGGTAACGTGGTCTGGCAGGTTAGTCATCGAGCCCCTGATTTAATTGACCCTGATTTAGTTAAAGAAGGTAAGGGGCTTTGCCGGGTTAGTTTCTATATTGATGTGAGATTTGTGGGTATGCCAGGACGCAAGTACTCACGCCAGGTTAGTTGATTCTTCTGGTATTTGGTCTGCTAACCACGCCATGGCTGATTTGTTGGTTCAGGCTTCAAGCTAGGGATAAGCCGTTGGCCAGCTCAACAAAATTCGGAAGAACCTGGATAAACATCAGGATTGTTGACTTGCAATAGAGTCGTGAAAAGGGATATGCGCAAAAAGAGGTTGACAACGTTGTCATGTAAGCATAAAACAGAAGATGACAGCGTTGCCATTTCTATTTTGTGCAAGGCGGCGATTACTTTTAGGATAAGGATCGGGTGGGTTAAACATGTCAAGTAACTTTATATTCAATACCCCTAGCGAGATAAATGCGGAGTCAATGCTTTCTGTGGTCGTAGGATGTAGTGGGAATAGAACGGCAGTACGACTGAACCGAATGCTGAGCGATGTAGAACATTTGGAGGTAGTGGCAAATTGCACAGAAGGCCGTGAGGCGCTGCAAGCTTGTTTGGACTACCGGCCTGACCTGGTTTTCCTGGATATTCAAATTCCAGGCTTGAGCGCAATTAATGTGGCTGCCAGTTTGCAGGCTAAGAAAATGCCAAGAATCGTGTTTGTTACCGAGGCAGCTTCCTGTATAGGAAAGACGGAAGAGCTGCTTGCATTCGATTACAACTTAAAGCCTCTGGATGATCAGAGCTTAAATCAAACCATCAATAGAACCATGCAGAAGAAATCCTGCGTGCAGAGGCGTTTTAGTGTCGTTGGGAAAGCTGCGACAGACCATAGAGTCGGGCCTCTTGAACCCGCCCGATTTATGGGCACCCACCTTGAGTCTCGCGAGAATAGGAACAGGCACAAGTTACTAGTAAGAGATTCTGGTGTTGTCAAGTGGGTACCATTTGATGATATTGAATGGGTTGATGCTGCTGGCGATTATATGTGTGTTCATGCAAAAGGTGAGACTTTGGTAATACGAAGTACCCTGAGAGAGTTGATGGGCAAGTTAGATGATACAATATTTGCTCGAATTCACCGATCTACCATTGTCAATGTTGAAAAAATTGTTAGTTTAACCGCGTTGCCCAAGGGTGCCGGAATGCTGAAATTGTCAGTAGGGAAATCACTCAAAGTCAGCCGCAATTATCGCGATTCTGTTCGAGGATTGTTTGAATAAGCGAGGTTAGCATTGTACCTGGCTTTGTCTCCTTGAGACTGATCTCACGGGCGTTGCTGCCCTGTAAAAGGCAGATGTTATAAATAACCGGGTGCACTACTTTGCGACCGGTTAACGACTATATGGACTGCGATATTGTTACTTAAATTCATTTTAAGAGGTGTTTTGAAGGCGATGCTTAGGGTGCACAAATTCTTTATCCTCAGTAGCTTGATCAGTTTACTAGTCGCTTGTCATGATCTAAGTCAATCTTCCCGATCCGAGACGATGCCAGCGCCATCTGCTGCTGAACTGTTCGGCAACCCTGATTATCCGGGGTTCTCCTACGGTGGGTATCGTGGAAAAAGCAGAGACATGGTGCCAACCAAAATGGAATTGGCAGACGATATGAAAATATTGTCTGCTATGGGTATCAAAATTATACGGACTTATAACACGTCTGCGTATCCTCAGGCCGCAAGACTGCTTGCAGCAATACGGGATTTAAAGCGTCAAGACCCGGATTTTGAGATGTATGTCATGCTCGGTGCCTGGATTGAATCTGAAAACGCCTGGACCAGCAAAGTTAATCATCACAGGGGTCATAGTAGAAACAATTCATCGGAGATCGAGGCAGCGGTGACCCTGGCTAACGAATACGCTGACATTGTTAAAGCTATCGCAGTCGGAAATGAAGCAATGGTGCAGTGGGCCGTGCAGTATTTCGTTACCCCAGCCATTATTCTTAAATGGGTCAATTATCTGCAGAAGCTAAAACAATCCGGTAAGTTGCCGGCAGATCTCTGGATTACCAGTTCGGATAATTATGAATCATGGGGTGGGGGAGCGAAACACTACCAGACGAAGGATTTGGTAGCGCTGATTGAAGCGGTTGATTTTGTATCCCTGCATACCTATCCGTTTCATGAATCCTATTACAATCCTGATGATTGGGGTGTTCTAAGAGAAGAGGAAAATCTAACTGAACGTGAGGTGATAAAAGCTTCAATGCTACGCGCGGCGCAATCCGCGATGTCGCAATATCAGAGTACGGTTGACTATGTTCAGAGCCTGGGTCTTGATAAGCCGGTACATTTAGGTGAAACAGGTTGGTCCTCACACTCAGGCGGGGTTTATGGTGCCAGTGGCTCGAGGGCGGCTGACGAATTGAAAGAAAAACTGTATTACCAGTACATCCGCGATTGGACCAATTCGGCTGGTATTACCTGTTTTTATTTTGAGGCCTTTGATGAGCAATGGAAGAATGAGGATGATGCTTCACACTCCGAAAACCACTTTGGCCTCTTTTCTATCAACAATGAAGCCAAGTACGCATTATGGGACGAGGTTGACCAGGGTCTGTTTGATGGTTTAACCAGAAATGGAGATCCGATTATCAAGAGTTACAATGGCCATGAACACGCCTTGATGCTTGATGTGCTGAGGCCGCCTTTGAAGCGTGAAATGGCTAACCGGAAGATTAAAACTGTTAATAGAGAGTCTGTTACTGGGCGGGCTGTTACCGCGAACTCTTATGTTGTGCTCCATGATTCGATGCTGCCTGCCGAGCATAACAGTGTGACCTACCCGAGTAACGAGCTGAAACTCAACGCCTGGGAAGGGACCAGTAGGATTGAAATGAGCGCTCTGGGTATCATTGAGGTCGCCACTGGAACTGGTAAGTGGTGGGGCGGTGGAATCGAGATTCAGGGTGGTACAGGCGAAAACCTGTCCAATTTCAGCTCCGGGCATCTTCATTTTGATATACGAGGAGATGCTTCTGCTACTTTCAATATTGGCTTCCAGACCGGTGTTTTTTTGGCTGGGACACAGACTAATAATTTTGTTTCATTTGGTGCCCACAGTAACAATGTATTGAGCAAACAATGGACTCGCCATTCGGTGCCGGTGGTCGAGCTGAATCGTGGAGCTGACTTAACTGATGTGACCTCGGTTTTATATCTTTGGAGCGATGCCCGAAAGAGCCAGCAGCATATCGATCTGAAGAATATTTATTATACCCAGGATTAATATCAGAAACCTGATTTGTGCTGGAATACGCTAGAACTATGTTTCGGTTTAATACTGGCAGCGTTCCGGCTCTTTCGAGGACATCACCAGTGTTTTTAAGAATAACTGAGAGAAGGGCTTTATGGGCTGATGTAGGTTATGGACTGAAGTGGTTCGGCTATGACCGGCAAGACCCCTGGCTACTACTGGTTTCGACGCTATTGATAGCTTTTGGATTGGGTAGGTCGTTAAATTTGGCATGGCAAACGGCTCTCGCCGGTGAGCGAGTTACTTAATGCGATTGATTTTGATATCGGCCTGGCTAGTACCTAGCATTGAAAATGCTCTCTACCTTATGAGAATCTTCGATGCAGTTGTACCGATGACTGTTTCGCAAAGGCTATCTGTATTATCTATCATTATCCGATTACCCAAAGCCGGGCTGAGTAGATTCGAGTGGTACTTCGGGGTAGACGAGGCGCGGCCTAAATATAGGGTTTTATTGAGCTATAATCAGGTTTCCTAGTAAATATCTCAGATAAGGAGTAGCAGCAAATGGCGCCGGGGATACGGTCCGATAAAAGCAGAGCTAATATTTTTGACGTCGCTGAACTTGCCGGCGTTTCAATCAAAACAGTTTCCCGAGTTGTTAACAAGGAACCGAATGTTCAGAGGAGCACTCGAGAAAAAGTGGAGAGTGCTATTCACGCATTGGCCTATAGGCCGAATGCCGCTGCGCGAGGGTTGTCGGGTAAACGTTCGTATGTCATTGGTTTGGTTTATGAGAACCCACGCGAGTTCAGTTACATGAAGGACGTTTTAAATGGTGCCCTGGAAGCATGTGAAATGGGCGGGTACACTTTGCTCCTTCGTCCCTTGAAGTTACCCAATGAGTCTCTTGCAGATGACATTCGGCAGTTTGTGCTACAGACCCGGTTAGATGGGATGGTGTTAACCGCCCCCATTTGTGATTATTCCACGGTCACCTCTTTATTGGCAGAAATGAAGATCCCCTGTGCACTGATCTCACCCACCGAGCTCAGAGAAGACAGACTGAGCATTGCCTGCAATGATGAAGAGGCAAGTGCGTCTCTTACCCAAATCCTGATATCGCAAGGCCACAAGAGTATAGGCTTTATTAAAGGGCATCCAGACCATAGTGCCACGAATAATCGATTCCAAGGCTACTGCAGGGCACTCGAAGAAAACAAGATTAGGTTTTCCGAGAAGATGGTCCGGCAAGGCTATTTCAGTTTCGAGTCTGGAAAGGATTGCGGAAAAAATCTAATGGAACTGGTGAATCGACCCTCTGCGATTATTGCCAGTAACGATGATATGGCGGCGGGTGTGATCTTTGAAGCCCATGAAAAAGGCTTGAAAATCCCCAGTGAACTATCAGTGGTTGGATTTGATGATACGCCGATTGCAACCCAGATATGGCCTCCCCTGACTACGGTGAGGCAACCCATCGTGGAAATGTCCAGAACGCTCACAAATCTTTTGATTGTTGAATTGCAGAGTCGACATCGCCAATTGTCGCCAGCTCCGTTTAGTTGTGAAATGGTTATCAGAAGCTCGTCCGGTCCTCGATAAATCAGCCTTAAATAACAGATCTGCTGGAAAGTGGATCGCCAAATTTCCTAGTTGCCAAGGCCAGTATCAACCCGAAGTTATCTTTGTATTTTTTTGGATCAAAATAAATTGACAACGCTGTCATATTGCAGTTATATTTGTCTCACGCTTGAACACTCCGTGGCTAGCTAGGTCTGGAAGTTCATAGAGCTAGAGTGGCAGCGGCTATTTTTTTAACCGACAGGCGTTAATTTAGCACAAGATCTTTTCAGGCTTTCGATAGCTAAGGTGCACACCTGATACGGGTTCAATCCCAGGCAGGTAAGTTTGGAAAGAGGAGAACTTCATTAATGAATTCCTTGGAAATCTGGCCGGATACTAAAGTTTCAATTGGTAATTCTGAAGGCATAGAACGGGAGGTGAAGCAGATTCTTTCTGTTATGAGCCTCGAGCAAAAAGTCGGTCAGATCATACAGGCAGACATCAGATATATTACACCCGATGAGGCAGCAGAGTATTTTATCGGGTCGGTTTTAAGTGGCGGTGGCGCTCCTCCCAATGAAGACCAATATGCCAGTCTTCTAGATTGGGTCAGTCTTGCTGATCGGTACCATCATGCCTCTGTTAAAGGCGCTTCCCCGATCCCGATTATTTGGGGCGTGGATGCAGTGCACGGTCATAATAATCTCTACGGGGCGACTTTGTTCCCGCACAATATAGGTATTGGAGCGACTCGAGACCTCGAGCTTGTCAGGCGCATAGCAGAGGCGTCAGCGGTAGAATTAGCAATCAGTGGCATTAAGTGGAGCTTTGCGCCAACGCTTGCCGTTGCCCGAGACGATCGGTGGGGGAGAACCTATGAGAGTTATTCTGAAGACCCGGATTTAGTAGCGAAATATGCAGCGCCTAATATTGAAGGTTACCAGGGGTTGCCGGGGACTTCGGGGTTTCTAGCCGACGGCAAAGTGCTTGCGACCGCTAAACACTTCCTTGGCGATGGCGGAACCGCTGGCGGGATCGATCAAGGCAACACTGAATGCGACGAAGCGACTTTATTTGCTTTGCATGGGAAGCCTTATGTTGATGCTCTGAGGGCAGGGGCGCAGATCGTCATGGCATCTTTCAGTAGCTGGAATGGCTTGAAACTTCATGGCCATCATTATCTGCTCGAAGTTGTACTTAAATCTAAAATGGGCTTTGATGGCTTCGTGATCAGTGATTGGAATGGTCATGGTCAATTACCGGTGGCGTCGAATGAGTATGGAGTGATCGCTGTTAACTCCGGCATTGATATGTTGATGGCACCCGAAGGCTGGCGCCAGCTATGGCACGATACGGTTGAACACGTCAAGCAAGGTCTCATTTCCATGGATAGACTTGATGATGCTGTCAGACGGATCCTGCGGGTAAAGTTACGTGCCGGGATTCGCTTCGATTGCAAACCCTCTAGCAACGAATATTCTAATCGCAACGAAATACTGGGTTGCGATGCACACCGAAATCTGGCACGAGAAGCAGTACGTAAATCTATGGTCTTGCTGAAAAACAAGGCCGGTAGTCTGCCGCTGTCAGGTACGGGGCGGTATCTATTGCTCGGTGCTGGGGGTGACAATATTCCGATGCAGTGCGGTGGATGGTCCCTCACATGGCAGGGAGACAACACGGAAAATGCTGATTTTCCTCATGGCCAATCGTTGGCTGAAGCGTTTCGCGCACATTTGGAGGCTAAAGGAGGGCAGTTAACCTGTCGTCAATCATTAGATGACGATATAGATACTGCTGATTTCGATGCCATTATAATGGCCTTTGGAGAGCGCCCTTATGCTGAAGGTCATGGTGACCGCATTCATCTTAGCTATTCGTCAAATGATACTGAAGCACTGGAAATCCTGAAGCAGCTCAAGTCAATGGGGCGACCAGTCATTAGCATTTTCCTAACCGGCCGACCCTTGTGGGTAAACCCAGAATTGAATTGTTCTGATGGATTCGTTGTCGCCTGGCTTCCAGGTACTGAAGCTGGGGGTGTCAGTGATCTGATTTTTTCCGAAGGGCAGTTTGATTTTCAGGGTAAGTTACCATTTTCATGGCCCGCAGAACCCTATCAGTCCCCACTTAATATAGGTGATAGCGATTACGAACCCCTTTTCCCCTATGGCTATGGACTGAGTCTAAATGACAATTGCCCGCTATCAGACGATCTGTCTGAAGTAGATCCAACGCATGACCTGCGTCATGGCAAAGGCTTACCTATTTTTAGCTTGGGACCAGTAGCACCATTTCAGATCTTCGCAGGGGATGAACAGGACTGGCGAGTGCCTGTCAATCAGAGATCCTTTAGGTCAAGAGACGGCGTTGTAGCGGTGCGTATTGTAGACTGGCAACGGCAGGAAGATTCGCGCAGGATAAGCTGGTCCGGAGGCCCTGGGCAGGTCTTTTTTGCTACCAATGAACCGCTGGACTGCTCCGTTTATTTTAGTGAGAGCGCGTCACTGGTTTTTTCTGCATGCCTCCATCAGAAGCCGCAACGACTGGTCAAAATGCGGCTGGATAGTGGTTATCCCGAAGGTGTAGAAATCGATATCACCGGTATTATGGCTAATCTACCGCTTGAAGACTGGCAGACAATTAGAATACCGCTTAAAGGTTTGTCCGGTGATGGTCTCGATGTGACCAAAATCAGCACGCCGTTTTTATTATTGACAGATGGCTTGTTCGACCTGTCCATCGCCGAAATCAGTATTGAACTTTGAATCTGGTATTTTTAACCGCATAGGAGAATCTAATTTTCTGCTTGCTGCGGCGTCTTTTTTCATTCATCGCCAGGTGCCTTAAATCGAGTTTCTTTCAGACTGTGCTTTATTTTGCCCAGATGGGTTAGCAATTTTGGTCCTAGTTTTAAGGTCACACCCGTTGCCAGGACATCGAGTATAACCAGATGGACAATCCGAGAAGTCATGGGCATATATTCGTCGGTGTTCTCTGGGACGTCAGCATTGAGTGTGATGCTGCAGACCTGTGCCAAAGGCGAGTTTGAAGGGGTCAGTCCAATGACTGCTGAACCATTGTTTCTGGCTATGTCGGCAACAGCAACCAATTCTTTGGTACGGCCTGTATGAGAAATAATAAAGAAGGTATCGTCAGCGTCTCCAGCTGAGGCAAGCATACGCTGCATCAATATATCATCCTGACAGCTCACCGGTATATCGAAGCGGAAGAATTTGTTTTCCGCGTCTTTGGCGACCGAAGCCGATGCCCCCAGGCCAAAAAAATGGATCTGTTTGGTTTCGGTAAGCAGAGTGACTACTTCTTCTATCTGAGCGGCATCAATCTGGTCCCTCATTCTGACCAGATCATTGATAGCGCAATCGAAAATTTTTGGGGTGTAGATCGTTACATCGTCGCTGGCTTGCACCTCTTTATTCATAAAACGCAGGCCACTGACCAGGGACTGTGCCAGTTTGAGTTTGAAATCGGGGAATCCAGCTGTGGCAAATCGTTTGCAGAAGCGGTTTACGCTGGGCTCGCTGACATTCGCCCATCTTGCCAGTGTGGCAATGCTGGCCCGGGTTACACGGTCCGGATCATCGAGGATAGCGCTGGCAACCTTGTGTTCTGACTTGTTCAAGTCGTTCAAACCTTCCCTTATGACATTAATGAGGTTGTGAGAATGCATGGATTGACGTTCCTTTTCTGATTGCACAAGACTCTTTACGTTCAGGGTGCCCAGTATATTGTCAGGGGGGTGCGGTCCTGCTTGATGATCGCGGCAACAGGCAGGCTAAGCATGTCGCCGTCTTGACTAGCCCGCTTGAATACAGCGTGTTTTGTATTGCCTCTGAAAAACAGTATCAACTGGTGACTGTTTAACAGTCGAGCCAGGGTCAAGCTGATTCTTGCGTGATTGCTGAGTAGCGGTGTGACAGCGATGCTCGCTTCCTGGCTGGCTAAGTCGAGTCCTGACTGTAAGGCTTGCGAGCCTGGAAATAGTGAGGCGATATGGCCATCGTCTCCCATTCCCAGCAAGGTTACGTCGAAGGTGGGCTGTTGGGAAAGTTGCTTGTTTGCTGCCTGGGCTGCTGCACTGACAGTGGCACCACTTTGTTTCAGTGGCAGGAAGGACGCCTTTCTGGCCAGGTTGATGAGCAGGTTGTCTTTTACCAGTTTTGCATTACTGTCGGTATGCGAGTCTTCAACCCAACGTTCATCGCTTAGGGTGACGGTAACTTTTGACCAGGGTAATGGAACTATCGATAGTCGGTTAAACAGGGCGACGGGTGTGCTGCCCCCTGGGACAACAAGGCTGGCCTGGCCCTGGATGGCGATAGCCTGCTTAAGCAGGCCAGTTATTTTGTGGGTTAATGCTGCGTGTAGAGGCGTTGGGCTTGGAAATGTGTTGAACTGCATCGCTAATTTTCGTACCAGCTACGCTGGTCTTTCTCGATAAGGATTTCAGCTTTGGATGGACCCGAAGACCCCGCTGCATAAGGCTTAGTTTCTAGTGCTCTGTCTTTCCAGGCCTCGATAAGGTCATCACACCATTTCCAGGAGGCGTCAATTTCTTCTCGGCTGACAAACAACCATTGATCCCCTTTTATAACCTCCAGGAGCAGGCGCTCGTAAGCATCCGGTATTCTTGTGTCACCGGTGGAGTCGAAGAAATCGAGATTAAGCGTTCGTTTTTCCAAGCTAAGCCGATCCTTTAGGCTCTGCTTCTTGGATACCATTTCAAGCTGGATTCCTTCATTGGGCTGCAATCTGATGACCAGCCGATTGTTTGCGTCATTTTTATGATCCGGGAATATAGCGTGAGGGTGGTTTTTATAAGTAATAACAACCTGGGTTACTTTTTCCTCAAGACGTTTCCCCGTTCTCAGATAAAAGGGCACACCAGCCCAGCGCCAGTTGTCAATAAATGCCTTTAGTGCCACATAGGTTTCAGTATTGCTGGTGGTATTGCTACAGTCTTCTTCTTCTGTATAACCTACCACTGGGGTACCGGCTATCCAGCCGGCAGAATATTGTCCACGCACCGCCTGTTCGGTTATGTTTGATGCATTTATCGGGCTCAGGGCACGCAGAATTTTTACTTTTTCAGCTCGGATTTCATCAGCTTGAAGAGAGTTTGGTGGTTCCATTGCGACCATACACAACAGTTGCAGAAGATGGTTCTGAACCATGTCCCTGAGCTGACCAACCTGGTCGTAGTAACCCCATCGCCCTTCTATGCCAATGGTTTCTGCAGCAGTGATCTGGATATGATCGATACAGCTGTTATCCCACTGAGAATTAATCATGCGATTGGCGAAACGCAGCGCAAGCAGGTTTTGCACGGTCTCCTTGCCCAGGTAATGATCAATTCGGTAAATGTTACTTTCTGAAAAAAACTGGGCAACATTGTTGTTAACTGATTTCGAGCTTTGCTGATTGTGGCCGATGGGTTTTTCAAGAACGATTCTGGCATGTTCGTTAAGGCAGCCTGCTTTATCCAGATTCTGGCTGATCGAGCCAAACAGGTTCGGCGGTGTGGCCAGGTAATAGATAATGGTTCGGTCCGGATTTATCCAGTTTGCCAGCGCGGAAAACTGCGACTGTTCCGAAAAATCAACATTGATGTAGTCTAGTCGTTGGCTGAATCTGTGCCAGGTTGCATCGCTAGACGACGCTTTTTCCAGGATGGGTTGTAAGGTTTGCCGGGTCTGCTCGATAAATCCATTAGTATCGAGATCGTCTCTGGCCACTGCGGCAATCTGAACACTGTCGGCTAACAGGCCAGCATGGTCTAGCCAGAACAAAGCGGGAAACAGTTTACGGTTAGCAAGGTCTCCTCTGGCGCCAAAAATAACAAGATCAATTTGTGCGCTCATTAATATGCTCTCGTAGGCTGGTGATTGATCAGAGAAGAAGCGGCGCCAAGAGCGATTTTCAACAGTTGCTCAATATCAGACCACTTTTGCTGCTTTATCAGTGACGGGTTCACCATCCAGGACCCGCCGATTGATAGCACATTGGGCAGATTGAGGTAATCGCCCATATTATTCAGGGTGATGCCGCCGGTTGCACAGAATCGAACCTCACGAAACGGCCCGAACAGCGCCTTGAGAGTTCGAATGCCGCCCAGGGATTCTGCAGGAAAGAACTTGAAGGTCTTATAACCCAGCTGTAATCCGAGCATGATTTCGCTGGCTGATGAGATGCCGGGAAGGAGAGGCAAGGGTGATTTCGTAGCGCATTTCAAGAGATCTGGCGTTATCCCCGGAGATACCATGAAATCGCATCCCAGCGCTTCAGCCTGGCTGATCTGGCGAGTACTGCAGATGGTTCCAGCACCGATTATCAGATCCGGGAATTGGTTACGTATAAGCTCGATCCCGGTAGGGGCACAGTCAGTCCTCAGGGTTATTTCGATGGTTTTGAAACCCGCTGAAATCAGACATTGAGCCAGTGGCACAGCATCTTCCTCACGGTGCAGAGTAACCACCGGGATAATGGGGTTACGGGTTAACAGGTCTTGCATTGCTTGTTACCTTTTTTATGGAGGCTCATTGACGCGCCAAAAAGCCCCAGGTTATTTTTTGTCACCAGAAAGGTCGGGATGTTACCGAGATAATTTCGGAATCGACCCTTGTCTTCGAATTGTTGTCTGAAATGACTGGCAACGAACAGTTGTTCAAACCTGGGAATGACGCCCCCGGCTATATAGACACCACCTTGTGCACCGTAGGTGAGCGCCAGATTACCCGCGGTTGCACCCATGATCGCGGAGAACAGATCAAGCACCTGCAGTGCTTTCCTGTCTTTACCATTCAGCGCAGCATTTACGATTTGTGCAGGTTCTGTAAAGCGCAGCTTGTCGTCTCTGCCTTCAACTAGGGCCTGATAGATGTTGATTAGACCTGGGCCTGATAATAGTCTTTCCAGGCTGACCCGGCCGAATTCCTTCTGCAGGTATTTTTCTATGCGCACTTGCAGGTCACCCAGGGGTGCAAAGTCGGCATGGCCTCCCTCAGTTTCAATTATCTGGTAGTTGCACGAATTGGGAATGAGGGCAGCCATCCCCAGGCCCGTTCCCGCTCCCAGAACAGCGACTGGTTTGTCCTGTTGCGCTTTGCCACCCCCGATTTGAATTACATCAGTTTCAGTTATTTCATGAACGCCGTGAGCCATGGCAGCAAAATCATTGATGATGGTAACGCGCTCACACTTCAAAGCAGACTGCAGCTCATGCCTTGTAAAATGCCAGGGGCAATTGGTTATAGACACGGGGTCTAAATTGGCAGGACAGGCAACTGCGAAACAGGCATTAGCGGGAGGATGGTGCCAGCCCGTTGTCGAGATTATACGTTCCATCAAGGTTTCGATTAACGATAAAAACACTGGCTGCTGTTGAACTGTATATTGGAACTCGGACAGGTTTTCGGTCTTTCCAGCCATTAAGACCGCAAAGCGAGCATTGGTTCCACCGATGTCAGCGACCAGATTCCAGGAAGGTTTCATTATCCAGTGCTCGCAAATAGGTACGATGCGCCCTGATCGGCTGAGCTGATGCTGGCTCGATTCATCGAAAACAACTCCCGACCGCAGCCAACTATATCCGGATTGGTTTGTGTACAGGGTTGACGCTTGTTTAATTCCTCCAAATCACCGAGAAATTCGATTTTACCGTTGATGGCATCGACTCTTAGGCTGTCACCATTACGGAGTTTAGCAAGGCTGCCGCCGTGTTCCGCCTCCGGCACCAGATGGACTACTGCAGGAACCTTGCCAGAGGCACCAGACATCCGGCCATCGGTCACCAGTGCAACCTGAAAACCTCTGTCCTGTATGGAACTTAGCAGGGGCGTGAGCTTATGAAGTTCAGGCATACCATTGGCCTTGGGTCCCTGAAATCTGACCACGACCACAATGTCCCTGTCTAGAGTGCCCGATTGAAACAGCGGTTCCAGGTCATCCTGATTGTCGATAATCAGAGCCGGCGCTTCTACTACTAGATGTTTCTCAGCAACAGCAGCTACTTTTATGATGCCCTTACCGAGGTTTCCAGTTAACAGCCTCAATCCGCCTTCGCTGGCAAAAGGCTGTGCCACGGTAGTTAATACATCCTGGTCGTGCGAGGTTGACGCTGAATCCCGCCAAACCAGTTTATTATTTTGCAGACCAGGTTCTTGGCTGAAGTTGTTGAAATCCTGGCCCCAAATGGTCATCGCTTCACCGTGCATCAAGCCCGCGTCGAGTAACCCGCGGAAGAGCGTGCCGGTACCGCCGGCTGCATGGAAGTGATTAATATCGGCTTGACCATTTGGATAAACGCGGCACAGTAGCGGCACTGCCCGCGATAAATCTGCGATGTCGTTCCAAGTGAGCAGCAATCCGGCAGCCCGGGCAATTGCGATGAGGTGAATGGTGTGGTTAGTGGATCCACCAGTTGCGAGCAGTGCGACAATTGCATTGACGATGGCTCGCTCATCAATGACTCTGCCGATAGGTCGATAGTTACTGCCCTGGGCAGAAATTCTGGCCAGTTGGTAGCCAGCTTCAGCGGTAAGTTTTGCACGCAGGGGATTATCAGGATTGATAAAGGAGCTTCCTGGTAGTTGCATGCCGAGTGCTTCCAGGATCACCTGATTGCTGTTAGCCGTACCATAGAAGGTACAGGTGCCGGGGCTGTGGTATGACGCCAGTTCTGCTTGAAGTAGAGCATCTCGGTCGATCTCGCCACGCGCAAAACGCTCTCGAGTGCGCTGTTTCTCCTTGTTTGCTAGGCCTGATTTCATTGGGCCGGCGGGAACAAATATGGTTGGCAGGTAACCAAAGGCCAGGCAGCCTATTAGAAGCCCAGGTACGATCTTGTCACAGACCCCTAACGCTAGAACGCCATCGAACATCTGATGGGACAGCGAAACAGCAGTACATTGTGCAATAAGATCTCGGCTCAGCAGGCTTAATTCCATGCCGGTTTGACCTTGAGTAACACCATCACACATGGCAGGGACGCCGCCCGCAACCTGGCCGGTACAGCCCATCTCACGCAATGCCAGTTTCAGCTGTTCAGGATAATCTTGGTAGGGCTGATGAGAGGACAGCATATCGTTATAGGCGGTTATGATAGCCATATTCCCTGATTCCATGATCCTGAGCTGCTGCTTGTCTTCGGGTGCGCAGGAAGCAACACCATGTGCCAGATTACCGCAGCTCAATTGACTGCGATTAGGTTGATTGTCCCTGTCTTGCTCTATCTGCTTGAGGTACGCCGTTCGCAGGGGCTTGCTTCGCTTGGTTATGTTTTCGGTTACTGCTCTGATCTGGAGATTGATTTGAGTCACGAGATGTCTTCATAAAAAAATAAAATTGTAACAAAATTACATAAATAAGTAAATTCTATTGAATATTTAATCAAATTATGTAATTTTACTACATCATGAGATTGATTAAATTTGGCACTGGAGAGTGTAAAACTGGTTATCTTTAGCCGGTTGGTTGCTTTGCTAGAATAAGCAGTCAGGTGGATGAAACTGGTGTAGTTTGTACCTGGTTGAAGGGGGTTTTCCCCGCTAAAGGCAGGTAGTTATGTTGATGAGAGTCGTTCGGTACGCCCATGTGTGACAGATCCCGTGAAATAAAACATTTCCGATTGGCTTCTCCTGCCTGAACATTCCAGCAATATATCGAAAAGATTTGGAGGCCAGAACAGGCCAATGACGAGAGCCCTTTCGGCGCCGGATATCCGCATTCAGATGTCGCGCGACCTGATAGGTTTAACGCCCATCTCTATCGCCAGATAGAAATCGCCGGACTTGCCCGAAGATAAACCCTATTATCGGAAGAAAGATAATTGCAGATTTTCATTCAAGTTTAGGGCTCCGTGACGTTGTGTTCCTTTAAACAGTCAGTTAGAGGGTCAGTGATTGTAGTGATGCTGATTTTCGGGCTTGCCAGCCGCAATTGCCTGATCCATACAATGGAGGAAGCACAGATAGCGCTAAACCTGCAATTAAATGGCTGGAATACGTTCGCTGATATAGGCTTCTATCTGTTCGGTAGTGGTCCGCTCGGCATTCTCAGACACTGCCCCTGATATCAAGGCATCGCCTGAGAAACCGAACAGATGCCGGAGCCACGCAGGCGGGCGAATTATTTGACCAATTGACTGATCTCGTTCTATCTTTCATAAAAATCAGCACCATGGCGTCCATTGGTGCCTGTTGTCATTCGTAACAGGGCTTTCTGCCGATCACTGAGCACGGAGTGCCATTCTTCCGGGAACTGGTCATGTGGATCACACTGGAATCGCATCCACTGACCATAGCGATAATGGCCGAACATGGCATGGCGATTTTCAGGCGCTCGATTTTCACCTCCTCCGTGCCAGGTCTGGCCGTTGATGATAATGACACTCCCGGCCGGAACCACAGCCTGTAGTTCGTACTTTGTATCGAATCCTGCAGGTGGTTCCTGCAAGTGGCTCTGGTGACTGCCCGGGACCACACATGTCGCTCCATTCTCCATGGTGAAGTCATCAAGCGGCCAGATGGTATTCATCATCACAGGTGATTCGCTGCCATAGCGGTGCAAGGCGAGTGGAATATCACTGTGCAAGGTTTGTTTACCATCGCCTGGTCGTACCACCCGAGCATTCAGGCTTCCCAGGATCAGGTCCTGTCCCATGATGGATTCAATGTAGGGCAGTACTTTCTCATGATCGATACATTGGAAAAATATCGGACTGAGCGTTACAAGGTTAGCTAGATGCCTCGCCGTTCCCCGATGACGAGATTCGACCCCGATATCGGCCTCTGTCTTTGCAATAAATTCACGCATTGATTTAATGTCGTCAGCAGGCAGGACATCTTCAACAATGGCGAATCCAAATACACGGAGTTCAGTTAACTTTTGATCAAATTCTTTCATCATTAATCACGATTGAGCCATGATGTCTTTTCATTGGCAAGGAACTATCCATTGCGAGACTAATCGGCAGAAGCATCGTCAGGCTACAATAACGGCATTACATTTGCCATCACCAAAACGACCAACCCTATGATAATTCGGCGCTCAGTACCTGCATAGATAGCGCTAGACCTGCCTTGTTCGTCCGAATTAGTAATACCTGTAATAGCAGGAGTCCCATCTGCTGAAGTGGGGGGTACCAGGGGGTACAGTGAAGTTCAGGCGGAAATGGTAGCCAGCTCTATACCTGCAATTAAATGACCCGGATTCGTTCGCTGATATAGGTTTCTATCTGCTCGGCAGTGGTACGCTCGGCATTCTGAGAATAAGAAATATAAACCACATTGTTCCGAACAACGGTTAGGTAGGTAATGGCTGATGTTCATTCAAACTTAAGACGCTGCGACTTGGTGATTCTTTAGATGGTCGATGATTGTAATGGTGTTGACCTGATGGCTTACAGACTGACTGTTGGGTTGGTTACTTAGGCTTTTAAAGGTCGGTCAGGAAAGATGTGGCTTGTTTGTCCTAGCCTGTTTTAGGATTGGATAGCTGTCGCAGGTTTAATCGGTGGTGGCTGCGACCTGGGTGACGCCCTTATGTGATCGAGGATCTTTTGAATTACGACAGGATTGGGGCGCAGCAGGGCGGCTTGGAAAAAATTAGTGAATTAAGCCCGGCTTAACCCATGGAAGTTTCAATAACTGTTGCCCCCAGCGTGATCGATAGTGGTAAAGAGTGTTGCAAGCCGAATATTATTTGCTAAGTACTTCGAATCAAATCAATGATGATCTGTGATACCTGTTCCGGCGCGTTCTCCTGCACGAAATGCCCACCCCTTTTGATGGTGGTGTGTGGCAAACCCTTTGTGCCTGGTACGCGCTTGATGAATTGTTCTGCTGCGCCGGCAGTTACCGGGTCGTTATCAGAAAAGGCACAAAGGAAAGGTTTCTCGAAGGTGTCGAAAAATTCCCAGGCTTTGCGCTGTGCTGTAAGGGACGGTGAAGTGGGTAAGGTGGGTACCTGACTAGGCATCGCGCGTGGACCCATTTTGAAACGGGCACTAGGGAAGGGTGCGTCATAGGCTTTGGCAAGCGAGCTTGGCATCGGCGAATGTATACCGGCGGCATGAAGCATGAATTTAAATGCCGTTACCAGGTTTGAGCGTTGTTCCATTGTCATGGACATCATGAAGCCTATCGGCATGTCTTCGGTTTCCCAGCAGAACTTCTGCCAATAAGCGAACTTTGTTGCCTGATTGCCGGCCATCTGACTCAGCGCGCGTTGCATCTGGACAAGACTGGGTGTTGGCGAGTTCGCCCAAAAGTCTTCGACTTCTTTAACCACTTCAGCAGGCACATCCGGGCTATACGGCAGGCCGGTGTTGGCGATAACTACACGGTCAAACCGATCTGCGTGATTGACCACCAGGCGCAGCCCAATCAGCCCGCCCCAGTCCTGGCCAAAAAATGTGATATTGGAAAAATCGTTCTTCTCTAACCAGTTTCCCATCCATTCGACCTGACGTTCATAGCTGTAATCTTCCCGCGCTGCGGGTTTGTCTGACTTGCCGTAGCCGGGCAGGTCAGGGGCGATAACACGCATGCCGGCAGCCGTAAGGTAGGGGATCATCTTTCGATACAGGTAACTCCACACGGGCTGGCCGTGCATACAAAGCACTAATGGGCCTTCTGTGGGTCCTTCATCCAGGTGGTGTATGCGTAGATCGCTGCCGTCTTCGGTTTGAACAACGGTGTAGTTTGGTGAAAAAGGATAGCCAGCGAGGTCTGCAAATCGGTCGTCTGGGGTTCTAAGTATTAACATGTCCGCTATGTCTCCTTACCAGGAAGTTAAGTTCTTATCCTGAAAAAAATGAGATCCGTCGACCTCGGGGTTTCGGAATCTTGTACGCGTCCGGTAGCGCACAGATTCTATCCATTCGGGTCACGCTGCCATCGACGTATTCCCATACCATTTGATCACCGTCCCTATAACGCCGCACCACGAGCGGGCCCCAGCCCAGCACATGGAAATCGAGTACGCCGTTATTCCAGGTCATACTCGCAGAGGTTCTTGGACAGAATTCCCGGTCGCCCAATGTGAACAGGACGCCGCCTTCAGTATCGTTGGAGTTGAGCCCGGCCGTGCTGTTGGGACCACTGTCGTGAATAAGACCGCTGCTGGTGACAATCGTGCGTGATCCGCATTGCTCGACGCGTTCCACATGGCCGATGTGGCCTGTTACGCCGATCCAGAGGCCACGAATGTCAGCGGTACCTTCGGGCAGCGGCTCAGTGCATTGCCGCAAAATTGGCAGTGGAAAGTGATCGTAACTGCATCCCGGTGTGTTGCCTTTGGCAATATCTGCTGCCATTTTTCCACTGCCATCGAGAACAGGTAATTGGCAATAGTTAATTATGCTGCCATCACCTTTGAGCGTTTCAGGATCAATCGTTAACGGTGGGCGTGGTGAAAAGAAGACAAAACAGAATACTGCAATCACCAGAACAGTCAGTATTGCGACAGTGCGCAGGAGAACTTTAAACACGGTCGATTACCTTCTTGTTTTTATTAATAAGCTGTTTAAAGTTATCAGATTGCAGAAATTAATGTAAGGCATTATTATAAAGCAAATTCGGAATGAGAATACCAGTATGTCCCTGACCCAACCACTTCGATTGAAAGGCGCGCCCGGATCACCCTATACCCGCAAGATGCTGGCTTACATGCGCTATCGCCATATATGTTATGAATTGCTGATCGGCGATCACTCGATTCGGAAGATGGGATTGCCGACACCCAAGGTTGACCTTCTGCCAACCTTTTATCTGCCCAATGAGCAAGGTGAGGTGGAGGCCGTTGTCGATTCGACGCCGCTGATTCGACGCTTTGAGCAGGCGTTCACGGGTAGAGAAACCTTGCCGACCGATCCGGTGCTGGGATTCATCAACTACCTGGTCGAGGACTATGCCGACGAATGGCTGACTAAATCGATGTTCCACTATCGCTGGTATTATGATGCCGATATTAGAAAGGCAGGTGATATTCTACCGCTCTGGCGAGGGCTGCAGATGGATGATGAGCAGCATCGGCAGGCAGCTGAGTTTGTCGCTAAAAGGCAGATTTCAAGACTCTATGTGGTTGGTTCTAATGATCTGACGGCACCGGTCATAGAGGCCAGCTACCTTCGCTTTCTGGACATCATGAATAGACTGGTTATGCGACAACCCTATGTGTTTGGTGATCGACCCGCTTCGGCTGACTTCGGCATCTATGCGCAGCTGACCCAGTTGGCGAAATTTGATCCGACACCTATGTCGATCTGCCTGGAGCAGGCACCCCGGGTATTCGCCTGGACAGATGTTGTTGATGATCTCAGTGGGCAGGCCTGCGAGCAAGACGGCTGGATTTCAAGGGACGCGGTAAAAGAAGTCCTGGGTGATCTGCTCGCTGAAATTGGCAGAGTTTATGTGCCGGCGCTGCTGGCCAATGCCAGAGCATTACAGGCCGGCGAGCCGCAAATGGAAACTACCATTGACGGGAAACCCTGGCAGCAGCCGGCCTTTCCCTACCAGGGCCGTTGCCTGCAGTGGATCAACGAGGAATATCAGAAGCTCAACGATGATGAGCAGCATCAGGTTGACGATATCCTGGCAGGTACAGGATGTGAATTGCTGCTGTTACCTTCCTAGCTTTGATTAATGCAGGGCAGGGTTAGACGCGGTACAGCGATTGCGCTGTGGGGAGCCTGAATTGACGGGAACGCATTCTCGGAGAATGAGTGGTGCTATTGGATGCGCACCAGGCAACTGCTCGAAAACCACTTTATCCGTATGTGGCAGAGATAACAGCGGCGAGAGACCAAACCCGGACGGAAACCTTCGTGCCAGGCAATGAGTATATCCACTGGCCTAACTGAGGGACCGGCGATAGCGGGCGAGAGCATGGAATCTAAAAACAAAGCGACTGTTGCTGCCAGCGGTGACAGCGACATCAGACGAGCATTGGGTCGGTATTTCAGCTGCGAAGGCGAAACAAGTCATTGATGTTGATTTCCTCAATGTCTTTCATTCAGCAGGGTCGGCCAGCTGCATTTGTCGATGTAATTCACCTTGTCTTGAATGCATAGCTGGTGCGATCAAGGTCACAGTCAAGGGTGCCGGTACATTTTCTACAGGAAGATAGCCGGCCCGAGCTCGCTACAATGATGAGTGACTTTATACAGGGCAAGGAAATGAAAGGGCTCTAATATGATGTGGAAAATCTGGATACTGGTGCCGATAGTTTACGCGATATTTTCGTTTTGGTACTTCAATTGGCGTGGCCCAATAACATCTGAGGAAGTCGATGCTTTCATGGTGTCCTTCAATCAGATCGAAGGCAGTGAGCACACAGATGCAGAAATTTTCCGCGAGTTTCTCGAACAAGACGATGGCGGCGAGTTTGTCATGCTTAATCTCGTCCAGCTTCATCAGGCCGAAGTTGACCATCCCTTATCGGGTGAAAAGATGAGCGCTTCGAAGTTAGTTGGAGAATATTTTGGCCCTTTTGCCTTGGCACTGCTAAAGCGCGGCGGTCACCCCGTTTTCCAGGCAAGAACGGTGGGCGGTAATATCGACAGCTGGAATGGCGACAACAAAGAGAGTTTTGGCGTGACTGGGATGATGCGTTACAAAAGCCGCAGGGACCTGGTCGAGCTGATTGTCGACCCAGGCTTTGCCGATGCGCACATCTATAAACTGGCTGCGATCGAGCGGACGATCTCCTACCCGACGCGCATCATGATGAGCACGTCGATTCGCCCGCCTATTACAGTGTTACTGGTGTTGGTTCTAATGGCCTCGGTTGCACAGAATGTCGCACTTGTATTGCGACTCTAGCCAGTCCGGTTGAATAGCGATTACAACCGGGTGAGCACCTGGCAGCGCTTCATCAACCGGCGCGCATTCTGGTCAAAATTATCGCGCCGATGTAACACTCGACGGTTGTCCCAGATGATCAGGTCAAAGGGCTGCCATTGTTGTTGCCAGACGTTCTCGGTTAGAGCTGCATAAGACCAGATTTCATCCAGCAGTGCTTCGCTCTCCGCAAGTTCAAGCCCCGGCATGTAGGCCCATTCTCGGCGTCCCAGGTACAGCGCCTGCTTGCCAGTTTCAGGATGGGTGCTAATAACAGGGTGCTTTGCGCCGGGCGCGTTCCGAGGGTCATCGAAGGGTGCAAAGCCGGGTCGAAGTTTGCCGATGCTTGTATGTGCAGCATTGTGCTTGATGGAAAAATCTTTCAAGCGAGTCGCAAGCTCAACCGGGATCGCGGTAAGTGCAGCGTTCTGATCAGCAAAATAAGTATCGCCGCCTTCGTCTGGTATCTCGATACCAAGCAGGACACTGGCGGGAGGCGGGTTCTCGACATAGGTCATATCGGAATGCCAGCTGGCTTCCGCATTGCCGAGTCCGCCGATGGGTTTGCCGTTCTGGATGATGTTTGAGAGTTGGGTGACATAACGGTTTTTGATCTTGACTCGTTCTGATTCCGGCAACCGGCCCATGGGAATTTCTTCCAGTGGACCAAATCGGGAGCTGAATGCCTGTAGCTCGTCTTCATTGAGCTGTTGCCCACGAATGCGGAGCACGCCGAAGGTGAGCCAGGCTTCATAAATCTGATCAAACTCGTCATTCGTGAGCGACCTAATGTCGATGTCTGATATCTCGGCGACAAAGTTCTGTCTGATGGGGTCGATGTTCATGATAGATTCCGGTGGTTTGTATCGTTCATGTTAAAACCGTTCTTGGAGCAATGATTCTGGCCATGTAGGACAGCTCAGTGTGGGCCAAAAACATGTCATTGAATTTGAGGAGCACAGTACCCAGGGTGGTCTCTTGCCAGAATAGGGCCTCGATCTGGTTCTGATTGTAGCGACCTGGTTGAGCAGTCAGAGCTTCGATATAGAAAACCTTGGCATCTTCTATGGCGCATTTGAACCAGTTGAGTTCAGCGACTGGTAGCGTTTCATTGTCGAGCAGGTCGGCCAGTTTGCCAATGTTCTCAGCCATGGAAAAACCTGACACGCCGACTAGGGTGCGTCCGGCTCGTCTGCGCTTTCCCAGATCATACCAGGGTGTCAGGGTTTGCAATTCGGCAAGCAATGCTGCCTTCCAGGAATCGGTATCTTTGGCGGGTTTGCTGAACGACACAGGGCAGGCGGGTGCGTCACTAAGAGCTACCAGAGGGGCGTCTTCCGGATAATCGGCGAGGACCGGGCCACTTGGTTCTGTTAACAGGTTGAGCGCAGCATCAATCACGCGATGTTGAAACGCAGCATCATCGGGTTTGCCAAGAGGGCGACCGAGCGGAAAGGTTACCCAGAGCGCACGGGGAGGCTGCATACTCATCGTGTTCTCTCGCACCAGGCTGATACCGGTGGTCATAAGGCCTGCCCATTCGAGGAAGTAGCTGAGCGCACACACGGCGCGCGTGCAATTGGGTCAGACAGGGGTCAGGAATACGGCGTCGACCTTGTCCTGTTTGAGGAGACCGGCAACCTGAGATGCGCTTTGCTTAAAGGCAGCCGGATTCAGGCCTGCGCCCATAAAACTGTAGTGAACGTCTGCCAGGGATCCGATCCTGCCTTCAGCTTCCAATTCGCGGAATCGATCAATTGGGAAAACCAGATTCAAGTCTTCGGTGAACCCGGTTTTGTCAAAGTTGACAGAGCTGTGCGACATAACAAGGTTATTGGCATCTTCATTACCTGAAATCGGCCTGAAGGTTGAATCAATGAATTCGAAAGCAGGGTCATCCCGAAAATGCAGGCCTGCCGTGGTGATAAGCGCTACGCGTAGTTCAGCTAGATCTTTGGTGAGATGAGTCCATGCTGGTGGTCCCAGAGGAGGCTCGGCTTTTGACAGTAGATGCTCGCGTTCGTAGTCGGGGAGGTCGGTCAGTCTTACCATTGTGCAGTATTTCCGTTTTGTAATGCCGATCCTGCATTGCTTAAAGCTCCACCGCAGCACCGGACATGAAAAGCAGACCAGCTGCTTTGCGTTGCTAGCAGCAGCGGTGCGCAGGCAAAAAATAGGCGGACCCGCACGGTTGGTGCATGTCTTGATGTGTCAGTAATCCTGTCTGGTGTTGTAACGCTCATTGAACAATATTGACACAGGCGTAAACAAATGTCACTATTGGTGACATAATAATACACCATCGAATATTATGCAATTAGTGCCATATCAATGAGTGAAGCCGAAGCGAAAAAGTTAGATGGGCGTGCAGTACGCACTGCAGTGACGCGTGAGAAGATTCTGACGGTTACTCGTGAATTGATTCTGGCAGGAAGGATAGATCCTACGGCGCGCGAGATTGCCGAAGCGACAACCATCACGACAAGGACTTTGTTCCGGCACTTTTGCGACATGGAATCGCTACACCGAAGCCTGATCGAAGATGCACAGACCAAAGCCTCAGCTGTTATGGACGAACCATTTCCCGCTCAGGCGGACGGCAGTTGGCGAGACCAGATGCAGATAGTTATCACAAGGCGTGTTCGTGTTTTTGAGTCACTGCTCCCGCTATACATTTCTACCATCTGGAGCCGGTACCGCGCATCGATTTCAGGATCTCAAGGGCACAGTGGGATGAATCGGAGAAGAAAAAGACTGATGGAAGTTCTGCCCAAGGAAATAGTACGGGATCAGGTACTATTTGAAGTGATTGATGGCGTACTCGGTATTGAATATTGGACTAGCCTGCGACGAGATCAGGGGCTCGGCGTCTCTAAGGCGACCAGTGTGCTAAGACTCGCTGTGGCAAAGCTCACTTCGCATGAATAAGCCATCGATAGAAACAGGTTTTCCAGCATTGCAATCGCGGCTTCGGCGCTTGCTGCCAGGCTTGATGGTCGCGTTTACTGTGGGCTTCGCCGCCAGTTTCCTCGGCGAGCACTATGGCGCGCCATCGTTATTGTTCGCACTTCTGCTAGGCCTGTCACTCGGGTTTATCTATGAGGATGAAAGATCGGCTGAGGGAATTGATTTTTGTGCCAGAACTGTCCTGCGATTTGCTATCGCCCTACTGGGTTTTAGAATTGCCTTTACGGATTTATTGGTGTTGGGCTGGCAGACGTTGGCACTTATCCTGGGCGGCGTAATTCTAACCATTTTCTTTGGTGTGATGATTGCCCGTGTGGCTGGAATGAATAAACGCTTCGGTCTTCTATCCAGCGGTGCTGTTGCAATATGCGGAGCGTCAGCAGCGCTGGCAATTTCGGCGGTGTTGCCGAATGACAAGTACAAGGATCGGGATACGGCCTTTGTAGTAGTAGGGGTCACAACGCTTTCGACCATGGTTATGATTATTTATCCGATTGTCAGTACGTCTGTTGGCTTATCAGATACCGCGGCGGGCGTTTTTATCGGTGCCACGATTCATGATGTTGCCCAGGTGGTCGGCGCAGGTTATTCGGTGTCAGAAACCAGCGGTGACGTAGCGACCGTGACCAAGCTTATTCGGGTTTCACTGCTGTTACCTGTGGTATTAATAGTCGGTCTGATTTATCGAAAAACAAAAAAAGAAATGCAAGCAAGGCCGCCGCTACTGCCCGGTTTTCTTGTGGTATTCCTCATTTTTGCCTGTGCCAACAGCTTCATGGATCTTCCCGAATTGTTATCAAGCTCTGCCAATGCGATGTCTCAGTACTGTCTTATCGCTGCTATTGCCGCAGTCGGGCTGAAGTCAAACTTGAAAAGCCTGATGGCGCTAGGTTGGGGCCCGGTTGCGCTGATGAGTTTGGAAACCGTCTGGCTGGCAGGTCTTACGCTGGCAGGGTTGTACGTACTGGGTTAGGACAGGGCAGAACGGCAGAAAATAAAGAACGCTTTGTGAAACCTAAGGGTAATTTTGGCACTGCAGCATGGCATACCGATGAATTTATTGCCGATCAAACAGATTGAACTACAAGCTCGTAGTAGGGGAGATCGGTCAGTTTTACCATTGTGTAGTACTTCAGTCTTGTGCAGTCGATTCTGCGTTGAGTGTACGTCGTCAGCCCATTTGGGGCCACTGGCGCATAATCCTAAGAGACACTTCCCTACATAAGCTTGCTCCAGTCTATCCTGCAAGTAGCAGGTTCTGTACCAGTGTGATGTCAGCTCATATGGGACCAGTAGCACTAAACTCTATGGAACACTTTTCTACCTAGGGTTTTGCTCTCTGCTCATACTCCACTGTGGCTTCAGAACCAATCCTGATCTCTGAATAAAGATAATTCAGTAACAGTCGAATAGATCCGTGTGTTAATGTTTTTGAAGACGCCACTTCATTATTTAAGTTCTTAATCGAGTTTCGAGCAAATGCACTGTCCATCAGAAGGGTAGGTTAGAGAGGTTCCTTGTTGCAGAAACAGACAAACCGAGAAAGCAACCTCACATGAGTGTTGAGCCCCCTATCCATGTGTTACTTTAGGTCCAATTAATAGGAGATATTTTATGGCCAAAGGTCTAGACAAAAAAAAGAACGTAAAGAAACAAGGTAAAACACTTAAAGAAAAGAGAGCAGCAAAAAAAGAGAAGAAAAAATCTCGTTAAATTAAATAGTTAAATACACTAACGATGACAACTTACTATTTAATTGATTAATTTAATGTAGCCTTAATCTTTTTGCTCAGCGAGTTTGCCCGACCAATTTTAAACGAAACTCCGCTCGGTTCACTGGTAGAGTATGACTTCTCGGGTCGTGTTCCCGGCTATTATCAAGAGCCTATCTCTCTTCAGTGAGTAGGCCCATGGACCCTTATCATGATGTCCCAATCCTGGCCCGAACACGGGTCTTGGCTCCATGAACGTCAAATCGCCATCAGATAATATATATTAAGGTCAGTACTTAATGTCATCATTTACATTCCAGAAAAAACCCCTCTGGAACTAGGATTCCAAAATTCTCGTTGAACATTTTTTTTAAACCTCGGGAAAAGGCACTTTCTGATTTCTATTCTCGAGTCTGCTTACTTCGATTCAGTGAAGCCTGCGCCTGAAGGCGCTAACAGAGATGTCTTTGTGATCAAACAAGATGATTCTTGAGCTCGATTAAACCAATTCACAGCACTTGCTTGCGTGCTACAGTGCCCACCCAGTTCATCCGTCACTTGAGGGCGTCTATGGCTCTAAAACCAACGATCTATAAACTCACCATCGACCTGTCTGATCTGGACCGTAGTCAATACGAAACGCTCAATTTGACTGTGGCACAACACCCCTCTGAATCTGTTGAACGAATGATGGTTCGTGTCCTGGCTTACTGCATTGACGCACATGAACAACTGCAGTTCACCAAGGGCGTCAGCGCTATAGACCAGCCTGACCTCTGGCAACACACACTGGACGGTCAGCTGTCTCTTTGGGTAGATGTCGGCGAACCTTCATTGGATCGAATTAAAAAAGCCGTTCGTTCATCGAAGAACGTCAAGATTTATAGCTTGAATACAAAATCTGACGTTTGGTGGGGTCAATTGGAAGAAAAACTGATGAACCTAGAATTGTGGGTTTATCGACTTCAGTGGGTTGACGTTCAAGCCCTGGCTGCACTGGTGCAACGAACCATGAACCTTAGCGTCACCATCACGGAAAATACTGCCTATGTGGCAGCGGAGTTGGGCGAGACAGAGATTGGCTGGCAAGTTCTGAAAAGCGGACAATTAGAGAAATATAAGAATTAACCAAACCATTCCAATTCAGAAATACTTCAGAACAACCTTAGCTTGAGCCAGCTTCGACGCACTACTGGCTTTCAAGACCATCGCCAATCAAAGTATTGTTCGGTACTGAAAACTTAACTCAGTAATGCCAGAAAAATCATAAACATCCTCCCAAGTTACTACCTCCGACCAAGGAAGAAGCGCACTTTCCCTGAATTTTCTATAGTGAGCAGCGTTGATTCGATGTACCCCAAATTAAAAAGGTTGTAGACGGCTGCGTGCCCGCCGAAATTTATTGCGCCTGATTTTCCCGATTTGGACCATCGCATGGCCTGGTCATGTTCCCTGTTCAGGTCGTGAGACTGCTCTACTCGATTGTTCGTGTACTGGTCAGTATCGTGGGTCGATTCAGAGATTACCTCCCTCCTATGAGAGGCACTCTAATTTAACGGGTTATCCGGTCCAATTTTTTTGGGTTTGTCACCCTGATGGTGCAGTAATCATTTGATGAACCGATTTGCCGCAACGCCATCTCGCTTTGACTCTAAAAAGGCATCACCCTTGGTGGCTTCGACATGCCTGGCCACTTTGACGATGTGCTTGGTTTACTGGACAAGCTCGCAGCTTACCTGATGAGCGGTAAAATCAAATCATGCACACCTATTCTGGAGGGCCTGGAATCTTCCCACCATGGCTTCAAACTGTTTTTCACTGGTGGCAACCACGGCTAGTTTTTGTCAAACTCTAGGCCCATGAAATCCACACGAAGTAAATGAGGGCGTTATTAACAAGTTATTTCAATCATTTTTTGGTCACTGGGCATGGTGCCAACAATCTTTGCAGTCAGCGCATTAACCCTTACTACCAGTCACGGCAGTTAGTTCAACAACCGGAATTCTCTCAACTTTTATAAACCCCCAATACAACCAAAAAGGACGCATCGGATGAAAGCAGCAGTTTACTATGAAGGCGGTGGGCCGGAAGTCCTGCAATACGAAGACATCGCAGACCCTGTTGTAGATAAAAGGCACGTTTTGATTGAGGTGCATGCCATCAGCATTGAAGGCGGGGATGTGCTAGCTCGTGGATTTGGGCCCACAGGACCGACACCTTATTGTGGTGGATACCTTGCCTCAGGTGTCATCATCGAAATTGGATCTGAAGTTACAGATCGATTTGTGGGCCAACGGGTTACAACCGCTGATAATGGTGGCTCTCATGCGAGTCTGCGTTCGGTTAACGCGCGTTCAGCCTGGCCGATTCCTGATGATATGCTCGCCGATACGGGTGCATGTATCCCCATCCCCTTCGGCACAGCTGACGACTCGCTATTTGAGTTCGGTCGCCTGACTGCCGGAGAAACTGTTCTGATTCATGCCGGAGCAAGTGGCACCGGGCTCGCGGGTATCCAATTGGCAAAACGTGCTGGTGCCACCGTTATCGCGACCGCTTCATCATCTTCGCGGTTAGACAGGTTGAAGGAATATGGACTTGATTACGGTATCAATTATACAGAAGTTGATTTTGAGCAAGCAGCCAGGGAATTGACAGAAGGTAAGGGGCCGAATCTCATCGTTGATTCAATTGGTGGAAAGAACCTGGAAAAGAGTCTGGTTTGCGCCGCTTATCGAGGTCGTATTGTTGCCATGGGTGGTGCCGGTCGAGATAGCTATCAACCTAATTTTGCTAAAATGGCCGGACAAAATAAGACTTATGTGAGCTACTTTCAAGGGGCTGAACTGGCCATGAACGGCAAAAGAGCAAGGGCCAATGTTCAACGGCTGATAGACGAGGTGGCCAAGGGTGATCTCAAGGTCGTTATTGATAAAACGTTTAAACTCTCCGAAGCAGACAAAGCCCATGCCTATATCGAGTCCAGGCAAGCGTTTGGCCGGGTAGTGCTGGTGCCGGATGAATTGGCTGTATAAGAACCCTGTTAGACTGCTGCGGCAAAAACATCAGCTATTCTCCGGTCTGGGGCAGATGTTAGTACTGGCCTGGATCGCGCTGGCCGATAGTGTGACCAATAACGACAGTGAAAATCTCGACACCCGCTCGAATTGTTGGTGAACAAGGATGGAAATTTAACCAGTACTGCTAACCAGATTCGCGTTGCAGGCGATATTTTTATTCGTAACAAGTTCTGAATTTCAGTAATTCACCTGGTATCCCCCAATTGCTTCAGCAGGCTTTTAATTCCAGAAATCGCGATGGGGATACTTTTCCGGTCTTGGAAAAACACGTTTTATAGTTCCTATCCTCAAGGGGTTATTGAGCTAAGAGTGCTAAAAGACGCCTTTAATGGTAGATCTTCTCTTTAAATGAGCCGTCCATACGATAAATATTGGTAGATGGAACAAGATTAAAACGCATATCATCGCCAACCGCGATTATCTTGCCGCTACAATCACAATTCGGATGTATAAACCCGGTTGGTGAACTACCTGAATATATGAAATCGTTGCTTAGTATTTCTGTTAATCCTGGATTACCTATAAACGGCATCGTGTCATGAGAGCCGCAATTCAGGCATTTTTCATCTCCAGATCGTTGCTTAGCGAGCACCATATAAAGTTAAGTGGCAATGTAGTTTCGTTTAGTTCGCCTTCAATCCAATTTTCCCTGCTTGGAACTAACCTATTGAGGATGTTTTGCCAAAACGAGGGTGTACGTTCAGTCACATTATCAACTGATAGCATGGCCTTTTGAGATTGTGATTTGTCTAGCTTGAAGACCTCTAGTGGAATTATTGATTCACAACAACAACACCAGGCAGCTTCATAATTACAATCTCTATGATGTTGACCATCATCATAGACAGTACGGCCCGTTTATAGAGCCCCAGGCGCGTTAAAATCGCATTTACTGCATTTATAGGTATAGCTAGGTATCATGAATCTGGTCTTTGGGAAACGGTTATCTAGGAAATGGATAATCGGCACCATCGGGAAGCTCAACATCAAACCCATTCAAGGTCATCGAAACCATACCGTAGAAACCACACAATGCAATGAGTTCGGAGACGCCGGTTTCACCGAACTGGCTGACGGCCTCATTGAATGTGGCCTGACTTATCTTTTTGGTGGTGTGTACCTCATTTGCTAGCGAATAACATGCGCTATCACCTGGGTCTGTCAATGTGGGCTTGTTGCCGTCCTTAATGGCTTGGATCAGATCCGCGGGCACGCCTGCTTTTCTTGCCATGGGTTCGTGTGCAAACCATTCGAATTGGGCCTGCCAGAATTGCCCGGTGACGAGTATGGCGAGTTCAATATATCGCCGCTCTACCGAGGTATTGAAACGAAAAAATCCGCCCAAATCAACAAGCCTTTTACCCAGTTCCGGACTTCTTAGCCAGATATCGAACGGACCACCGATGTGTCCATCTACGGGCTTTACTGGCCTGTTCGCGACAATTTGGTCATAAACTTCTTTTTGCTCATTAGTTAGTTGGTCGAGTGTTTTTCGCTGAAGCCTGCTCATATCTAGATCCCGGATTGTTTATGAGTACAGAGCATACGCCATAAATTCGAAAATTTGATCGGAAATCCTAAATAGGAAGCTAGATGTCAAAGTTGAGATGCCTAGATCCACAATGATTATGTGGAAAAAGTAATGGACCTCACCATAGACTTTTGTTTGCAACAAGTTCTGAATTTCAGTAATTCAGCCAGTATCTGTCAGCTGTTTTACTAGACTTTTAATTCCAGTAGTCGCCATGAGGACACTTTCCCAATCGTGGAAAAATGCATTATAAAGTTCCTATCTCTGCCGCATCAAAGGTGTATTCAAGACACGACTATTGAATTATTAAGTATTTGAAGGTGAGAGATCAGGGACTGAAATTATGAATGGGGGTCATTTGTGTTTTCTGAATTGTCTCCGTCATCGGTTATTTCTGTATGAGTGGGGTCTTCCGGTAGATTAACTTGAATTTATTTGGTCGGTTTTAGTCGGTGCGGATATCATATCCAACAGACTTTAGGCAAAATTGCAGGGTAAGAAGTTTAAAAAGAAGGAAACAGACAATGAAAGATGAATTTGACGACATTGGTGGGCACATCAGCAAAGAAAACGACAATTACACTGTAAAGGATAACTATGTTGGTGAAAATCTTCTCCTCAGCAGTACTCATCTTTTCCCAGGCAAACAAACTGCCGGACACAAACATCTTTTACAAGATGAAATTTTCTTTTTTACGCAAGGTTCAGGTGAGATTTATCTGCGACATTCTGATGAAGGACAAGGCGAACAAGAAGAGTTGTACGAAGTAAATGCGCAAGATATTGTCACTGTGCAAGCAGGGGTCTTTCATCGTGTGCACAACAAAGGTAAAACCAAACTCAAATATCTTCGTGTAATGAACCGACCCCAGGATGAGATTAGGAAATAACCCGTATTTTCAGAAAACGGGTCAAGTATGATAACTGCTGATCCCTCCGAACCCGTGCAATGCAATGATGCAATGGAAGTCTATGGTCGTGACCCCGATGACAATCTGTTCAGCTTGTTTGAACCAGCGCCTGGCTCGTCACGCTCTATCAAAACGCTAGAAAAGGGAAACTGGTAGCAGTAATAATAAGCTTGCGGCCGTGAATCTAGCGTGTCGGTGTTCGGCAGCAGTTGAAGAAAAACAGAATTCAAAAGTACACGAGGAGACGATGTATGGCACCAATACCACAAGGCGGAACAGTCGCCGTTACCGGCAGCGCAGGTTTTATCGGAGGCTGGGTTGTACGATTGCTTCTGGATGAAGGCTATCGAGTGCGGGCATGCGTGCGAGATGCCAGCGACAGCAGTAAGACAAGCTTTCTTAAAGCCATGCCGGGATATGCTTCCGGTCGGCTGACGCTACACTCTGCCAATCTGGATGATGCTGGCTGTTTCGATGAGATATTCAAGGGCTGCCAGGGCGTCGCTCACCTCTCACACGTCTCCACTTATGAGGATCAGGACTATGTCAAAAAGGTCTGTGATCACATCATCAACAGCGTCAACCTGTCCGAAACCGTAAACCGGGTCGTGGTTACATCTAGTATTGCCGCGGTCATTTCCGAGCAGGATATCCAGGAACTGGTTCGGCGGCCCGTTCTCTACGAAGATCGCTATCCGGATGAACAGAATCCCAGGCGCACTCCAGAACGTGGCCAGGGCTATTCGATGGGCAAGGTACTTGCAGAAAGAGCCTTCTCTGATGCTGCCGAGGCTAGCGGGCGCTGGGATGCCATCACCTGTTGTCCCGGAGATAATGTCGGGCCCATCCTGGCACCGCATCAAAAGAATGGCGGCCCCTGGCAGCACAACATCGAGACGATGTTGCTGGGTGAATACACCCAGAATGTCATTGGCGCTTACCGTGCCTGGTTCACCGTCGATGTGCGAGATACAGCTGAAGCACACATTCGGATGCTCGAAAGCGTCCATGTTGTCAATGGTGAGCGATTTATTGCCTGGTCAACGGATACACGTAATGTTGAAGATGTGTGTGCCAGTATTGATCGCCTCCTGCCGGAGCTGGGATTTGCAGGCGCGAAGCTTATCGATCCGTTCCCGGAGAAAGTCCAGGCTAAGGAAGCCATGTTCAGAGCGGTCTGGGGAGGTTGCGAGTTGCGCAATGACCGTATCAGGGAAACACTCGGCATGGAATTTCGCCCGCTTGACGTCTCTATACGCGACTGTGTGGAGTCGCTCCTGTCGGTGGCGGGTATCGAACCCGTGCGGCGGTCTAACCGTTAATTCATCTGTGTCATTACGACGCATTCTGTTACAGAACAGCTTTGCAAATAGTGAAGGGATGGGATAACTCGGTACAAGATATACTGGGTTATAGTCCTGCATCTTTTGCACAATGTCATGGTCGTGATCATGGACGAGGATAGGAACTATAAAAGGCCTTTTTAAAACGCATTATCCTTAGATTGGGAAAGTACTCGCAGGGGGATCTTTGCTTTCCTTGGGCGTAAAATGCTCGGCAAGTCGAGGAGATAGTTGTCACGGCGCAGAAGCGCGCGGAGAGCCCGAAGAAGTGCCAAGCGGAAGTACCAAGCGGAAGTACCAAGAGATAAGGGAAATAAACCCCATTTTCTAGAGGTCGGTCAACCACGGTAATTGCTGATGTTTAATCAAGTTTAGCAGGCCGTGACGTGGTGACCCTGTAGATGGTCAATGGCTGGCATGCACAGTGTGTATAGTTAGGCTTGTGGCTTTAACAAGGGCTATGCGGCAGGAAAAATACTGCGATCCGAACAGGCTTATAAGGCATGGGGAGTTTTCTATGAAGGTAGCAAGCCGATGAACAAGACGCCTAAAAGTAAGGATCATGATCCTCGTACTTTAGGGTGGATGAAAGGCTTCCCACCGCCGCATGAGAAAGTAATTCGCTTTGCGGAGAAGTCCTTTTACGCCTGGCCCCAGCTTCGGTGGAGCTTTAGCCACATTGATGAACTTATGCCGACCAAGAATGTCTGGCGCGGCCCCGGCCCCAGTCGAGATTTTCCGCGTAAGCTGCGAGTGTTCGATGATGCCAAGATTGTAACGCTCAACGGAGTGGAACTTTGTTGGGATCAAGCGCTTGAGCAAAGTTACACAGATGGTCTTCTCGTGCTTCATAGGGGAAATGTGGTGTACGAGACGTACTTCGGTGCTTGTACGCCACATGTCCGCCACATCATTCAATCAGCTAATAAATCCTTTGTCGGGATACTTGCCGAAACCCTTATCTATGAAGGGAAACTAGACGCAGATGCTTTGGTTCCTTCGCTCCTTCCAGAAATGATCGGCTCAGCGTACGAGAATGCCACTGTACAGCAGGTACTGGATATGCTTATCAGCATGGAGTTTCACGAAGACTATCTGGATCCAGAATCTGAAATCTGGCGATTTCACCGTGCAACCGGAATGTCCCCTGCTTTGAACATGAATCAGTTTGAACTCGTTGCTGACGTCCTCCCCAAGGTAGGAAAAGCAGGGCTTCACGGGGAGGAATTTGCCTATCGTGAACCGAATATATTCGTCCTCGGCTGGATTGTCCGTCGCGCCGGAAAGCAGGATATCGCAACGCAACTGTCTGAGCGGGTGTGGCAACATATAGGGGCTGAGCATGATGGATACTACATCATGGACCCAGGTGGTGCTGAATCATCCAGCGGATTCACATTGCGAGATTTCGTCAGGTTTGGCGAGCTCATCAGAACTAGAGGTGCAATTCAGGGAAAAGAGATAATACCCGCCGACGTAATCGATAAGGTCATGCGTGGCGGAAAGCAGGATTTGTTTGCTAAGGCCGGTTATAAGACTTTGTCTGGTTGGTCGTACAAATCTCAATGGTGGATGCGTCACCTAGGCGATAGAATTTGCGCTGTCGCTCGAGGCGCACATGGCCAGGTTCTCTACCTAGACCCGGAGAATGAATTGGTCATAGGGCGATTTGGTTCGGCGCCAAAGGCACCGTCGACACTGCTCGACGACATCTTCCTCCCGATGCTGGACGTGATTACCGAAAGGCTGTCATAGATATTGACTGACTCAGCGGTCAACTCCTCGAACGCTGGCAATGGATCAACAACCGGACTTATACGGGGTTTGTCCACGACAGATGTTGGCGCCAAGATAATAGACGCCGTTTTGATCCGGCTTACGGGGTCTGTCTCAAACACCGCCTATTATGGCCATCGGCAGGCAACGCTTGTAAAGACTCGTTTCCAATATAGTATACGGGTTGATCACTGATCACTGATCATTAGCAAGCAAGGCAGCGGTTATTTTGGATTGAAAACTCACCGTCTGAACTAGCATATTAACTCTTCGGCCCCATAGCTTCGTTGGTTATAAGGTCGGCCTGGTGCAATCGGGTAGCCCAGAATACAAGGCAGAACAGCACGATATAACACAGCGTACCAAATTGAATAATAAAGCGTGTATTGCTTGCCTCAACAATCTGACTGGTTAGCCATGGACTAACTGCGGTTCCCAAACTGGCACTCAACAGCAAGCCCGATACCAGTCTTGCCGAGGGAAGTTTTAACATTTGAGTTGCCAGAGAAAGGACAAGTTTTAATAAGCCCAGGTTTGCAAAACCCCACAATAAGGCAAGTATTACCAGACCGTCTATCTCCGGGTAAACCCACATGAATATCGAGCCCGTGGCGGTTGTGATTCCTGCGATGATAACCAGACGCTGCACACCAATCTTGAGTACCCACCAGGCAACAAATAGTTGTGCAGCAAACATGCCGCTCCAGAACTGGCCAACCAGGCTTCCAGCTTGATCGCGTGGCGCGTTCAGATATTGTTCAGCGTAAGTCGGTAACCACCACAAGATTGAATTTTGGCCCAGCGTAAACAGAAACAACGCGAAGATGCATAACCATACCTTCAAAGACCAGGTCGCGGTATTGATGCTATCCCCTGGCTCGTTTTTGGAATTGGGCAATTGGGAAAAGAACAACAATAACAGCATTATGAGCGCCACGAGTGCTACAAACTGGTAACTGCCAGACCAGTGGAAATTACGCGAAACCAGATATATTGCAATCCATGAACAAACAATACCGGCAAGGCTGAACCAGCCATCGGTGATTACCAGCATTGACGCCCGTTGGTTGTCATCATAGGTTCTGGAGATAATGAATGCAGCGCCGGCAAGACCTGTTCCCGCACATAAACCGACGAGCCCGAGAATGGGCCAGATAAGAGCGATTTGTTCTTGAAAGAACAGGGCAATAAGGCTTGCGCTTATAGCGCAATAGAGAATGATCATCAGCTTTTTTAGCTGCACCCAGTTGAACACAAACAGTGCGCAAATAGCGCCGGCAAGAATGCCGAAGGTCAGCCAGCTGAATCCTGCTGTTACCTCAGTAATGGGTAGATTAAAGGCTTCCGACATTGGACCTGAAATGATACCGATGGGGGCCAACATGCCGGACATTGCGAAGTAGGCAAGAAAACTCACAAAGGTGATGCGGAACCTTTATAACCTGATTGGAGTTAGCCATGCTGGTCCCGCTTTTGCAACGGATTCATTTATCTATCTGTCCGTGAATTTTGAGGGGTTTATAGCAAGACACTGCTACTAGACTCATCGTTTGTACGCGGTCCCCAAGGTACCCTGTTCGGTCGCAATACTATCGGTGGCGCAGTCAACATTATCTCCGTGAAGCCAGAGGATGAATTAGAAGGATCCCTTAAGCCTTCAGGCGGTAGCGATGGCTATTTGGAAGTCAATAGAACAATAAATGTGCCTACAGCGTTTCTATACTCAGGGTCTGATTTTCAAAGTGCGCCAGGCGGGCTAGCTTGACAGATTCCGGTCTAAGTAAGCTGCCAACATGATCGGCCCTTAACGTTGGATATGATGACATATTACTTGTCTGAGTTTGATGGGTTCCAATGCAGTAGAATGCATTCTTATTGAATTAGACCAGTGAGGCAAGCTGGCTGCGATTCGATCCTAAACTGACTAAAGGCTACTCGTTTCGCGAATAGCCAAAGAAGCTTTTTAGAAGCTCTTGAGCGTAAGGCCGCGTTGAATTCATTGATCGCATTGATGCAACCCATATAACTTCGATAATCTCGATCCAAATTAATTGCACCCAATCTTTCGATGGCTTAGATTGAATCGAAAATAGAGCCATGTCGCCTATTGAATGATGGCTAGCCGGAATCGGTATCGGTTGTACATATTTGATTTTGTCATCAAGTAATTATCGCTGAATGGCAGTTTATTTAGCTGTACCGCAATAAATCCTATGGCCTTCCCCTGTGGACCTATCTTCGTTAATGTCTGTCCATGACAGCAACAAAACGAACCCGCCTTTCAGCCCATGACCGACGTATGCAGTTGCTCGACAGTGCACAAACGTTGATTCAGGATAAGGGACTCTCCAGCTTCACGATGGATGCCTTGGCGCGCGAGGCCGCGGTCAGTAATCCTTTGATCTACAAGTACTTTGATACCCGCCTTGGGTTACTCCAGGAGCTGCTGTCCCGGGAGTACAATAGGTTCTATGGCGAAATGCAGGAGCGGATAGACAAAGCCAACTCTTTTCAAGAGGTAGTGATGATCGCTGTGTCAGTCAACTTTGAACAGTTTGCCAAAGGCAACATTTTGACCACCCTCACCGATCAGCCGGATGTTGCCGAAACGCTCGGGGAGGTTCAGACAAAGGGATCGCGGAAATATGGGCGTTTTCTGGTCAGGGAACTGTCCCATCACTACGGTGTAACGAAGGCTCAGGCTGAGGAAATGATCGTCCTGGCGTCCGGGGCCTCACAGGCGGCAGCGCGCCAGTACAGCCAGTTTGGCGGTGACAGAGATGTTCTCATCGCCAATGCCGTCCAATTCATCTTCGCTGGGTTCGAGACTCTTACGTCTTGACTTGCATGAAGCCAGGCTATTATCTTATTATATAATTTATATAATAAGATCGACAGCAATTGAGGAGCCCAGATGTCTCACAGAGAAAACAGAGTAGTCCATGATGCCGACAGCCACATCATCGAAAGCCGCGGTTGGTTGGAAGGCTATGCCAGTGACTACGTACGCGAAAACCTGGATCAAGGTGTATTCGATCTCGATATGCCAGCACTTGATCCGTTTATTCACGCCGCCGACAAGCGTCTCGCCGGAGAAATCCCCGATTTAACAGAAGCTTTAAAGTCTGACATCTTCGCACACAAGGGCAAGCGTAATATGTGGAGCGCCTATGGCGCGGTCGAAAAGAAAGAACGTAGTCAAGCACTTGAACTGATGGGCGTCACTTCCCAACTGGTTTTCCCCTCTGTTGGAGCCGGACGGTTCGCCAGGTCGAAGGATATGGAAGTCGTCTACGGAGGATGCGATGCGCTCAATCGCGGCATGGCCGATTTTTGCGCTGATGATGATCGCTTGCTGTCAGTCGGCTATCTGTCACTTCGCGATCCGGACCGCGCCCAGACATCCCTGAAGCTGGCGTTGGAAATAGGCATCAATTCAATCTGGATCGGTTCTGACGCCATGGCAGGACGCGCTCCATCTCATATCGCCTACGATCCACTGTGGGCAATGATGGAAGAAGCCGGTGTGCCGGTGACCCTGCATATTGGCAGTGGCCAGAACATGCCGTCAGTTTATATGAACACAGGGGTTGAACGCATTCTTGAAGGCAATATCGGCAATATCGAAACGACCAAGCCGAAGGATATGCCGGTTGTTCATCACTCCATTGAGCGCTGGCTTACCTGCATGATCTATGACGGAGTATTGGAGCGTTTTCCTGATCTCAGGGTCGGCATCGTCGAGCTCGGTGCCAACTGGCTACCAGCATCATTGATGAATCTCGACATGGGCGTGACGCTACTTGGAAAGTTCGACACGGGTCTCAAGAAACTCACGCTCAAACCATCGGAATATGTCCAGCGCCAGGTTCGTGTGACGCCATTGCACACTGAGAACACTGGATGGGTTCTCAGGAATGTTCCCAAAGAAATTCTTATGTTCAACACCGATTACCCGCATCCCGAAGGCGGCAGTGATCCCTATGGATACTTCGAGCGCAGCCTCGATGCAGTAGGTGCTACAGAAGAGGAACTCGACCACTTCTATACGAAGAATTATGAGGATTATCTGGGTCTTTAGTTCGGGCTCGGTTCTTCTTGTCGCGGCACAGTCGAAGACCTCTATTGGCGCCAATTGACTTTGGGCAGCTCAATTGGCACGCCTCACTTCTTTGGAAAGAATCTTTTGTTCGACGTCATCCGTTCAGTAATCCTAACTAACTAGGATAGGGGCTAATTCACAGCCAGGGGCTATGCTTCGGTCTAACACCTTGGCCACTGACTTTGCTGTGACCGGCGAAGCTGAGATATTAGAAATCTCGGCGCCTGTCTAACCCCGCTGGGGCCACGACTGGATGAGATTCTTTTGCTCGATAGCGGTTGTTGCCTTTCGAAGCTAACGCTTCACTGGCGGTTCCTCTCGATAACCCCATTATCGACCTGGGTCGCAAGCACTGTTCTTGCTTAACTTAGCCAGCCAGTGCCTTTCGAGCACGCTCAATACCGCCCGTATAAATACCGTTCACGATAGCCTGGGCTTGAGCTTCCGGCACACCGCGAGGCTCGAAGGTACCGGTCCAATCAACGCTGCACGCGCCTGGACCTTCAGAAGTGATCTTCACAATCGACGCATAGTTGGTGACTGGTAAAGAGCTGTCCTGGTTGGTTATGACATAACTGAAGGTCAGTTCAGCTGGGTCGAAAGTTTCGAGCCGCTCAATAACTTTCCCACCACCCATGGTGATAGTTCGAACGGCGCCCACGCCTTCTCCTTCAATATGAAAATCCGTGATCGGGCCCCCTATTTTAATCCCGCCAAAATCGCTAAGAATATTCCAGACTGCTTCGGCATCGGCGGCAACAGTTTCTTTTACAGTCACAATGGTCATCTATTCTTCTCCTAAGTAGGGCATTTCGACGTTGACGATAATTCAATCTAACCCGGAAGATAATAGATCTTGTCAGCGAGCACAACCAGAAGGCCGATAAACAATGGCGCGTATTTTCTGGGAATAGGGCGAGTTGTCCTCACCGTTTACCTTGAATTGATAAAAGGGGGTATAACGATGGAAGTCATCAACAGCCTCTATGCCAACAAAGCGCAGCTGAAGGGCTTTTTATAATCCCATACTATTGCTCAGCCATCACCCGTGCCAACGCTTCCGGTGTACGCCACTTTTCTCCTCTTAGACGAATGACATAAAAAAGTGCGGTTACCAGGATCATCACCACAAATACAAACCATGCCGTTTTAGGGCCCATGTCCAGAACTTTAATAACGAAATACTGAATAACCAGCATTAACCAATGCAATAGTATCGAAACCCACATTAACCAGCGCGTATCACCAGCGCCCCTTAGTATACCGCCAGTAATCAAAATGATCGCATCAGCCATGACGTAGCTGGCCAGGCCTATCATCATGAACCCAGACAAATGCAATATACCTTCAGAATGCGGGCTGTCGACTAAAAATACCGCAACCAGAGGTTCCCTTAAGAGCACAAACAGGATCGCAAGAATACTGGAATAAACCAAACCAATCAGAAACCCGGATAGCATCACCTCACGCATCCTATCCAGATTGTTTTCACCGACAAATCTTCCAACCATGCTGATAATCGCCACATTGAGGCCGATCATGGGAACGAATGAAACAATATCCCAATTAAATACAATGGCTGCGGAAGCAGCTTCAACCACTCCGTAGGACTGGAACATGAGTAAAAACAGGTTAAAAGCGGCGACATTTAAGAACATTTCAATGCCAGAGGGCACGCCCAGTCTCATGTATCGATTAAGAATACCCCGGTCGAACTTCAGAGATTGGTCTACAGAGTATCGGCTGCGGTGGCCTCGCTGGCAATAAAAAGTCACAAAGATGCCCAGGCTAACCGTAGAGCTGATGATAGTGGCATAGGCCGCGCCTTCGATGCCGAGTTCAGGAAACTGCCAAGCACCGAAGATCAATGCGTAGGTCAACGGAATGTTTATCGCGACACCCAGTGTATCGGCTATCATCACCGCCCGGGTTTTTGCAATCCCGGCGAAGTAGGAAGCAAAGCAGGTTTTTATTAATCCAATCCCAGAGCCGAAGATAAGAATATAAAAGTATTTTCGCTCTAGCACTTCGAGCTCCGCCGTATGGCCCATCATGGAGAACAACGAGCCAACGAAGTAGCCAATCACCAGGAGCATTGGCACAAAACCTAAACACAGCACAAGCCCCTGGGTAACAACCCGGGTGCACTTTTCCAGTTCTTTTTTGCCATAGTATTGAGCAACTAGTGCATTGGCGTAGGAGAGGATGCCAATAAACAATGACATACAGAAGAACGAAGCAACGCCGCCACCCAACGACGCAGCCATGTGGGTTGGACTGATGAGTGACATGAAGTAGCGGTCAGTAAAAATCATGACCGCAAACGCACCTTGTGATACCACCATTGGGTAAGCAATGGTCAACAATTCACTGAGGGTTTCTTTCTCGATTGTTAAGTTGATAGGAATTTCTAGTAATTTATCATGATGTCTTGCGTTTCACCTTTACCGGCAGATGAGTATAGCCTTTTACAAACGATGAAAAAGTGCGACTTGGCTGATCTTGTATTTCAATTTTCTCGAAACGCTTAAGTACCTCTTCCCAGAGAATACGCAATTGTAATTCAGCTAGTCGATTGCCCATACAGCGGTGAATTCCAAAGCCAAAGGCCAGGTGCTGCCGTGAGTTCGGCCGTTCGATATCTATTACGTTGGCATTCTCAAATGCATCCTCATCTCGGTTTCCAGAGACATACCACATCAGAATCTGGTCGCCTTTCTTGATCTGCTTGCCACTGATTTCGCAGTCTTGATTGGCAGTCCGTCGCATATAAGAAAGTGGCGTTTGCCAACGAATTACTTCGGCGACCATTTTCGGAATTAGCTTAGGGTTGGCGATCAGTTTGTTGTATTGTTCCGGGAACGTATTTAGTCCATAGACACTACCTGTCATCGTGTTGCGAGTGGTGTCGTTGCCACCAACGATAAGTAACAGCAGGTTCCCCAGATGTTCCGCGGCATGCATATCCCGGGTAGCCTCACCATGTACCAGCATGGAAACCAGATCGTCGCCAGGATTCTCTTTCCGCTCTTCCCACAGTCTTGCAAAATATTCGACACACGCTATGAATTCCTGGCGTTTTTCTTCTTGCGTTTCAACGACGCCGCCTGGCTCAGGAATCGCAAACACGACATCCGACCAGCGCGTCAGTTTGCGGCGATCCTCAAGCGGGAAATCAAACAGTGTGGCCAGCATCAATGTCGTGAGTTCGATAGAGACTGTGTCGACCCAGTCAAATGTTTCATTTTCGGGAAGCGAATCGAGCACCTTGCAGGTTCGTTCGCGAATGAGTGGCTCAAGCTTTGCCAGATTAGGCGGCGCGACAACACCAGTTACCGTCATTCGCTGGCTATCATGTTCCGGTGGGTCCTGCGAGATAAATGCCGGTTTACTACCGACGAATGCACCTTGAGGTATCTCAGCGTCGAGGCGGAACCCCAATGTAATACCGTTCGCAGATGAGAATCGAGCGTGATCGGCATCCACAGCTTTAATATCCTTGTACTTGGTCAGCGACCAATAGCGACCCGCGGTTTCAATTTCATTGAAATGGACAGGATCTTCTTCACGAAGTCTTTCAAAAACCTCCTGCCAGCGATTTTCACCGAACAGGTGTGCGTTCACAGGGTTAATCTCTTCGATAGGCATGTCATATGCGCCGGCTACATCTACCCCCTTGATTGCTCTTTCTTGTTCTGGGGTTGTGAATTCCGGTGTTTTTACGGCTTCGCTCATGTGCTACTTTCCATATTGTTTTCGGTTGCAAGTATCTGCAAGTTTATGGCCAATTACAAATCCATCACTAACTAAATCTAACCTGTTTAACCGGAGTGCCTTCAATGCCTGCAAATGTAGATCTATTTAATACTTAATCGGATGCGAACTAGTTCGCGGTTGTAATGACTTATTTTGGAAGGTAACGATTATTTTCGAATACGGCTTCATAGGTTGAAGCATGAGCATTAGCAGAAATACCTTCTGAGTTAATCTTTTCGATCGCGCTGTTGATGTTGTCGCGAGTATTGTTGTTTGGGGTTTTGGCCATGATTCCTTGGATATCCAAGTATACCTGGTCAACCAATTTGGGACCACTGACATTCAATCCTAAGAGGCACCTTCTGCGTAGGGTTGCTTCGGCCAATCCTGCTAATGGCAGGTTTTGATCTTTCCCCTGGTTCATTGTGCTTTTATTATGATCGCCCGGTTATCCAGGACCTCCTCTCGGCGGCCATGATATACATCAGCTGGTGTCACGTTATCTGATGACTCGTGGTAACGCTTATGGTTGGAATGCTGCCTCACTTAGCAATTGCTTGTTCCAACCCCCCGGGGTAATACTAAATTGCTAACTTAACTACATCCTTCATGGAACGATGATAACGTTCGATCTTGCTTTACGCCTCAGTTTCCTAACTTGTTTTCCTGTGTTTGACAGGGACATCTTGAAACGCCACTGCTTCGGTTTAAATGAGCAGAGTGTCTCTTAGCAAACAGGGTTAGGTGGTGCCATAAGGGCTGCGTCACACACCGGTTAATGATGCTTTGTTTCGGCTCTTAGCATTTAATATGCTATGAATGCAGGCAAAGAACTTCATTTTGAAGAACAGATTTTACAGAAAGGGAGAACCATCGTGTTTAATCTATCGCATCGCTGTGCTTTGGTCACTGGCGCAGGACAGGGTATGGGCGCGGGTATTGCAACCGCACTGGCCGATCATGGAGCACATATATTTGTCAATGATCTGTTTACCGAGCGGGCTGCTACCACGGTCGAAAACATCAAGGCCGCAGGCGGTAAGGCTGTGGTGCTGGCTGGCGATATTACTGATAGCGAAGTGCGCGCTGCCATGCAGGCGGAAATTATGGCGGCGGGTGAGACGCTGGATATTCTAGTGAATAATGCCGGCGTGCCAATTGGTATGCCAGAGAGTCTGCGCCAATATGATGCGCTGCAGAGAGAAGATTATGCCCGCCAGTTCGAGCTCAATTTTTATGCTATTCAGGATTTTTGCCAACGCTTTGTACCCGCCATGCGAACACAAAACCATGGCCGAATTCTGATCATTACTTCTGAATCTCATCGACTGGGACAGATATATGGGTTGACCCACTATGCGGCCGCCAAATCGGCTGCTGTTGGCCTGATGCGCAATCTGTCGCGCGAAATTGGCCGTGATGGCGTGACCATCAATGCCTTGTCACTCGGGGCTATGGATAATTTTGATGATTTTACCAACATCGCTGCCAAAGCGACGGCGGTCGGTCGGGCTGGCTCGGCCCTGGATGTCGGCGCCGCCAGCCTTTATCTGGTATCCGATGAAGCCAGCTGGATGACCGGCCAGACCATACCCCTTAATGGCGGCAGCAGCACGGCCTAGTTTTTAAACCTCTTAAAAGCCTAGAGTTCGATATCACGGTGTATTGGCGCGAGACTGCCACCAGTACAATTCAAAGATGAGGAAGCTCATTAGGAATGCGCAGGGAAAAAACTGGCAATACACTCAAGGCGACTCAACTAGTCGTTAGAGTTAACTGAATATAATCTAAATGCCAGAGACATGTTGAAAAATTGGTTGCTGAAAAAGAGTTCTGATTTTTACTTATGAGCGGAGCCTCGGCGCTATGACTTAGCCTGGGACATAAACTTTAATGTAATGGAAAACCTTCCGTGGTTATGTTTTCTAATTATCAATAATTGGCTCTTCAATAATTAGCTCTTCAATAAATACCTCTTCAACGGTTAAATTGAACAGCCGAGCGATTTTAAATGCTAAGGGTAAGCTGGGATCAAACTTTCCTTTTTCGATGGCATTGGCCGTTTGTCGTGACACAGCCAAAGCACTGGCTAAATCAGCTTGGGTCCAGTCTCGTTCAGCCCGAAGTACTTTTAACCGGTTTTTCATTTGTATTTCCTATTGCCGATGAAAATTGTAATGATGTAAGTGACGGCCATAAGCATTAAAAGGTGACTGATTTCTGGCTCGAAGCTAATCAGCTTTATATCTTCCAGTTGCTCATAAGCAATGCCTGCTATCAAACCGACCCCTAAGGTTATTCCCATAGCATCCATAGTAATTTTGCGTTGCAGCTCGTCAAGGTTTGATAAATGTTTGACGTTTACCATGATCATGGCTAAGCCCAGCGCAAGATGAGTAATCAAGGCAGAAATGGAATAGCCGGGATGATAATTCCAAATGTATTCCGCACCAAATCTCAATAAAACTGTGCTAGCTAACCAGGCCAATGTCCATAATATTAGGTGCGAAATGTTAGTATTGTTCTGTTCTGTACCGGTTGTTTCGCGGTGTTTAATATCACCCATAAGTCAAGCTCCTAAGTCATAAAGTAAAATAAACTTTACTTTTTTGAAATCTTATCTTATGAATAATCTTTGTCAAGCTTATTTGACAAAAAGCATGCTTTACATGACATATACGGTAGTTGTTTTTTTAATGGTCCTACCCGAACTTATGCACTGGATCTAAGCTAACACCTTTGTGAATAATACCGATGGAGGGATGTTCACCAGCTTTTAAAAAGGTGCTTTTGACAATCTCAGTGGAGCGCAGATTGGGGTGTTAAACTCGAGCTAATGCGAGGGAAACAGACTCTCTAAAGTTGTCATTTGCTAAGGATTTAGCTTTCTCATGCTCTCGGCTTCTGCTGAATTTATTATCGATGGGAAGTAACCTTAGAAAAACGAACCCACGCTAGGCCAATCTGCGAAGGTTTGGTGTCCAGGTAACTGATGGGTATTTGCTAAGCACTGTCTGTTGGCCATTCTTCAAATTGGAGAACACCATCTGGCAAGATTTCCCAGTTGGCTTTTGATCCAACAAAAATATGCTGACCGATTTCTATGTCAGGCTCGCCATTAATGCACCCCAGTGAAACTTGAACCACTTCCTGTTTGTATGTTGTGCAAAGCGTGGAACCACAGTTTTTACAGAACTGTAGCCCATAATCATGCCCACCAACGTATGAAGTTAATAGCGCCTCGCCAGACAGCCATTTAAACTCGCTTGGCTCCACAGATGCTGACGCCGATGCTTGAGCATTAAATGCTTTTCGACAACGAGAGCAATGACAGGATTTCGCATCACGAAGTTTCCCATCAACTTGATATTTTACTGATCCACAAAAACACTCACCGGTAATCGACACTGGTTACTCCATGAAGATAAGCCGAATAAACCACATTTTGGGAAGAACGGTCAAGTATGGTAATTGCTGGAAGATAAGGCGAATAAATCCCATTTTAGGAAGCACGGTTAAGCATGGAAATTGCTGGAAGATAAGTCGAATAAACCACATTTTGGGAAAGCACGGTTAAGTATGGAAATTGCTGGAAGATAAGTCGAATAAATCACATTTTAGGAAGCACGGTTAGGTATGGTAATTGCTGGAAGATAAGTCGAATAAACCACATTTTGGGGAAGCACGGTTAAGCATGGTAATTGCTGGAAGATAAGGCGAATAAATCACATTTTAGGAAGAACGGTAAGCATGGAAATTGCTGATTTTCAGTCAAGTTTAGAGTTCAAAACGCGACTGGTTCAAAAGGCACGCCAGCAGAGTATTTCAGCTTCTCTTGCATGAGCGCGTACGGATGCCCGTTGGTGTTCAAGTAACGAGATGATGCGAGCTTGAGCGCACAGCTGAAAACCTCTGTCCCAGCTCTGTGAAGATACCTGGAAAGCACTTTAAACCCAGTATTCGAAGATATAATGCCCAGCCTGGCAAGCCTTCCAAATGATCCGTGTTATGTATCCGGGCTCACCCTCGCCGGTTGCGGTGGTGTCCATGTCGACGGTAATTTAAGTGTCCTGAAAGAGAGCCAGTAGCTTACATTGAAAAGATAGAGGGCGTTTGATGGGTGTGCATGGCGACAATGTTTACAGGGATGCACACGCCATCAAAAGCCCAGTTACTAGCCTAGCTTAAATCAGTTTTGACTAGCCTTTCTGATCAGCTGCAACCTGCTTGGCTGAATCTCGCTGTGCGATCAATGTTGACAGTGCTTTTGCTTCCGGGAACGCTTCCATCAGATTCAAATCGAGCACTTTCTTGCAAGCTGCACTTGCTATGGGTACTGCATACATAAACATAATATCAGCATAGGTGAAGCTATCACCCGCTATGTAAGGCGAGAAGCTGGCATTCCGTTGAATACAGCTGACACCTTTTAAGATGTTGGCACGCGCCTTGTCTTTAACTTCGTTACTGACAGAGCCACCGAAGAAAGCTTCTGCGAAACAGGTTCTGGCAGGTAGCTCGATATACAGTTCTAGCTCTTTGATTTGCTCACGTACTTTGGCTCGCTCATAGGCACCCGTTGGTAACAGGGCCGGTCCCTGCCCAAGGTCTTCAAGGTAATCAAAGATTACGTCGGTTTCGCTGATAAAGCCTTGTTCGGTTTCGAGGCAAGGCACTTTGCCCATGGGGCTCTTAATCAGAAAGTGATCTTCCTGGCTAGGCCTGGTATTAACGAATTTGAATTCAAACTCTTTTTCGATTAAAGCCATTTTGACCATATTGAAATAATTACTGCCGGTGAAACCGTGTAGCTTAAGCATGTATTGTCTACCCTGATAATTTGAGGGGCAATACTACAACGAACCTTGGTTTATCGGATAGCGTTGTGATTGTTTTAAAAAGACCAGCTTGAATAACTTTTCTGGCCAACCACTTCGGATGAGATTAGTCTTTAATCAGGTCTCGATCGGACAGAATTTTGATTCCAAATCCAGCACCGCCAGCAAGCGACCGAAGCCAATAAACTGACCAATCATCATACCAAGTTCCAGAATCTGTTCATCCGAGTATTGTGTTTTCAATCGGTCAAAGTAATCATCGTCCATACTGTGATGATCCGCGGCCAGCAGGTCCGCATATTCAAGGGCCAGTTGTTCGCTTGCAGAAAAATTGGAAAGGGGTTTGTCCAAATCGAGTTGCAGGATTTTCTCTTCTGTTAGGTCGTGTCCTGCAACCTGCAGGAGCCTTGCGTTTAGTCAGGTAAAGCAGTTGTTGTGGCGGGCTATACGCAGCCTCACTAATTCAATCAGCTGCGCGCTGATGGTGGTGCCTTGTCTTGCGGGCATATAGAACTGAAAGTAGGCATCGAACATATCTTGTCGATTTGCCAGGCCACGCAGCGTTGAGGTATCGCCACCGCTTGCTTCAATGGCCTTGGCTGACTGTAACGCGGCTTTCGAAAGCTCGTGATCTTGCTTTAGTTTAATGCGGGCCATAGGTGCTCCATTGTTTTATTTAGTATTTTATTCAGGATTTGTCTTTGCACTTTGTCTGGGATAGTTAACTTAACTCGATACTAGCAAGCTTAGCCTGAGAATAGCTATTTCAAAGAATAGCGCGTTAAAATCTTTGTACTCTCTTTTGGTGTTTCACAGTTCAAAACCTCTGAGATCGGCCACGCACTAGCTGGACGGTTCAAATGTGAGTCTGGGTGTGTTGTAACATAACGCTTATTTGTATATTTTCTATAAACAAAGCATGACTTGAGAGCGGAACAATGACTAGACTGGCCGACAAGGTGGCATTTATTACCGGGGCAGGAAGTGGCATCGGCAGGGCGTCGGCCTTGCGAATGGCGGAAGAAGGCGCCAGTGTCATGTGTACAGATATAGATGGCGATGCAGCCCGGGCAACCTCGCTTGTGATCCAACAGTCCGGCGGAAAAGCTGAAGGCGAATCTTTGAATGTCACCGATAGCGATGCCGTTAAAGCGATGCTCAAACAAACCGAATCTGTCTTAGGTCAACTTGGGGTCGTTTTTAACAACGCCGGTATTAGCGGCGCTGGTGATTGGGACGCAACCATCGGTGTTAATCTGACCGGTGTTCGCAATGGTTGCCTTCACAGTGCGCCAATGTTGGCAGAGTCTGGCGGTGGTTCAATAATAAATACAGCGTCAGTGGCAGGCCTGAATGGTCTAGTTGGTATTCGCGGCGAGATCACCCTTGAAGAGCTGGCTGCCGGAGCAGGTGCGTATGTGGCCTCAAAACATGGTGTGGTTGGATTGACAAGGCAGTTTGCAGTTTCGTTTGGCCGTTTCAATGTTCGGGTGAACGCCATCGCACCCGGTTATATTGAAACTCCCATGACAGCCGAAGCAAGGGAAATTCCGGGAGCCGTGGATTTTCTGGCTTCGCTCCATCCAATGGATCGATTGGGTCAACCTGAAGAAATTGCAGCAGCAGCGGCATTTCTGGCCAGCGATGATGCCAGTTTTGTGAATGGTGTGATTCTTCCTGTCGATGGAGGCTACACAGCGCGATAGGCCCAGCCGTATCTCAGCCAGTCAGGGTCTGCAGAGAAGTGGAGGTGTTAACGTGAACCCTTTTGTTTTGACCTGCACATTAGCCGAATAGTAGGCGGTCGTCAGATAGGCTGAGGCTCGAAATTATTTCGAATCCGTAACATTGCTGCAGAGGATCGTTGCGAATGGTGTGACGTCGGCCTTCAATATTTATTAGACTAAGCTACCTAATCGCTCTAAAAACACCCAGTTTTCCAAGACTGATAGGGCCGGTCGTTTGATTGCTGCGTTACAGTTTACAACTGCTCAAAATGTTTGAGGAGGGATCTACATGGGGTAGCGCAGGTATGGGTTTCTACAGTGGTAGGCTGTTTGCCATTGATATTCCAGCCGCTTACACTCGTTGTCAGGCGGCAACCAATATAAGGAGCAGGGCGTTTTATGGCTAAATATCAACTCAACGTAAATGGACTGGAGCTTGAAGTCGATGTCGATCCACAGATGCCTCTTTTGTGGGTGCTCCGAGATGAACTCGGCCTTATTGGTACGAAATTTGGTTGCGGGATCGCGCAATGCGGGGCCTGTACCGTTCACGTTGCCGGTAAACCGATTCGAGCCTGTGTTACGCCAGCGTCTGTTTTAACGGGTCAACCGATTCTCACAATCGAAGGCTTGGCCAGTGGCACGGAACTACATCCCTTGCAACAGGCCTGGATCGACGTCGATGTGGCGCAATGTGGGTATTGTCAGTCTGGCCAGATAATGTCAGCTGCCGCACTACTAGCAGACAAGCCAAGGCCGACGGATGAGGATATAGATGCGGCTATGGTTGACAACTATTGTCGATGTGGCACTTACAACCGCATTCGTAAGGCGATCCATCTCGCTTCCGAAAACACCCCCTCTCAATTTTCGGATGCGTCGCTAGAGACCAGCGATTTCAACGTCAACGAGCAAAGTGAAGGTCAGTCATGAACTACGATAACGATGATTCCATCAGTGAATATGACAGCGAAATCGATCTCGTTCGTGCTGTTGAAATCGAAATAAACGAGCTAGCAGCAACGGCCGATCAGACAGCACCGTTTTTAATAAGGAAACTGCATCGTCGGGCATTCCTGAAGCTCAGCGGCGTAGCAAGTAGTAGTCTGGTTCTGGCCGCGGTGCTACCTGGTTACGGCACTGCAGCTAAAGCAGAAGATCTAGGCAGTTTAGTCGGCTCGATTGAGCTAAATGCTTTTATCAAAGTCTCTTCTGAAGGCAAAATTGTTATTTATTCGTCCAACCCAGAGATGGGTCAGGGCATCAAAACCGCCTTGCCGATGATTATCGCCGAGGAAATGGGGGCAAAGTGGGAAGATGTTGAAGTCCTGCAGTCTGATGTTGATGAGGCGCGGTTTGGTCGTCATGGCGCCGGCGGCTCTACCACTATACCCAGAACATTCGACCAGATGCGAACCATGGGAGCGTCCGCACGGGAGATGTTCATCGGTGCAGCAGCGGTCTCTATGGAGCTCCCTCGAGACGAACTGCATGCCCAGGATAGCGCTGTTTCGCACCTTTTTTCGAGCAAATCGTTAACCTTTGGGGAACTTGCCGCGCTCGCTGTTAAACAACCCTTACCTGACCCAAAGAATCTTATTTTTAAGGACAAAGCTGATTACACGATTATCGGCACCTCGGTAACGGGGGTCGATAACCTCGAAATTGTGAGTGGTCTGGCATTGTTCGGTATTGATGTGCGTGTGCCCGAAATGCGATACGGAGCCTATCAGAAGTGCCCTGCATTCGGTGGCAAGGTTATTAGTGCGAACCTCGATGAAGTGAGAAAATTACCCGGCATCACCGATGCCTTTATACTGGAGGGAAACGATAATGTTCGCGAGTTGTCTTCCGGAGTGGCTTTGGTTGGCACGTCTACCTGGGCAGTGTTTAATGCTAAAAAGCAACTTAGAATAGACTGGGACGAGACCAATGCGTCAAAAGACAGTTGGACACAGATGGTCTCAAGAGCCAAGCAGGTTCACTCCCAGCCCGGAGAAACCGTAATCTCGGAAACCGGTGATGTTCAGGCTAGTTACAGCAATCCTAATCACCAAACCTTGGAAGCTTTTTACCAGTACCCATTCGTTGCTCACCTATGTATGGAACCGATGAACTGTACCGCGCACTATAAGGCGGACGGTGGCCAAGGTCAGGATACTTTAGAACTATGGATTCCAACGCAGGCCCCAACCCGTGCCTACCCTGTTGCCAAGTCGTTATTTGGTCTTGAACAGGAGCAAGTCAAAATTCATCAGATGAGATTAGGCGGCAGTTTTGGTCGCCGGGTTTATAGCGAATATATATGTGAAGTTATTGCCATGTCTAAGCAGGTCGGTGCGCCGGTTAAGTTGACCTGGTCGCGGGAAGATGACTTGCAACATGATTTTTATCGTGTGGGCGGCTTTCAGTCCGTAAAAGGTAGCATTGATCGCAGCGGTAAGATTGTTGCCTTTGAAGATCATTTTATGGGTATGACCTATAAAGGTGGGCGTATCAGTGGTTCTGGCTTTCGCGCGACAGAGTTCCCCATGCTCAATCTGAAAAATACCCGAGCGACTAAGACGATGTTTGATATTCAAACGCCCTGCGGGCCCTGGAGAGCACCGGGTGCAAATACCACAGCATTTGTTATCCAGAGTTTCATCCATGAACTTGCAGTCAAAGCCGGTCGAGATCATCTCGATGTATTGTTGGAACTCTTGGGCGAACCACGCTGGTTCGATCAGGGCAATGTTCGATCACTCAATACAGGCCGTGCTGCAGATGTCATCAGGCTTGCTGCGCAAAAAGCCGATTGGGGAAGGAGTATGCCAAAGGGGCATGGCCTCGGCTTGGCTTTCCATTTTAGCCATGCAGCGCATGTAGCGGAAGTCGCTGAGGTCAGTGTCGATGCCAGCAAGAAACTCACGGTTCACAAGGTTACGGTCGCCGTGGATGTTGGCCCAATCATCAATATGAGTGGGGCAACTGCGCAGGTTGAAGGCGCAGTTATTGATGGTTTGAGTACGATGGTGGGACAGAAGATAACAATGGAGCAAGGTCGCATTCAACAATCGAATTTCCATGATTACCAGGTGCTTCGTTTACCCAATGCGCCAGAAGTCGATATTTACTTTATTCAAAGTGATAACAGTCCCACAGGATTAGGTGAACCTGCATTACCACCACTTGCCCCCGCGATTGGTAACGCTATCTATGCCGCGACCGGAGAACGAGTACGTAAGATGCCGCTAACGGATGAGGGCTATACAATTTAAATTGAACCTAGACCTGGTTCGCTCAATGACCTGACGTGTTTGCTGGACTGGGTTTGGTTCGAGTTTGTCGGGTTCCCAGTAAGGCCGCACGAGAAGCAGGATTGCTTTTCGTGCAAGCGACGATTAGGGCAAGGCCAGCCGTGACAGACGAATGGATTCTGCTTCCAAATCAAAACTATGATTCTCAAAATCTCGACTGCGTAAATATCGAATATCACTACCTGCGCCACAGCCACAGTCTATCGCAACGCTTGGACTGAACCGATTCGACACAATGGTAGCAGCCGCCGCCGGATCGCAGCGTGTCTCTCGGTCTACAGTTGCATCGTAATAACTACTAATTTGATCTGATGGCATAAAAAGCCAGACCTAACATTTTTGCCAAATAGAAACATGCTGAGGGCTATCGCTCTGGAAAACACCACCCGTCCAATCTTGCCATCGGGACTTAAGCTTCATGTTGGCCAATCTGGCCATTAGATCGAGTTCAGCTGGCCAAACATACCGACAAGGTATTGAATCAATTGTCGTTGTGCCGTTTTTCCGACGAGTATGATGAGACGTCAAGTGCTGGGTGGCAATATCGTACTCATCGATACCCCAATGATCGTCGGAGAAGTCCCATATCATTTGCTTCTCGCCTGGATTTAACCACTGCAATCTCGGTGTCATTACTTCAATCACAAAATGACCGCCAGGTACCAGATGATCCGCTGCATTTTGAAAGCAGGCGATCTGTTCTTCTTGGGACGTTAAGTTCATGATGGTATTGAATATCAGGTAGACAAGATCAAATCGTCCAGTCACCTTAGTTTCAGAAAAATCCCCGTGGACCAACGTAACATCGCCAGCACCGGGCTTGCCGGAAGTTCGATCAAGCATCGCTTGGGACATGTCAATTCCAGTGACACTAATGCCGCGCAATGCGAGGGGACAGGCAATCCGGCCTGTTCCAACCCCGAATTCAACAGCACCATACGCCTTAACGAGTTTTGCCAACACATCAACGATGGGTCGCACCTCCGATTCGGCAAAGCTTTCCCGTTCATCTTCATCATAAGTTGCCGCTATCGTTTCATCGAAATATCCATCCGATGTATTAGTCATCTGAAGCTCCATAAAAAGCAGGGTGAAAAGCCATGGGACCTAAAGGTAGGGGAGCCTGGTTGAGCCGTTTCATCATAAAATACGCTGCAGACTCAGTGGTCGGTACGTTGTTTGGTGAAAACCCAAAACCAAACCGCAAGTAATAGTCTGGGTTGCCCGTTAGCATACAACCGATGGCTCCTAGCTTTTTTATCTGCTTGAGTCCTTCATTAATCAGCTTTCCGCCAATGCCAACAGACTGGAATTGTGGATAAACCGCGACCGGTCCAAGCGCGAACCAGCCTTCGGTACCATCTTCCGCTGCTGCAGGGGAAAACGCGATATGACCAGCAAAAGCACCTCCAGACTCAGCCACAAGGCCCAGGGTGAGTGCATCAAGCTCGCGCAGTTTAATCACCAAATCAGATTCATCTCCTCCCGCATACGGCTTCCCGGCGAAGGCTTGATCGATGACGTCAGTAATTTGACCGTAGTCAGATTCAACTTCTGGTCGTATTGTGATGCTCATCAAGGTCATTCCCTCTATATAGCCTGAACAATTTCTAATATGAGTATTTTTTTGTAAAAATGTCCACAGCGGAATAAAGACGCAGACGAGTGCGCTCAAGTCAGTGTCTTTTTCATCATTTGAACATCTGTCGTGTATAGGTAGCGTTCACCTTGGTTGTTGGTTGCATTCCAGCTCTGTTGTTCAATGTGAGTTTCTGTGTAGCCCAATCGTTTGTACCACTTTATTGCTCGCATATTTATCAGTTCAGCGCCGCATGTTACTTCTGTTAATAAAATTTATGATTCAGGCTTGGCTTGCAATACCGGTCGTATCAAGCGTCGATAAGCCAACGCAAGACCAGTCCATACCATGATCGCACTGGTTATAGAGACTATTGCGGCAATTGTTTGACCAAACCAGCCATACACTTCCCCTGTGTGTAAATACCTTGCGTACGACCGCCAACGACTAACCCTGGGTTTACTCGAGAAGGGTATCCAGCTCGTTACTTCACCGCTAGCGGCATGCAGCACCAGTTCATGACGTTTTTGTGGCTGCCTGCTATTGCCCTGGTCAATGATGAAGCTAACGGGTGCGCCGACATCTGAAGGCAGACTGATTTGAATGCGATTCCATAATTGCAATTGTTGTTGTGCACGCAAAAACAGTTCGTCTAATGATTTCTGATTACTGAAGGAAGTGATGATCGGCTTCTTCTGCTGACTTTCACTTACACTCACACTTTTATCAGGTTTGCCCGCCGCCCATTCAAGGAGGTCAGTTGCCCAGGTATAGTGAAACAGCGTCGCTGTAGCTATTATTATTATCAGCGGAACGGCTGACCAGATACCAAATACATGATGCCAGTTATAATCTCTTGCCCGGCTTGCCTTCATTGCATTCGTATTAAAAAACAGGACTGTGCGTAGCGTCCGCCATTTTATAAATTTGGGTAACCACAGGTAAAGACCACTCAGAATAAGAAATAGGAAGCCGAGGTTTGCGGCACCGGTTACAGCCCGACCCGTAGCAACTGAATCCCCGCTTAAGTTAAACCAGCGATGCCAACGCCACATTAAATCGAAAAAATTGTGCGGGCCTTGTTTATGATCACCAAGAATCGTTGCTGTGAACGGGTTCACGAACAGGTAGTTACCTTTTCCCAGTGATACTGTATAGGGATCTGTTTCATTGGCCGAGATAATCACGCCTGCAACTTTTCTATCTATATTGTGCTCTATCAGATAGGTGTTGGTTACGCTAAAAATATCTTCAAGCGGCAATCGTCCAGGGTTCTCATTACCTGGGTTTATCTCGTACTGTTGGGACAGAGACCATGTGCGGATCTGGTGCTCGTAACTCAGCAGCACTCCCGTGATCGACATCATAAGAATGACAAGGCTGGCCACCGATCCAACGCAGAGGTGCATCCAGAAGACTATATTTCTTATCAAGGTAATTACTCCGATATAGACGGTGCCATGTTAGATGGGGGTGGCTGCTTTGTCATGGACCGTAATAGAGGTGCGAGAATAGGAACCGTTAAACGCATTTTCCCAAGATTGCAAAAGTACCCGTATGGGGAATCTTTGCAAACAGACTTGGAAAGCCTGCTGGATGACCAATGACTGCATGGGTGCTGATCTGATGGCTTACATTCGCTTGGAGAGATCAGCGCGGCAGACTCTGGATTTTCCACTCCTTTCTCTTCCCCTGAATTATATTTTCCTCGCTTTGATTTAGACACTTAATTTTAGATCTGCTTCACCCTCGCGGACTCGATGGCGCTCTGCGAAATTACTAAGAGCGGATAAAAAATCATAACATCCATGTTCCAAATCAGGCTGTCATGGCCCCGTCTATGACAAACTCTGAGCCGCTGCAGTAGCTGCTTTCGTCGGACGCCAGGAATAGCGCTAGATTCGCGACCTCCGAGGCATCCGCATAGTGACCCATCGGGATCCGCTCGCGAACGCTCTCGTTGATTCCTTTGCGGCTGAACTCGTCGACCATCGCGGTGTCGATGATACCAGGGTGGATGGAGTTGACACGGATGCCGTGCGGTGACAACTCCTGAGCTGCGCTTTTGGTCATGCCGCGTACAGCCCACTTGCTGGCGCCGTAGGCGAAGGCTCCGCCGGAGCCGCGCATGCCGGCGATGGATGAGATGTTGATGATCGATCCTGACTTCTGGCGGATCATGGTCGCTGCAACGGCCTGTAAACCGAGGAACACGCCGGTCTGATTGATCGCGATAGTACGGTCCCAGAGTTCCCGCTCGGTGTCGGCCATACCCATCATATGGAAGATACCAGCGTTGTTGATAAGCACGTCCAGGTGACCGTGTTCTTTTTCGATACCTGCGACAATTGTGGCCCAGGCGGCGCTGTCGGTGACATCGTGTTCGATGAATTTAGCGCCAATCTCGGCGGCTGTCTCTAGCCCTTCGTCGACTAACACATCGGTCAGATAGACTTCGGCGCCTTCAGCGCGAAACCTTTTGCCTTCCGCGGCACCTTGCCCGCGTGCCCCGCCGGTGATCAGTGCAATCTTGCCGTCCAATCGTCCCATCGTTTGATTCCTTCTTGTGATTTGGTTTTGAGGATAGGGTTAATAAGCCACATTCTCTGAAGATCGGTCAACAACAATAAAGCATGACAGCTATGTTTCACCCGGTGTTCCGGTCGTGCCCCTAAACATTCATGGCAGCTGATTGAAAAATATGATTTAGTTGATCCATGCAAGACAGAAACCAATTGAAGGAATCAAAATGAAACTAGGTGTTGTGTTCCCCCAGACCGAAATAAGCGCTGACCCAGATATCATTGCAGCATTCGCAACGACCGCAGAGTCCGTGGGCTATGATCACCTGCTTGCCTATGACCATGTGCTTGGCGCTAATACTGCAAGCCGTCCGGATTGGCAGGGACCCTACACCACCAAAAGTATGTTCCAAGAGCCTTTCGTTCTGTTTAGCTATCTTGCAGGTCTTACAAAAACCATCGAATTCGTGACCGCGGTTATCATTCTTCCACAGCGGCAAACCGTATTGGTTGCTAAACAGGCTGCATGCGTTGACTCAATTTCCAGAGGGCGACTACGACTTGGCGTTGGCACCGGCTGGAATGATGTTGAATACGAAGCGTTGGGTGAAAACTTCAAAAATCGCGGCGAGCGCTCGGAAGAACAGATTGCTCTGCTCCGTCACTTGTGGAAAGACGAAGCCATCAGCTTCGAAGGCAAGTGGCACAAAGTAACCGACGCCGGTTTGAATCCGCTTCCCGAGCGCCGCAATATGCCAATTTGGTTGGGGGGCATGGCACCTCAGGTTATTGATCGCGTTGGCAGAATTGCCGATGGCTGGTTTCCGTTTGTTAACAAAGGCCTTGCTGGTCAAATAGAACAGATGCGCAAGAGTGCCAGAGAAGCGGGTCGAGACCCAGACAGCATTGGTGTTGAGTGTATCGTGGCAACGAATACCAGTGCAGACCAGCTAAAGTCGCTACAGGATCAAGGTGTAACGCATTTTGCTTTGGTAACGATGAATCAGGGACTGGCTAATCCGCAGGCGCATATAGATGCAATCAAGCAAGCCAGAGACCGTCTGAAGGATTTGACTTAGTGACCAAGAAACACGGGAAAAACACGACGTCCCTGTGCCATTCTGCATACCCTAACAATCATTTCCAGGCAGGAGAAAAACTGCTTTGAGTAAAAATTCACTGGAACGGGTACTGTCAGGCTGGGATGTGTTTTTCATCGCCGTTGGGCAGATCATCGGCGCGGGCGTCATTGCGTTAACCGGCATCGCCATAGGCATGACTGGGCCTTCGGTTATTTTCGCCTACTTGTTGTCGGCAGTGCTGGTGCTCATCGTCACGATTTTGATCATGATGGCAGGCAGTGTCTTGCCTGCAGTAGGCGCCTATTATGCCTGGTGTTCTCGCCTAAGCGGCGGCTGGGTAGGGTCTATCGTTCTGTGTCTGATTCTCTTAGCCAGTGTGTCACTGAGTTTGTACGGGAGCTCCTTTGGGCTCTACCTCAACCCATTATTTCCAATACTCTCGGTGAACGCGTGGGGCGTAGTTGTTATTGTTGTACTGTTCTTGGCTAATTTGTTTGGCTTAAATCTAGCTGCAAAGGTCCAGGTTGGTTTAGTCGTGGTACTTGTGTCAGCACTGTCTGTATATGCTGGTTTCGCGATACCGAAAATTGAACAAGGGTTATTGACACCCTGGTTACCGGAAGGTGTCATCGGTTTTGTCACCGCCGTGTTTTTGCTTAAGTTTGCCACTGGTGGCGCCTATATGATTGTCGGGCTCAGTGGCGAGATGAAAAATCCTAGGCGCGTGATTCCAATTGTTATGACGACCGCGACAATAGCGGTAGCAGGCATTTATGCTTTTGTCGCCCTGGCAAGCGTTGGTGTCATGCCCTGGCAAGAGATGATCAACCAGCCTCTCACCGTGGCTGGACAACAATTCCTGCCGGGCTGGGCAATGACTTACTTCCTGGTGGGCGGTGCAGGGCTGGCCATCTGCACGACGCTGAACTCCCAGTTCATCCAGCTGCCCAGAACATTCATCGTTGCCAGCTGGGATCGCTTGATACCCGAACGACTTGGTCGACTAAACAGATATGGGGCACCCCACTATATTTTAGGCATCATGATGGTAGTTGGCGTAGTCCCTTTAATCGTTGGCCTCGACATCGGCGATATAGCTCGAGCTGCTACTATTTCAGCCAGCCTACCGTCGATCTTTGTGTACTGGGCGCTCACACGCATCCATACGCGCTATCCCGAACAATATGCTAATTCAATGTTCAACATGAAGCCGGTGTGGATCTGGAGCTTGTTCATCTTTTCAGAACTGTCCACATTCGTTGGTATTTATTTTTTGTCGAGAGATCTGTCATCCACTGTCATTTGGAGTCTAGTGATATGGACGATAGTTGCGGTAGCATACTATCCTATTCGCAAACATTTTCTAGCCAAGCAGGGGTTTGATCTAGATGCTGCGACTAGTGACGACAGCTTATTCCACAACCACTAGTGTTTATCAGATGGCCCTACTTGTTGCCGTTAGCTTTCGCCGCTGAAGGGTTCACGCTGTAAAGGGCAACATGACCGGACAAATCGTTTGAAACATAGGGGGTAGGATAATCACTCATAACAATCTATTTGTTCTCTGGATAGATGGATTTCTTAAGCGAGGCAAATACTCGCCGAACCGTGGGCTCAAACTCTACTTAAGGTAGAGCCTCGAATTCAGGATCGAACGCAGCCTGATCAAATTTGCAGAATTCTTCACATGCATCAAAGTACTTGTGTCGGCGAGGCTAGGGAAAATAAGCTACATTTCTAGAGACCTGCCTGGTAGGTAATTGCTGATTCGCTTTCTAAGTTCAGACGCAGTGACATGGCCTTTATTTAAGTGGTGAATGACTGCTATCGTGCTGAGCTGATGTTTTACAGATGCTTGGGGAGATCAGCGCGAAGATTTTTGGGCCAGGCACTGCCTCAGATCCTGACTGAATCGATTGTCATCGAGGCGATTGAAGGGTTGTGATTAGACTTTGCCTGGGCTAGCCGGGCGGTCCTTGCTTGACCCGCTCTTTGAACAACTCCCGCCGACCTGGTTCATCCTGGATCTGCCACATCGATTCTACCCACCAGGTAGCGCCTGCATCCTGCCATTTCCGCATTTCTTCCTGCGCCTGCACGCTGTCGTCTCCAGGTGTCGTTCCCTCAACCACGATGTCGTAACCCCCATCACATCCCTGCTGTTCAACAAAGGCTCGCATCTGCTTAACATCGCCAGGTTCCAGCATGCGCCATTTTCCATTGCCATCGCGCACCGACGGCAGCAATCCTTGAAACTTAACCACACGCGACATCGAACGATTGCTTCCGAGCAATCCTACAACCCAGATCGTCTGTTTGATTGGATTTGGCGGCGGAAAGAATTGCGTTGATTCTACCTTATGGTGCTTGCCTAGGTATTCGAACGGTTGACCGTCGAACAGACCTGTAATGATATCCAGGGCTTCATCCATGAGCTCTGCTCGCACCTTCATGTTGGTTTCTTCACCAAATTCGCCAAATCCAGTGTCGGTTGCACCCAGGCCAACCGCCAGGATTGCTCGTCCCCCGGAAAGCTGATCTAACGTGACGTACTCGCTGGCGACCTTCCAGGGTCGCATTCGTGATAGCGGTGACAGCATCGTCCCGAGCTGTATTGTTTCCGTTCTGACAGCGGCGGCACCGAGAGACACCCAGGCATCGATACCCCACACTGACTCCCAGACAAAAAAGCCGTCCCAACCATGGTCTTCTGCAATGGCCGCGAACTCCACCGCGTCTCTCGCACTGGGGTACGGCATGACGATGCCACATTTCATCAGCGATGCCTTACGTTGAATAAGTGCTGTTCCAGCCCTATGATAGTAGCCAGAGCATTGGCCGAATATTCCTAGAAAAGATACGCTTTTGCAACCCATTCATGTAGCTGGATATCGCTGCTGCTGGCTGATTCCAGTAGCGCGAGATTGAGTGGTGTTTATGCTGGTTGGAAAAGGCGCAGATTCGAATGGCCGGATCGAGGCTGAGCTGTTACAACGCGGTGTTACCCTGGGGGTTTTTCCTTGTTGAGCATTTTAAATAAAGCGGCCTTGAAAACGGAGAATAATGTGAAACTCATCACCATAACAGTGGCTGTTTTCCTGTTGGCAGCCTGTGAACCACAGGATCGAACACCAGGCATGTGGTTAAGTGGTGAACGGGTGGAGACGAAGGTCACTGACTGGTCCTTTTCTGATGAATTTAATGAAATATTCGTCCAGACTAATCCCTGGTATGGCATTCCATTTTCGGTCACCGTTGTGGTAGCTTCGACGGGAGATAAGGTCTATGTGCCATCCATCTATGCCGAACCAGCAGATTTCCCCGGCAGCAAGTACTGGAATGGCGTCATCGCTGCCAGTCCTGATGTGGTGCTCAAAATGGGGAATAAACTCTATCCACGGCGTGCAAGATTGGTAACGGATGAGGCCGAATTTGAAATGGCCTATGAGGCGCTTGCCGCCAAGTATGAGTTTTGGCGCGAAGGTAAAAATAATCCTGACAAACGCCCGCCTTTTGTACTGATCAGTATGGATGATCGGAAGTAGTCGTAAATGTATGAGCTTGTCATCGCAAATCGGAATTACTTGTGCTGATCGTGAGTATAGGAAAAAATAAACTGCATTTATTTAAGAACTGCCTAGTAGGGTAATTGCTGATTCGCGTTTTAATTTCAGGCGCACTGACAAGGCCTTCATTTAAGTGGTCAATGACTACCATGGTGCTGATCTGATGGCTTACGGCCGCGAGAGCATCAGCAATCTTATTCCTACAAGGGACGCTGGCACGATATGAGCGCCTTCTTCTTTTCTGAAGAAATGGATATATCGGATATGGGTTATCAAATGATTGATAACTGGTTTTGGATCGGCAACCAGAACGGTTTTAAGTTTTCAGACTATGACGAGTCCTCTGCCTTTCTTTCAAGTGAAATTGAAGTGGGGTTTGGCTTTGAAGGCAATGCGGATCTGGAAAAAGCGAGTCAATCTGTCTATATGGCTTACAGGAGTAACTTTAAGAATACTTCTGGTTTTGGATTCACAAATTTTTATAGAACTTCAGGCAAAGATTTTTGGACAACCAGAGGCAG